>OCTW013405657.1_pt1 | contig 28225 bp, 22 predicted proteins | sample 1539671 | NCBI WGS metagenome assembly OCTW01 (sample SAMN02144230, study PRJEB22623) | gut metagenome | biome: sheep rumen | host: Ovis aries | place: New Zealand | reverse complement strand
GTCATCTGTTCAGCCATGGGCTCACCTCCCTTGCATTTCCTTGCTTGTTGAGATGATTATAAATAGACAAGTTTAAACCAAACTTAAGTCAGACAATTTTTTCGAATATGCAAAAACAGTTATATTCGGTGGTTAAATATTGATGTATTTATTGATGTGTTTCAGGAGGATTTGAATGCTTTTGAATGGAAATAGACCTTATATGTTCTCTCTACTTATAGATGAAAAGAAGCCAATATGAAGAATTTCTTAGCCAATAAGGCAAATAAATAATTGACGTGTGGTCATAAATTGCGAGTTGTTTCTCTTCTTATGAAAATATAAATGGAAACCCGATTTGAAAATTGAATACCCGTGAAAAGCAAAAGAAAAACAGGCTTAGACGGGGGAGTCAAGCCTGTTCTGAGGGATATATGAGATAAAACCGGCAATGAGGGGTAGGGGGAGGTAAATATATTCAAGCCGGTTTTAAGCATATTTGATTCAAGGCATTGTGTACTTCCTTGAACCTAGAAAACTATATAACGAAATCGGTTTCCGTGCTTGCCACATATTTATAATAATTAGCCAAATCTTGCAATCTTTATACATATATGTTATATTTTATGCATTAACTTACGTTTTCCTTGCAAAAATGATTATCGTAGTTTTTTCGACAATATTTGTTTATTATCCTAGGTATATTTTTCACATTGACTATTTTGATATCCTATTTTTAGGAGCGATCATTCCCTTTTATTTTCTTAGGAGCGATTATATCTATGTATGCTATTTTCCAAAATAAAGATGAATTCGATGCTCAGTTAAAAAGAGCCGAGACTGTACCACCCCATCTACACCGCCAGCTCGAAATCGTCTATATCATGTCTGGTGCACTGGAAATCGGTGTGGGAACAGAACTCTATCATCTAAATAAAGGCGACCTGGCTCTGATTTTCCCTGATGTCATCCATCACTACCAGACAAATGAATCCGACACAGGAGACATCCTGGTCATTAATACAGATCCTAGTCTGGTCCCAGCCTTTAAGACCCTCTTACAGAGCTATGAGACGCCGAATCCTGTGGTTCCATCCCATGCTATCACCCTGGATACCCTGCAGGCCTTACACTGGCTGGCAGATCTGGGCCATCCTCCTTACGAGGACGTGCTACAGGAGTCCTATCTGCAGGCTATTTTGTCCCGTGTATTACCTAAGGTCGAATTAGTAAAAAAGAAGACCAACTCCGAGAATGACCTGGTATATCGTACTGTTGACTACATCGCAAAGCACTATATGGAGCCAATCTCCCTTACATCGATTGCCAACGCCCTCTACGTCAGCCCATATTCCCTGTCACGCTTGTTTTCTTCGACTTTTCATATGAACTTTAATAAGTACCTGAATCAAACCAGACTCCGTGAATTCACCCACCTGATCCGTATGTCGAATCAGTCCATCACCGAGGCCTGCATGAATGCCGGTTTCGAGAGCCAGCGCACCCTGAATCGTGTCTTCCAGGAAGAATACCACATGTCTCCTAGCAAGTATAAGAAGGAGATGCAGAGGGTGCAGGCCAACATCACAAAACCTGGTCCAGAGGAGTTCGAGCCTGTAGAATAATCTGTGTGCTAAGGATATACATGGGCGATGGCCTGATTCAGAATCTCCTTGGCATGAGCCACACGCTCCTTCGTAGGTGCGTCGACGCCCTCTAGCTGATAGGGAATGCCAAGTTCCTTCCACTTGTAGACACCCATGGTGTGATATGGCAGCACGTCAATACGCTGCACATTATGCAGAGTCTTCAGGAAGTCTCTTGTCTCCTCTAGGTACTCATCCACATCCGTGATTCCTGGCACTAATACGTGACGGATCCAAACCGGCTTATTGATAGAGTCCAGATAACGAGCGAAGTCCTTGATATTCTCATTAGGCTGACCCGTTAATTTCCGGTGCTCCTCCGAATTAATGTGCTTGATATCCAGGAGAACAGTGTCTGTCTGTTCCAGAATCGCCACAATCTTATCATGCATTGGTCCCTCAGCAGTCCAAGGCTGACCAGCAGTATCAATACAGGTATTGATGCCACGCTTCTTCGCCTCAGTCAGAAGTTCTAAGAGGAAGTCCGGCTGCAGAAGTGGCTCACCACCGCTGACAGTGATTCCACCCACATTCCCCCAATAATTGCGATAACGCTCCGCCATATTCAGAAGTTCATCCACCGTGCGGATATCATCCTGGAGGATTGCTTCCTTCTTGATTTCTGCAATGGAACCGTCCGCCAGTTTCACCTTCTGAGGCAGATCCGCGGCATGCATTACCCAGGTATCTACATTGTGACAGTACTTGCAACGCATCCCGCAGCCCTTTAAGAAGATCAGGAAGCGAATTCCTGGCCCATCAACAGAACCAAAGCTTTCTATAGAATGGATATAACCCTTCTCAGACATGTATTTCTCCTTCTCGTAGAAATGTAAACCATCTGCCAACCTGGGGCACGGTCTATATTTCCCAATCATCGTTCCACTAGAAATGTAAACCATCCACCAACCTGGGGCACGGTCTATATTTCTCAATCATCGTTTCACTAGAAATGTAAACCATCCACCAACCTGGGGCACGGTCTACATTTCCTAAGCATCGTAGTAAGAAAAAAGGGAAGCTTCGATGAAGCTCCCCTTTGTATGTTCGGTAAACAAGGGACTGATAGGCTACTACATAGACTCCGCAGTCCTACTTTGTTTACATATGTTCATGGAATGTACGGCTGATAACGTCCATCTGCTGTTCCTTAGTAAGGTCGATGAACTTAACTGCATATCCAGATACACGGATGGTGAAGTTAGCGTACTCAGGCTTTTCAGGATGCTCCATAGCGTCGATCAGCTTATCACGGGTGAATACGTTGATATTAACGTGGTGAGCACCATTCTGGAAGTATCCATCCAGGGCCATAACCAGGTTAGAGATACGCTCCTCTTCGTTGTTACCAAGAGCATCTGGGTTTATGGACTGTGTATTAGAGATACCATCAAGAGCGAACTCATAAGGAATCTTAGCTACAGAGTTAAGAGAAGCTAAGAGACCATTCTTCTCTGCACCGTAAGATGGGTTAGCTCCAGGAGACAGAGGCTCCCAAGCTGGACGTCCATCAGGAAGCATACCAGTATTCTTACCATATACTACGTTAGAAGTGATGGTAAGGATAGAAGTTGTAGGCTCAGAATCTCTGTAGGTGTGGTACTGAGTCAGCTTCTTCATGAATGTACGAAGCAGCCATACACCGATCTCATCAGCACGATCATCATCGTTACCGTAGCGAGGGAAGTCACCATCGATCGTGAATCCTGTTGCAAGACCGTCCTCATCACGCTGAACGCTAACCTTAGCGTACTTAATAGCGGACAGAGAATCGATTACATGAGAGAAACCAGCGATACCAGTTGCGAATGTACGACGTACATCAGTATCGATCAGAGCCATCTCAGCTGCCTCATAGTAGTACTTATCATGCATGTACTGGATCAGGTTCAGAGTATTTACATAAATGTCAGCTAACCAATCGAGCATCTTGTCGTACTTCTTCATTACTTCATCGTAATCAAGAACGTCAGATGTGATTGGAGCATATTCAGGACCAACCTGCATCTTAGTCTTCTCATCAACACCACCGTTGATAGCGTACAGCAGAGCCTTTGCAAGGTTCGCACGTGCGCCGAAGAACTGCATTTCCTTACCAGTCTGAGTAGCAGATACACAGCAGCAGATGCTGTAGTCATCGCCCCAGATTGGACGCATAACATCATCGTTCTCATACTGGATAGAAGATGTATCGACAGAGATCTTAGCAGCGTAACGACGGAAGTTCTCAGGCAGACGTCTAGAATACAGAACTGTCAGATTTGGCTCTGGAGCAGGTCCCATGTTCTCAAGAGTATGCAGGAAACGGTAGTCATTCTTAGTTACCATATGACGGCCGTCACCACCAAGTCCACCAACTTCAAGAGTAGCCCATACAGGGTCACCAGAGAAAAGGTTGTTGTAAGACTCGATACGAGCGAACTTAACCATACGAAGCTTCATTACAAGGTGATCGATCAGCTCCTGAGCCTGAGACTCAGTAAGAGTACCCTCCTCGAGATCTCTCTGGATGTAGATATCAAGGAATGTAGATACACGACCAACGGACATAGCAGCACCGTTCTGAGACTTGATAGCAGCCAGGTAACCGAAGTACAGCCACTGAACAGCTTCCTTAGCATTGCTAGCTGGCTGAGAGATGTCATAGCCGTAAGCTGCAGCCATCGTCTTCATCTTCTTCAGAGCCTTGATCTGTTCAGCAACTTCCTCACGAAGACGGATAACATCATCTGTCATCTCACCGTGACCAACGTGTGCCTTATCGTATTCCTTCTGCTCGATGAGGTAATCAATACCGTACAGAGCTACACGACGGTAATCGCCGACGATACGTCCACGACCGTATGTATCAGGAAGACCAGTCAGGATCTTATTATGACGAGCAATCTTCATCTCTGGAGTATATGCATCGAAAACTGCCTGGTTGTGAGTCTTATGATAATCGGTGAAGATCTTGTGCAGCAGAGGATCTGGCTTATAGCCATACATCTCGCAAGACTGCTCAGCCATCTTGATACCACCATAAGGCATGAAAGCTCTCTTCAGAGGCTTATCAGTCTGCAGACCAACGATCTGCTCTAAGTCCTTCATGGAATCATCGATATAAGCTGCGCCGTAAGCGTCAATATCGGAAACAACCTTAGTCTCCATATCCAGGACACCATTCTTAGCGCGGGCTTCCTTCTGCAGCTCCTGCAGACGGCCCCAAAGCTTGTTCGTAGCCTCTGTTGGTCCAGCCAGGAATTCCTGATCTCCATCGTACTGTGTGTAGTTGTTCTGGATGAAATCTCTTACGTCAATTCCATCTACCCAATGGGTTCCTTTAAACCCTCTCCACTGTTCTTTCACTTTTGTCTCCTCTCAAGTGATCGTCGGGACTATATATGAAATGTAAACCCACCCGACCATTACAGTTAGTAAATAATATTTTGGCTGTCCATCGCAATCGCATATAGCTCCTCCGGTTTCGCTACCGGGGCTGGATTTACTATTGTTCGAATATAAATACAACAGTTCCATTTCTTTAGCAATGTCAAGCCTTTTGTATAATACAAGGAAACTATGACTGATTCAATACCTTTTGTTAAGAAATTCACAAGTACTAAAAATAATACATGTATACAATCCTACTGTATACAATTTTACAATCCTTTTACCAAAGTTAGCGTGAATTTGTATAGTTTATTTGAAGGATATGTTGATGGCATTTCGATACACCTGTTGCTATTTCTCAGCTTTTACTCTGAGTTTACATCGTCTTTTATTCTGAGTTTATATCATCTTTTATCCTGAGTTTATATCAACATTTATTCTGAGTTTATATCAACATTTATTCTGAGTTTATATCGTCACAATTCGATATGTCAGTTTCTCCTATTCGTTTTCACTATACAATATTTGCTTTTCACTAAATTTTAGTTTGTGCTACATGTGGTAATTATCATGTCCTGCTGGGAATCTTCTTGCACACCTCAAATCGATTTGTTGCAATTCGACTTATGTTTTATGCAATTTTCCCTCTTGTGAGTCTCTCGTAAGCTCGTGCAATTTCCCCTCTTGCGAATCTCTCGTAAGTATATGTTAGTCATAACTTACTTCCTTGAACTCATCATATATGGCAGATTATGTTTTGTCAAATGTAATGTTAGTTGTTCCTTACTTAGTGCAATGTTGTGTGGGGTAAGCCAGGTTAGCCTGTTCGCGCGGGGAAGTTGCCAGCGGGGTGTGAGTTGGTTGGGTAAGCCAGGGTAGCTTGTTCGGGCGGGGGTACGGATGAAAATTTGATCTGTATCATCCAGATTCCGCCTTCCGGCCCAAATGGGCGAAACAATTCATTCAGTAAGGCTTCTTCTCGCGGCCAAATGCAGTGTGAATTCGCCTTTTACCCCCGCGCCAGCCGATCTGGGCGAAACATACTAATCACGAAATTGGTGTGTATCGCCCAGATTTTGCCATAGAATGGAAAAGGGCGAAACGTAAGCCAGTTCCCCTGGCTGATCGCAACTGGAGACTCGGCTGATATCATCCAGATCCCGTTTTCCAGCCAAATAAGGCGAAACAATTCAAATAGTAAGGCAAGTTCTCGCGGCCCAAGTTGGAAATAGTTCGCCTTTTACCCACGCGCCAGCCAATCTGGGCGAAACATACTGATCGGCAAATATTTGCACGTAGGCCTGTTTTCATTCATCAATCGAATATATTCTATTCCAAATGCACATTTTGATGAAGTTGTGGTTAAAACTCAATAGATACCTTTCTCATCCTTTTTCATTCCCTTATCATTTCTCATCCTTTTTCATTCCCTTATCATTCCTTTATCGTTCCTTTTTCCTCCCAATGAAGAGATACAATTTAGGGAAAAAGAAAAAGAAGGTGCACTTGGCGCCTTCTTTACATCTCAACAATCTAGAATTGTGTATTTGAATTTGAGTAGTTCAATATTTTAGATTTTCAACTAAGACTCCCACCCAAAATTTCAGCCTTTATTTTCATCTTAGAAATCCTACATAGAACTTCATAATAAATCCTACATAAAACTTCATTATAAATGCTATCTTGGAACTTCATTCAGCCCGCTCTCAGAACTCCGCCTCTAAAACAAGAGACAGTTGTTCTCTCAGCTTGTCCATCACCTGATTGGTCTCTGGATTCTCACTAACATACTCAGTCAGAGTCTTCAGATATCCCTGCTCCACTGCTATCTCACGGCTCTTCTTGTATACCAGTTCAAAAGCCAGACAGCAATGACTTACAATATGATCCGCCGCTGTGAATTTGCGATCCCTCGGAACCACATGATGCTCCAGAATTGCAGGCATGACATCGGCCGTCACACAGCTTGTTCGAATTTCCTCTTCTGTCGTATTGATGATGTCTGTCAGAGGTGTCTCCACATTCACGCGGAAGATATCCACCTTATCTGCATCTCGTAGAATATTGCAAAACATGGCCTCACGCTCAGTGATGTCATCTGGGATACGAAGAGCCGAGTGCACACTGATTGCCAACTTGATTATGTGGCGCCACTCATCTGACTCGACTTTGTGTTTACCATCCAACTTTTCATCTAACTCGGTGTCCACTTTATTGTCATCAGCGCAGCCTTCCATGCCACCTTCTGTTTCGTCATCGCCAGTCCCGTCTCCCGCAATCAAATAGTCTGAGAGACTACCGAAATGTCCATTTGGCATGGCCCGAAAAACGGACTCCTCCACGCCATAATCCTCAGGAAAAAGCACCTGACAGCTCATCAAAGCATGAGCAATGGACTGGCTATCCACAAAGGTTCCGTAGCGACGCACCTGCTCGAATCGGCCTACATCATGAAGCATTCCAAGAATCCAAGCCAGATCGCAGTCCTCCTGGGACAGGCCCAGAGAATGCGCCACTTGATCTGCCACCTCAGCCACATGATAAGTGTGCTCGATCTTCAGAGCAATCTTCGGATCCTTCGAATCATATGCATCTGTATATTTTCCAAACACGCCCTGGACGTGCTGACGATCAATCTTCAAATTATATCCTCGTTCCTACCTATTTTGCTATTCTACTGCTGCATGCCATTTTGCTTATGCATCAGAATCAGCCACATGGTCTACATTTCTATGCATTGCGCCTACTGCTGCATGCCCTTCAATTCGTTCACCATGGCGATGTCATCCGCAGTGACCTTCATATTCGCCTCAATCGGATCCTCGCCCGGCTTCAGTACGCGCATCTCAATCAGAGTCCCCTCTGGCAGCCCGCTCATAATCACGGTTGCAAGGAACTTCGCAGCCTTGGGATGATTCTGCGTGAAGCGATTCTTCATCTGCATGATCTTGAATAAATTGCCTGGATTCATTGCCATAATACTCTCCTTCGCTGCCTCGCAGCGTAATTCTAACTTACTCAATCAGGACGCAATTTCTCTGTTGCAGTCGCCTGCAGTGCTACTGCAATTCGCGAACCTTCTCATAGACTCTGGCTAAGGGCAGTCCCACTACATTGTAGTAGTCTCCCTCGATGCGGTCAATGAACTTGCCGAAGCTGCCCTGGATGCCGTACGCTCCAGCCTTGTCCATAGGCTCATCCGTGTTGGCATATTCCCGGATCTCCTGCTGACTCATTGGGATGACGCGTACATCTGTCACTTCGTGAAATGTAGACTGCACTCCACCCTGGATGATTGTCACGCCAGTATAAACCTGATGCAGTCGTCCCTGCAGGGAAGCGATCATCTGGTATGCATCTTCGTGGGTTTTGGGCTTGCCAAGGATCTTTCCGTCACAGGCCACCACTGTATCTGCGCCGATCACGATTGCAGAGTTTGCATCGAAAATGGGAACTTGGTCTACATTTTCCTCGGTAGGCGCTAAGAGTGGGCTTTCGGACTCGGAGGCCTCGATCATGTAAGTGCCCCAGTTCAGGGCCACGTCCTCGGCCTTCTGGCAGGATAGTTCCTCCACCACCAGGGCTGGGTCGGTTTCTGTGATGTGCTCCTCCACGCGGCTTGGGATTACCAGGGGGTTGACGCCCATCTGTTCTAAGAGTTCCTTGCGGCGGGGAGAGCCCGAAGCCAGGATAATTGTATGCTGAATCATGTGAATTCCTTTCTTGATTCTAATTATTTGTGATCTATAGCTCAGTTAATGAAGTCTATTGTAAATTCTTGTAGTCGAAGTCGGTATGTATCGTCTTTTTCCAGCTTACCAGCCAAATTGGGCGAAACATACTCTTCTGGATGGCTTGTTCTCGCGGTCATACTCGGCTGGTGTTCGCCTTTTACTGACGCGCCAGCCAAATTGGGCGAAACATACTATCCGGCAATTCGGCCTGTATCGACCAAATTCGGCTTACCAAGCAAATTGGGTGAAACACTCGCCCCGCAGCCCTATATCACTCGCCTTTCACCGCAGGTATCACCTGGGCCAGTACAATCGCCAGGAACATCAGTCCGCCGCCAAGCATCTCCGTTGCGGTCATGGTCTGGCCCAGGATGATCCAGCCAGACACCGCGGAAATCACCGATTCTAGGCACATGAGGAGGGATGCGACCGCTGGATTCAGGTCCTTCTGCCCCACAATCTGCAGGGTGTAGGCCACACCACTGGACAGGATTCCTACATATAGGAGGGATGGCATGGCCTTCATGACGCCCGCCAGCTCCGAATGCTCGAAGATCAGCATCAGAACTCCCGACTCCAGCCCAGTCACTGCAAACATAATGCAGGAGAGCACCACGCCGCGGCAGCGAGGTGACCAATGGTCCACCGTAAGAATCTGCATCGCGAAGAGTAGGGCGCAGACCAGCACCAGGCTATCGCCAAATGTAAACCCTACGTCACTCTTGCCGAGAAGGCAGAGCATGTACAGTCCCAGTAGTGACAGAGCCGCGCAGCCCCAAATGTAAGGCTTCACCTTATGTCCTAAGAAAAGTCCAAGAAGAGGAACAATAATCACATAAAGCGCAGTGAGAAATCCTGCTTTCGCCACAGAGGTGTATGCGATTCCAAATTGCTGGAAATTCGTCGCGGCGGTGAGAACAGTGCCCGTCATGATGCCGCCAATTAGCTCAGCCTTGGTCACTGGACCAATCATGTGAACCTGGCGGATGGAGCGAGTATCTGCATCCATGGCATCTGCTTTTCGGTCGGCAGTTCTCTGCTCCTCGTTCTTAGTTTTTCTCTTCCGCGCAGAACTCATCCGCTCTAGGATGATAGCCACCGGTACCAGAAAAGCCGCTCCGATGAAGCTTCTCAGTGTGGAAAATGTCAGTCCGCCGATATAATCTGCCCCCTTGGCCTGCGCCACGAAAGCAGTTCCCCAGATAAGGGATGCAATGAAGAGACTGATGGATCCCTTCAACTGATTTTTACTATTGCCATTTTTTGTCACGATTATTCTGTTTCTCCTGTAATCTTTTCTATATGCGATGAAGTGGATGATTACTATTCGGTTGGCTAATCAATCTGAATTCACATTGCTCCATAGAATGCAGTTAGCATATCCGCATACAGCTATCATCCATTTCAGAATTATATCTAATAAGATGAATCTTATTTATTAGAATTCCACTAGGGTGAATTCTATCATAAATCCATCCATCAAATTGCGGAATCCGTGTTTTTTATCAATTCTTTACGATTCAGCCCAACTCCTATAAAAGCACTTCTTTAACTTCATAATTACTCTTCCTCCAACAAAAAAGACTGCCGCCCCCACCAACGATTACCCGTCAGCGGAGACTCTGCAGTCCATTTCAACTCGGTTTATATTTGTAATCAAGCCTTCCAATTAGCGACTTCTGCTCTCAGATAGTCCTCGAAAGCGTCCATGCCCTCGCCAGTCTTAGCAGAAACAGGGAAGATGTGGATGGCTGGATTCAGTCTCTTCACACGTTCAACGCACTTGTCCATGTCGAAGTCGAAGTATGGAAGCGCGTCCACCTTAGTCAGAACAAGAGCGTCAGACTCCTGGAACATCAGTGGGTACTTCAGTGGCTTGTCATCGCCCTCTGGGATAGAGAGGATCATCACCTTCAGACCCGCGCCGGTATCAAACTCAGCAGGGCAGATCAGGTTGCCGACATTCTCCAGGAAAACCAGGTCCAGGCCGTCGTAATTCATAGCGTCCAGTGCGCGCTTACTCATACCTGCGTCCACGTGGCACATGCCGTCGGTGTGGGCCTGGATTGCGGTTGCGCCCATGGACTCGATCTTGATAGCGTCCACGTCAGAAGCGATGTCCGCCTCCATGACGCCGATTTTCATCTCGGACTTCAGGTCGGTCACGGTCCTAGACAGCAGTGTTGTCTTGCCTGATCCAGGGGAGCTCATGAGATTTACCATGAGGGTTCCTCGGGACTTCATCTCCGCGCGGAGCGCGTCCGCGTCACGGTCATTAGACTCTGTGACAGATGCATTTAATTCGATAACTTTCATTACTTCACCTCGTAAATGTAAACCAATCCTCGATCTGCTGCCTTGCTTAGCTTTGCCGCAGATCGCTGTCGGAATTATATTTCCTACAAATGTAAACCACTCCTAAATCCGCTGCCTTGCTTAGCTTTGCCGCAGATCGAAGCACGGTCTATCTTGTCAAGACTCGCGCGCAAGTTTTGCTTGCCTCAACTGCATCAACTAGCCAGTTGATCCAAGCGTCGAAACCGTCGCCAGTCTTCGCAGACAGTGGGAAGATCTCCATCTCAGGATTCAGCTCGCCCACATTCTTCTTCAGGCGATCCAAATCGAAGTCGAAGATCTCCTTGGTGTCGTACTTATTAATCAGGAGGACGTCGCCTACAGTGAACATCAGCGGATACTTCAGTGGCTTGTCGTCGCCCTCTGGAACAGACAGGATGACAGCGCGCTTGTTAGCTCCCACGTCGAACTCAGCTGGGCAAACCAGATTGCCGACATTCTCCAGAAATACGATATCCAGGTCGTCTAAGCCCAGTCCATCGAGTCCACGATCAGTCATGTCCGCATCCATGTGGCAGGAGCCGCCAGTGTGGAGCTGGATAGCCTTCGCTCCAGCCTCGGTTACAGACTGTGCATCCACGTCAGAATCCACGTCGGCCTCCATGACACCAATCTTATAACGATCCTTCAGTGCACGGATGGTACGGCAAAGTGTTGTGGTCTTACCAGCACCAGGAGATGCCATGAGATTCACTAGGAATACCCCCTTCTCCTGTAACTTCTTACGTACCTCTGCAGCTACGCGGTCGTTGTCTTCAATCACTCTCTCCTTGGTCTCAAGGATTTCAAATGCGCGATCACTCATACTCTATGTCCTTTCCATATTTTCAACCTCTTCCGCCGAATACCGTGGATCACCAGAATTCACTTAGAAGTTGTATGTAAACTATTATCATAACTGCACCGACTCGTATATCTATTAGATATTTGGTACATTATGGCATCTGTTAATAAAATAACAATCACATTGTATCATGGTCTGACCAGAAATTAAATGTCTAAATTTGTATACATTGATAATCCCCAGTTGAGGCGGCTTAGGGAAGTTGATAATGGAGTAATGCCTGGCTAGCCAGGAACTCCATCTGCCAGAGGCTGCTGGCAGGTTAAGTGATTTCCGGTCTACTGGCTTGCCAGGAACTCCATCCATAGAAAAACCCCAGGCAACGCAGCGCCTGGGGTGTCTCTTGTGTGTAACCAGATTCATTATAGTTATGCCACAAAAAGAAGATTAAATACTTCTACGGATACAATGTAGAGGGTCGTATCCGACATACTTAATAATCTAATGCCTGTAACTTAACGAACAGATTAGGGATGTTCAAATCCTAATTTCATTGAACTTGAATACATTGTACCACAAAAAGTATTGAAGTCTACGAAATATCTACGAAAATTATTAGTTTTTTTACGGAATCGTTCCCTAAAAGTGTTGATTTTATGCCACTTTTCTCCTGTTTATTTTCTGACAATTCCATTATTGGAAATTTCCAACGGATCTCGTTGTGGCTGAACAGGTTGATTTCGGTAACCTGGCAAGGCGATTCCTTGTTGTGATACTGCAGGCAGTACAGTCTAAGCGTAACCTTGTTACCATGATTGTTTATTCTGTGTCTCACCTGCCAATTTTGTTGAATAGACATACCTCTATTCCAACCGCCCTGTTGTCTTTTATTCCTGGGATTACTATTCTGTGTCTCTTCTGCCAATTTTGTTGAGTAGACATACCTCTATGCCACCCGCCCTGTTATCTTTTATTCCTGGGATTACTATTCTGTGTCTCTCCTGCCAGTTTTGTGGAATAGACATACCTCTATGCCAACCGCCCTGTTATCTCTGAGTCCTAGATTCACTATTCTGTGTTTTTTCTGGCTAATATGTAGAATAAACCTATTTTTTAGTAAGAAATAATTGTTCCAACCACTTTGGAGCAGTATTTCATATGCCTATTTCAATTATCAATTGGTTAAGACACATTCTTTAGAATTTATCACAATTCAAATTCCCCAGAATGTAAAATTCATATGCCTATTTCACAAATTTTAATAGAGATACACATTCTAAGAAAAAACTCATTTACAAATCTGATTCTATCCTGTAGAATTTGGAATTACTTTCTACAAAGCGTTATTATTTCATATCTCACAAACTCAAGATCATTACGCTTTCCCTTATACCCACCAGCTACCGCTAACTAGACCAGCCTACCACTAAGTACCCCTAACTACTCTTCCCCAGCCCAACGCCCCTACCTAACCACCGCACCCACCCCTACCTAACCGCCGCACCCAACGCCCCTACCTAACCACCGCACCTTACCTAACCGCCGCACCCAACACATCTATATCAATTCAATAAGGAGTATCATGGAATTCATTCAATTAATCGAGCAAAGAAAGGTTTTTCTCGAAGAAGAAATCTCACATAACAAAAAAATCAAGAACACACCGCCTGGAGAACTTATCCTTCAGAAGTCCGAGGGAAAAACTCGTTTCTTCCAAGTCACCAAGGAAAACGGCATACGAAAAAAGCGCTATCTGTCCAAGAAGGACGACGCGCTAATCAACACACTTATTCGAAAAAGAGTCTCTCGAATCCAACTAAAAAGAGACTTGTCCGAACTACACTTTATTCAATTAATGCTTAATTCCTATCACCGCCACATCTCAATCCGCGACCAACAATTCCTACAAAACCCAGAAGTACAAAGGCGCCTTCTTCAATCCAGTCGCATATCGCTCCCAGCTAGATCCCACACCACTCTCCAGCAGATTCGAAATTGGCAGAACGAGCCATATGTCAAAGATACCAGTTACCCCGAAGGCCTACATCTGGACGCCGGACAGGGACTCTTTGTTCGATCAAAATCCGAGGTTCAGATCGTCACATGTCTTCGGAAGTATAAGATTCCCTTCCGCTACGAAGCCCAGATCAAAATCTATGCGGACGGTGATACTCAAAGCATCTATCCAGACTTCACAATCCTTCATCCATACACCGGCCAGATCTACTATCTCGAGCACTTCGGCCTATTCGACTCCTCCGAATACCAGAAAAAAATCCAGTGGAAGATGCAATACTATCCCCAAAACGGCATCTACCCATATAACAATCTCATCCTGCTATATGAGACCAGGTCACAGCCCCTGTCCATGGCCGAGATTGAGCGACTTATCCGTTTCTATTTTATCGACAACTATCAGATGCCCCAGTGCTGGGTTCGAGATTCCACTCCTGTAAGAGACGATTTCTAGTTTGCCCCCAATAGAACCTAGCAGCCTCACCAGATTCCATCGAAGCCAACTACTAAGCCTTGACTCACCAGATTCCATCGAAATCAACTGCACAGCTCACTCCAACTACTTCATCTCCCCATCAAACCGCCGAATCATCTCAGCCACCAGTTCATTCATAACAGGTTGGGTCGCTCTGCAGTCCCCATCCAGAAGACTTCCAGCCACCTCCTGCACATCCTCGGGCAGATCCCCGATTCTGGTCCGGACATTGATGCCGATTCCAACCACAACCCACTGCAGCAGATTGCTCTCGAACTCCACACCCGACTCCGTCAGGATTCCGCAGACCTTCCGCCCGTCCAGAAAGAGGTCATTATGATGAGCCGTAAGCTCACACCCGATCACATCCTGAATCGCTCCCTTCACAACCCGAAGGGACATGTCCATTATTGCCTCCGGCGTCTGCTCCTTCAGATGCTCCGGTCTCAGTATAATTGAGAAATATAAACCGCCCTCAGGACTGGCGAATTTATGATTTCGTCTTCCATTCCCCGCAGTTTGCCGCTCCGCAAGAATTACGGTTCCGTGCTTCACCCCAAGGATGGCTTCTTTCTTAGCTTCCTGATTTGTGGAGTCAATCTCCTGGTAGAGACGGATGTCGTAGTGGGTTGATAGAGCAGCCTTTCCCGTCGAATTAGCCGAAATCTCCTGCTTAAATCTGCTGCCATCTTGCTTCGATCTGCTGCCATCTTGCCTTGATCTATCGGCCTGCATTCCCTCCAGCAATTCCTGGATCCGTTCTACATTCAAGCGATCAGGCTGGGATAAAAGACGATAGCCTCGCTTAGTGACCGCATCGATCACATAGCCATCCCGGCGGAGCACCTTCATGGCTTTCCAGACCGCATTACGAGAGAGCTGGAGCTGTGCTGCCATCTCTTCTCCAGAGAGGTAATCCCCCTGGTTATGTTGTAAGAATTCTAGGACTTGTTCCTTAGATGTCATGGTCTTCTTCCTTAATATATTTGTTTGTACTGGTCTGGCAGCCTTGCGATCTTGTGATCTGCATGTATTTCGCCGGTCTGTCCTGTGGTCTGATTATCTGCATGTATTCCGCTGGTCGCTCCTGTGGTCTGGTGATCTGCATGTATTTCGCTGGTCGCTCCTGTGGTCTGGTTCACTGCATTTTCCACCGGACAATTCTGCGACCTAGTTATAGACCTTATTATCACTTCCGTGGGAGCAAAATCGCTAAAGTGTGTTTTTCAGAGCAACCTTGTCAACTAGACATACGTCCCAGCCACATTTCACCTATTTTCATTAGGTTCTCTACATAAAACCATACCCTTTCGGGCAAATATGTTCAATAGACATACGCCAAAGGTATTCAAAATTTGTTCCAACCACTTTGGAGCATAATTTCATATGCCTATTTCACACCAGCCTTCCCAAAAACACAATCTTGTAATTTTCAGCCCATCAAAAACAGAAATATTGAAACTTCTATACGTCTAATCTCCACAAGGACCAGAATATACACAATTTCCTCGGTCCAAGCCCAATGTCCTGAGACATCCCCTTCCCTTTCAGAAACACAACCTTTTGAGGTGCCCCCACCATTAAGGAATCTTAAGGGCACACCTCCCAATTACATAGTATAATCCCTGTGGAGAAAGAGTTATTAATAAGGAAAGTAGATATGAACAAACCACAACTACATCGAAACACCGGCTCGCAAGCCAGCACCGACACTACACAAGCCGGCGCCACTACAGATACCAATAGCACCGGCACTACACAGGCCAGCGCCACTACAGATACCAATAACACCACACAAAAGAATCCGGTCCTGGCCCAGCGTCTAGGCTTCTTTGCGCTTCTAGTTCTATTAACAATCATCATCAACCAGGGCTTCCTGTGGGCAGCCTCACCACGGCACCTCGGCCCAGGGGCAGAAGTCTCCCAGCGAATCCGTGCGCTTCGGGTCCTAGATCAGGAGCAGCCAGACACTCTGGATGCAGTCTTCTTCGGAGACAGCAGTGTAATGACTGCTATAGACCCTAATGCCATCTGGCGAAAGACTGGCATCCCATCAGCGGATATCTCCACACCAGCTATGGACATCATGGAAGCTTACCGTGCCTTCCAGAAGCTCGTTACCACGCAGCATCCTAAGATTGCCTTCCTAGAGACCAGTTTCTTCTACTACGGAGGTAATCTGGACGGTATGCGTTCTCTGGCTAAGGATCAGATTGGCGCCCTTTTGCCTGTAACCAGATATCATAATACCTGGCGCCAGGTCTTTAATCACGAGCCCGAATCGCCACTTGGCACACACGGTTACACTCCATATGGTGGAGTGGTTCCATACACAGGTCCTGCCGACTACATGAGCCAGAATACTGGCTATCATGACTACTCCATCTTCAATCATCACATGATTGATAAGATCATGCAGCTGGCTAAGGAGAATCAAATCCAGATTGTATTCTACAGTTCTCCCTGCCCACGGCTCTACACCCACGCCATCCATAAGGCGCTGCAGGACGATGCCAACCGCTATGGAGTCCCATACATCGACCTGAATCCCCAGGAACAGAATCCACAGAGACAGAATCCCCAGGGACAGAATCCGCAGGGACAGAATCCCCAGGAACAGAATCCACAAGGACAGAATCCCCAGGAACAGAATCCACAAGGACCGAATCATCCGAATGAATCCGGTCAGCCCGATTACAGTGTCCAGCTAGACCTCAGTCAGGACATCCTAGACGGCGGCATGCATCTGAATGCCACCGGAGCTCAGAAGGCAACCGCCTCATTGATTAACTACCTGAAGACCCAGAATCTCCCAGACCATCGGGGCGATAGTCACTATTCCGCATGGGAGCAGCCTGACGCCACACCACTGTAGACACCTGGCGGCATCTATTTTTTCGCTATATAAATGTAAACCGCGTTGATCCTGCCAGCAGAATCCTAAGATTCCAGCATATCGTTATTGCAAAAAAGCGTCACAACTCTAATGGGTTGTGACGCTTTTCCTTATAATCCTTCCGCCAAAGCAAACTAGTTATAACAACTACTTGTCGCCATAATCCAGGCCTTAGTAGGCGATATTGAGATCTACATTACCAGAGATGCCTGGAATAGAACCCTTACTAGAATACTGCCACATATTGTAGCGTCCGCTGTATCCTAAGTAAGTGTTATAACGAGCTACCCAGATAGAGTAGTTACCACCGATAGATCCTGCATTCATACGATTGTCAAACCAAGACTTTGATGCATAGACACCAGCACTATGTCCACCAGCAGCTACTGTTGCACAGAATGCATTCGCGATTGCAGTGTTCTCCTCCTTAGATAGTCCCTTCTGGCACGCATCCTCCATATCGAAGTAGATTGGAAGAGTCAGTCCGCCGCCAGCCTGCTGTACAAAAGAAAGCGCTGCAGATGCTTCCTCAACTGCCATCGCTTCATTGGTAGCCTTAGAGTAGAAGTAGACACCTACGCGAACGCCATGCGCCTTAGCTCCCTTCATATTCTGCAGGAACTTCGGATCCATAGCAATTCCGCCTGATGATCCTCTGTATCCACATCGGATAATTGCGAAGGATACCGCATTGGATGTAGTAGCCCAATCGATATTACCCTGCCACTTAGATACGTCGATACCAGTACCTGTTGGCATTAGCTGTCCGTCACTGCCAAATGTATAAGAGATTCCACCGATACGCTTGGTTACATTCGTAAGCTTATTACCATTGGCATCATAGTAGTAGGTCTTACCATTCTCTGTGTGCCAGCCATTCTTATATGTCACTGTCACAGTCTTCTCATAGAGAGGCGTTGTAGAGCTTGCATTCGTGATAGTGGCAGGCTTCGTAAGTCCCTGGTCCAGATAGAGTTCATTACCATCAGCAGACTTCAGTCTTGTGCGGCCATCAATCTTATTTACCTTAATCGTGTAGTCAACCGTTCCGTTACCAGGATCCGTTACGCTAAATGTAAGGCTCGATCCAGTGGAATCATTTACAACTGGAGAGATACTGGTCGCAGCAGATCCATTGATCTTAATCTTACTGTCATCACTAGACTCACTTGAGTGCACTGAGATATCTGTGACCGTGAAGTCACCTGTTCCAGTGACATAATTTACTGACTCTGGATACCTTACAGTAAGCGTTCTAGAGGTTCCTGTATCCGCAGTCATTACCCTACGCATAGAGCGCATAGATGTCTGGGTTGGAGTTGCAGGCACGGTATAGCTCTGAGGTTTTTCTACTATCTTACCAAGAGAACTGCTGACTAGATTATTCGCACTAGCACTCTTAGCGCTCTCTGTCTTGACAGTCTCAGCCTCTTGAGAGGAATAGTCATCCTTGAAGGTTGCTTCCTGAGCTACTGCATGATCCTTCTGGGTATCACCAGCATCCTTTACAATTTTCTTCTTGATATTCTTAACCGGCTTATACTCAATCTTCTCTTTCACTGTCACATTTACCGCATAGTCACTGGCATCATATGCAGTCACAGTAGAGTCAGCCGCAGTTACAGATGCAGGCACGAAGCAGGCTACGAAGTCACCAGCGGTGAGCTTCTGTGCGTAGATCATTCCGTCCTTGTCATCATCCGTAAGCTCTGCCATAGCCTTCACGCTAGACAGTACAGTTGCATATGTAGCCACGTCATTCTGCTTCTGAACCAGAAGAGCATCAGAGATGGTGGCATCGGATCCGTCTGGCTTCACCAGCTTCTCTAATTCCTTAGATGTCTCCTTGGCCTTTTCTTCTGTATTGGTCTTATCAACAGCCTCTGCCTCATCGCTAGATGCCTTGTTAGAGTCATCTGTATCATCAGCACTTGTAGCTACATCAGACTTGGTGCTATTAGATGCTGCTGTATCTGTAGCACCGGAAGCACTCTTTTTCACACTAGCACTGGCTGATGCCTTGGCATTATCCAGAACCATGTTATAGGTAGTTTCATCATAAGCCTTAGCACCAGTTCCATCATTGGTAGCCGTTGCAATCGCACTATTATCTACATCGATTGCAGCCAGCGCTGTTGCTAACTGCTTAGCCTGATCCTTAGACAGGAGCTTCACTGTATAGGAGACACCTGTGATCTTATTGCCCGCTGCATCTGTGAGATACAGTGTCAGGTCCTTCTCAATAGAGTCGCCAGAGATTGCACATGCAGCGAAGTTCGGTACAGTGATCTCCTTCTTATTAACTGTGGACTCAACCACCTTTTCCTTCTTGGCCTTGGCAACCTTCTTCGGCTCTTCCTTTGTTGGGCGATTCAGTACGAATACTCCGCCCACGGCTGTAGCAGTCACAGCTACAACACATACACCAGCGATTGCCTTCTTAGGTACAGACCAGAGGGCAATACGCTTTGGTGTCCGCTTGATGTAGTTCACAGCAGACGACCAAACTCGTTTGATTTTCATCATTGCGTTCCTTTCTTACGCTACTCCATTTATATTATCAACTAGGGTTTCCTAGCTTTAAACAAAACTCCCTATATTTTAGCACAGCAAATTGTCAGATTCTATGTGAAATTCACACAATTTCCACTAATTTTCCCAATTTGACTTACCTACCTCACCCCTGCATTCATGCTGCCGGTCTGATAGCCAGCCAGGTCCAGGGTCACATAGGTGAAGCCCAGGGTGTGGAATCGCATATTCACCTTCTTTCGGACCTCAGGAGATGCCATCCGCTGGATCTCATCCACAGGCACTTCGATACGAGCTAGGAACTCCTTCTCCCCGTGGATACGGACACGGAGCTGCTCAAATCCCAGATCCAATAGGAACTGCTCTGCCCGGTCAACCATGCGAAGCTTCTGATCCGAGATGGTCTCACCATAGACGAATCGCGAGGATAGGCAGGCAAAGCTCTGCTTTCGATAAGTCTTCAGCCCTAGTCGCTTCGACAGTTCACGGATTTCCTCCTTATAGAGTCCGGCATGACGAAGAGGACTCGTCACTCCTAGCTCCTCGATTGCCTTCAGACCTGGGCGGAAGTCACCGTTATCGTCCATATTAGACCCCTCGCAAATGTAGACCTTGCCCAAGTTGCCTACCTCAGCCAAATCAACCTGAGAATCGCTCTTACCGACCACTTCTTCATTCAAACCTAACTCTGGAAATATCTCCCCTGCCATCTTCTCAATCTCTTCAAATAATTCATGCTTGCAGAGATAGCAGCGATTGGTTGGATTCTGACGGAATCCAGGCAGGTCTAATTCCTCCGAGTCCGTGTAGTAATGCTTGATTCCCTCTTCTAAGCAGAAGTCGTTGGACTCATTCAGCTCACGCTCTGGAAAGGACTTAGACTTCGCTGTCACAGCTACACAGTTGTCTCCCAGTACATCATGAGCCACCTTCAGTAACAGTGTGGAGTCTACGCCTCCAGAGAAGGCTACCGCCACACGTCCCAGGCTCTTCAGATAGTCCTGCAGATCCTGATACTTCTCATCCAGAGACTTCTCCGTCTGACCCTCAGCAGTCACCCTTCTCGGATCGATGCGGTACTTTTCTCTTACCCCCACATCCGCTGCCCCAGTCGTATTCATATCTTCACCTTTTTTCTGATCAGTCATATATCTCGTAACCTCATTCTCTAGCGCATTACCATCCACAGTAACGCCATGCCTTACATTTATCAAAAAAGGACCGTGTCGTCTGTTCAACTAGTTGACATACTCCACGGCCCCGTTTTACTTCATCTTCATCGCTGTAACCACAACTACAGCCCTACTCACATCACTGTACCAACACGCTATAAGGCGCATCCGCAAAGTGTACACACTTGGCTCCCAGGCTAGTCATCAGTGCAATCTGCTTTGGTGTATTGTACCAGTCGCTCTCCTTAGGGTAGTAGAGCCAGTCTGGCGCATCGAAGAATGCCACCTTCAGAGTGCCCTTGGATGCCACCTTTTTATAAAACTCCTCAGAGAGACCACCATTGCCATGATGTCCCAACTGGATATAGCTAGCTGGGAGATCCTGGCCATAGTTCTCTAAGATGGTCTTCGACTGGCTGGCACCCGTATCTCCGCAGAATAGCATAGAGGTCTTCTCTCCGTAGAATTTCAGCACCAGGGAGCCGTCATTCGCTGCGTCTCCACCATCCTTGGTGGTGTAGTCGTGGAGTACCTTCACCTGCATTCCATCCATATTCAGGACATCTCCTGCATAGATTGGCTTCACCTTCGCCTGTTCGCCAGTCGTCTCCATTGCCCTTTTGATACGCTCATAGTCACTATACACATCCCAGTCAGCCGCTTCTGCCTGGTACTTCTCCTGATCGAAGTCCGATACATAGTAGCTATCCACCTCCGGATAGTCCCCAGACTCCAGCATCGTAGACAGGGCATTGACGTGATCCGTATGTGGATGACTTAGGAACCAGCCATCTACATGATTCCCCAGTTCCCGAATCCGCTGCCGTAAGTAGTCGCAGTCCTCATTCTGTCCGCCATCCAGCACATAGACATGTCCCTTTAGATCCGTGATGATGTAACTCATAGACTGAAGTCCCGACTGTCCGGGATTCATGGTAATGGACCAGAGATTCTGGTCAGACTCATAGTGGTAGTAGCGCATCTCACGGATGCTCCCCACCAGCTTGAATCCGAACTGTTCTAACTGAGACTGATTCAGTAGCTCCGAGTCCTCTCGAACTGCTAGGACAGCGCCCGACTTAGCCGCCTCATAGGCAATCCCCATCCCATGCTCCTCAGAAAGCACCTGCCTGGTTCCCTTAGGGAGATTCTCTGTGAGATCCACCGTGGTTAGGATGGTGTCTGTGCCAGCTTTGCTCAGCATCTGATGGTAGACGCCACGATCCTTCAGCCAGTAGAAGCGAGACATGCTAGGCCGGAATCCCAGACAGGATACCAGTACTATAGCCGCTGCCGCGTAAATGTAAACCAATCTCTTCTTATTCAGCTGATTCCATGCTAGTTCCACCACAGCGTAGCTTAGTAAAAATACCAGTGGCACAAGGGAAAAAGCCTGCGCCAATGTTCCATCGCCGAATTTCTGATCCAGGAACTTCCCTGTGAAGGGAATCATGAGAAGAATCAATTCCATCAGTGCTAATAGAGCCAGTCTCTTTTTCTCCTTCGTCCTTCTCACCAGGAGATAGAGGAATACACCGAAGGCAATTACCCAGGGCAGGCCAGCGATGCCCGCTGCTTTCATTATGTCAAATCCGTACTTCATGAATCCACCGCTCTCCTCGTCCAATTAACCATGCGAAGGCAATGCCAAGAGCCACTGCCATCAGTGCAATCTTGCCACAACTATAGGCTGCTGCTCCGCAGAATGCTAGCTTATATCCTGCGCGAAATGTCCCTGTAGAATCCTCTCGCCTAATTGCTAAGAGTACATTGTAGGCTTCCCACAGGATTAGTGGTGCCCAGAGGACACAGAATAGAGTGCTACTCATCCATACATTGGTATAGAATCCCATCCCATCCATGTCTGTAGCAAATACAGGCAGGAGATAGACCAGGCTCATCACCATAAGGAAGGCTCTCTGTCTCTTCACATCTCTGAAGAGCTTCATTGCAAAGTGGATATAGGCCATATACGTAACAATCATCCACCAGATCTGCATACCAAGTGTTAGGAACTTCCCATGTTCCATCATATGAACCCGATCCATGATCAGAGCCGTGTTGGCATACCACTGATCCAGAAGCTTCCCATCGGTTGCTGTGAGATGAAGAGATGCAGTAGCCTGTGGGATATAGTGTATCGGATTGCAGAGAAGTAGACAGACAATCCCAAGGATCCCCATGACTACAAATCGAAGGATCCATTCTCGGTCCAATTTCATATCCAATGTGATTCTAGGAAGATGCAGGAGCGTATTCTTACCGCGACCCTCTCTGATCCAGAGAACTCCCAGGATCAGAATCAGACCAAGGAATTCCAGTGTCACATAGTACTTCCAGATGCTGGCTGTCCTAGTCATGAGGCTGGATACCTTCGAGCACACATAGGCGATTACCGTGTATGTAGCCAGTTCAAGTATCACGCCAGACAGAACTAATTCAGACAGGGTTCCCTTACGGTCTGTATCCCTTTCTACCCATCTTCGAATCGTGATCACACTATATCCCAATACCAGGGGAAAGAGTGTGAGGGATAGGATTCCGATTAATAAAGATGCCATTTCAAACTCTCCTCGATTAACATGTATCATTTGGCAGTCTAGGCGATTCCGCCCAGACTGCTTCGGCTATATCATTCCAGCATTTTATATATTGCTTCCCATTACTCCGCAACCCAGGCCTCTACGCCAGCCTTCAGTCGCTTCAATCCATCCTCCACTATGCTCCCTGGGCAGGCCAGATTCATGCGGAGATGGAAGGCTCCGCCTTTCCCATACTGCTCACCATTGGATAGGAAGAGGCCCGTCTTCTCACGGATGTAGTCTGCCAGAGGTGCCTTGCTGCCGTAGTTATGATCCTGCTCCTGGACATCCGATTCCCCAGCCACCAGCAGATTGCCACTAGCGTCAGATTCCCCAGCCACCAGCAGATTGCCACCAGCACCAGCATCAGCAGCTCCAACTGCATTTCCACCAACTGCTGCCCCAGCGATCATGGCCTGCTGCATCTTCGCACCGCGGCCTACATTTCTTAGAGAGCGGCCATCCATCCACAGGAGATAGGTGGCAGGTCCACTGCAGACCCTAAGCTCTGGGATCTCACGAGCCACGAAGTTGCGGACCAATGCCTTATTCTCAGCCACATAGGCACGCATCTGATCCAGCCACTCGCCACCCTCATTGAAGGCAGCCACAGCAGCATCGATGGCGAATACATTAGGCTCGGCGCACTCATCCGTATTCAGCCCGCGATTCACCCGATGACGCAGCACTGGATCTGGCACACAGATTGCTGAGGTGTGGAGACCTGCGATATTGAAGCACTTGGTTGGTGCGATGCAGGTGACACTCACCCTGCGACAGGTCTCAGACACAGAGCCGAAGGGTACGTAGTTGGTTCCTGGATCCGTAAGGTCACAGTGGATCTCATCAGACACCACGATGACACTGTACTTCTCGGCCAGCTGACCGATTCGCTCCAGTTCCTCACGGGTCCAGATTCGTCCCGTCGGATTGTGAGGATTACACAGGAACATCATGCTGGCCTGAGGATCCGCCATACGCTTCTCCAGATCCTCCCAGTTGATGGCATAGGTCCCATCCTCCTGAGGGATCAGCTGGCACTCCGATACCACACGACCGTTATTCAGCACAGAATTGTAGAAGATATTATAGACCGGTGTCAGGAAGACCACCTTCTCCGCAGGTGTGGTGAGCTTCCGCACGATAGACGACATTGATGGGATGACGCCAGTAGAAAATATCAACCAATCCGCTTCCATGGTGTACTGATGACGATTCCTCCACCAGTTGATATAGCTCTCTGCCCAGCGATCTGGGATGAAGGAATATCCATAGACACCCTGGTCCAATCGCTTCTGGATCGCATCGCGAATCGGCTGTGCCACTTCGAAGTCCATATCAGCTACCCACATTGGTAATTCATTAGGAGCTAGAATATCCCACTTCTCACTGTCAGTTCCCCGGCGATTGATTACTTTATCGAAATCATAGGTCATAGAGAATTCTCCTTACATCTATCTTCTATCAAAGTTTTACACATTCATAGCCATAGGCAGTGTCCATCATTTATACACATTCATAGCCATAGGCAGTATCCATCATTTATACACATTCAAAGCCATGCACAGTATCCATTATAACATGCCAGGCCATGAACTTTTGTTCCTTATCCCATATACTAAAGCAAAAGCCTCCGTAGACAACCAGGTCCACGGAGGCTTCTACATCTCTAAGTTTACAGTTCTACCTGCACCATACCCTTGCACATGTCTGCATAGGTCTCAGGCTTCACCATCCACTGAGCCTTGCCCTCTTTTACTAAGACCACGCCAGGCTTGGTATTCAGATTGTAATTCATGGCCATGGAATAGCCATATGCGCCAGTAGACAGCATAGCGATGATATCACCAGACTGAACCGCACTTGGCAGCATGTAATCCCTTAAGAGGATGTCACCAGACTCGCAGTACTTACCGCATACAGTGACCTTATCATCGCACTCTTCCTCTGCACGGTTGGCTACGATAGCATCATACTTTGCCTGATAGAGAGCCACGCGGATATTGTCACCCATTCCACCATCGATGGAGACATACTTACGTACCCCAGGGATGTCCTTGATCTGACCCACCTTATAGAGAGTCATACCAGCCTCAGCCACAATAGAGCGACCAGGCTCCACAACAGCTGCAGGCCTTGGGATTCCTATCTCTGCCGAACGCTTCGCTAATTCCTCCATGAGAGGCTCTGTGAAGAAAGCATATGGCTTACGCACCTCATCGGTGTAGGTCACACCGAATCCGCCACCGAAATTTACCTCCCGGATTGCCACACCGAACTTGTCCTTAATGATAGCTGCCCAGTCCATAAGGGCATCCAGGGCATCTACATAGGCCTTATTCTCAAAAAGCTGAGAGCCGATATGCATGTGCAGTCCATAGAGCTCTAGCCATTTTGAATTCACAATAGACTCTACCACTGGCAGGAATACAGACTCCTCCAATGGGATACCGAACTTACTGTCCTTCTTACCAGTGACGATGTAGTCATGGGTACTAGCCGCCACACCTGGAGTGATACGGATCATGATCTTCATCTTCTTCTGATACTTCTGGCAGGCAGCCTCGATTAGAGGTACTTCCTGGAGACCATCCAGGATGATTCGGCCCACACCATACTCCACAGCTGCATCAATTTCCTCTGGCTGCTTATTATTACCATTGAATTCGATACGCTCTGCAGGGAATCCTGCCTGCTTTGCTACATATAATTCACCACCGGATACGATATCGATGGCAGCTCCGCACTTCTCCACGATCTGAAGCATTCCAACCGCGCAGAATGCCTTGGCCGCATAAGCGACACGATTGCCCGGATACTTCTCCACGAAGTCCTGATTCAGTTCCTGGAATCTGCTCTCGATATCTGTCTGAGACATGACATAGACAGGCGTCCCATAATCCCTGGCCAGAGCCGTCATATCACAGCCATCGAAGTAGAGGGTATTATTCTTGATCTCAATTAGTTCCCGATTATTCATACATTTACTCATCTCATTCTCTCTTTTCTTTTTCCTATATGGATGGCAGTTCACTTTACAGTTCACTTGGCAGTTCACTTTGCACTGTCCATCACGCTATTCCCAATACTCTGCCTGAGCCGGCAGTTTCTTTGTGGTCTATATTACACTCATACAGCCACTTATGTCTAGGGAAATGTAGACCAAAGCCCCTAAGGGTGGTATCATGGGATGTACCTACGGTACTTAGAATTAGGTAAGAGGATACTTATGACGATTTCAATGATTACTCCCTTCTATAAAGGGAATAACTATATGGAGAATTACTGGCGTATGGTTCGTGCCAATGCTGAGAATCTCCAGACATATAATGAAGAACAGGGTACAGAGCATCTACTAGAGGTTATCCTGGTTAATGACAGCCCAGAGGTCACTCCAGAACTGGATGAGGAGCTTATGAGAGATACGGGAGAGACTTCTAGAGAGAACCCTCTCCCACTCCAGATACAGATTCTAACCAATGATAAGAATAGGGGCATCCATCGCTCTCGTGTGAATGGACTCCATGCATCAAGTGGTAGCCATATCATCTACCTGGATCAGGATGATAGCATCTGTAACGATGCAGTTGTGATCTATCTGAAGAAACTGGCAGAGGACGGATCTCTGGCAGCCCGCCATCTCTACGTCGCTAATGCCATCCTGGAGCAGGACAATTGGGAGAGCCTCTGGTTCCGTAAGTCCTACCATAAGCGTCTGGTAGGGGATAAGCATACTTACTTAACTGTCGGTACACAGATCATCTCACCCGGACACTGCCTGATTCCTAGAGAACTCATCACCACTTACTGGCAGGAGCATCCACTTATTCATAATGGAGCTGATGACTACTTCCTGTGGATCCTGCTTCTAGAGATGGGTGTGAAATTTTGCTTTGTAGATGCTGCCATCTATACGCATCACTTCACCAGCGCCAATCTGTCTGGGGATACTACAGTCACCGATGACTCCACCTACGAATTCATTGATATCATGAGAGCATCTGGCCCGGAGAAATGTAAGGCGACCACCACAGAAGCCGTCTTCCAGCGTGACTTAACCACTCTCGAGGACATGGTGCGATACAAGGCAGCCTTCCGTAGGGCAAGTACAGGGAAGAAACTCCTCCTCGCCATGAAGCATCCATACCTAACACTCTGCAATACCATCTTCAAAGTAAGAACCGCCACTGGATTCGGCTTCAATAGATGATAATGAATCCAATGTGCTTCCTACATGAAGCAGACCATACATCTTCATCACATAATCATAAAAGTATTAGAATCGAGTACAACATGAACGACTTTCAGACACTAGTCATCCAATTAATTACCAATCGTGTCCTGGTAGCAACAGGTGCTGCCTGGACCATCGCCCAGGTGATGAAGATCATCATCGATATGGTGACAGGGCACTTCACCCCAGACCGTCTCACAGGCTCTGGCGGAATGCCTAGCTCCCATACAGCAACTGTTGTAGCCCTGGCTATCTCCACAGGAATCGTAGAGAGTTTCGCCTCTACCAGCTTCGTCATCGCATTCTTCCTGGCAACCATCGTAATCTACGATGCTACAGGAGTTCGAGCAGAGGCAGGAAAGCATGCCCATGTGCTGAATCAGATACTGCTACGGGAAGATAAAAACGCCAAGCCACTAGAGGAAAAAATCGGTCACACCGGTCCAGA
>OCTW011597063.1_pt1 | contig 28253 bp, 24 predicted proteins | sample 1539671 | NCBI WGS metagenome assembly OCTW01 (sample SAMN02144230, study PRJEB22623) | gut metagenome | biome: sheep rumen | host: Ovis aries | place: New Zealand | reverse complement strand
TAAGTATAAACCGTAATTTCTTTTGGTTCTTGCTTAGTAGACTCAATAAGACGTGTAAAATCTTTTTTCAACCCAAGAGCACGCGCAAAATCATTTCCAGAACCAATTGGGTAATAAGCAAAAGGAAAGTCAGCTGGCCAATAATATAAGACCTTTGATAAGGTGCCATCACCACCTAGAACTAATAACCTATCTTGATTACACTGAAATGTTTCTAAAACGTGTTTAACTTGATTTTCTTCATCATCTGGATATCGCGTTAGAAAAACAGCTATCTCTTGATTTAGCTTATGTTTCAACGTTGTAATAACATCTTTGGCACTACGATTTCCTGAATGAGGATTAGCAATAATATAAAGTGTCATATCAAAAGATATTATAACATAAAAAGCAAGAGCACTGTATAGACGGTGCCCTTGCTGGAGATTATGAAAAAGAAAAGTTTTAGGATGATTATAGTATACGAATTCATCCTTAAAGTTTCCTTAAAGATTTTTAGTTTGTACGAACAGGTGTAATCAATTGGATAAAGTTTTCAGCATCATCACCTGGCATTAATGTAAATGGACGTACTGGAGAAATGAAACGGATAACAACTGTTTCGCTCTTCAAAGCTTTAAGAGCTTCAATCAAGTAAGTTGGGTTAAAACTAATGGTTAAGTCACTTCCTGATTGGTCAATAATATCCAACTCTTCGTTTACTTTACCAACTTCAGGAGAGTTAACGTGAGCTGATACATTATTATTAACAATTTCAAGTTTTACAGTTCCGTTTTGAGTAGCATTTGAAATCAAGTGAGCACGTTCCATTGCTGAACGAAGAGCAACTGTATTGAACGTTACTTCTGTTTCAAATGAGTTTGTCAATAGACGATCTGTATCAGGATAATTTCCTTCTAGAAGACGTGTATAGAAACTAATGTAATCACTGCGGAAAAGCATTTGGCTGTCTGAAAAGAATACTTCAACAGTTTCAATATCATCTGTAAAGACTGCTGCAAATTCACGTAATGATTTACTTGGAATAACAACATTAAAGTCATTTGACGTATTTTCTAAAGTCAATCTACGTTGACTCATACGGTGTGAGTCAGTTGCGACTGCTTTAAAATCTTTATGATCACTAAGTACCATATGAACACCAGTCAAAATTGGACGACTTTCTTGAAGACTGGCTGCAAAGGCAGTTTCAGTGATAATAGATTTCAATAATTTTGTTTCCAAAACTAATGGATTTTCAGTTTCCATTTCTTGAAGACGTGGGTAAAGATCTACGTCTTTACCTTTTAAGGTAATTTCTGATTTACCACTTGTCAATACGATTTGATGATGCTCAATTTCTTCAAAATCTAAAGTAACATCTGGAAGACTTGAGACAATATTAATAAAGAAATTTGCTTCTAATAGTACTGCACCGGGTGAAGTAATCAAAAGACCTGCATTTTCATTAGAAGTTGGAATAGTATTTTCGATTGAAATTTGTCCATTAGAACCTGTTAAGGTAATGTTACTATTTTGAACTTCAATTTTGATAGTAGATAAAACTGGAATAGCATTCTTTGAAGAGATTGCTCTCTTGGTTGCATTCAATGCTTGAAGAAAGAAGGATTTATTAATTGAGAACTTTATCATGAGATAACTCCTTTATTTTATAAGTATTAAGTTAGTAGTAGTAGTAGGTCTTGTTTAAACTGTTGATAACTCTCAAAACGCCTGAAAAATCACAGAGCAAGAGTTGTTAACAACTTGTGGATAAATTGCATTGTTTTCTATCACTTATCCACAAGTCCTACTTAATCTTGTTTTTGATGGTTTCAATTTCGATTCGCAAACTATCGTCTTGAGCCAACATATTTTTGATTTTGTTGTAGGCATGTAGAACGGTTGAGTGATCACGTCCACCAAATTCTTTTCCGATTTTTGGAAGTGAGTTATCTGTCATTTCACGTGCCAAATACATAGCTACCTGACGTGCCAAAACGATATCTTGGGTACGTTTAGTTGCCTTGATTTCTTTGACAGTAACACCGTAAAATTTACCAACTTGACTTTGAATTTCGTCAATTGGGATAACAGTCATTTTTGGACCATCTTGCTTACGTGCACGAATGGCTTCTGCTGCAATATCTACGGTAATCGTTTGAACTTTTTTAATACTTGCTACAAGGCTAATGTCTTTTAAAGCTCCTTCTAGATCACGTACGTTAGAGTCAAATTGCCCAGCGAGATATTCGATAGTATCTTGAGGGAAAATATAATCGTACTCTTGTGTTTTATTAGTCAAAATAGCCACACGTGTTTCAAAATCAGGTGGTGTGATATTGATGGTTAAGCCCCACTTGAAGCGCGTGACCAGACGTTGTTCGAGGTTATCGAGATGATCTGGTGTGCGGTCACTGGTCAGTACGATTTGTTTGTTATTATCGTAAAGTGCATTAAAGGTATTGAAAAACTCTTCTTGTGTACCAGATAATGTTTTTTTAGCTAATGATTGGATATCATCGATTAGCAAAACATCAAGATTACGGAATTTTTCTTTTAATTCTTCCATAGTGTCTAAACGAATATGGATGACAAATTCATTGATAAAATTTTCCGCAGTGATGTATTTCACACGCGCTTTAGGGTTGTTTTGCAATACCGCATTACCAATGGCATTAAGCAAATGGGTTTTTCCAAGTCCGGGTCCACCCCAGATAAACAAGGGGTTGTAAGTTGTACCGGGTGCGTCAGCAACGGCATAAGACGCAGAAAAGGCCCAACGGTTTTCATCACCTTGGACAAAGTTGTCAAAAGTATACTTTGTGTTCAAGTCTGAATCAACCTGTGGCAAGTTGTTCTTTTGTGGTGTTTGGAGAACTTGAGATGTCGGTTCTGCTACTGTCTGTTTTGCTAAATCTTCTTCAAAGACATAGTTGACTACAATTTCAGCATTATAAACCTCAAAACCAGCCGTTAAAATGATTGGTTTTAAATTTTTATCCCAAAACAGTTCTTTCATAGGATCCAGGTAAATTGTCGCCGTATTTTGCTCAATTTGAATCAACCGAGCGTCTAAAACAAAAAATTCATATGTTGCTTGTTTTAGTTGACTTTTCGCCAGTTCAAGGACCCTATTCCAAAAAATTTGTTCATTTTCAGTCATAGTCATTTCCTTTTTGTGGATAATTCATAGATTATTTTAACATAAAACAATAAAGTTTTCCACAATGTTGAAAATAAAAAATCCACACTGTTTATAAAAGTTATCCACAAGGTGTGGATAACATAAGAAAAGGCCTAAAATCAGTGATTTTAGCCTATTTTTGTTGTGGAAAACTCTGAAAATGTAAAATCGAAATTCACAGGCTATTTTAGCCTGTTGATAATTCTGTTAAAGTCTTCTTCAGACTGAAAATGTAATTGTAGGTCACCTTTAAAGCCACTTTTAGAAAGGGATAAGGTGACAGGAAGACCTAATAATTTTGATAATTCTTCTTCCTGATGACGAATAAAAATATTTTTTTTATTGGTTTTGGGAGAAGTTTTTTTCTTTTTACTGGATTTTACCAATTGTTCTAATTTGCGAACACTAATTTCTTCAATTATTATTTTTTGGTACCACTTCTCCTGCTCTTTTTCTTCTTTGAGTGTCAGTAGCACGCGCGCGTGTCCTTGGGAAAGTTCACCTTTTTCGACGGCTTTAGAAATACTTTGAGGCAGATTTAATAAGCGCAAGCAATTGGTAATGTAGGGGCGAGATTTTCCCATAAATTGAGCCAGTTCTTCATGTGTCATTTGATTTCTGTCTAAGAGTTGCTGATAAGCTTTGGCTTCTTCAATAGGATTGAGGTCAGAGCGCTGCAAATTTTCGACAATGGCAAGCTGCATGCTTTCTTTATTAGTAATATCTTTTATAATTGCAGGAATTTCGCTTAAACCAGCCATTTTTGATGCTTTAAGACGTCTTTCTCCTGCAATGAGCTCGTAACCAAAAATATCTGATTTACGGACGATTATCGGCTGTATGAGGCCGTTTGCTTTTATTGAGCGAGAAAGTTCTTCTAATTCTTCTTGCTTAAATTTCAAGCGAGGTTGGTAAGGATTTGGAGCAATATCGTCAATAGGTATGAGATTAAGTGTTTCAATCATAGTTTTTTCCTTTAAAAAATGAAGCTGAGAAGCTCAGCCTCATTAGTTTTTAGTTAAATTATTGATTTGATGAAGAGAGGTCTTGTGTTGTTTTCGTTAGTTTAATAGTTTCTGTTTTCTTTTCAGTACCACGATAGAAGGTTACCTTGATAGAATCTCCAGTTGAATGACCGTAAAGGACACTTTGAAGATCTGTGATAGAAGAAACATCTTTATCATCGATAGCTGTAATCACATCGTATTTTTTAAGTGTTCCTTCAGCAGGCATACCTGATTGAACTGAAGCAACGACGATACCAGCTGTGACGCTAGTTGGAATATTTAGGCGACTGATTGTTGTTGTTGACAAATCACTTAGGTTAGCCATTGTGATACCAAGTGCTGGACGGATAACTTTTCCGTTTGCTTCTAATTGATTAATAATTTTAACCACATCATTAGCTGGAATAGCAAATCCCATACCTTCTACAGAATTACCTGATCCAGAATCTGAGGTAGAAGAAATTTTACTTGAATTAATACCAATCACTTGTCCTTCAATGTTAATCAAAGCACCACCAGAGTTACCAGGGTTAATAGCGGCATCTGTTTGGATGGCATTAGTTGAAATAGTTTCTCCATCATCGTTTGTCATTGTTACCGTACGGCTTAGGCTTGATACAATACCTTGCGTAACAGAGTTTGCATAATCAGTACCTAGAGGGCTACCAATAGCAATGGCTGTTTCACCAACAGTAATTTTATCTGAATCAGCAAATTCAGCTACCGTTGTGACTTTATCAGAAGCAATTTTGACAACGGCGATATCTGAGTATGTATCGGCACCGACTAATTCACCGACTACTTTTGTACCGTCAGAAAGCATGATTTCGATTTGACTAGCACCATCGACAACGTGGTTATTAGTAACGACGTAAGCAGAATTGCCATCTTTTTTGTAAATCACCCCAGAACCTTCACTAGCGATGCTTAAATCACTATCTGAGCCATTATTATTAGTGTTATTATCTAAATTGCCACCAAACATTTGAGTATATAAATCATTTGATGCTGTATTTGACTGATAATTAATGACTGATACAACTGATTCTCCCACTTTTTCGACAGCTTTTGTTGTATCATTTGAGTTTGAATAGCTTACCTTACTTGTTGTGGTTTTGGTATTTGATCCACTTACATTATTGATTGAGATGCCAGCCATATTTAAAATGAGCAAGGTTCCGGCGACCCCTCCAATAAAACCGATTAAAATAACCGATAATGGTTTAAGCATTTTTTTGTAATTGACTTTTTGAAATTTTAATTTTTTCACGTCTCTACCTCCCTTTTTAATTTACAGATAGAATATAAAAAACGACTTAATTATACCTTAAAAGAGCAAAAAAAGAAAGTAATCCACAGGTTGTGGAAAACTTTTGAAGTTTGATTGAAAATCCCTAAATTATGGCGATATTAAGCCTGTTTATAGATTGTTAACATGTGGATAATGTGTGAAAAGCTTGTGAATATGTGGTAGAATAGAAAGCATGAAAGTAAAAATTATTGCTGTTGGAAAATTAAAGGAAAAATACCTAAAAGATGGTATTGCTGAGTACGGCAAACGTATGAGCCGTTTTGCCAAATTTGAAATTGTTGAGCTGCCTGATGAAAAAACACCAGATAATGCTAGTGATGCGCAAAATCACCAAATTATGGAAAAAGAGGGCGACCGTATTTTAGCCAAGATATCTGATCGTGATTATGTCATTGTTTTAGCGATTGAAGGCAAGCAACTACCATCAGAAGAATTTAGCAAGGTGATTGCTGATGCTACTTTGAGGGGCTATTCAGATATTGTATTTGTTATTGGAGGAAGTCTTGGATTAGCTGATAAGGTCAAAAAGCGCGCAAATCTTAAGTTAAGCTTTGGCTTATTAACGCTTCCCCACCAGTTGATGCGTTTAGTTTTAGCAGAACAAATTTATCGAGCTTTTATGATTCAACAAGGAAGTCCTTATCATAAGTAAAAAAGCAGTTCTTGTGAGCTGTTTTTTTGTTCCATGTGAAACATTAATACATAAAAAAAACCGGCTAAAGCCGGTTTAAGATTTGATCCCAGCAGGATTCGAACCTGCGACCGTTCGCTTAGAAGGCGAATGCTCTATCCAGCTGAGCTATGAGACCATATCAACTTAATCATTCTATCAAAATAACAGCTTTTCTGTCAACTAAAAATCGAACTTTACACTGGCCTGCTTGGTTTTTAAAAAGTAAAGAATAAGTAAAAGAAAAAATTGCTTTTTTACTAGTAAACAATTTTCTTCTTTACCGAAAGTTCACCTGTAAATGCTTGATGTTAAAGGCTTTTTAGCACGTTAAAATTGTTTGAATTTTTTGGCGATAATTTAGTGCAAAAAACTTCAAAAAAAGTAAAAAAAATTGAAAAAAACTATAGACAAAGAAAAAATATCTGGTATAATAATAAGAGTGTTGAGGGAAAATCCTAAAACTTCTGGTCCGTTGGTCAAGGGGTTAAGACACCGCCTTTTCACGGCGGTAACACGGGTTCGAATCCCGTACGGACTATAAAACTACTGCTTAGCAGTTTTTTTGTTTATCCGGCATAGCTCAGTTGGTAGTAGCGCATGACTGTTAATCATGATGTCGTAGGTTCGAGTCCTACTGCCGGAGTGATAAGACACCTTCCTAAGTTTTACTTAGGATTTTTTATTACTCAGAGAGGCTAGAACATTTGTTCTAGCCTCTTTTTCTGTAGTTTTAATAAGTATTACGCAGTGGTTTTGTACTTTAACAATCTGGATTGTTAAAGGTCTCTGTCAGGAAATATAAAAAACAGTGATTACTGACTTTAGTGTCAATCAATCACTGCTGAGTAGGTTCACACGTTAATTAACTTTTATACCCTTTTTATCTCACTTCCTTTTGTTTTTTTCGTTTTCTGACGGTATTATAGCTTGCAAATAATGTGATACCAATTAGTGATAAAACGACACCTTCTTTAAATCCTGTTGGAACATAAGTTAGGATAACTTTTCCTTTTCCTGGTTTCACATCAACCTTCATAAAGCCGTCTTGTGCTTTTGATAAGGTGATTTTTTGTCCATTTTGAGTGGCTGTCCACCCTTTATCATATGGAATAGTAAAGAAGAGTGATGAAGTTTTATTAGTTTTGTAGGTAGCTGTTACGGTATTTTTATGGGTTGTTACTTTAACATTTTGGTTATCAATAATAGTCATAGCTTTTTGGTAATTTGCTATATCAAGTGCATAGAAATTGGGTTGATTAAATGACACTTGATTGTTTTCAGGAAATGTAAGTGTTACACGTAAAACTTGACTATCTTCAAAATAACCGAGATCAAAGAAAGTATAGGCATTATCAGTCGTATAGTCTACTGTTCTACCGTTGACAGTGATTTGTACCTTTTGGCTGTTTTCATTAGAAAATGTGATATTGGGAACACTAACATAAAGTTGAGTATTAGGAGCTACGGTTAAATCGTAATTGGCATGTGCATTTAATTCATCGTCATTACTTGATGTTACACGGCCGTTTAGAAGATTAGCTCCACCTGTTAATTGAGAAGCTACACGAGTAAAGTATCTTTCAGAAAGACCAGTTAAATTGTTAATTAAGTTGGTTTGGTTGTCAAGTGTGTTGACACTGAAGTCAACATCTTTGTAAAGGCCATTTGTTAAAATAGCGAGTTGGCTAGCATATTGATTTTCGTATAATGACGTATCGCCAGAGTCACTTACATAGTGAAATCCGAATTTGTTGACATCTGTTTCAGAAAGATTATATTTTACAGCAAATAAACTATCCATCAACAAGGTATTGTTTTGATAACGAAGATTGAGATTGGTTCCTGTTGATTTAAATCCTAGGCGATCTAGTGTACTGCTAGAAGTGGTGTTTCGAATAGATGAAAATTGGGAAATACCATGGTAATTATACTTCATGCTATCGTTACCTGTTTGAGGAAGTAATTCTTCTGTACGATAGAAAGTGGTTTTAAGTTTATTGGCTTTTTGGATGAGTTGTTCAGTATCTGTTAAATGAAGTTCATAACTTTGACGTGATGGAAATACCCATTCATTATTTAGTGCGTTAATCTGATAATAAGTGTTCAGTGATATTTCAAATAGTGTAAAGAGAAGTGTAAAGCTAACAAATAGATTAAAGGTTAAGTACTGCTTAGCGTAGCTAGTCAATATAATGGCATAAGCCATCAAGAAAGAAAAAGTAATAATGATTTGTGGTGCTTCTAAAAATTGATAGTGACTTTTCAGTAGTGTTGTAGCTAAAAATCCAACTACTAGAGGAATAATTCCAATAAGATAGTGTTTAACAATTAGTTCTTTGAGATGTGATAAAGTTTCTGCTGCTAGAAGAATAATGATTATTGAAAATGTCCAAGAGTAACGGTGAAGGAACATATTTGGTGAATGCATCCCTTGCCACATTAAGTCTAAAGGTTCAAGGTAAAAACTTGCGATAATTAGCAGCAAAACAACACTGCAGGCTAAACGTGTCTGCCATTTGATTGACTTGATTGTAAAGAAGATAATGGCCAAAATTAGAGGGAAAATTCCCACATAAATCATAGGAATTGAGCCAAATTTAGTTGTGTCATAAGAGCCAACAAAGTTTTTGGCAAATAAATCAAGAAACCATGAATTTTCTGTAAACCATTCTGTAAAGGTAGAAAATTTCTCCCCATGTGTTGATAGGTCTAGGTAAGTTGGCAAGAGCATTACACAGCTAGATAGTCCAGCTAAGATTGACACAATTGTAAAGTCTATAAATTGACGTCCAATCGTTTTCCAGTGCTTTTCTTTGCTTACTTGAACGTGAAAATAAAGGACAAGGAAAATGGCAACCATAAAACCAAAGTAGTAATTTTGGATAAAGAGAATGGTTAAGGTAATGTAATATAGGACAAATTTTTTCTGATTTAGTAGTCGATGAAGTCCAAGAATGATTAGAGGTAAGAGGATAAAAACGTCTAACCACATGTTGATTTCAATCTGACTAATGGCAAAGCTCATTAGAGCATATGAGGTTGACAGAATAACGGTAAATGGTTTTAATACCTTTGGATAAAGTTGACGAAGACTATAGAAACTAGATAACCCCATGCAGGCAACTTTTAATAAAGTAAAGAGATAAATAGCATCTGGCATGCTCTTTAAGCTAAAGAAGTAGACCAAAGGTGAGAAGAAACTTCCAAGATAATAACTAATTAGAGCATAAAAATTTAAACCGAGTCCACTTGTAAAAGTATAAAATAGACTATCTGAACCATGTAAGATGTTTCGTAAATTTTCAGCAAAAATAACATATTGATGAAAACCATCACTAGCTAAAATAGTCGTTTCACCGTTAAGGGTAATATCTTCAGCTAAAAGAGCTAAAAATAAGATGACAAAAGGCAAACAGAATGCTGTTAGGTAGTAAATGATATTATTTGTTAGTTTAAAAGATTTTAATTTCATAATGTTAGTAAGACAGGTTGAGATAAAAATCCCAACCTGTTTCTTTTCTATAATGTAAAGTATTGTAAACGTCACAGTAAACTATGACAGAATGATTAGTCTTTCCAAAGTTCTTTAACTTTTGCTTGAACTTCTTCATTTTCAAGAAATTCATCGTATGTTTCGTCAATACGGTCAATGACCCCATTTTTAGAAATAACAACGATGTGATTAGCTAAAGTTTGGATGAATTCGTGGTCGTGACTAGCAAAGATGATAGATTCTTTGAAATCTTTCAATCCATCGTTCAAGCTTGAGATTGATTCCAAATCTAAGTGATTTGTTGGATCATCAAGGATAAGAACATTTGATTTGAGAAGCATCAGTTTAGAAAGCATCACGCGCACTTTTTCTCCCCCTGAAAGGACGCTAACAGATTTGTTAACTTCATCTCCAGAGAAGAGCATACGACCAAGGAATCCTCGAAGGAATGTGTTATCGTCTTCTTCTTTAGCAGCAAATTGACGAAGCCATTCAAGGATTGATTCACCAGATGCAAAATCACGTGAATTATCTTTAGGAAGATAAGAGCGACTTGTTGTGACACCCCATTTGATTGTTCCTTCGTACTCGATATCATCCATCAAAGCACGGATAAGAGCTGTTGTTTGAATGTCGTTTTGTCCGATAAAGGCTGTTTTATCACCTGGACGTAAGATAAAACTGATATTATCAAGAACAGTTTCACCATCGATTTTTACAGATAGGTTTTCAACTGTTAGAAGGTCTTTACCAAGCTCACGCTCAGCTTTAAAGTTGATGAATGGGTATTTACGACTTGATGGAACAATCTCTTCAATTTCAATTTTATCAAGCATTTTTTTACGAGAAGTAGCTTGTTTTGATTTTGAAGCATTGGCAGAGAAACGAGCAACGAATTCTTGTAATTCTTTGATTTTTTCTTCTGCTTTGGCATTGCGGTCAGCTTGCAAACGAGCAGCAAGTTCAGAAGATTGTTTCCAGAAATCGTAGTTACCAACGTAAAGTTTGATTTTACCAAAATCAAGGTCGGCCATGTGTGTACATACTTTGTTCAAGAAGTGACGGTCATGGGATACAACGATAACAGTATTTTCAAAGTCAATCAAGAAGTCTTCAAGCCAAGAAATTGATTGGATATCAAGACCATTGGTTGGTTCGTCAAGAAGAAGAACATCTGGTTTACCAAAAAGAGCTTTGGCAAGAAGGACTTTCACCTTATCACCATTAGCAAGTTCACTCATATTTTGGTAGTGAAGGTCTTCTGGAATATTAAGGTTTTGAAGCAATTGTGAAGCTTCACTCTCTGCTTCCCAACCGCCAAGCTCAGCAAATTCGCTTTCTAATTCTGCTGCGCGGACACCATCTTCATCTGAAAAATCAGGTTTCATGTAGATAGCATCTTTTTCTTTCATAATGTTATAAAGGCGTTCATTCCCCATGATAACAACGTCGATGGCACGTTCTTCTTCGTAGTCAAAGTGATTTTGACGAAGAACTGATAAACGTTCATCTGGTCCAAGGGAAACATGACCTGTTGTTGGTTCGATATCTCCAGCCAAGATTTTCAAGAATGTAGATTTTCCTGCACCGTTGGCACCGATCAAACCATAGGTATTTCCAGCTGTAAAGTTGATGTTAACTTCATCAAACAGTTTTCTATCGCTGAAACGTAGTGATACATCAGAAACTGTAAGCAATTTTTCACCTCATAATATTTATCTATAAGCTCATTGTACATGAAAAAGCCCCAATTTTCAATTAGAGAAGTGGGGCTTTGAGTTACGTTTGGGTTACATTGGTAAAATGGCATCTTTTTCATCAAGTTTATAGTATTTTTTGAGGCTGAAGCCACGTCCCATAACTTGTGTAGCAGGCATAACAACGATAAATGCAGTTTTGTCGATTTTTTGAATATTTTTTTCTAAACGAGGAACCTCTTGGCGTGAGACAGTTGTCATCAACATTGTTTGATGGTCACCTGAAAAACCACCAGTAACAGGAATTTCTGTTACCCCTCGGTCAGCTTGTGTTGAGATATAATCTTTTATTAAAGCATTTTGTGGTGAAATAATCATGATGTTGCGCGATGAAGTGACACCAATTTGCATACTATTAACAACATAACCGATGACTAACAAACCAATAATTGAGTACATGACTGTGTCAACATCAAAAGCAACAAATCCCATAGCTACACTACAACCATCAACGATTGTCATGGCAACAGCTAGTGGGAGTGGAGTGTATTTATGGAGAATTTGTGTGATGATACCTGTACCACCAGTTGAAGAATTTCCCCAGAAAACAACTCCCAAACCAAATCCACAAATGATGCCACCAAATAAAGCAGCAAGAAGTGGATTATGAGTCAAATTTGGCAAACCTTCTGTTAATTTAACAAAAATAGAATAAATCCAAGAGCCATAGATAGTCTTAAAAAATGTCTCTTTTCCTAGAAAAAGAAAACAAGCTAATAGCAATGGAACGTTGGTAATCATAACGAAATTACCAGGATTCCACCCGAATAAAGCCTTCAAACTAACAGCTAATCCAACAACACCACCAGAAGCAATATGGTTTTCAAGGAAAAAACTGTTAAAGCCAACAGCAGCAATAAAGGCTCCAGCAGTTACGAGCCCAAAATCAATTAGTTTTTTCTTCATATGTAGTCCTCTTTTTTATAACAAACGATTATATTATGGCAAAGAAGCCCTTTATCGTCAAGATTTTTGCTGGTAAAAAGGAATTTCTCATTTTCTAATTTAATTAAGAAACGAAATGTATAATTATTCTATTTTATTGATAGGGATGATTTAGGAGAAAAGGTGGTGTTAGCTTGACAAAGAGGCTATAATTTCATAAAATGAAGGAGATTCAGAAGAGTAATGTAAACGCGTACTTTTAGAGAGCTGATGGTGCTGGGAATCAGTAGTAACCTTACATGAATGGGCTGATGGTTAAAAAGAATAATCTTTACATTTATCGTGTAAATTTTTATTATAGTGGTAAAGAGATGGTAGGATTCTCCTATCAATTGAGGTGGTACCGCGTATTGATAACGCCCTCACGTCGTTTTACGACGTGTGGGTGTTTTATTTTTGAAATTAATTTTGAGGTGATAAAATGGCAAAACCAATTATTTTAACAGGTGACCGTCCAACAGGGAAATTGCACCTAGGACACTATGTTGGAAGTCTAAAAAATCGTGTACTTCTACAAAATGAAGACAAATATGATATGTTTGTTTTCTTAGCAGACCAACAAGCTTTGACAGACCATGCTAAAGAGTCTGAAATTATCAGAGAATCAGTTGGAAATGTTGCATTGGACTACCTGTCAGTAGGACTTGATCCAGCCAAATCTACGATTTTCATTCAAAGTCAGATTCCTGAGTTGGCTGAGTTGACAATGTACTACATGAACTTGGTATCATTGTCACGTTTGGAACGCAATCCTACAGTTAAAACAGAAATTGCTCAAAAAGGTTTTGGTAGCTCAATTCCAACAGGATTCTTGGTTTACCCAATTTCTCAGGCAGCAGATATTACAGCTTTTAAAGCTAATTATGTGCCAGTTGGAAATGACCAAAAACCAATGATTGAACAAACACGTGAAATTGTACGTAGCTTCAATCACACTTATAAAACAGATGTTTTGGTTGAACCAGAAGGAATTTTCCCTAAAAATGAAGCAGCTGGTCGTTTGCCAGGGCTAGATGGTAATGCGAAAATGTCTAAATCTCTTGGAAATGGTATCTATTTGTCTGATGATGCTGATACTGTTCGTAAAAAAGTAATGAGCATGTACACAGATCCTAATCATATCCGTGTTGAAGATCCAGGACAAATTGAAGGAAACATGGTTTTCCACTACCTTGATATTTTTGGACGTGAAGAAGATCAAGCAGAGATTGCTGCTATGAAAGAACATTACCAACGTGGTGGTCTTGGTGATGTAAAAACAAAACGTTACTTGCTTGAGATTCTTGAACGTGAATTGGCGCCAATTCGTGAACGTCGTTTAGAATATGCAAAAGACATGGGTGAAGTATTCCGTATGCTCGAAAAAGGAAGTGAAGCAGCTCGTGAAGTTGCGGGGCAAACTCTTGCTGAAGTTAAAGCAGCTATGGGTATTAACTACTTCTAAAATTGATAAAACTCTAAGGCAAAAGCCTTGGAGTTTTTTTGATAATTAGTAACATTTGTTTTAAATGAGAATTGCACAAATAATCAGTCTAATATAGGAAAGAATTTTTGGAAAAAAATTGAATTTAATTTATTGACAAATGATTTGAGCGTGTTATTATAGTAACAATAAAAAATTAGCTGGGGTTAAAAAATCCCTACAAATACATAGAAAAGAGGGTTATTTAATGTCAAATTGGGACACTAAATTTTTGAAAAAAGGTTACACTTTTGATGACGTACTACTCATTCCTGCTGAAAGTCATGTTCTTCCAAACGAAGTTAACATGCAAACAAAACTTGCAAAAAATTTGACATTGAACATTCCTATCGTGACAGCGGCTATGGATACTGTTACTGACAGTAAAATGGCAATTGCTATTGCACGTGCGGGTGGTCTTGGTGTTGTTCACAAAAATATGTCAATTCAAGAACAAGCAGAAGAAATCCGTAAAGTAAAACGTTCAGAAAACGGTGTTATCATTGATCCTTTCTTCTTAACACCTAAACATTCTGTTTCTGAAGCAGAAGAATTGATGCAACGTTACCGCATCAGTGGTGTTCCAATTGTTGAAACTCTTGAAAATCGTAAATTGGTAGGGATTATCACAAACCGTGATATGCGCTTCATCTCAGATTACCATGCTCCAATTTCTGCACATATGACAAGTGAAGAATTGGTAACAGCTCCTGTTGGAACTGATTTGGAAACTGCTGAACGTATCCTTCACGAACACCGTATTGAAAAATTGCCTTTGGTTGATGAAGCTGGACGTTTGTCAGGTCTTATCACTATCAAAGATATTGAAAAAGTTATTGAATTCCCTAATGCTGCTAAAGATGAATTCGGTCGTCTTTTGGTTGCAGGTGCTGTCGGTGTTACTTCAGATACATTCGAGCGTGCTGAAGCTTTGTTTGAAGCTGGAGCAGACGCTATTGTTATCGATACTGCACACGGTCACTCAGCTGGTGTTCTACGTAAAATTGCTGAAATTCGTCAACACTTCCCAGAACGTACATTGATTGCTGGTAATGTAGCAACTGCGGAAGGTGCTCGTGCTCTTTATGAAGCAGGTGTAGACGTTGTTAAAGTCGGAATTGGTCCTGGTTCAATCTGTACAACACGTGTTGTAGCAGGTGTTGGTGTTCCTCAAATTACAGCTATTTACGATGCTGCAGCTGTTGCGCGTGAATATGGTAAAACAATCATCGCTGATGGTGGTATTAAATACTCAGGTGATATCGTAAAAGCTTTGGCAGCAGGAGGTAATGCTGTAATGCTTGGTTCTATGTTTGCTGGTACAGATGAAGCACCGGGTGAAACTGAAATCTACCAAGGTCGTAAATTTAAAACTTACCGTGGTATGGGATCAATTGCAGCTATGAAGAAAGGTTCAAGCGATCGTTACTTCCAAGGATCAGTCAATGAAGCTAACAAACTTGTTCCAGAAGGAATTGAAGGTCGTGTAGCATATAAAGGTGCTGTAGCTGATATCGTCTTCCAAATTCTAGGTGGTATTCGTGCTGGTATGGGTTATGTTGGTGCTGAAGATATTACAGCCCTTCATGAAAAAGCTCAATTTGTTGAAATGTCAGGAGCTGGTTTGATTGAAAGTCACCCACACGATGTTCAAATTACAAATGAAGCACCAAACTATTCAGTACACTAAGATAAATTGATGTTATATATAAAATCTCTGATAAGTTTACCAACTTATCAGAGATTTTTTTGTGTAGGCCTTTACAAAATGGTGGGTTGTATGGTAGAATATGTAACTATGTTCGCAAAAAACATGAAATTTTCTTTTACTTTTCTGAAAAAGCGTTTTCATAAAAAGCGAATAGTTAATTATATATTTACAACAGTGTAAACAACGTTTACTAATCTGTAAAACATATCGTAAAGGAGAAAAAATGCAGGGTATTTTATTTGCATTAATTCCCATGGTAGCATGGGGAAGTATCGGGTTTGTCAGCAACAAAATTGGAGGTAAACCAGATCAACAAACATTAGGAATGACTTTAGGGGCGCTTTTATTTGCCTTTGTTGTATGGTTGTTTGTTCAACCAGAAATGTCAGTATCACTTTGGGTTGTCGGGATTATTGGTGGTATGCTTTGGTCTATGGGTCAAAACGGTCAATTCCGCGCAATGCAATACATGGGTGTTTCAGTAGGTAACCCATTGTCAAGTGGTGCTCAACTTGTATTTGGTAGCTTGATTGGTGCCATTGTATTTGGTGAATGGAGCAAACCAGTTCAATACACACTTGGTATTATTGCTTTGCTTCTTTTGGTTATCGGATTCTATTTTACAAGTAAACGAGATGCTGAAAAAGTTGAAACTAGCGAACTTACTGACTTTGGTAAAGGTTTCCGTGCTTTGACTTACTCAACAGTTGGTTACCTTTCTTACACTATTCTATTTAACAACATCATGAAATTCGATGCTTTAGCTGTTATCTTCCCAATGGCCGTAGGTATGGTACTTGGTGCTGCTATGTTCATGAAATTTAACGTTAAATTTGAAACAGTTGTTATCAAAAACGCAATCGTTGGTTTGATGTGGGGTGTTGGTAACATCTTCATGCTTCTTGCAGCTGCAAAAGCAGGTCTTGCTATTGCCTTTAGTTTCTCACAATTAGGTGTTATTATTTCTATTATGGGTGGTATCCTCTTCTTGGGTGAAACAAAAACACGCAAAGAAATGCGCTGGTTGGCAATTGGTATTGCATGCTTTGTTCTTGGTGCAGTCTTACTAGGAATTGTTAAATCTTACTAATTATCATTGACAGTAGTGTCAATTTAATTGTAAACATAAAAAGAGCTGGCTTTTGCCAGCTTTTTTAGTTTTCTTCAATATTTCCTTGATTAACAGTGAAAATTTTCAACTCTTCTGGAAGTTGTGATAAATGTTCAAGACTTGTTGTTGTGATAAAGGTTTGAACATTTTTAGCAATAATCATTTTTAATAACTCTGTTTGTCGGTAGTTATCTAGTTCACTCATAACGTCATCAAGAAGAAGGATTGGGTAATCACCAGTGACATTCTTGATAAGTTCAATCTCAGCCATTTTAAGAGATAAAATCAAGCTACGGTGTTGTCCTTGGCTACCAAAATGAGCAGACATGTCATTGATGAAAAATTCTAAATCATCACGATGAGGACCTGCGCCGGTATTTTTTTTGAAAATATCACGTTTGCGATTCTTTTCCAAAGCTTTTAAAAATTGTTTTTTGATTTCAGCTTTGTCCTGAAAGGGAATAGATGATAGATAATGAATCTTTAAATGCTCTAGTTTATTAGAAATAGCATAGTGATATCGGTCAGCTTCCTTTTCTAAATTGGAAATAAAGTCTAATCGATGTTCCATTACACGACTACCAAAATCAGCTAATTGCTCATCAAGAACTGCTAGAAAGTTGACATCAACTTTTTCAGCTGTTTTTAGGTAGGTGTTACGTTGCTTGAGGACATGGTTATAATTAGATAAATCAGACAGGTAAACAGGCTTGATTTGCCCTAAATCAATATCAATAAATTTTCGACGGAGACTAGGTGCTCCTTTAATGAGTTGCAAATCTTCAGGTGCAAATAATACTACTGTCATAACACCAACATAATCAGATAATTTGGCCTGTTTGAGGTGATTAACTTTAGTGACTCGTCCTTTGCTTGATAGGTCGATTTCTAAAGGTACCATACCACTTGAGCGTTGTAATATTCCTGAAACCCGAAGTTCTTTTTCTTGAAAGTGAATTAGCTCTTTGTCTGTACGTGTGCGATGGCTGCGTGTTAAAGATAAGAAATAAATAGCTTCTAAGAAATTAGTTTTTCCTTGGGCGTTTTTTCCAATAAAAACATTAAGTCCAGGGGAAAATTCAAGCTCATTAGTTAAATAATTACGATAATTTTTTAACGCTATTTTTTGAATCCACATATTTAAGTTCCTGGGAAACGAACGGGTTTGCGTTCTTTGTTTGTTTTAACTTGCTTTTTAGGCTGACTTTGTTTCTTATCTTTTTTATTTTTAGCGTTTAATTCTTTAACAATTGCAGCAACACGGGCTTTTTCAGCCATGGCTTCAAGGTGCTCTTCTTTTTCTTTGTCTGTTGGTGCGATAATATCAATAATGATACTTTCCTCTGGAATGCTTACAACATCACCAATACGAATTTTTTTACCGCGGCGTTTCTCGTCTTCGCCATTGAAGAGAACGGTTGTTTCTGCTAAATAAGCTTTGATAGCACCACCGCTTTGGATAATCCCCAGTTCTTTTAGTAAAGCTTGTAGGGTAATATAGTCATCAAATAATTTGTATTCCATCGTTTTCTCCATTTTATAATTCAAGTAATTATAACATAAACGTGGTATAATTTTAGCTAATAAAGTGTTTTTAGTAAGGAATTTGTAATGAAAATAGTTGATGGTGTTGAGTTACATCTAATCAAAAATGAAAAATTCAAAATGAACCATATTACTTTTCGGTTTTCTGGAGATTTTAATCAAAAAACGGTAGCACGACGTGTTTTAGTGGCTCAAATTTTAGCAACTGCCAATGAGAAATATCCAACTGCTCAACGATTTAGAGAGCGTTTGGCAAGTCTTTATGGAGCAACTTTGTCAACTAAAGTATCAACAAAAGGATTGGTTCATATTGTCGATATTGAATTAGCCTTCATGAAGAATCAGTATGTGATGACTAAAGAAAACCTCTTGGAAGAAGTCATTGAGTTTTTGTATCAAGTCCTTTTTTCACCACTTGTAACAGTTGAACAGTATCAATCTAAGTTATTTGAACTTGAGCAAGCAAACTTAATTAATTATTTAAAAGCTGATAAGGACGATAGTTTTTACAGTAGTGAATTAGGTCTTAAAAAACTTTTCTTTACGAATCCAGCTTTTCAAACTTCAAAATATGGAACAGCAGAGTTAGCAGCTACTGAAAATTCTTATACTGCTTTCCAAGAATTTCAAAAGATGCTTCGAGAAGACCGCCTAGATATCTTTTTATTAGGGGAATTTGATGATTATCGCATGCTGCAATTATTTAATCGATTTCCTTTCGAAGATCGTCACAAAGGTTTAGTATTTGACTACCAACAAGACTTTAATAATATTGTTCAGGAAAAATTAGAGCATAGAGAAGTTAATCAATCGGTTTTACAGTTGGGATATTCTTTCCCAACTCGGTATGGTGACAAGGATTACTTTACACTGCTTATCTTTAATGGCTTATTTGGAGGTTTTGCGCATTCACGTTTATTTACAGAGGTTCGCGAGAAAGAAGGTCTTGCGTATACCATTGGAAGTCACTTTGATATCTTTACAGGTTTACTGAATGTTTACGCTGGAATTGACAAGAAAAATCGTAATCGTGCGATGCAACTAATTAACAAAGAATTTTCAACGATTAAGTCAGGACGTTTCTCTGAAGCACTTCTAAAACAAACGAAAAAAATGCTGCAGGTTAATTTAAAACTAGCTGAAGATTCTCCTAAAGTATTGATTGAACGCAGCTATAATAGCCAATATTTGAAGAATCACTATAGCGTTGATGATATGATTGACAACATTGACAAAGTTAGTAAAGCAGACATTCTTCAATTGACAAGAAAAATCAAATTACAAGCACTATATTTTTTGGAGGGAAAGTAAATGACAAAATTAGTTGAAAAAGTTTTCCCTGAAATTGGTGAAAATTTGTATACTGCCGTATTAGAAAACGGCTTGAAAGTTTTTTTAATTCCTAAGACCGATTTTCAAGAAAGTTGTGGTATGTTAGTTGTCAATTTTGGTTCCCTTGACAACAAGTTTACAATAGATGAAAGTGTAAAAGTATATGAAGAAGGCATTGCTCATTTCTTAGAGCATAAGTTGTTTGAGTTGGAAAATGGACAAGATGTATCTGAATTATTTACTAACGCAGGCGCTAACAGTAACGCCTTTACAACTTTTGATAAGACATGTTTCTATTTTTCGACGGTTGATCATTTAAAAGAAAATTTAGATTTGTTGCAACATTTTGTAGCAGATACAGCCTTTACAGAAGAGTCAATTGAACGAGAGAAGTCTATTATTGAACAAGAGATTGATATGTATCAGGATGATGCTGATTATCGTCTGTATCAAGGAGTTCTTGAAAATTTGTACCCTAAAACAGCTCTTGCTAGAGATATTGCTGGGACTCAGGAAAGTATTGCTAGGATTTCTGTAGAAGATTTAAAAGAAAATCATGATGTTTTTTATTCACCGCGAGAAATGACGCTATTGGTTGTTGGTAATTTTGATAAGGATGATATCTTTAACCAAATTAAAGAGAGTCAAAAAGATAAAAGTTGTGTATCTCATGATCTTGATCGTCAAGAATTAATCTATGAACCTGTTGTCCCTAAAACAGCTGTTCAAATGGAAGTGACTCAACCAAAATTAGCTATTGGATTAAGAGGTCCAGCTTTAGTTGAGGGGGCTTCTACATTACGTCAAGAACTATCTTTGAGAATATTCTTTGCCATGATTTTAGGATGGACATCAAAACGTTATCAAGAACTCTACGAAAGTGGTCAAATTGATGATTCATTTGATTTTGAAATTGAAGTCTATCAACAATTCCAATTTTTGGTTATTTCTTTAGACACTTCAGTACCAATTGCTATGGCTACTAATATTCGACAATATTTAGATAAAGTTGTAATGTCTGATGATTTGGATGACTTATCAGAGGAACATTTTGAAATTGTAAAAAAAGAGCTTTATGGAGACTTTTTCAAGAGTATGGATTCAATTGACAATATGTCAACTCAATTTATAAACCATTTATCTGATGACGAAACTTACTTAGCCGTACCTAAAATTTTAAGGACTTTAAGTTTTGAAGAAGTTCTTAAAACAGGAATTGATTTCTTAACGCAATCAGATGCGACAGAATTCACAATCCTACCAAAATAAAATCGAAATACTTGTCAAAATTTGCTATAATAAATCTGATTATATTTTATTAAAGGAAACCTTGTATGAGAGAAGAAACAATTGGTGAGATCTTAAGAAAAGGTCGTAATGCCAAAAATTTGACACTAGAAGATGTCGAAGAAAAAACAGCAATTCCTTCACCACATCTTTTAGCATTAGAGCTAGAAAAATTTAAATTAATTCCTAAGGATGAAGTTGAAACATATCTTCAACAATATGCAGAGTTGGTTGAAGTTGATGCAGCTGAACTATTAAAGCGCTATCGAGAACAAGTGGCTGAATTAGATGAGAAAGCAGCTAAAGAAGAACCAACTGTCAAGGATGACGAAAGAATTACAATTGTACCGAGTCATAAAAAAGCAGAGCAACAAGTGAAGAAACAGGCTCCTAAGTCAAAAGTTGAACAAACGGATGATTTTGGTGTTGGTTCGCGTTCAAGTCGTTATAAGAGTTCAGAAACAACAGCATCTTATCTTCCAATTATTTTGCTTTGTTTAGTTGCTTTGGGTATTTTAGCTTTTGTTTCTTTTGTGACTTGGACACAGCTTCAAAGCGACAGTAACCGTTCAAATCCAACTTATTCTGTTGTTCACAGTTCATCTGCTTCAAGCAGTTCTTCAACAACAGAAAGTTCATCTTCAACAAGTGAATCATCTTCATCTGATGAAAAGGCACTGAAGATGGAAACTGAGGGAGGCGGAAGCAACTTAACGGTTAATCTATCAAATGTTACAGACAGTTTGACTGTCGACATTAGTTTGTCTGGTGCAGATAGCAGCTGGGTTTCTGTAAGTAATTCAGAAGCTGGTGATGCTGGAACGCTTCTTTCTTCAACGGGAGTTTCAAGCTATTCAGCAACACTTCCTGCAGGTACAAAAACATCTGTGATTACACTTGGGGTGACTGCAGGGGTTACAGTTTCAATCAATGGTCAAGCGGTTGATACATCAGCTTTGACAAGCACAACATTAAGCTATATTACAATTAACATTCAGTAAGGTAGGAAAATGAAAATAGATTTTACAAAAAAAGAAAACATTCCTAATTTGTTAACATTAGGTCGTATTGTCTTGATTCCAGTATTTATTTTAATTCTATGTATCTGGAATAATACTGCAGGTCATGCGGTTGCAGCAGTAGTTTTTGCATTGGCAAGTATTACTGATTATTTAGATGGATATCTTGCAAGAAAATGGCAAGTTGTTACAAACTTTGGTAAATTCGCAGATCCACTGGCTGACAAAATGTTAGTAATGACAGCATTTATCATGCTCGTTGAATTGGGGATGATTCCTGCTTGGATTGCTGCGATTATCATTTGCCGTGAATTGGCAGTTACTGGCCTTCGTTTACTACTTGTTGAAAATGGTGGAACAGTTTTAGCAGCTGCTATGCCAGGTAAAATCAAAACATTTACCCAAATGTTTTCAATTATCTTCTTGCTTTTCCATTTTTCAATTATTGGAACAATTTTACTTTATGTCGCTTTGATTTTCACAATTTATTCTGGTTATGATTATTTCAAAGGGGCAGGCTTCCTCTTTAAGGACACATTTAAATGACATTTAACAGTATTGACGTCAAAAATTTAACATTCAAATATACTGATCATCAAGAAAATTACACTTTAGATAATTTATCGTTTCACGTGAAACAAGGAGAATGGTTGTCTATCATTGGGCATAATGGTTCAGGAAAATCAACAACAGTTCGTTTAATTGATGGACTGTTGGCTGCTGAATCAGGTCAAATATTTGTTGAAGGAGAACTTTTAACCGAAGAAAACGTGTGGAACATTCGTCAGAAAATTGGAATGGTTTTTCAAAATCCAGATAATCAATTTGTTGGCGCTACCGTTGAAGACGATGTCGCTTTTGGATTGGAAAATAAGGGAATTCCATTAGAAGAGATGCAAGCACGTGTGAAAGAAGCTCTCAAACTTGTTGGCATGTCAGCTTTTGCTGATCGTGAACCAGCTCGTCTTTCAGGTGGTCAAAAACAGCGTGTGGCTATTGCAGGGGCTATTGCAATGCGTCCTAACATTATTATTTTAGATGAAGCGACTAGCATGTTGGACCCAGAAGGACGTCTAGAATTAATTCAAACAATTAAAGAGATTCGTGACCGATACAATATGACGGTTGTGTCTATTACTCATGATTTGGATGAAGTTGCCTTAAGCGATCGTGTCTTGGTTATGAAGAAAGGAAAAGTTGAATCAAGTTCAACACCGCGAGAACTCTTTGCTAGAGGAGAAGAATTATTGACTTTGGGATTGGATATTCCTTTTTCAGCCAATCTTATCTCTACTTTAAAGAATAAAGGGTTTGAATTTACAGAGAATTATCTTACGGAAAAGGAATTAGAAGATCAGTTATGGGAATTACTCTTGAAGGCGTAAATTACACATATCAAGCGGGGACACCATTTGAAGGGCGTGCCCTTTTTGACATTAATCTTACTATAAAAGAAGGCTCTTATACGGCTTTCATTGGACATACAGGATCAGGTAAGTCGACAATTATGCAGCTTTTGAATGGTCTTAACGTTCCTACAGAGGGCGCTGTAATTGTTGATGATATTAAAATTACAGCTAACTCAAAGAATAAGGAAATTAAGCCTGTTCGCAAAAAGGTTGGTCTAGTCTTTCAATTTCCTGAAAGTCAGCTCTTTGAAGAAACAGTCCTTAAAGATGTGGCATTCGGGCCACAAAATTTTGGTGTTTCTATGGAAGAAGCTGAGCAGTTAGCACGTGAAAAATTGGCTATGGTTGGGATTCATGAAGAGTTTTTTGAAAAGAATCCTTTTGAGCTTTCTGGTGGTCAAATGCGTCGTGTGGCTATTGCTGGTATTCTAGCTATGGAACCAGAAGTTTTGGTCCTAGATGAACCGACAGCAGGTCTAGACCCTAAAGGGCGCCGTGAATTGATGACATTGTTTAAAGAATTACACCAAAATGGGATGACAATTGTGTTAGTAACCCATCTAATGGACGATGTTGCTAATTATGCTGATTATGTTAATGTTCTTGAAGGCGGCAAATTAGTTCGCTCAGGATATCCTAAAGAAGTTTTTCAAGATGTTGAATTTCTTGAAAGTAAGCAACTAGGTGTTCCAAAAATCACCAAGTTTGCTCAACAGCTTGTAAAGCGTGGTCTACATTTAGATACTTTACCAATTACTATAGAAGAATTTACAGAGGTGGTGAAACATGGATAAATTAATACTTGGTCGTTATGTACCTGGAAATTCATTAATTCACCGTTTAGATCCGCGTAGTAAGCTTCTAGCGATGATTTTATATATTATCATTGTTTTTTGGGCGAATAATCTTGTTACTAATCTATTGATGATTGCTTTTACTTTAGTAGTTGTTTTATTATCGAAGATTAAACTCAGCTTCTTTTTAAGAGGTGTTCGTCCCATGATTGGTATTATTTTATTTACGACTTTGTTCCAAATGTTCTTCACACATGGGGGAGAAACTTATTTTCAATTTGGTTTTTTGAAAATAACAAGTTATGGGTTTAGTCAAGCGATATTGATATTCATGCGTTTTGTTTTGATTATCTTCTTTTCAACGCTTCTAACTTTGACAACAACACCGTTGAGTCTCGCAGATGCTGTTGAATCTTTGCTGAAACCTTTTGTTTGTTTTAAAGTACCTGCTCATGAAATTGGTTTAATGCTTTCTTTGAGTTTGCGTTTTGTTCCGACATTGATGGATGATACGACACGTATTATGAAAGCTCAGAGAGCGCGTGGAGTTGATTTTGGTGAAGGAAGTCTTATTCAAAAGGTTAAATCGATTATTCCAATCCTCATTCCACTCTTTGCTTCAAGTTTTAAACGTGCGGATGCATTAGCTCTTGCCATGGAAGCACGTGGTTATCAAGGTGGAGATGGACGTACAAAATATCGAATTTTACAGTGGACAGTTAAAGATTCAGTAACCATTTTGCTTGTCATAATTTTAGGAATTCTCTTATTTTTTCTTAAAGAAAGCTAAAATGCCTAATTTGTAGGCGTTTTCTTTATAATATAAGAATGTAATTGTAATATTTTTAATATAACTCTAAAACCAGAGTAACATTAAGTCTGTATTATATAGCCTGTACTAATTTTGAAACAAAAAAAGGAGCATATAATGCAAACAAATATTTTTAAAACTAAATCGAAATCTATTAAACTTGGTCTTGCCGGTGTAGCCGCTGCAGCAGCACTAATTATCCCAACAGTTGCTAGCGCAGATTCATACACAGTTAAATCAGGTGATACACTTTCTGAAATTGCTGTAACTTACAACACAACAGTTGAAAAATTGGCTTCAGTAAACAGCATCGCAAATGTTGACTTCATTACTGTAGGTCAAATCTTAGAACTAGATCCAGAAGCTACTGCACCAGTTGCAACTGAAACTGCTACAGTAGAAGCTGCACCAGCAGCTACTGATAACTCAGCTGCAGCAGCACCAGCTGCGCAAGCTGAAACAACAACTTCTTACACATCAAACTTGGGTACTTCAGACGCTCAAGCTAAAGAAATCATTGCTCAACGCGAATCAAGCGGTAGCTACACAGCTCAAAATGGTCAATATTATGGTCGTTACCAATTGACAATGTCATACCTAAATGGTGACTTGTCAGCTGAAAACCAAGAACGTGTTGCTGATTCATACGTTGCAGGACGTTATGGTTCATGGTCAGCTGCCCTTGCATTCTGGAATGCAAATGGTTGGTACTAAGATTTAGAGATAGAATTACCAGTATTAGAATAAAAAGATTGAAGAAATTTCTTCAATCTTTTTTGTTTTACTTTAAAAAATTAGCGTTTTCATTGGGAACTTGGTGTTAATTTCAATATCTCTGTAATATTTTTAACATATTTTCAATCTCCGAGTAATAAATAAATTATATGATAGGAAACAGGAGTTCTAGAGAGGTATATATTTTATTTATTATGTATAGTAGGATTACTAAAGCAAAACATAGAAAAATCAGAAATATTATTGTCAGCATCCTTGGAGTCATTTTTGTTGCGGCAATGATTGTTGTTCTTATTCCAAAAATAGAAGCATTTGCAGAAACTATTACAACTCGTTCAGAAGCAGGAGCTGCTAAATCTGTATCAACGTCAAGTTCAGAAAGCTCTGACATGTCATCAACAAATATTAGTTCTACAGAAGCTGAATCAGAAGAGCCTAGCAGTTCTGTAGAAGAAAGTGAAGAAGTTGAATCATCATCTGTAGAGGAGACATCGGAATCTGAAGTAGCAAGTTCTGAATCTGCACCAGTTACTGATGCTACGACTGTTGTAGCTACAAGCTCTACAGTACCATCTTCAACCACTCAATCATCAGCATCTACAGTAGTTGCTGCAAACGGAAATACAGCAGGCGCTATTGGTTCAGCTGCAGCAGCACAAATGGCTGCTGCTACGGGTGTTCCTCAGTCAACTTGGGAAGCAATCATTGCTCGTGAATCTAATGGTGATCCAAATGTTGCCAATCCATCAGGAGCGTCAGGTTTGTTCCAAACGATGCCAGGTTGGGGTTCTACAGCTACTGTTCAAGATCAAATTACAACTGCTATTAATGTTTATAATTCACAAGGACTTTCAGCTTGGGGATACTAATTTAATAAAAGAAAAAGCACTAATCATCTTATAAAGATGATAGTGCTTTTTTAATGTCATGTGGGTGATGGCAAATACTTTCAGCGCCATGTTCTTGTAAGCTTTCTAGGCTGCCAAATCCCCATGTTACTCCGAGTCTTCTGACACCTGTTTTTTGACCACCAATCATATCAAATTTTGTGTCACCAATGATAACCGCTTCATGTGCTTGAATACCTTGTTCTGTGAGACAGGCATTAATCACATCAGCTTTATGGAAATGTTGAGGAGTAGAACCATAGACTTTTTTAAAATGTGAAATGATACCAAGTTCTGACAACATGAGATTAGCCATTGGTTGGTGTTTACTTGTGGTAACAAATAGTGAGTAATTTAGATTGTTTAACTCTTGTAGTGCTTCTGAGATACCGTTATAAAGAGAGACTTGATGGACACCTTTTTCCCCATAATAGTCTCTAAAGGTTTTAATAGCGTGATTGACATCGTCTGCTTGGTCAAAATATTGCCCAAAAGTTACTTCTAATGGAGGTCCGATAAATGTTGACAGTTGTTTATCTGTTTGTAAAGGTAGGTGTAACTTTTCAAAAGCATAATTAAAAGCTGCTTTAATACCGGGGCTAGAATTTACTAGTGTTCCATCAAGGTCGAATAAGATTGATTTCATATTTACTCTCCTGTAAATTTTGTCAACGTTGATTGACAAAATCGTCAATTAGCAAGAAAATTAGCGCTTAGTATTTCAATACTAGGTGGATTATTCACCAAATATTTTAGCTTGTAAGCGGCGTCCAGTTGGTGTGGCTGCTAAGCCACCTTCAGCGGTTTCTCGGAACGCCGTTGGAAGACTAGATCCAACTTGGTACATCGCATCGACTACTTCATCAACTGGAATTTGTGATTCAATGCCAGCAAGTGCCATATCAGCAGCGACCAACGCAAAACTAGATCCAAGGGCGTTACGTTTAACGCAAGGAACTTCAACAAGCCCTGCAACAGGGTCACAGATAAGACCTAGCATGTTTTTTATAACAAAGGCGATAGCTTGGCTAGCTTGATAAGCAGACCCTCCAGCGGCCTTTACAAGAGCTGCTGCACTCATTGCAGAAGCAGAGCCGACTTCGGCTTGACAACCACCTTCAGCACCAGAAATCGATGCGTTATTTCCAATAACAAGTCCAAAAGCACCCGCAGTGAACAAGAAGTCAAGTTGCTCTTCTTCAGAAAGGTTTAATTTATCAATAGCTGTTGTTAAAACGGCAGGTAGGCATCCAGCAGAGCCTGCTGTCGGTGTGGCACAAACCAGTCCCATTTTAGCATTTAATTCGTTGACAGCTATAGCATTTCGTACGGCTGTTAGCACAGTTGTATCAGATAAGGTTTTGCCAGATTTTAGATAGTTGTCCATTTTGACAGCATCTCCTCCGGTTAAACCGCTAATTGATTTACTAGGAGTGAGTCCATCAGTAACAGAATTTTTCATGACTTGAAGGTTTTTTTTCATGATGTGAATGATTTCTTCACGGCTACGCCCACTTAATTCTGTTTCTGTGGTAATCATTAGTTCAGCAATATTACCGTTAAAGTCTTTATCGGCTTGTTCAACTAATTCTTTAATAGAATAAAACATTCTTTTCCTTTCTAATCAAAGAAATTCACATTGTGTAAGTGCGGGATATGTTGGATTTGTTCAACAGCCTTATGACAATCACGTGAGTCAACTTCAATAATCATGATTGCTTTTTCACCAGCACGTTCACGAGTAACGTTCATTTGAGCGATATTGATGTTGTGTTCAGAAAGAATATCTGTTACTTT
>OCTW013430396.1_pt1 | contig 28283 bp, 22 predicted proteins | sample 1539671 | NCBI WGS metagenome assembly OCTW01 (sample SAMN02144230, study PRJEB22623) | gut metagenome | biome: sheep rumen | host: Ovis aries | place: New Zealand | reverse complement strand
GACGACACCCGCCGGTCTGGCGCTGACATACGCGTCTTCCGCGACGAACGTGGCTACGGTGAATGCCTCGACGGGTGCCGTGACTTTGGTCGCAGCGGGCACAGCGACCATCACCGCCACCTTTGCAGGCAACGACAATTACAATACCGCCAACGCCTCTTATACGCTGACCGTCTCAAAGGCTGATCCCGAACCTGAACCACTTGCTACCTGGATCGGTTTTGAAAAGACTGAGGTTACTGCTGTACTGGGTGAGCCTTTCACGGCTCCACGGGTAGTGGTAGCACCTAGCGGGTTACCACTGACATTTACCTCCTCGCACAAGGGCGTGGCCACTGTTAATGAATCAACAGGTGAGGTGACACTGGTTAGATCAGGTACGACAAGGATCACTGCCTCTTTCGAGGGTGATGATAGCCATGCGCCTTACAGGGCCAGTTATAGGCTGAAGGTGTTAGGGGCTTTGATAAGGCCTATCACCCAAGAGGAGGACTACTCGATGATGGACTCTGATGACTTTACGAATAATGACGGTACGGAGAAAGATCTCTCGAACACGGTAATCAACGATATCCTCTACACTCTGAAGAATCTGGATTCTGATGAAGGCGACGGCTATGATCCTGACCTGCGGGCGATAATTCTTAATACGAATCAGAATTTGGCGGATTTAATGGGTGCGATTAAAAAGGGTGTGGTACCTTGCACGCCTGAGTTTGCCGCAGCCTTCACTGGTCTGACCTTCCTCGTGCCCGCTGGTGAGGGGCATATCGTCGTCACCTCGCAGGAACTTAACGGAAGTCAGTTGATGGTGAAGGTGGGCGATGACGAGCCCGTGAGCGGCAAGAACTCCGTGGCCATCAGTATGTCTGAGATGGGCGACTATAATATTCCGTATCAGAGTGCTGCGGAAACATGGGTCTATCTGTATAAAGGCGGGAAGTCAGGGAGTGGTACCCGTGGAAAGAAGACGGCTGCCGATGTGAGAATACGCAACGTCTCCTATAAGAAATTGGCCAGTGGCATCTCTGATGTGGTCAGCGAACAGTCTGACGACGCTCCCTGGTACGACCTGAGCGGACAGCGCATCAGCAAGCCTGTGAAGAAAGGCCTCTATATCCATGGTAACCGTAAGGTGGTTGTCAAGTGATGAAGTCTTAATCAGAAGCCCTGCCGATTGGCAGGGCTTCTGATTTTATTTCGGTTGTTCTGCTTCGAGTCGATCGACGGCTCCCGAGAGTGGGTTTAGCCAGAGATGCGTGGTATAGCGCTTGTTGAAGAGAGCACCACTGAGCAGTTCCACGTTGCCGAACTGTCCTGCAGGAAACTCTGAGGTGAGTAGCACCTCTTTCGTATTGGAGATGGAGGCGCGCAGCCGGCCAGGGATATTCACATAGATGCCATTCACCTGCTTGTTCTTTTTCTTGGAATCGACTGGGTCTGGGGCAGGAACGGTCTTCAGGTCCTTTATAGATATATAATAAGGTACGCCTGCGAGGTCATCATTATCGACGAGACCGATTCTCTGAGAGAAGCGGAAGACTACTTCGTTCGTGATGTCCCTATCGGGGATGATGACGAAGGTATGCTCCGTCGTGTCCTTCTCCGTCGTACCCGTGAAGAGACTGGTCATCGCACGGTCCTGAAGGTCGAGTTGACTGAGCATCAGACGTAGTTGTTCACCATCCTTCGGCATGTTGTCGGCCTGTCCGCGCACCAGCAGGTTACGGCTCTCGCGAATCTCATAGATGTCCTGTGCCGTCAGTTCCGCCATCTTGGCGGTGCTGCCGGCAGCCAGTATTTCTTCCGACATATACTGCCGTGGATTGATGGCAGCAGGTCGTGGTGCAGCAACAAAGGGCTGAGGCCTCTCATGCCTCTTAGGCTCGGCATTGATGGCCAGCAGGATGCCGTCGTCGGAGAGACGTACGTTGGTTGCCGAGGTCTTGGCATCAAACTTCACGGTATAGCCTTTCGTGGTGTCGGCCACGGCGACCGCTCCCTGACGTATTTCCGTAATGCGGTAACTGACGGAAGGGTCAGGGGATACTCCCTTGATGCGCAGGTAACGCTCGGCATATTTGCAGTATTCACCGGGGGTGTAACTGCTTTTTTCTACCTGTACGGTAATCTGGATGCCCGTCTTGGGAAGGAAATAGGTAGCGCCCTCGGAGGTGACGCCCGGCTGATAGAGACTGCTGGCAGTCTGGGCTGATGAAGGTAAACAGGTAAGAAGGCAAAAAGGCATTGCCTTTATCCATCTTGAGATATTCATACTATTCATAAAGTCGTTTAAAGGCTTGGGGCAAGTACTGGATGAGGTCGCTGGCGATGACGCTCTCCTCGCCGAGATCGCGGGCGGCGAAGTCGCCAGCCAGACCATGGAGGTACATACCTATGATGCAGGCGTCCTCCTGTTTATAGCCTCGTGCGAGCAGTCCCGTGATGATGCCTGTCAGCACATCGCCACTGCCTGCTGTCGCCATGCCGGCATTGCCAGTGGTGTTGAAGATGATATGGCCATCGGGCAGGCAGAGTGAACTGTGATGCCCCTTCAGGATAATATAGCATTGTAGGCGCTGGGCGAGGTCGCGGGCTTTCATCAGTCGCTCAAAACTGTCTGTGCAGCGCCCCTCCAGTCGTTCAAACTCCTTGGGGTGGGGCGTCAAGATGATTCCCTTGGGCAACTGCTGTAGCCAGGCACGATGGGTGGCGAGGATATTGATGGCATCGGCATCGGCAACCAGTGGGCACTGCGTACGGCGCAACTGGGCGATGATGGCAATGGCCGTCTGCTCGCTGGTGCCTAATCCCGGACCAATGCCTACGGCGTTGAAGTCTTCGGTATCGACGGCCTCTGAGAAGGTGGTCTCCTCCTTGTCGAACTGTATGACAGCCTCTGGCACGCTGATCTGCATGATGATATTGTTGCCCTTAGGTGTGTGGACCGTCACCTTGCCCGCTCCTGAGCGCAGGCAGGCTTTGGTAGCCAGCACGGAGGCACCGCCCATGCCGTAACTGCCTGCGATGATGAGCGCATTGCCCATCTTGCCCTTGTGGGCGAAGGGGTCACGCTTCTGCAGGCGGGGCAGCACGTCGCTTTCTTCCAGCAGGGTATAGTTGGCATCGATTTTCTCCACTCCTTCCTTGCTCAGACGAATGTCAAGCACTTTCATCTGTCCGATGAACTGCTGGTTCTCGGCAAACAGGAAGGATAGTTTCTGGTGCTGGAGGGTCAGCGTCATGTCAGCACGGATGATGTTAGCACGGACGTTATACGTGTTGTCCTCCGTCATCAGGCCCGAAGGCACGTCAATGCTCACGACCTTCGACGGTGAGGCATTGATATATTTCACCAGTGAGGCAAAGCCTCCGGCCAGGGGCTTGTTCAGGCCCGAGCCGAAGAGTCCGTCAATGACGAGCATATTGGCTTCCAACTGTGGCGGCTCAAACTCCTGTGTCACTTCTATGAGAGCCTTTGAGCGCTTGTCCGTCAGTCGTGCCTTGTTAGTGGCACAGTCGTTGGAGAGATGCCCTGAGATATTGAAGAGATAGACCTTTACGTCGTACCCCCTGTCGATGAGCATCCTCGACACGGCGAGTGCGTCACCCCCGTTGTTGCCCGGGCCGGCAAAGACGATGACTGGCGTAGCATTGCTCCAATGGTCGGTGATGGTCTGTGTCAAAGTCTTGGCTGCCCGCTCCATCAGGTCGATCGACTTGATGGGCTCGTGTTCTATCGTGTATTTGTCCAGTTCGTGAATCTGGGCGCTTGTAAATATTTTCATAGGTGCAAAGATATGAAAAAAGCCTCACAGATTCCACGGATTAACACAGATTAATATTAAAAAACTTGCAAAGTCTGGGAAATCTGGCTCTTTTTTTGTACTTTTGCACAAGATTTTATGTTTCAGCGTATGAGTACGATAAAAATCAAGGACAAATCATTCAGGATATCCATTCCAGAATCAGAGATCAAGGCGCGTGTCAAGGCGCTTGCCCAGCAGATCAGCAAGGACATGGAGGGGAAGACCCCGCTTTTCCTCGGTGTGCTTAACGGATCGTTTATCTTTGCTGCAGACCTGATGCGCGAGATGACCATCCCCTGTGAGATATCCTTCGTGAAACTGGCTTCCTACCAGGGCACCGTTTCTACGGGAAAGGTCAAGGAGGTGATAGGTATCAATGAGAACCTGGCGGGACGTACGATAGTCATCGTGGAGGATATCGTGGAGAGCGGTACCACCATGAGGCGGATGATTGAACAACTGGGGACACGTAATCCCGCCTCAGTGCATATCTGCACGTTGTTCTTTAAGCCTGACAAGTTGAAGGAGGACCTGACGCTCGACTATGTGGCCTTCCGTATTCCCGACGATTTCATTGTGGGCTACGGCCTGGACTATGACCAGCAAGGGCGTGGATTGAAAGATATTTATACAATAGTTGAAGAATAACCATAAACAGACCAGACAATGAAGAATATAGTCATTTTCGGTGCTCCCGGTTCTGGTAAGGGAACGCAGAGCGACAAGTTGATAGAGAAGTACGGACTGAACCACATCTCCACAGGTGATGTGCTCCGCAACGAGATCCGTAAGGGAACAGAACTGGGCAAGACGGCCCAGCAGTATATCGACAACGGCCAGTTGATCCCCGACGACCTGATGGTGTCGATCCTGGCCAGCGTCTATGATGCCCTTGGGCGCGACCATAAGGGCGTGATCTTCGACGGTTTCCCCCGCACCATCCCACAGGCAGAGGCCCTGAAGCAGATGCTCAGTGAGCGTGGTGATAAGGTGGCTGCCATGATTGAACTCGACGTGCCGGAGGATGAACTGATGAAGCGCCTCATCCACCGTGGCCTGCAGAGTGGACGAGCCGACGACAATGAAGAGACCATCAAGAAGCGCCTGCAGGTCTATCATAGTCAGACCCAGCCGCTCATCGCCTGGTATATTAAGGACGGCGTACATTATCATATTAACGGTTTGGGAGAACTGGACCGAATCTTCGCCGATATCTGTAAGGTGATCGATGGAATCTAATTTTGTTGATTATGTGAAGATATACTGCCGCTCTGGCAAGGGCGGTAAGGGCAGCATGCACTTACGCCACGTGAAATATAACCCCAACGGAGGCCCTGATGGTGGCGACGGTGGCAAGGGCGGCAGCATCTATCTGCGCGGCAACCATAATTACTGGACACTGCTCCATCTGAAATACGAGCGCCATATCTTTGCTGAGCATGGTGGCAACGGCGGTAAGGATAAGTGTCATGGCACCGATGGCAAGGACGTCTATATCGACGTGCCGTGTGGTACCGTCGTCTATGATGCCGAGACGGGCAAATATGTCTGCGACGTCACCTACGACGGCCAGGAGGTACTGTTGCTCAAAGGCGGGCGTGGCGGACTGGGTAACTTTCAGTTCCGTTCGGCCACGAATCAGGCTCCGCGCTATGCACAGCCGGGAGAGCCGATGCAGGAGATGACCATCATCCTCGAACTGAAACTGCTGGCCGATGTCGGACTCGTAGGCTTCCCAAACGCCGGCAAATCCACACTGGTGTCTTCTCTGTCGAATGCACGCCCGAAGATAGCCAACTACCCCTTTACCACGATGGAACCCTCGCTGGGCATCGTGGGCTATCGCGAGGGTAAGTCGTTTGTGATGGCTGATATCCCAGGTATCATTGAGGGCGCTTCTGAGGGCAAGGGCCTTGGCCTGCGCTTCCTCCGTCATATCGAGCGCAACTCCCTGTTGCTCTTCATGGTGCCAGGAGATACCGACGATATCAAGCACGAATACGAGATATTGCTCAACGAACTGGCACAGTTCAATCCTGAGATGCTCGACAAGCACCGCGTGCTGGCCGTGACCAAGTGCGACCTGCTCGACGACGAACTCATCGACATGCTTAAGGAGACGTTGCCGCAGGACCTGCCCGTCGTATTTATCTCCGCAGTGACAGGCTTAGGTCTCGACGAACTGAAGGATGTGCTATGGCGTGAGTTGAATGCTGAGAGCAACAAACTCGCCACTATCACCGCCGAGGACACCCTCGTGCATCGCGACAAGGATATGAGTCGCTTCGCGCAGGAACTGGCCGATGAAGGTGAAGATGAGGACATCGAATATGTCGATCTAGAAAATCTAGAAGACCTAGACGACCTAGAACCCCTAGACGACCTAGAACCCCTAGAATCCTGACCCCATGCGCAAGAAGCCCCTTAAGCCCCAACTTACTTTCTACGAAATCGCCGATGGCGTGACGGCCTTCAGTTCTACTCGTCATGGCGGTTATAGTCAGGGTAACCATGGTGAGTTCAATGTGAACCTGTACTGTGGTGACGACCCGTCGGACATCGCGGAGAACCGCAAGGCACTGTGTCAGTTGCTGAGGATCAGCAATGACCGTCTTGTCATGCCTCATCAGGTGCATGCCACAGGCATCGCTCAGATCGGCAAGACTTTCTTCCGCCTCTCTGATGAGGTGCGCACGCAGGTGCTGGAGGGCATTGATGCGCTGATGACCAACGAGAAGGAGATATGTATCGGTGTCTCCACGGCTGATTGCATACCCATTATCCTTTACGATCCCGAGCATCATGCCGCCAGTGTGGTGCACAGTGGCTGGCGCGGTACGGTGGCAAATATCGCAGGGGTGGCAGTGACGTCGATGCAGATGGCCTATCACTCAAGGCCCGAGGCCCTGAAGGCCGTCATCGGACCAGGCATCTCCCTGAAGAACTTCGAGGTGGGCGATGAGGTGTATGAGCAGTTTGCCAGTGCCGGCTATCCGATGGGGGAGATAGCAAAACGGGAACAAAAATGGCATATCGATCTGTGGAAGTGCTGTAGGCTCCAGTTGGAGGACATGGGCGTGAAGACCGACCATATTCAGACGGCATGCATCTGTACTTACGACCACTGCGACGACTATTTCTCCGCCCGCAGGTTAGGCACTGATTCGGGACGTATCCTGACAGGTGTCGTACTGAAATGATGAAGCACAGGTATTTTTAATATATTTAAAAAAACTTCCCGTTTTATAACATTATATCAATAGTTTTTCTTACCTTTGCACGCGAATAGAAAGGTTCGGCCATAAACCGAATAGTTTAATTAATTAAAACAGTTCTAATTTTATGCAGAAAAGATTGTTTTTGCTCGTTGTTACGGTGCTGACGCTCTCGCTCACTGCCGTAGCACAGGTGACAACTTCTGGTATCACGGGTATCGTGAGTGCAGGCGGTGAGGAGGCCATTGGCGCCACCATTACTGCCAGGCATATTCCTTCGGGAACGATTTATCGTGCCGTGACCAATGTGAATGGTCGCTATACCATTACTGGTATGCGTGTTGGTGGCCCCTACGAGGTCGAAGTGAGTTATATCGGCTACCAGACAACCAAGATGACTGGCTTCCAACTCGCCCTGGGTCAGAACACGGTGGTGGATGCTACTCTGACAGAAGGTAGCGAGTTGCTGCAGGAAATTGTCGTAACCGCTGATGCTAACAACACTATGCGTAGCGACCGTTCTGGTGCTGTGACGAACATTAACTCCGATGTGATGGCTGCTGTGCCAACGATCGGCCGTTCGATGACAGACATCATGAAACTGACCCCGCAGTCGAGTTCTGCCAGCGGTATGGCTATCGGTGGTGGTAACTACCGTCAGTCGTACATCACCGTCGATGGTGCTGCGTTCAACAATGCCTTCGGTCTGGGCTCTTCACCCCTGCCTGGTGGCGGTACGCCCATCTCACTGGATGCCCTGGAGCAGATGACCGTCTCTATCACCCCGTACGATGTTCGCCAGAGCGGATTCACTGGTGGTGGTATCAACGCCGTCACCAAAAGTGGTAGCAACGAGTTCAAGGGTAGCGTCTATACCTATCTCACCAGCACCTCGCTGAAGGGTAACCGCGTGGGAAGCACCGTGTTCGACGTAGATGATGGTCATAACAATACATACGGTATCAGCCTCGGCGGTCCGATCATCAAGGACAAACTGTTCTTCTTCGTGAATGGTGAGTATGAGGATAATGTGACGACAGGTCCGACGGCCCGTGCCGGTAATGGTGAGCCTCCTTATACATCCACCAACCGCCGTCCGCAGTTGTCAGAACTGGAGAGCCTGTCAAGTTATATGCAGAACACCTTTGGGATGACCACTGGCGCCTGGCAGAACTATAACATCAAGACGCCAGCCTACCGTATCCTCGCCCGCCTGGACTGGAACATCAACGACAACCATAAGTTCAACGTGCGTTTCACCAAGTCTAACCGAAAGGATTCAAATCCTGCCTCTGCTTCCCGCTCCATCGGCAGCAACCAGGCCACGGCCATCTATGGCGGTCACCAGAATACATACGGCAGTAACAGTAACTATGGCATGAGTTCCGTATCCAGCCGCTACTATTCTGAGTTTAAGTTCACCTCTGTCGCAGCCGAGTTGAACTCCAAGTTCGGAAAAATCAATAACACGCTGCGTGGTACCTATTCGTTCCAGGACCAGCCCCGCTCTACGGAATATGGCGACAGCAACCCCGTCGTCGAGATCGTGATGAACGATGGCCAGGACCACTATCCTACATGGGCGATGATGGGTGATATCTTCACCTACGGCAACTTGGCTCAGACAAAGACGACCGTCATCACCGATGAGTTGAACATGTCGCTGGGTAAGCACAACCTCTTTGCTGGTCTGCAGTACGAGCACAACTATGCCGCCAACGGCTTTGCTCAGGCTGCTGCCGGCTACTTTGCCTTCGAGGCTACGCCTGAGGAGGTTGCTACAGGCAACTGGGATGCTGTCTTCGGCCGCGATCCCCGTGTGTTTGGTATCACCTACGGTAACAACCCCGATTTCTCGATGTTCACTTCTGAGATGAGTACCAACCAGTGGTCGCTCTACTTCCAGGATAACATCAGTTGGAGCGAGCGCTTCCGCATGTCAATAGGTGCACGCTTCGAGTTGCCCTCTTATCCTGATCTGAAGAACAACTTCAACAAGGACTACTATAACATCGACTTCGGCGGCCGTCACTTCCGCACGGATAATGTGCCTGATGCCAGCGTGAGTTTCTCTCCACGTGTTGGTTTCAACTGGGACATCACTGGCGAGCGTAAGTACATCCTCCGTGGAGGTACGGGTCTCTTCGTAGGTCGCATGCCATTCGTATGGCTTGTGTCTGCCGTCGGTAACTCCGGTATGGGTCAGACCTCATACGTGGCCACGACTTCTAATGGTAATACCCTGCCATCCATATCCGTATATGGACAGACTACCCCGACCCAGAGGGACATGCTCAGCCAGATCGGTGCCGTCAGTGCCACCTCCGTCCCCACTAGTCCGACTATCCTGAGTAATGACCTGCGTATGCCTAAGACCTGGAAGGGCTCACTGGCGTTCGATGCCAAACTGCCTTGGGACATTGACTTCACGCTGGAGGGTGTCTTCAACAAAGACCTGAATCCTGTGGTGGTGTCTAATGCTGATATCTATTGGGATGGCACATCTACCGTCGATCTCGGTCACGGCGATGTGCGTCACAAGATGTCCTACTATGATGCTAAGCACTCAGCATACGTGCTCGAGAACGCTGGCAGCAAGGCCTACTATGCTTCGTTGAGTTTCCAGTTGCGCAAGTCGTTTGACTTCGGCCTCGACCTTAGTGCCAGTTACACCATGTCAACGGCAAAGAGTTATATCGAGGGTATCGGTGACCAGGTGTCGTCTGCCTACAACAACTATCGTAACTCCATCAATGCCGTGAACGATAATGAGACGGGTTATGCTACCTACGTGGCTCCGAACCGTTTCCTTGCATCGGCCAGTTACACGCTGAAGGAGTCGAAGAATGCTACCTCGCGCTTCAGCCTCATCTATGATGCCTACCAGTATGGCTATCTGGGCAGTTATGCCTTTAGCCGCTACTCTTATATCTTCGCCAGCAACATCAATAGTGACCCGTCGGCTCCAGGCAACCTGATCTATGTGCCTGCCTCGCGTCAGGAACTGAACAACTGGGACTTTGCTGACAGCCGTGTCGATGGTGGTCTCTACTCTGCCGACATGCAGCGCGACGACTTCTGGGAGTTCATCAACCAGGATGACTACCTGAAGGATCGCAAGGGACAGTATGCTGAGCGCGGTGGCGCCAAGATGCCCTGGCATCATCAACTCGACTTCAAATACTTGCGCGACATGAGCATCATGATTGGTAAGACGAAGCACAGCCTCCAACTCGGTCTGGATGTGGAGAACCTGCTCAACTTCTTATGTAAAGATTGGGGCGTGTATAAGCAGGTGACGGGTAATACCCTGCTGACATATAAGGACGGTCAATATACCTATAATACGGTGGATGGTGCACGTCATCTGAGCACTTCTCAGAACTACGAGACGACAGCCTCTACCTACCGCATCATGTTCACCATCCGCTACCTGTTCAACTAATCGGATATAACGCTAATTCTCCCTTCAGCCGAGGCTTAATCTCTTGATTATCTGTTTTTTTCGGTTGAAGGGAGTTTTTTTCGTTATCCCTAAAGAAAACGAACGTCTGACAATTGTCGTTTAATCGTTTGACAATTGTCAAACGATTAATAGTTAATGAGTTGTGCCGCTTTGAAAGGTAAAAAAGAGAGAATGCTGACAAAAGCATTCTCTCTTTCCTTGTAGGGACACCCGGGCTCGAACCGGGGACCTCTGCAATGTGACTGCAGCGCTCTAAACCAACTGGGCTATGCCCCTATGCATTTTTACTTAGCGGGTGCAAAGGTAGTACTTTTTCCCGAAACCACCAAATATTTCTATGATTTTTTGTTAATTCTTGATTCTTAATTCTTAATTCTTAATTTATTATCGTACCTTTGCACCCAAAATTCGAATTTGATTGTATTATGGCACAACAAGAAGATGTATTTAAGAAGATCGTAAGCCATTGTAAGGAGTACGGATTCGTGTTCCCCTCGAGTGAGATCTACGATGGCTTGGGCGCTGTGTATGACTATGGTCAGAACGGCGTGGAGTTGAAGAATAATATCAAGCAGTACTGGTGGAAGGCCATGACGATGCTGCACGAGAACATCGTGGGTATCGACTCGGCCATCTTCATGCACCCGACGATATGGAAGGCCTCCGGACACGTGGATGCCTTCAATGATCCCCTCATCGACAACCGCGACTCTAAGAAGCGCTACCGTGCCGATGTGCTCATTGAGGACCAGATAGCCAAGTACGACGATAAGATCCAGAAGGAAGTGGAGAAGGCCCGCAAGCGCTTCGGCGATCAGTTTGATGAGGCTAAGTACCTGGAGACCTCTCCCCGTGTGGCAGAGACCAAGCAGAAGCGCGACGCCCTGCACGAGCGCTATGCCAAGGCTATGCAGGGGCCAGACCTCGACGAACTGAAGCAGATCATTCTCGACGAGGAGATTGTGGACCCCATCAGCGGTACGAAGAACTGGACGGACGTGCGCCAGTTTAACCTGATGTTCTCCACGGAGATGGGCTCCACGGCCGACGGCTCGATGAAGATCTACCTGCGTCCGGAGACGGCTCAGGGTATCTTCGTGAACTATCTGAACGTGCAGAAGACGGGTCGCATGAAGATTCCCTTCGGCATCGCCCAGATTGGTAAGGCTTTCCGTAACGAGATCGTCGCCCGTCAGTTCATCTTCCGCATGAGGGAGTTCGAGCAGATGGAGATGCAGTTCTTCGTACAGCCCGGCACGGAACTGGAGTGGTTCCCGAAGTGGAAGGAGACGCGCATGAAGTGGCACCAGGCCCTGGGCTTCGGTGCAGAGAACTACCGTTTCCACGACCACGACAAACTGGCTCACTATGCCAATGCCGCCACGGATATCGAGTTCAAGATGCCGTTTGGCTTCAAGGAGGTGGAGGGTATCCACTCGCGTACTAACTTCGACCTCTCGCAGCACGAGAAATTCAGCGGCAAGTCGATCAAGTACTTCGATCCCCAGACCAACGAGAGTTACACCCCGTATGTCATCGAGACCTCTATCGGCGTGGATCGTATGTTCCTCTCCGTGATGTGCCACTGCTTCGAGGAGGAGAAACTGGAGAACGGCGAGACCCGCACGGTGCTGAAGTTGCCCGCAGCCCTGGCCCCGGTGAAGTGTGCCGTGATGCCGCTGGTGAAGAAGGACGGACTGCCCGAGAAGGCCCGCGAGATCATCGACGGCCTGAAGTTCCACTTCAACTGCCAGTACGACGAGAAGGACTCTATCGGCAAGCGCTATCGTAGGCAGGACGCTATTGGTACACCGTACTGCGTCACTGTCGATCACGACTCACTGACCGACGGCAAGGTGACGCTCCGCTTCCGCGACACGATGGAGCAGGAGCGCGTCGATATCTCGCAGTTGAATGCCATCATCGAGGACAAGGTGAGCATCGCCTCCTTGTTGAAGAAACTCTAATTTAGTGAAGAGTGCAGAATGAAGAATGAAGAATGGGCTACCGCTATAGATAATAGGAGGAAGAAGAGAGAGGTTTGGGCATGGAGGATGTTGCTGTGCGCAGCATTCTTCGCTCTTCACTCTTCGCTCTTCACTTCTTGCAGCGAAGACAGCGAGGACGAGGAAGAGTATGCCAACTGGCAGGAGCGCAATGACAATGCCATCAGCCAGTGGGCCGCCGATACCTCCCTGCGGAAGATCAAGAACTTCACGAAGGACCAGACGACAACGGGCACGAGCAGCGACTATATCTATGTGGAAGTGCTCGAAGAGGGCAGTGGTACGGAGAGCCCGCTTTATACCGACACCGTGTGGGTGGCCTATAGAGGACGGCTGATCCCCTCGAAGTCTTATCCCGACGGATACGTGTTCGACCAGAGTTACCAGGGTGACTTCAGTTGGACGACGTCCGACGTGTTTGAATTCTCCGTAAATGGCTTGGTGGAAGGGTTCGGCACGGCGCTGATGGCCATGAAGCCAGGCGACCGCTGGCGCGTTCATATCCCCTATATGCTGGGATACGGCTCTTCATCTACGAGTACTTCTGTTCCCGCCTATTCGAACCTGACCTTCGACATCGCCCTGTTCGACTTCTGGCATCCTGGTGAGACGCGCCCATTCTTCAAGTCCAGGTGAGATATGCCGCCAGTTGCATAGTGCGTTTAAAATAATCCCCGAAACCTTTGGCGTTTCGGGGATTTTTCGTATCTTTGCCGAAAACTTAAGACTATGGCAAAGTACGCGGACTATATCAGGAGGATAGAGATCGACTCATTGTGGAGCGGTAAGAAGCATGTCGTATGGGAACTGAACCGCCAGGTGAATATCTTGAGTGGTATCAACGGCGTGGGTAAGAGTACCATCCTGAACAAGGTGATTAAGAGCGTGAATACCAATGGCGACATCATGAATCATCTGCTGAAAGGGGTACATATCGACGTGGAGCCTGCCGACGCTACCCATATCCGTTTTGACATCATCCGTTCGCTCGATTCCCCTATGCTTGATAACGAGACGCTGAACATGGTGGATACCCGTATCAGGTCTGCCCTCGACTTCCAACTCTACCATCTGCAGCGGAAGTACCTGGACTACCAGGTGAACATCGGCAACCGCATCATCAGTGAGTTGCAGACGGGCAATACCGATGCTGCCCAGCATCTCTCAGAGAAGAAGAAGCGCTTCCAGGATATTGTCGATGAACTCTTCGAGGATACGGGCAAGAAGATTGTGCGCACGGAGAACGAGATCCGTTTCTCACAGATTGGCGAGACGCTGGTGCCCTATCAGTTGTCGAGCGGTGAGAAGCAGATTCTGGCCATCCTGTTGACGGTATTGGTGGAGGACAACCTGCCTTACGTGCTCTTCATGGATGAGCCGGAGGTGAGTCTGCACATCGAGTGGCAGAAGCGCCTCATCGACCTCTGCCTGGAACTGAATCCCAATGTGCAGATTATCCTGACGACCCATTCGCCAGCCGTGGTGATGAACGGTTGGGTGGATGCCGTGACGGAAGTGAGCGATATTACTATCTAGTACCCCTAGTCCCCCTAGTATCCCTAGTCCCCCCTAGTTCTATGTCAAAGCGACTGAGAGACAATATCAACAGCAACTACTTCGAGGCGGCCAATGCCCTGACCTCGAAGAAGGCGCGGCATAGGATAGTGGCATACGTCGAGAGTTACGATGATATCTATTTCTGGCGTACCGTGCTCAGTGAGTTTGAGGACGACAAGCGCTATTTCGAGGTGATGCTGCCTTCGAAGATCAACCTGTCGCGCGGCAAGAAGTCGGTGCTGATGAACTTCCTGGAGGGGGCACCCTTGGGCAAGGACATGATCGCCTGTGTGGATGCCGACTATGACTATCTGATCCAGGGGTGTACGGCTCAGTCGAAGAGGGTGCTGGAGAGCCCGTACGTGTTCCATACATACGTCTATGCCATCGAGAACTATCAGTGCTACGCTCCGTCGCTGCATAATGTCTGTGTCTCCGTGACGCTCAACGACCACCGCATCTTCGACTTCCGCGAATACTTCCGCCAGTTCAGTGAGGCCATCTTCCCATTGTTCGTCTGGTCGATCATGCTCTACCGTAACGGGAACTATCCGAAGTTTACGATCACCGACCTTAACCGTATTGCCGATCCCGGTGGCTTCAACGTCCAGCATCCGGAGCCCTCGATAGCCAACGTGAGGCGGAAGGTGCATACGAAGATCAACGAACTGCAGCGGCTGTTCCCTGGTGCCAAGGAAGAGTATCTGAAGACGAAGGAGGATATCAAGGCCCTGGGGGTGACGCCGCAGACGACCTATCTCTATATCCAGGGGCATCATCTCTTCGACACGGTCGTATCGCCCATCATGTCGAAGGTGTGCAACCTGCTCCGCCAGGAGCGTCAGAATGAGATATACCACGCCTCAGCGCACAAGACGCAGAAGCGCAACGAAATGTCCTGCTACGAGAACTCGTTGCAGGACATCAAGGTGATGCTCAAGAAAAACACGGGCTACATGGCTTCAGAGCAGTTCCGCCGCCTCCAGGACGATGTGCGGAATTACCTGGATCAGACGTAGGTCTCTAAGAACTTGACCGTTCCCTCAACTTTCACTTCTTCTGTCGTGGCTGGCAGCAGGATGGTGTCACCCATCTTGAACTCCAGTTCTTCGCCGTTGGCCACTATTCTCCCTTCACCCTTTACGCCTATCAGGATGACGAACGAGTCGAGTTCGGAGTAGTCGAGCGTCATGGGCTCTGTCAGGTCATAGACGGCCGTCGTGAAATAAGGGCATTCCACCAGTTGTACGCCCTCGTTCAACTTAGGCTCATAGCCGGCACGGTAGTTGGGCAGTACGGTATAGTCGATGCTCTCTGCGGCTTCCTTCGTGTGGAGTTCACGGTAATGACCATCCTTGTCCTTTCGTTTGAAGTCGTAGATGCGGTAGGTGACATCGGAGGTCTGCTGGATCTCCGCCACGAAGCAGCCGGCGCCGATGGCATGGATGCGTCCTGCGGGGATGAAGAACACATCGCCCTCATGTACCTCATAGCGGGCGAGGGCATCGGTGATGGTGTCGTTCTCCACCATCTCCTTGTACTGTTCGGAGGTGATCTTCTGTTTCAGTCCATTATAGAGTTGTGCCCCCGGGGTGGGTGTCAGGGCGTACCACATCTCCGTCTTTCCCCTCGGCTTGCCCTGGCGGTGGGCAATCTCGTCGTTGGGGTGCACCTGGATAGAGAGGTCCTGACGGGCGTCGATAAACTTGATGAGCAGTGGGAACTCGTCGCCGAAGCGCTCGTAGTTCTCCTTGCCGACAAGGTCACCCTTTTGTTCGCGTACCAGTTCATTCAGGCTCTTGCCTTTCTCCTTACCATTGGCTACGATGGTCTCGTTATCTCTCACACCTGATATCTCCCAACTCTCTCCTACGTTTTCAAGTCTTGTTTTCAAGTGCTTAAAGGGGATAATCTTGTCGCCTCCCCAGAGCGTCTGCTTCAGCAGCGGTTCAAATTTGTACATGGTTATATTGAGTTAGTTCTCTTTCCAGAAACTGCGTGTGAACAGCACCAGTACTGTCATGATCTCCAGACGTCCCATGAGCATCAGCAGGCAGAGAAGCCACTTGATGGGGTCTGTCAGGCCTGACCAGTAGATCACCTCTCCCACCTGGTTGCTCAGCGACGGTCCTACGTTGCTCACGCAACTCAGGGCTATCGTCATGGCATTGGCACTGTCGATACCTGCCACCGACATGATGCCCGCCGTTACCACCAGCATGATGATGGTCAGCGTGAAGAAGGCGAAGAGGGAGACGAGACGGGTAGGGGGCACGTTCTGGCCGTTGATCTTCACGGGGAGCACGGCATTGGGATGCAGGATCTGACGGAAGTCATTGCGGATCACCTGCAGGAGCATCATACCGCGGATGCACTTGAAACCGCCGCTGGTGCTGCCCGCACAGGCCCCCAGGAACATGACGCCGCCCAGGATGATCCAGGTGATCTTCGGCCACAGGCCCACCTCATCGTTGAACATCCCCGTGGTGGTGATGAACGATACTACCTGGAACAAGGCATTGCGGAACGACCGCTCCAGGTCATAGTCCAGTTGGGTGAACAGCAGGTACATGATCCAGAGCGTAGCCCCGGCGACCACGCTGATATAGAGTTTGAATTCTGAATTACGGAAGAGTGAATATATCTTGGCCTTGAAGATACATATATATAGTAAGGTGAAGTTGATGCCGGAGAGGAACTGGAAGATGATGCAGATATAGTCGATGGTTGGCGAGTTGAAATACATCGTACTGTCGTTGTGGATGGCAAAGCCGCCAGTGGCGGTGGTCGTCATGGCGTAGTTCGTCGCTTCATACCAGTCCATGCCAGCCAGCCAGAACGACACGCCGCAGCCAATGGTCAATACAAGGTAGATGCTCCAGATCCATTTCGCCGTCGTGGTCAGGCGTGGGTGCATCTTGGCCTTGATGGGCCCGGTGGCCTCTGCTGCGAACACCTTGACGCTACCGCTGACGAGGGAGGGGAGGATGGCGATGGTAAAGAACAGGATTCCCAAACCTCCGATCCACTGCATGAGTGATCTCCAGAAAAGGATACCGTGCGGCAGGCATTCCACATCGTCGATGATGGTAGCACCGGTCGTGGTGAATCCCGAGATGGTCTCGAAGTAGGCATCGGTCAGGCTGGTGATGCTCCCGTGGATCAGGAAGGGGAACATGCCGAAGACCGAGAAGATGAGCCAGACGGCTGTCACCAGCAGGTAGGCATCCCGTCTGCTCAGGGTGTTTTCTGCATTCCTACCCATGAAGAGGAAGAGGAATCCGCATCCGAAGGTTATCAGCAGGGACATCAGGAAGGCGATCTGGTCGTCCTCGTGGAAGTAGAAGGACATGGCAGCGCACCAGGCCATGAAGAAGGCCTCGATGAACAGCAGCGACCCGATGATCTTGCCGATGATACGGAAGTTTACCATATCGTACTCTTTTTGAAGTATTTCTCTACATTGTTCAGTTTCTGCTCATGGCAGAACACCATGACAGAGTCGCCGGCCTGTATCTGCGAGTTACCATTGACGAGCATGCCGGTGCCGTTTCTGACCAGTCCGCCGATAGTGGCCCCGAAGGGTAGCCCTAAGTCCTTTACGGGCTTCTTGGTGACTTTTGAGCCTTCTGCCGCAGTGAATTCCGCCACCTCGGCATCCACGAGCATCAGTGAGCGCAGGTTCTCCACGTCGGCATCGAGCATCATCTGGAAGATATGGCTGGCGGCGATGGTCTTCTTGTTGATAATCGTACCGATATCCAGGCTCTCCGCCATCGACACATAGTCGAGGTTCTCCACCATGGCGACCGTCTTTCTCACGCCGAGTTTCTTGGCCGTCAGACAGGCGAGGATATTGGTCTCTGCGTTACCTGTGAGCGCCACGAAGGCCTGGGTGTTCCTGATGCCCTCTTCCTCGAGCAGTCCTAAGTCGCGTCCGTCTCCATGGATGACCATGGCCTCTTCCTTCTCAAGCAGTTCATTCAGTTTCTCGCAGCGCCTGGGATCCTTCTCAATGATCTTCACGCTCATGTAGTTGGGCGTGGTCAGCGCGGCGCGCACGGCCGTCTTTCCACCGCCCATGATGATTACGTTCTTCACGTCGGTATAGTGTTCCTTGCCGACAATCTTACGGATATAGGGGATATATTCCTTGGTGGTCATGAAATAGACGAGGTCGTTGACGTGCAGTTCGTCCATGCCGCCAGGGATCAGCGTGTCTCCGTTGCGCTTGATGGCCACGACATGATAGGGGTCGTCGGGACCGCAGAGGTTGCGCAGGGGCTGGTTCAGGATCTCAGCCGTCTCTCTCAGTTTGATGCCGAGCAGGATGAGGGCACCGTCGTGCACATCCCAGCGCTGACGTACCCACGACAGTTTCAGGCCGTTGGTAATGTCGGTGGCGGCCAGCACCTCGGGGTAGATCAGTGAATCGACGCCAAGGTTCTTGAAGAAGGGCTGCAGGTCTTGAGAGAGATATTCATAGTTGTCGATGCGTGCTACCGTCTTCTTGGCTCCGAGTGCATGGGCCAGGATACAGGCGTTGAGGTTGGTGCTTTCCTCAGGCGTGACGCCGACAAAGAGGTCTGCGTGTGCCGCACCCGAGTCCTTCAGGGCCTGGATGCTGGTAGGTGAGGCCTGGTAGGTCATCACGTCGTACTCGCTGAGACCGTTCAGCCGTTCTTCATCGTCATCGATGAGCACACAGTCCTGATGTTCGCGAGACAGTAGTTTCGACAGATGAGTACCTACGGCACCTGCACCGGCTATGACGATCTTCATATTTCCTCTATGGCTTTGACGATGCCTTCCGTGTCGATACCGACAATATGCTGTAACTCATTCACCGTGCCGTGCTCTACGAACTGGTCGGGCAGGCCCAGTCTTACCACCTTGGGCTGATAGCCGTGGTCGTTCATCCATTCCAGGACGGCAGAGCCCAGTCCGCCTCTCTTCACGCCGTTCTCCACGGTGATGATACGCTTGAATTTCCGCCCGACTTCTTCGAGGATAGCCTCGTCGATGGGCTTCAGGAAGCGCATGTCGTAGTGGGCGATGCTGGTATTCCTAGATGCTCTAGGGTGACTAGACTCACTAGATATCAGTTTGATGGCCTCTGTGACGTTGTTGCCGATGGGGCCGATGGAGAGCACGGCGATGTCGTCGCCGTCGTGCAGCCTTCGTCCTGTACCCACCTTGATCTCCTCAAAGGGGCAGCGCCAGTCATGTAACACGCCACCGCCTCGCGGATAGCGGATGACGAACGGTCCCTTGTCGGGCAGTTGGGCAGTGTACATAAGTCTTCTCAACTCGTGCTCATCCATAGGCGACGAGATCGTCAGGTTCGGGATTGGCCGTAGGGCGGCAAGGTCGAAGGCTCCGTGGTGGGTAGCCCCGTCTTCGCCGACAAGTCCGGCACGGTCGAAACAGAAGACGACGTTCAGGTTCAGCAGTGCCACGTCGTGGATGATATTGTCGAAGGCCCGTTGGGCAAAGGCGCTGTAGATATTGCAGAAGGGCAGGAGCCCGTCCTTGGCCATGCCACCTGAGAAGGTGACGGCATGCCCCTCGGCGATACCCACGTCGAACGTGCGTTCGGGCATCTCCTTCATCATGATGTTCATCGAACAGCCTGAGGGCATGGCAGGCGTGACACCGACGATCTTCGGGTTCTGTTGGGCCAGTTCCAGCAGGGTGTGGCCAAACACGTCCTGGTATTTCTGCGGCTTGTTGGGGTCGTTGTCAACCAGTCGTTCGCCGGTGTCGGGATTAAACTTGCCGGGGGCGTGCCACGTCGTCACGTCCTTTTCGGCAGGAGCGTAGCCATGTCCTTTCTGGGTGTGCAGGTGCAATAGTTTCGGACCTTTCATGTCCTTCATCTGCCGCAGGATGCGCACCAGTTCCTTGACGTTGTGGCCGTCGAACGGTCCGAAGTACCGGATGTTCATGCCTTCAAAGATATTCTGCTGGTGGGAGATGGCGCTCTTCACGGCATTGGTCAGCCGGATGATGCCTTTGCGGCGGTCTTCACTGAGCATCCCCTTGCTGTGCAGCCAGCGGGAGGCCTTGAAGCGCAGGGCATTATAGGTCTCGTTGGTGCTCAGGTTCAGCAGGTACTGCTTCATGCCACCCACGCTGCGGTCGATCGACATGTTGTTGTCATTGAGGATGATCAGCAGGTCGTTGGGCGACGACGATACGTTGTTAAGACCCTCGAAGGCCAGTCCGCCGCTCATGGCGCCATCGCCGATGACAGCCACCACATGGCGCTCGGGCTTCCCTTCCAACTGTGCGGCCACCGCCATGCCGAGGGCTGCGGAGATGGAGTTGGAGGCGTGCCCACAGGCAAACGTGTCGTATTCGCTCTCCGTCGGGGAGGGGAAGGGCTTGATGCCGCCCAGTTTGCGGTTCGTACAGAACTGGTCGCGCCGTCCTGTCAGGATCTTATGGCCGTAGGCCTGGTGCCCTACGTCCCATACGATACGGTCTTCCGGGGTATTATATACATAATGTAGTGCCACGGTAATCTCGGCTACGCCGAGGCTCGATGCCAGATGGCCGGGATTCACGGCTACCTCCTCGATGATGTCCTCTCGCAGTTCCTTACAGACTTTTGGTAGTTCATCCACGGACAACTGGCGTAAATCCTTTGGACTTTGGATTTTATTGAGTAGTGTAAATTCTGTTTTTTCCACTTATATTGTCATATTTTGGTGCAAAGATAGGATTTTTTTACCAAATTACAAAAAAATTCATTAATTTTGCAGCGATAATTTAGAAATCAGTGAAAAAGATGACCTACGGAATTATTGGAGTGGGAGCCATTGGCGGCTTCTATGGGAGTAAGTTGGCATACAGCGGGCAGGAGGTTCATTTCCTCTCGCATAGCGATTATCAGTTTGTCAAGGAGCGTGGCATGCAGGTGGATTCCTGCGACGGCTCTTTCCATCTGGATCACGTAAACGTCTATAAGAATCCGACCGACATGCCGACGTGCGACGTGGTGGTCGTGGGCTTGAAAACAACCAACAATCACCTGCTTCCCGAACTACTCCCGCCACTGCTCCATGAGAACACTGTGGTGGTGCTGATCCAGAATGGCATCGGGGTGGAGTACGACGTGCAGCAGATGTTCCCGCAACTGCAATTGATAGGCGGTCTGGCGTTTATCTGCTCTGCCAAGACGGAGCCGGGGCGCGTGAATCATCAGTGCTATGGCAGCATCAATCTGGCTAACTATTCCTGTAGGGATGAGGCGCTGTTCAACAGTATCCTAAATGATTTTACAAAAGCCGGCATCCAGGCGGCCTCAGTGCCATACGACGAGGCCCGTTGGAAAAAGGCGGTGTGGAACATGCCGTTCAACGGGATGACGGTGGCCCTGAACACGCGTACTGACCTGCTGTTGAAGAATCCCGCCACCCGTCAACTGATCCGCGACCTGATGATGGAGGTCGTTGAGGCCTCCCGGGCCTTGGGTGTCGAGGGCGTTGACGAGGCGTTCGTGGAGAAGATGATTGATATGACGGACCACATGACCCCCTATAGTCCATCGATGAAACTCGATTACGACTTCCACCGGCCTATGGAGATCCACTATCTCTACACCCGTCCCATCGAGATGGCTCGTGAAGCCGGGTATCGTATGCGGAAACTGGAGATGCTCGAGGCCGAACTGCGCTTCCTCCAGGGATGATATCTTACTGTTTGAAATATGAAGTTCATATCTTTACCATCTGCTGAAACCCGTGGTCTTGCCTTCTATCTGGCCATGGAGGAATACGTTGCCCGCCATATCGACGAGCCAGACTGCTTCTTCTTCTGGCAGGTGGAGCCGAGCGTGATCTTCGGGCGCAACCAGGTGGTAGAGAATGAGGTGAACATACCTTATTGTCGCGAGCATGGCATCAGGATGTATCGCCGTAAGAGCGGGGGCGGCTGTGTCTATGCCGACATGGACAACCTGATGCTCTCGTACATGACGGAAGGCGACAATGTGGGCTTCGCCTTTAACAAGTTTGTCAACATGGTACTGCTGGTGCTGCGCAAGGCAGGCGTGGAGGCCACCGGCACGAGCCATAATGACATCATGATTGGCGACAGGAAGGTGTGTGGTACGGCCTGCTACCACCTGGCCGGCAGGAGTATTGTCCATAGTACGATGCTCTACGACACCAACATGGCGCATATAGAGAACGCCATCACACCCGGTCATGAGAAACTGCAGGCGAGGGGCATTGGGAGCGTGCGCCAGCGCATCACACTGCTGAAGGAGCATACCCCACTGAGCCTGGAACAGTTGAAATCATTGATCAGGGAGACGCTCTGTACAGGGGAGCGGATATTGACGCAGGAGGAGGTGACAAGGATCGGAACTATCGAACAGACCTATTTACAGGAAGATTTTATCAAAATATTATAACCTATTTATTACTTTAGCCTATGGCAATAAGACAAGAATTACAAAAAAAGGAAAAACGTACTTGTCTTTTCGACAAGCACGTCTCTCTGGGTGCCTTCATGTCGCCCTTCGGTGGCTTCGAGATGCCCATCCAGTATGTGGGTATCGCACAGGAGCATTTGGCCGTCCGCGAGCATGTCGGCCTCTTCGATGTCTCCCACATGGGTGAGGTCACCGTGCAGGGTAAGGATGCGGAGCGCTATGTGCAGCACATCTTCACCAACGACGTGGCAGGCGCACCCGTGGGAAAGATCTTCTATGGCATGATGTGCTACGAGGATGGTGGTACCGTGGATGACCTGTTGGTCTATGTGATGGGGGAGAATGATTACTTCCTCGTGATCAATGCCGCGAACATCGACAAGGACTGGGCCTGGATGCAGGAGCAGGCGAAAGGCTTCGACATCGACCTCCAGAACCGCAGTGATCTCTACGGACAGATCGCCGTGCAGGGACCCGAGGCGGAGGATGTGATGGAGCGCGTGCTCGGCATCCCCTGCGCTGACATGGCGTTTTATACTTGTAAGTCGCTCCTCACGCCTTGCATCATCTCCCGCACTGGCTACACCGGTGAGGACGGGTTCGAGGTCTATGGCGCTCACGACTTCATCCGCGACTGTTGGGACAAACTGATCGCTGCGGGCGTGCAGGCCTGTGGACTGGGCTGTCGCGACACCCTGCGCTTCGAGGTCGGACTGCCGCTCTATGGCGATGAACTCTCCGAGGAGATCACCCCGATCATGGCAGGACTGGGGATGTTCGTGAAACTCGACAAGGCGGAGTTCATCGGCAAGGAGGCACTGGCTAAGCAGAAGGCGGAAGGACCTGCCAGGAGACTCGTCGGCATCGAACTCGCCGACAGGGCCATCCCCCGTCATGGCTATACCGTCCTCAACATGGAAGGTGAGCCTATCGGTGAGGTGACCACCGGCTACCACACGCTCTCGACGGACAAGAGTGTCTGCATGGCACTGGTTGATGCGCAGTATGCCGCACTTGACACTGAGGTGCAGATACAGATCCGTAAGAAGGTCTTCCCGGGCAAGGTGGTCAGGAAGCAGTTCTATAGCAAACGGTATAAAAAATGAAATAATTAAAGAATATAATAATTAAGATATTATGGCAAAGGTTATGGAAGGACTCTACTACTCGGAGTCGCACGAATATATCAGAGTAGAAGGTGACTATGGTTTCATCGGTATTACGGACTATGCGCAGGCAGCCCTGGGCGCCGTGGTCTATGTTGATATGCCGGAGGTGGATGATGAGGTAGAGGCTGGTGAGGAGTTCGGTGCCGTGGAGAGCACGAAGGCCGCCTCGGAACTGATGTCACCCGTCAGTGGTACGGTCGTGGAGGTCAACGAGGCCCTCGAGGACCAGCCCGAGTTGATCAACGAGGATGCTTACGAGAACTGGATCATCAAGGTGCAACTCTCCGACAAGGCAGAACTTGGCACCCTCATGGATGCCAAAGCCTACGAAGCCTTCTGCGAAAAGTAAATTAAAAACTACGAATTACACGAATTATACGAATTATGTTTGCGCATATCCTACAAAGAATAATTAGTTTAATTCGTGAAATTCGTAGTCGTTAAAAGAATGAATATGGATTATAAGTATTTTCCACATACGGAGGAAGACCTGAAGGCGATGCTGGAGAAGGTGGGCGTGGAGTCGCTCGGCGACCTCTATGCCCAGATTCCGGAGAGCATCCGCTTCAAGGGCGACTACGATCTCCCTTCGGAGATGAGCGAACTGGAGGTGCGCCAACTCTTCGAGTGCCTCGGTTCGCAGAACAGGCAACTGACGTGCTTCGCGGGCTATGGTGTCTATGACCATTATACCCCATCCGTCATTCCCAACCTGCTCTCGCGCTCAGAGTTCCTGACTTCCTACACCCCGTATCAGGCAGAGATCTCGCAGGGTACGCTCCACTACATCTTTGAGTATCAGTCGATGATGGCCGCACTGACGGGCATGGATGTCTCCAATGCCTCGATGTACGACGGTACGACGGCTGCCGCCGAGGCGATGATGATGGCAGTGGCCGCAGGCAAGAAGGTGGATAAGGTGCTGGTGTCGGCGACGCTGAATGCCGACACGCGCAGGGTGCTCGACACTTACGCCTTGCATCATGGCATCGGACTGGTAACAGTTCCCATGAAGGATGGCGTCACCGACCTCACGGCTCTCCATGCCCAACTCTCCACGCTCGATGGTGTGGCTGGCGTCATCGTACAGCAGCCCAATGCCTACGGCATCGTGGAGGACTATACGGGCTTTGCCGAGGCCTGCCACGGTCAGAAGGCACTCCTGATCATGGATAGTGTCGCCGCCGACCTGGCGGTGCTGAAGACGCCTGGTGAGTGGGGCGCAGACATTGCTGTCGGCGACGGACAGTCGCTGGGCATCCCCATGCAGTGGGGCGGACCGTACGTCGGCTATCTGTGCTGCACGGAGAAACTTATCCGTAAGATGCCCGGCCGTATCGTGGGCATGACCCGTGACAGCCGTGGTCAGCGGGCTTTCGTGCTGACGCTCCAGGCCCGTGAGCAGCATATCCGTCGCCAGAAGGCCACGTCGAACATCTGCAGCAACCAGTCGCTGATGGCTCTATGGGTCACCGTCTATATGTCGCTGATGGGGCGTCAGGGACTCAGGGAGGCTGCCGAGCGTTCCTACGCCGGTGCCCACTATCTCTGCGACGAACTGCTGAAGACGGGCCGCTTCCAGTTGGCCTACGACCAGCCGTTCTTCAATGAGTTCCTCGTGAGGTACGACGGTGATGCCGAGGCGCTCTATCAGCGTTTCATCGACGCCGGCATCCTCGGTGGCGTGCTGGTGGAGGATGGTATCCTCTTCGCCGTGACCGAAAAGCGTACGAAGGAAGAGATTGACAAACTCGTAAGTTTAATCTAAGCAGTGGACAAGCAAAAACAGAGAAGAATATGAACAATCGACTATACGGAAACCTGATCTTTGAACTCTCGAAAGAAGGGCGCAAGGGCTACAGTCTGCCGAAGAACAGTTTCGCCGGCTACGAGGTGCCAGCGGCACTCCGCCGCAAGGAGGATGCCGCACTGCCTGAGTGCGACGAACTGACGGTGGTGCGCCACTACACGAACCTCTCTAATAATAACTTCGGCGTGGATACGGGCTTCTATCCGCTCGGTTCCTGTACGATGAAGTATAACCCGAAGATCAACGAGGAGATGGCGGCCCTGCCGCAGTTCCAGAACCTCCACCCCAGGCAGCCCGCCCAGACCGCCCGGGGGGCTCAGGCTGTCGTCACCCTGCTGGAGCGCTCGCTCTGCGCACTGACGGGACTGGCCCACTTCACCTTCAAGCCGTACGCCGGTGCCCACGGTGAACTGACGGGACTGATGACCATCGACAACTACCACCGTTCGCGTGGCGACCTCGCCCGCAAGAAGGTGATCGTACCCGACAGTGCCCACGGCACCAACCCCGCCTCGGCCGCAGTCTGCGGCCTGGAGATCATTGAGGTGAAGTCCGATCCTCGCGGCTTAGTTGACCTGGAAGACCTGGAACGCCTAGTCTCCCTAGAGGGTGATTCCATCGCCGCGATGATGATGACCAATCCCAATACCCTCGGGCTCTTCGAGGAACATATCCCGGAGATAGCCAGGCTCATCCACGACTGTGGCGGCCTGATGTACTACGACGGTGCCAACCTGAACCCCATGCTGGGTGCCTGCCGCCCTGGTGACATGGGCTTCGACGTGATGCACATCAACCTGCACAAGACATTCTCTACCCCGCATGGCGGAGGAGGCCCGGGCGCTGGTCCTGTGGGCGTGCGCGAGGGCTTGCAGGAGTATTTCCCCTTCGTGTCGCCCTATCATGGCAACTTCGGTGTGATGATGCGGGCGTATGCCTATATCCTCTCACTGGGACGTGAGCATGTCAGGGAGGTGGGACCGCTGGCAACGCTCAATGCCAACTATATCAAGGAGTCGCTGAAGGATGTCTATGAACTGCCCATCGACACCACGTGCTGCCATGAGTTCGTGTTCGACGGCCTGAAGGACAAGACATCGGGCGTCACCACGATGGACGTGGCCAAGCGCCTGCTCGACTACGGCTATCATGCGCCTACGATCTACTTCCCGCTTCTCTTCCACGAGTCGCTGATGATCGAGCCTACGGAGAACGAGTCGAAGGAGACGCTCGACGGCTTCATCGCCGTGATGCGACGGATTGCCGAGGAGGCCAAGACCGATCCCGAACTGGTGAAGTCGGCACCTCACACGACGCCTATCGGCCGTGTCGATGACGTCCTCGCCGCCAAGCACCCCGTCACCACCTACCGACAGTTACAGTCAGAACTATGAACTATAAACTATGAACTATAAACTATGAACTCTCCCGATCTTATCATCATCGGTGCGGGCCCGGGAGGCTACCGCGCTGCTGAATATGCTGCCAAACAAGGCCTGAAGGTCACGATCTACGAGGAGGGCGAGGTAGGGGGTACCTGCCTGAACGTCGGTTGCATCCCCACGAAGACCTACGTCCATAGTGCTTCGTTGGATGAGGCCCGCGGGCGCATGGCTTCCGTCGTGGCTCAACTCCGTACAGGTGTGGAGGGCATCCTCTCTCACCCCAACATCACCCTCGTCCGTTCCCGTGCCTCGTTACTCTCCCTCCTCCCTTCTCCCTCTCCCAATATCATTATCGCCACGGGTTCCGAGACGAAGTGGCTCCCCATCGAGGGCGCCAGGACCAGCCCTCGTGTCGTGGATTCCACAGGACTGCTGGCACTTGAGACCCTTCCGAAGAAACTCGTCATCATCGGGGCAGGCGTCATCGGCATGGAGTTTGCCTCGGTGTTCAACCGCTTTGGTTCGGAGGTGACGGTGATAGAGTATCTCAAGGAGTGCCTTCCCGCTCTTGACAGCGACATCGCCAAGCGCCTGCGGAAGCAGATGATGGGCGAGGGCATCACCTTCAACATGCAGTGCGCCGTGAAGGAGATTGCGGATGGTGAGGTGCGCTTCGAGGACAAGAAAGGGCAGTTGGAGAGCGTCGAGGCCGACGTGATCCTGATGGCCACCGGCCGCAAGCCCCGCACCGAGGGCCTCGGCCTCGAATCTCTCGTCATCACCCTCGCCCCCAACGGCTCCATCCCCGTGGATGACAACTTCATGCTCGACCTACAGCCGCGCGCAACCCTCAACCCTCAACTCTCAACTATCTACGCCATCGGCGACTGCAACGGTCGTCAGATGCTGGCCCACGCTGCGGAGATGCAGGCCGTCCGCGCCGTCAACCATATCTTGGGCAAGACGGACGGCATCCGCTTCGACATCATGCCCGCCGCCATCTTCACCGAGCCCGAGGCCGCCTGCGTCGGACCTACGGAAGACCAGTTGAAGGAACAAGGCATCCCCTACGTCTGCCGCAAGTCCTTCTGGCGTGCCAACGGCAAGGCGCTGGCCATGGGCAAGACGGAAGGCATGCTGAAACTCTTCGCCTCGCCCGACGACGGACTCATCCTGGGCTGTCACGCCTACGGTGCCCATGCCGCCGACATCGTGCAGGAGGTGTCTGTCCTGATGTGCAAGCATACCACCCTTAGCGAACTGGCCGACATGGTGCACATCCATCCGACCCTCTCGGAAATACTGACACAGTAACAGCGGGACGAAACTCCTTCGCGCGCGAGGGCACTTTTCCTGAATAGGAAGGCTCTTTCCTGAATTCCCAAGGCTTGGGAACAAAATGAGAAGGCACTTTACGGAACTG
>OCTW011602794.1_pt1 | contig 28305 bp, 26 predicted proteins | sample 1539671 | NCBI WGS metagenome assembly OCTW01 (sample SAMN02144230, study PRJEB22623) | gut metagenome | biome: sheep rumen | host: Ovis aries | place: New Zealand | reverse complement strand
TATTACTTAGAAATACTTTCTTTAATAATAATACTAATGGGAATATATGAAATAAAGACTAATACATTAAGTATAACTAACTTTATAACGTTCTATATACTCCTAAAGAATATAAATACACCACTAGATAACTTAGTCTCTATTACTCCAAATTATTACTATCTAAAAGTAATATTAGAAAAAATAGAAGAAACTCTATCAATTAAAGAAGATGTAATAACTAATGAACCTCTAGCAAATAACATAACTATAAATCTTTCAAATATTAATTATAGAGTAAATGAAAATAATATACTTAATAATTTAAACTTAACTATAAAACAAAAAGATCATATATATCTAAACGGTAAAAGTGGAATAGGTAAATCAACTCTATGTAATTTAATACACGATGACATAACCCCTACAAAAGGAAGAATAACAATTAATAACATAGATTATAAAGATATACCTAAATCTAAAATAAAAAGAGAAATATTATATCTATCTCAAAAAGAAACTATTACTCAGAATACTATTAAAGATAACATAACCCTTGGAGATGAAATAGATAATAACAAGCTAAAAGAAATTATTAATATTTGTAATTTAAATGATCTAATAGAAACTAAAAAGGATAACTTAATAACTGATGAAACAATATCTGGAGGCCAAAAACAAAAAATAATGTTAGCAAGAACTCTATATAAAGATGCAAATCTTTATATCTTAGATGAATGTTTATCAGAAATACCAATAAAAGAAGAAATAGAAATTCTTTATAAACTAAGAGAATACTTAAAAAATAAATCTTTAATATATGTTAGTCATAATGAACTAACTCCATACTTTAATAAAACAATAAATCTTAGAAAGGAGGTGATGAAATGTTAACAAACGAGGAATTAAAAAGTATTAATGCCGGTGCTATTAGCTGGGGCTTTGTAGGATCTTTAATAGGTGGAGCAGTAGCATTCTTTGTAGGCTTTATAGATGGATTTACAAGATTAAATTCTTGCAATAGATAAAAGAAAGGAGTAATAAAATGTATTTATCAAACATCGAATTAAAAGAAACATATGGAGGAATAAAACTATCTGGAGCATTACTAGGTTATGCTATAAGAGGTATGCAACTTCTATATCAATTTGGACAAAGTGCAGGTTCTGCAGTAAAAAGATTTATATCTGGTAGAATGTGCTAATAAAAAAGACTAGTAATTTATTAAAATGTAACCTATAAAGTGGACTCTTAAAAAAAGAGAGGCCTACTTTATAGGTTTTTATTATGTCTTATTATATAATATTAGAAAGTTGGTGATAATTATGTCTAAAATATTATTTACTGATGCTCAAGTAAAAAAATTAAGTAAAAATAAATGGATTAAAAAAATTACAAATAAGGGAATTACATATACTGATGAATTTAAATACAAATTAGTAAAAGAATGTAAAAAATATAAAAAATTTCCTCAAGATGTATTTAAGGAATGTAATATTGATCCTGAGATTGTAGGTAAGACAAGAATTCGTAACTGTGCCTATAGATGGAGAATGCAATTTAGTAAAACAGGTGAAATTAAAGATACTAGAATGAACAATGATGGAAGACCTCTTGAAAGAGAATTATCTATCAAAGAAAAACTTGAACGAGCTGAAGCAAAAATAAAAATACTTGAAGCAGAAAACGAATTATTAAAAAAAACGAACTGATAGAAATGGGAATATTAACAGATATCAAATCAATATCAAATTTGAAACAATAAAATATGTGATTGATAAATATGAATTAAAAGGAATGACTTCATATTTATGTAAATGCATTGGTGTTTCAAAATCAGGATATTATAATTATTTAAATAATGAGTATAAAAGAATTGAAAGATATAATAAAGACCAAAAAGATTTTGAAATCATATTAAAAGCTTATAAATTCAAAAAACGTAAAAAAGGTGCTAGACAAATAATGATGGTGCTTGATAATGAATTTAATATTCATTTTAATATTAAAAAGATTAGAAGATTAATGAAAAAATATGGATTAAAATATACAATAAGGCAAGCTAATCCATATAAAAGAATGATGAAAGCAACACAAGAACATACTACATGTGAAAATATGGTTAATCGTATATTTAAAACAGGAATACCATATAATGTACTTTTAACTGATATAACATATTTGTTTTATGGTGATAATAAAAAATGTTACTTGTCTACCATCAAAGATGCAGAAACTAACGAAATACTTGCTTACCATATAAGTGAAAATATGACACTAGATATTTCATTAGAAACAGTAAAAAAATTACATAGAAAAAGAAATATAGTATTAAATAAAAATGTTATAATTCATTCAGATCAAGGTGTTCATTACACAAGTCCAAAATTTCATAATTTATTAAAAAGATATAATATTCAACAATCAATGTCTAGAAGAGGAAACTGTTGGGATAATGCTCCACAGGAATCTTATTTTGGACATATGAAAGATGAATTAAATCTAGATACTTGTTTTACTTTTAGAGATGTATGCAACGAAATAAAAGATTATATTGAATATTATAATAATTACAGATATCAATGGGATTTAAAAAAGATGACTCCTGTACAATACAGAAATCATCTTTTTACATCCATTGTTTAAGGTATCTCTTTTTTATTTAGTCCTTGACATTGGGTACACATTATTATCTTACTAGTCTTTTTGCTTTAAATACCTGATCATAAGCTTCACAAACATCCATCATAGTTTTAAAAGCTCCAATTTTTTCTAACTCACATAATATTTCATTTCTTAAAAAAGCAAATCTTACCATTGAATCTTTCTTATAATCAACTTCTAAACATTTAAATAAAAATGATATATATAATTCTCTAAAAGATAATCCACCATTCTTAGATTTACCTACATCAGACTCACTATTACAAATATCAAAATCTGATATAGAATCATTAATAAACTTATATTTATCTAAGAATAATAATAAATTAAAAAAATTAATACCTTTCTTTGGGACACCTTTACTTACAAGTTTTTTTAAAACACTATCGTACTCTTCAAATATACTTATAAAAAAAGAAGTTATAATAACACCGGTATGAGTATTATAAAAATCTAAACCAAGATGTTTATACTCACTATTTAAATAAACTAATTTATTATTTATAGTAATAGCAAGATTATTAATTTTTTCAAATCTATTAGCTACTAATATATTATTAATGTCTTTAACTATACTTCTATATTGAATAATATTACTGGAAATAACATCTTCAGACATTTTCTTTAAATTACTCGCATTTACATCTCTAAAGTGATCCAAACAAATCAACTCCCAAATAAATCAATCTTATAATACATCAAAAGTGTAAAAAGTAAAGAATTTACATTTTCAAAACGTTTTTATTGATTTAAACACTAATAAAATGTTATCCTATTACTAGATAGGAGAATGAGAAATATGAAATCTAAAGATAGCACATTAAAAGTTACTATTTTATCTGTAGTAGGTATACTTCTTCTAATTACTGCAGTATCAGGAGTAACATTTGCTTTATGGCAACAAACTAGTGTACAAAGTGGTACAAATGTAATCACAACAGGATGCTTCAACGTTACATTAACAGACGGAAGTGATCAAATTAACTTAACAAACACATTCCCAATTACAAACGAAGCAGGTTTAAGTACAACTCCATATACTTTCACAGTAACTAACACATGCGTTGATGCAGCTTCATTTGATTTACAACTAGAAACATTCGCAGCAACTGGTGACGGAGCTATTACTATGCCAGATGATTATGTAAGACTTTTCATGACTAAGAAGATTGGCGATGCTGAAGCTACTAATGTTAACACAACATCAGCTGACGGAACATTTAAAGTAACTTCATTACCTACAGCTACTACAAAATTAGCTACAGGTTCTGCAAACGCATATAAAGTTGAAACAAATCAAACTCTTGCAGGTAACTCAAGCATTAGTTATACATTAAAAGCTTGGATGGATGAAGCAGTTACTCTAGAAGATACAGATTCACAAAATTCTACATGGACTGCTAAGATTGCTGTTAACGCTCAATTTAAACCATCAAATAGCTAATAAAAAGACAAGTATTAACTTGTCTTTTTTTATGCTATACTAATTACAATAGGAGTGTTGAATATGGATACTAAGAATTTAAATAATATAGCAAAGGAAGCACTAGAGTCCCTTGCAAATGAAAACTTAAAAGATCTAAGAGATGATAACAAACTAAACGGTTCTATCTATAAACCAAAAGTTCCTAAAAATAACTTAAATGAACTAACAGAAAAAATAGAACAAAATACAAGATCTATTAAATTAAAAGATATTTCGGATAAACTAGAAGAAGAACCTGAAACTATAGAAGAAAACATTAGAAAACCTGAAATAGAAGATGAAACAATAGCTCTACCAATTATTGAAGAACCAATAAATGAAGATCTAATAATTGAAGACGAAGTAAAAGAAGAAACACCAATTTCAAAACCTATAGTTGAAGAACCTGCATTAAATAACAAAGTAGTGGAAGAATTAGAAATAGATGAACCATTGAAAGAAAACTTAATTGAAGAAGAAAAAACTATAGAAGAACCATCTACAAATGATGATAAAGTACTACCTCTAGAATCAATGAGTTTCACTATAAACGAAGAAAAGCCTAATGAACCTACAAAAACTTTACCAGAAATAAACACAATACCTACTGAAGAACCACAAAAAGAAGAATTACCTATAGAAGAAACACCAAAAGTAGAAAAACCTAAAGAAGAACAAAAAGAACTTATAGAAATCTCAAGTGAACATATAGAAAGTACTGAAAACCAAAATGTTATACCTCCAATGGCTATAGCAAAAGAATACCAATCAAACGCTAACCAAGTAGAAATACCAAAGGCTAAAGAAATAATAGAAGGAAAGAATAAAAATAAACCTAGCAAAGGCCTAGTAATTGCTCTTATTTGCTTAGTTGCAATAGCTCTAGGATTACTAGTATTCTATCTATCCTTAAATAAATAATGAACTCTTTTTATAAAGAGTTTTATTATTGAATAAAATATGAATATTAGATATAATATGAAACGAACTAAAGAAAGGAGTATTTTTAATATGGCTAAAAATACAAAAGAAGTAGAAATTAAATTTGAAGGCGAACAATGGACTAACGCCCTTGATAAAGCTTTCGAAAAGAAAAATAAAAACGTAACAATTGATGGCTTCCGTAAAGGTGCTGCGCCAAAGAAAGTATACTTAGAAAAATATGGTTTACAATCATTATTTATAGATGCTGCTAACGAATTAGTTCCTATAGCATACGAAAAAGCTATTAAAGACTCTAAAATCGAACCAGTAGTAGAACCAGGTATTGATATTAAAGATATAGATGATAATCACATTACTTTTACTATTACTTTAATCGGTAGACCAGAAATTAAATTAGGTGCTTATACTAAATTAGGAGTTAAAAAAGAAAAAGTATCTGTAACTCAAAAAGAAGTAGAAGAAGAAATTAATAAAATGAGAGATCAATATGCTGAAATCCAAACTAAAGAAGGAAAAGCTAAATTAGGTGACACTGTAAACATTGATTATACAGGTTATATGGACGGAGTAGCATTCGAAGGTGGAGAAGGAAAGAACTTCCCTCTAGAACTAGGTTCTCATACATTCATTCCAGGATTTGAAGAAGGCGTAGTTGGAATGGCTGCTAAAGATGAAAAAGATATAGATTTAACTTTCCCTGAAAACTATCCAAATGGTATGGCTAATAAAAAAGCTACATTCCATGTTGTAGTAAATGAAGTAAAAGAAAGAATCTTACCAGAATTAAATGAAGATTTCTTTGCTGATTTAAATAATGAAAAAATCACTTCTAAAGAAACTTTAGAAGCAGAAGTTAAAAATACTTTAACAGAAAGAAAACAAGCTGAAGTTGATGATAAATTCTTAAATGAAGTATTAGAAAAAGCTATCTCTAATATGGAAGTAGATATTCCTCATGAATTAGTACATGAAGAAGTACATAGAGTTCTAGATGAATATGAACAAAGATTAAAAATGCAAGGTATTTCTCTAGCTCAATTTGCTGAGTTATCTGGTAAAACTATAGCTTCTCTAGAAGAAGAAATGGAACCAGAAGCTACTAACCGTATTAAAATGCGTTACTTAATTGAAGAAATCGCTAAGAAAGAAAAAATTGAAGTAACAGATAAAGAAGCAGATAAAGATGCTGAAGAAATGGCTAAAAACTATGGCATTTCTAAAGAAGAATTAATTAAAGCATACGGATCATTAGATGTATTAAAATATGATTCAAAAATGCGTAAGACTTTAAACTTCGTAAAAGATAATAACTAATAAAAATAACTCTTAAAAGAGTTATTTTTTTCTTGCCCTAAAATTTAAATAATTAATCCAATCTGAAAACCAAACTATAAAAAAACATACTTTCTTTCTTTACTAAATACCACCTAAAATTTATAATAGATTGTATTAATTTTGAGGAGTGATAGTATGGCTCAAAAACTGCCAGTAATGCTACTAAAAGATTTAGTATTACTCCCTAAACAGGAGGTTAAGATTGAACTTACTACCCCTAACTCCCAAAAAATCACAAAACTATGTGTAGATAAGTATAGTAATTATATTATAGTTGTCTCGCCAAACGATTCACTTGAAGAATCTCCAGAAATCGATGACCTTCCAACTATAGCAGTAAGAGCACATATAGAAAGACAAATACCACTTCCAAATAAACATATTAGACTAACCATTAAAGGTATAGAAAGAATTAAAATTAAAGAATACTTTGAATCTAAAGAATTAAAAGAATCTCTAGCATGTACATATGAAATTATGGAAATGCCAGAAGCAAAAGAAGCTAATGAAGTATCTCTAAAAAGAGAAATAAAAAAACTAGTAAGAATGTATGTTAAATCTAGTAACACAGCTTCAAACGAGGTCCTAGAGCAAATTAAACCAGAACTAGATTTAAGTGACTTATGCGACTTAGTAGCTTCTGAACTTCCAATGAGTAAAGAATCTAAGATAGCCTATATAAGTGAACTAAGTGCTATAAAAAGAGCTGAAAAACTAATAGATGATTTAATAGCAGAATTACAATTTATTAAACTAGATCAAAAAATAAATGCTAACTTACAAGAAGAACTAGATAAAGCTCAAAAAGAATTTGTATTAAAAGAAAAATTACAAACAATTCAAAAAGAACTAGGAGAAGAAGATCAAAAAAGTGAAGTAGTAAAAAACTACGAAGAAGAACTATCCAATCTTTCACTACCATCTTCTACTACAAATAGAATCAATAGAGAAATAAGAAAATACTCTATTACTCAAGATTCATCTCCAGAAATAACTTTTATAAGAAACTACTTAGATACTTTCTTCTCACTACCATGGAATGAGGAAACAGTAGAAGCGATAGACTTAAACTCTATTGAAAGAAACTTAAATAAAACTCACTATGGTTTAAAAAAAGTTAAAGAAAGAATTCTAGAATATGCAGCAATGAAATCTAGAAACCCAATACTAAATAGTCCTATTATTTGTTTAGTAGGTCCTCCAGGTGTTGGTAAATCTACTATTGCATCTTCTATAGCTAGAAGCTTACATAGATCATTTGCAAAGATAAGTGTAGGTGGACTAAATGATTCATCAGAACTAACTGGACATAGAAGAACCTACATTGGTTCATCTCCAGGTAAAATTATTACAGCTCTACAAAAATGTGGTTCTAAAAACCCAGTACTATTAATAGATGAAGTAGATAAAATGGTACATGACTATAAAGGTGATCCAGCCTCAGTATTACTAGATATCTTAGATCCTAACTTAAACCAAACATTCACAGATTATTACTTAGAAGAACCTTTCGACTTATCACACGTATTCTTTATTCTTACAGCTAATAGAATAGATGAAATACCAGTTGAATTAAGAGATAGATTAGAAATAATAGAAATATCTTCATATACTATTCCAGAAAAAATAGCTCTAGCTAAAGACTATCTATTACCATTAGTATATCTAGATTATCATATACATGAGAATGCACTTAAACTTGGAAGTGAAGAATTAAAATACCTAATAACTAACTATACAAGTGAAGCAGGTGTACGTGACTTAAAACGTAAACTAGAAGAACTATATAGAAAAATAGTTTTATACTACACTAGAAAAAAAGAAAATCTTCCAGACTTAATAACTAAAAAAGATATTAAAAAATTCCTAGATGACTCTCTAGAAATGGAAGATAAAGTAAAAGTAGTAGTACCAGGACTTGTTAATGCAGTTGCAGTATCTGATGCAGGTGGAAGAATTATTCCTATTGAATCAGTAATGTATAAAGGTACAGGTAAAGTAGAAATTACAGGCCTTGCTGGAGATGTTATGAAAGAATCCTTAGATGTAGTATTAAGTTACATTAAGAATAACTCTCATAAACTTAAAATAGATCCTAAAATATTTAAAGAAAAAGATATACATATCCATTTCTTAGAAGCGGCTCTTCCAAAGAATGGACCATCAGCAGGTGTAGCAATTACTACAGCACTACTAAGCTTATTTAAAAATAAAGTAATACCTCAAGGTATAGCTTTATCTGGTGAGATGACACTACGTGGTGAAGTGCTTCCTATAGGTGGTGCAAGAGAAAAAGTAGTAGCAGCATATAACAAAGGTTTAAAACGTATTTATATGCCATTCTTAAATAAAGAAGAAGTACTAAAACTACAACCATGTATCTTAAAACAAATAGAAGTAATATATATTAAAGAATATAAAGAAATATATAAGCATCTATTTGACAATTAATATATATTTAAAATATAATACAAAAGAAGAAAACATTTAAGACACGTTTATTTATTAACTATCTATAAAGAGAACTTGTGGTTGGTGAAAACAAGTAAGAATATAAATAAATATCACTTATATAACATGTTTTGGGTTAACTTCCCTTAAAGAGTAATTAAGAAAATATAAGGATGGTACCGTCCCAACTTGGGACTCCTTTAGGTACCATCCTTTTTATATTAGAAAGGAATAAACATGAAAAAATTTGAAAGCTTAGACAAAAGACCAATAAATGAAGTAGAAAAATCAATAAGAGAAGAATGGCAAAAAAAAGACATTCTAAAACTAACTACTGATAACAGGAGTGGCAAAGAAGAATTTGTATTCTACGATGGACCAATATATGCCAATGCAAAACCAGGTATTCACCATGTATTTGCAAAAACAATTAAAGATTCATTCTGTAAATATAAAGTAATGCAAGGATATCATGTAGATAGAAAAATAGGTTTAGACTGCAATGGTCTTCCAATAGAAGTAAACGTAGAAAAGAAACTTGGATTACAAAATAAAGAAGACATAGAAAAACTAGGAATAGAAAAATTCATAGAAGAATGTCATAAAACTACAGCTACTAATATAGATGAAGTTAAACTTGTAACAGACATGATGGGACAATTCATAGATGAAGAACACCCATATATAACATGTGAAAATGATTACCATGAAACAGAATGGTACTTACTAAAAGAAATGCATAAAAAAGGCCTAATCTATGAAGGAAATAAGGTATTACCTTATTGTCCTAGATGTGGTACAGAATTATCTTCATTTGAAGTAGCACAAGGTTATAAAGATATTCCAGTTAATACTGTAATAGTGCCTTTTAAAGTAGTAGATGCTGATTACTATTTACTTGCTTGGACTACAACACCTTGGACATTAATAGACAATGTTGCAGCATGTGTTAACCCTGAATTTGAATATGTAAAAGTATTATCTAAAGGTATTAAATTTGTTGTATTAAAAAATCTATTAACTAAAGTATTAGGTGAAGAAGAAGACTACGAAATCCTAGAAACTATGAAAGGTAAAGATTTAGTAGGTATTAAATATGAACAATTACTTCCATATGCAACTATTGAAGGTAAATGTCATGAAGTAATAGCAGATCCATACGTAACAGATGAAGATGGTACAGGTATTGTACATGTTGCACCTGCATATGGTGATGACGATGCAAGAGTATGTAGATTAAATGGTATGGGCTTTGTTAAATCTGTAGACTTAGCTGGTAAATACACTATAGGACCTTGGAAAGGTACTTTAGTTACTTCGAAAGACTTAGAAATAGAAATAATCAAATGGCTAAAAGAAAATGATAAGTTATTTAAGAAAATTAAAATAACTCACAGCTACCCACATTGTTGGAGATGTAAACAACCATTAATAAATTACTCTAAATCAGCTTGGTATATAAATACTACTTCAATGAAAGATAAAATCATTGAAGAAAATAAAAAGATCAATTGGTATCCATCATACGTTGGAGAAAAAAGATTTGGAAACTGGTTAGATAATATGGTTGACTGGGGTATCTCAAGAAATAGATACTGGGGTTGTCCTCTACCATTCTTTGTATGTGATGAATGTAATTACTTAGAAGTAATTGGTTCAAGAGAAGAATTAATTGAAAAAGCAGATCAAAAACTAAAATATGAAGAAATAGATATGCATAGACCATACATGGATAAGATAACTCTAACTTGTCCTAAATGTGGTAAAACAATGCATAGAGTTAAAGATGTAATTGATGTATGGTTCGACTCAGGTGCAATGCCATATGCTCAATGTCACTATCCATTTGAAAATAAAGAATGGTTTGATAGTCACTTCCCAGCAGACTTCATTGCTGAAGGTGTTGACCAAACAAGAGGTTGGTTCTATACATTACTTATTATTTCAACTCTAGTATCTGGTAGATCATCATTTAAGAATGTTGTAGTAAACGATATGATGCTAGATGAACATGGTAAGAAGATGAGTAAATCAGTTGGTAACATCATTGAGCCAATTGAATTCATGAATAAGTATGGAGCAGATAACATTCGTTTCTATATGATGTATGTGTCTCCAGTTTGGACTCCATTACGTTTCTCAGAAACTGGTGTAAAAGAAGTATTCTCTAAGTTCTTTAACCCATTAAAGAATACTTATACTTTCTTCTCTACATACGCTAACATCGATAATATAGATATTTCTAAATGTAATGTTAAATATGAAGACAGAGAAGAAATAGATAAATGGTTGTTATCTAAATATAATAGATTAGTAGAAAAAGTAACTAATGCCCTAGATAAATATGATTTAAATGAAGCAGCAAGAACTATAACTACATTTGTCTATGATGATTTATCTAACTGGTACATAAGAAGAAATAGAAATAGATTCTGGTCATCAGAGCTAGATAACTCTAAGAAATCAGTATATATCACTACTTATGAAGTATTAAATGGTCTATGTAGACTATGTGCTCCACTAATTCCATATACTACTGAAGAAATCTATCAAAAACTAACTGGTGAGTCTTCAGTACACTTAGCTGATTATCCTAAAGTAAATAAAAAAGAAATTAATCTAGAAATAGAAAATAAAATGGACTTAGTAAGAGACTTAATTACACTAGGTAGAAACTTAAGAGAAGATGCTAAAATAAAGGTTAGAATTCCTCTTAACACAGTATACTTAGATGGTAATAATAAGAATATTATCTCTGACTTAGAAGATCTAATTAAAGAAGAATTAAATGTTAAGAATATAACATACATTAATGAATTATCTGAATACATGAATTTCTCTATTAAACCAAACTTTAAAGAAGCAGGTAAAGTATTTGGCTCTAAGATGAAAGATTATATTAATACTCTAAATACTTTAACTGAAAAAGAAATAGAAGAATTAGAAAATGGTAATGATGTTAAAGCTAACATGTTAGGTGAAGAAATAACTATTACTAAAGACTTAGTAGATATTAGATTAAATGCTAAAGAAGGATTTAATGTTTCAATGGAAAATAGAAACTTTGTAATCTTAGATACTAAGTTAACTCCTGACTTAATTAACGAAGGTATCGCAAGAGAATTAGTATCTAAAGTTCAAAATATGAGAAAAGAAAAAGACTTTAATATAACAGATCACATTATAATAACTTATAAAGGAAAAGAAACCTTTGATAAAGTTATAAATGAATACAAAGAATATATTAAAAAAGAAACTTTAGCTAATAACATTGAATTAGATAATAACTTAACTGAAGAATATGATCTAAACGGAGAATTAGTTAAATTAGACATAAAGAAGGATAATTAATCCTTCTTTATTTTTTTTGAACTAAAAATATAAAATTGTAAACTAAATTTTTAAATATTTATAAATACTAATAAATAATATATACTTTAAATAGGTGAAACCATGATAAAGAAAGAACCTAAAAAGAAAAAGAAATTAAAGAAAAGTGTTAAATTCTTTGCTCTATCTATAATAGAAATAATAATAAGTATTATATGTTATATAAAGTTTATAACTATGAATATACTTCCAATTAAAATTCTTCTATTAATACTTATTATATTTCTAGTTATAGATGGTGCTGTATTTATACTTCTAAATAAAAAGAACTATAAAACAAGAATGATTGGTACATTACTATCTATAATTCTAATAATAGTAATGAGTATAGTAATTAAATATCAAGATGCAACACAAACCTTTCTAAAGAACATAGAATTTGTAGGAGTAAAAACACTTACATACAAAGTAGTAGTGCTAAATGATTCTGATATAGAAAGTATTGATGAAGTAACTAAACTAGGTTACTTAGTAAATGAAGATGGACTAGACGATGCCTTATCTAAATTAAAAGAATCTAAAGAGTATTACACTAAGACTTGCAATGGCTTAACTACATGTAAAAAACTATTACAAGATGATGAAGTAGATGCAATATTAATACTAAAAGAAATGGATGAACTATATAAAAGTGAAGGTTCAAGTATTTATAATAATACTAAATCTATCTATGAGTTTAGTATAGATATCTCAGAAGATAAGATAACTAAATCAAAAGATGTTTCAAAAGAACCTATAACTATATATATAAGCGGTATAGATACATTTGGCAAAGTAAGTGAAGTATCAAGAAGTGATGTTAATATGTTAGTTACTATTAATCCAGTAACTAAGAATATTCTAATAACATCAATCCCAAGAGATTACTATGTAGATATATATGGTGACGATAGTGACCTAAAAGATAAGCTTACACATGCTGGAATCTATGGAGTTGATACTTCTATCAAAACTATAGAAAACTTGCTAAATGTTGAAATAAACTACTTTGCAAGAGTTAACTTCACATCTGTAGTTTCTATTGTAGATGCTCTAGATGGTATAGATGTAGAAAGTGAATATGCATTCACTGCTAAGTATGCTTCAGAAGAAGAAAATGTATACTTTGAATTTCCAAAAGGATTTAATCATTTAACAGGTGAACAAGCTCTAGCTTATGCAAGAGAAAGATATTCACTTAAAGGTGGAGATAACGCAAGAGTTAAACATGAACAAGATGTTATGAAAGCTATTATAAATAAACTAACAAGTTCTAAAATAGTAACTAAATATAAAGATTTACTAGAATCACTAAATGGTAAATTTGTAACAGACCTAGGAAGCGGAGAAATAAATAAAATTATAGAACTAGAGTCAACCATACCTACATGGACTATAGAAACTCAAACTCTAAATGGTTTTGATGACTCCAAAAAAACTTCTCTAATGCCAGATCTATACTCTTATGTAATGACACCGGACGAAAAATCTATTACAGATGCTAAAAATAAAATAAATGAAATACTAAAGGTAGAATAATGTGGTATAATCCACATAGGTCCCTTTAGTAAAACGGATATTACAAATTCCTCCTAAGAATTAGTTGAGGGTTCGATTCCCCCAAGGGACGCCATTAAGTATTTAAAACACGTATACATACGTGTTTTTTATGTTTATAAATAATAAAATATAATATAATTATAATAGGTGACAAGATATGAAACTATTAAAGAATAACAAAGAAGTAATACTAGGATTACTACTAGGAATACTATTAACAGGATCTACAGTATATGCAAATAACTTAAGTTTCACTGCAAAAGAAATTGCATATGATAATACTGAAAGTGGACTTACAAAAACAAACGTACAAGATGCAATGGATGAATTATGTGAAAAATCCAAAAGCTGTAAACAAATAAGAGAAAATGTTACATACTTTAAATTTGGAGAACCAAATACATCATCTACTACAGATTATACACAAGTAGGACATAAAGTATTTGTCGCTAAAAATGGAGATCAAAAATCAGCATGTGTTATAAGATTTGGAGTATTACATTGTTTTGATAGTGGTAATTTCTTAATAGAAAGAGAACATATGAAACAAGTGTATTCAGATATTGAATGCGATGATGATGCATTTGCGCTTGATTGCTATGCATCTGATACAAGATGTTTTCTAAATGCAGGTGGCGGTGCTTATTGTGATGACAAAGAAACTCAAGAACACTGTATGGTATACAGTGATGAAAAGGTGGAATGTGCACATGCTTAAGGATAAAAAATATTTAAAAATAATAATTGGATTACTAATAGGTGTAGCTTTATCAGCAACTACAGTATATGCAACACATGCAGTATTTTCTGCACATCAAATAACTTATAATACAAAATTTAAATTCGTATTATCATCTACTGATCTACAAGAAGCAATTGATGAATTATTCTACAAAAGTACAAATTGCAAAAAAACAAAAGAAAACAGTCCATATTTTGCTTTTGGAGAACCAACTACATCATCAACTCAAGATTATACAACAGTTGGTAAAAATATATTTGTTGCAAAAAATGGAGATGTAAAATCTCTATGTTATATTAAAAATAGTCATTTAAATTGTTATGACAATAACAATTATGTAATAGAAAAAGAACATCTAAAATATTTCTTTGGATCAAGTAATTGTACTGAAGACGATGACCATACATATTGCCAAGACGACACTTATAAATGTGATTTTTATAATACAGGTTATATTTCTTGCAGTGATTTAGATTCAATATATGGCTGTGACATAACTGATAATAATGATGTAAGTTGCGATTCTGTGGGATAAAAAAGAAGGTTGAAAATATAACTTAAATTTTTATCAAAAACCCTCTTTACAAACTCTTCAAATTAATGTTAATATTATCATGTCAAAGGTAGAGTATTAGTTTTCTTTGACAGTATTATTTCTTTCATTACCTGGTGTTTGATATGATGATAACTTGCTTTTACCTTTATCAAACAAATAACTTTTTATAATGAAAGCCAAAGATAACCAACTGGTTATCTTTTTCTTTTGTAAAATACTTGCCTAAAGCCTAAATATAATGTATACTAATACTGCTTTTTGAGAAAAAAAGTGATGTGCTATCCGCTAGATTATTAATCCAAGATATCATGTAATATATATAGAAAGGAACATAAACTATGGGAAACTTAATGGATTTAGTAAACTCTAAACACATGCGTAAAGATATTCCTGAATTTAGAGTAGGAGATACTGTAAGAGTAGACGTATGGGTTAAAGAAGGTAAAAAAGAAAGAATCCAAGCATTCGAAGGTTTAGTAATCGCTAAAAAAGGTGGTTCTGTTTCTGAAACTTTCTCAGTAAGAAAGAAATCTGGTGCTGTTGGTGTTACAAGAATATTCCCTGTAAACGCTCCAACAATCGACAAGATTACTGTTATTAAGAAAGGTAAAGTTAGAAGAGCTAAACTTAACTTCGTTGCTAAGATGCGTAAAGAATTTAAAGTTAAAGAAAGAAACTAAAATTCAAATAAAACCATTAACACTTGTTAATGGTTTTTTAATTGTTTATAATTACTACGTAAGGATAGATAACTATGAAGAATAAAAAGAACGGATTTATATATTATTTAAAGAAGAGTTATAAATATTCAGGTAATAAAAAACATTACCTAATAATATATTCAATACTTTATATATTACTAATGGCTATTAATCTAGTTGAACCATTACTAGCAGCTAAATCAATCTTATACTTAACAGAATCAAATCTTGATAAATTACTAATTATAGTAATACTAGAAGTAGTAATTGGCATTTTAAGCCGTATAATAAGATATTACAATAACATAGTAGGTGACTTATACTTCAGTGAAATAAGAATTAACTTAGCTATGTCATCAATTAAAGAATCGCTTAAAATCACAAATAACGAAATGAATAAAACTACAACAGGAGCATTTATAGAAAAAATAACAGATGATACTGAAACAATTTCAAGTGTATTTCTAAATGTAATTGATACACTTACTTCATTACTAACTGGAATAGGTGTTATAGTTGCTATTTACTTTATAAGCCCTCCTATGTTTGTAATATATATTATCTTTGTAATAGTACAATGCTTAATTCAAAAAGAAAGTTATAAAGCAATAATTGATGAATGGAAAAAATATAAAAACAAAAAAGATAAAACAACTGGCTTTATAACAGAAGTAATTCGTGGCTCAAGAGATATAAAAATATTAAATGCAGAAGAATCATTTCTTGTAAAAACAAATGAAGAATTTAGAGATAATGCTAAAACATATATTAAATATATAAAAACATGGAATTTTAAACGTCAAAGAGATAGATGTATATATATACTATTTGACTTTGCAATATCTATTGTAGGTATAATTCTTATGAGAAAAGAATTATTAATAGCGTCAACTCTTTTAATAATATATCAATATAAATCAAGTGTAGCTAACTTTGCAGAAAATGTTGGTTACCTACTAGACTATGTTGAAAGATTTAACCTAGCTTCTAAAAGAGTCATGGATCTTATTGAAGGAGATACTTATGAAAAAGAACACTTCGGTAAGAAACATATTGATAAACTAGAAGGTAATATTAGATTTAACAATGTTAAATTTAGATATGATAAAGATCATCCATATGTACTAAATGGAATGTCATTCCAAATAAAGCCTAATGAAACAATAGCATTCGTAGGTAAATCAGGTGGAGGTAAATCCACTATATTTAACTTAATATCAGCACTTAACTATTGTAATAAAGGTGAAATACTACTAGATGGCAAAAATATTAAGCAATTAGATAAAGATACTATAAGAGGTAACTTATCAGTTATCTCTCAAAGTCCATATATCTTTAACTTAAGTATAAGAGATAACTTAAAAGTAATAAAAAAAGACTTAACTGAAGAAGAAATGATTGAAGCTTGTAAAGAAGCTTGCCTACATGATTTTATAATGAGTCTTAAAGATGGATACGACACAATTGTAGGTGAAGGAGGAGTAACACTATCTGGTGGCCAAAGACAAAGACTTGCTATAGCACGTGCTCTAGTACAAAAAACAGAAATAATACTATTTGATGAAGCAACTTCAGCTTTAGATAATAAAACTCAAAGTGAAATAGAACACAGTATTAAAAACATGCAAGGAACATACACAATCCTAATAATTGCTCATAGACTATCTACAGTTATAAATGCAGATAAAATATTCTTTGTATCAGACGGAGTAATAAAAGCGTCTGGTACTCATAAAGAACTATTAAAGAATTGCAAAGAATATAAAGAATTATATGAACTTGAACTAACTAAATAACTCTTGTTATAATATAACTGGTGATGGATTATGTTTAATATTAAATATAATTTAACTACTAATAATAAGAATATAAAAGCTATTCATAAAAGCAATCATTTTTGATTGCTTTTATTTGCTTTTAAGGAGGTATAAATATGCCAAAGTATGTATTATCAAGAGATGGTTATAATGATTTATTAAGGGAGTATAAACAGGCTGTGAAGCTATATATAGACAATGAAGATAAAACTCTAAAAAGAAGAATAAAAGAATATGAAACTATGTTAGATAGCTCTAAGATTATAAAGATTAAAAGATTAAAGAATAATCAAATAAATATAAACGAAGAAGTATCTCTAATTATTACATATAATGAAAAAGATATAGAAAAAGTAACACATAAACTAGTAGCTAAAGAAACTAACCTAGAAGAAAAAGACTTATCTATTAATACACCCCTAGGTCGCGCAATATTTAAAAAAGAAGTAGGTAAAACTATAACTTATAAAGTTAAAAATCATAAAGTAAAAGTATTAATAGAGTCTAAAATAGAATAAAAATATTACTTAAAAATTAAATTTTATATATATTTGAAAAAATTAAAATTTAACTTATAATTATACTTAGAGAGTAGGATAATATGAATAAATTAAATAACATATTGAAAAATAATATAAAACTTATTTTTGGATTAGTGTTAGGAATAACTTTAACATATACCACAGTTGTAGCAGCAAATACACTATTTCAGGCTGATGAAATAAAATATAATAATTCAACTCTAACATCAACAAATGTCCAAGATGCATTAGATGAACTATATACAAGTGCAAATTCTGATAGTTTTTGGTTAAAAAAATATAAAACGTTAGTAGAAGCTCCACAATACTATGCATTTGGAATATATAAAGGATGGTGCAGTAGTACAGATACAAGTTGTAGATCAGATCCAGATTTTCCAACAACCGAAACAGAACCCCCATTAGGAAAAAATGTATATGCTACAAAATATGCAGATGGACAATATGGTGTATGTATAAAAAGAAACGGAACAGAGTATTGCTTTAGAGCAAGAGATTATACAGCAGAATCAAAACATTTACAAGAGGTGTTTTCAGATATTAGCTGCAGTGTTGACTGGAACAGCGTCACTTGCAATGCCTCTGATTTCCACTGCTACGTCAACTCGTATGGCTACTTGAACTGCTACGATACCGGTGCGTTCGAGTACTGCATGGTGTATGACTCTGTGTATTGTAAAAGCAACTAGGATATCTAGAAGTCTAGAATCAATCTTTGCAAAAGCAAAGATATTGAGGAGCCTATAATGGCTCCGAATAGTGCCAAACGAAAGTGATTGAGATTTTCCATAATTAAAAAACTTGCCTTTAAGTAAGTTTAAATGATTGCAATTATAATTTTATAACAACGAAAAAAATCAGGACATCGTTCCTGATTTTTATATCACATTTATTCATGTACTCTTCTATATTTTTATACTCTAATATGATATACTTAAAAAGAATATAAGGGATGTGACAAGAATGTACGATGTAATAGTAATAGGTGGAGGAAATGCTGGCTTAGTATCAGCATTAACTCTTCAAAAATCTGGTAAAAAAGTATTACTTGTTGAAAAAAACAATACTCCAGGTGGAGTAGCTACATCTTTTATACGTGGTAATTTTGAATTCGAGTCATCCCTACAAGAACTTTTACAATATGGAGATAACGCTGATAAAGGTGACGTTAAGTTAATATTTGAAAATTTAGGTATAGATAATAAAGTTATTATTAAACCTTTAAAAGAAACATTCAATACTTATAATACATCTAAAGCCCTAGAATATCACATGCCAGTAGGTCTAATAAGCTTTGCTAATAGAATGGAAGTCTATTTTCCTAACTCTAAAGAAAAAGTATTAAATCTTTGGAAAGTAGCTAAAGAATTAGAAGAATCTTTAAGAATTATTAAAATAGCTAATAAGCTACCAGATAAAACTAAATATGAATCATTCTATACATTTAAAGATTTATCCCTAAAAGAAGGATTGAATAAACTAGGATTTACTAAAGATGAAAGAGAATTACTAGAATCTTACTGGGTATACCTTTCATCTCCTTCTTCAAATATCAACTTTATTCACTATATACTAATGTTATATCACTTAGTTAAAGAAGGACCTGCAATTCCTATATCTAGATCTTATGAAATAACACTAACTTTATTAGAAGAATTTAAGAATGCAGGTGGAACTATATTATTAAATACTAAAGTAAACCAAATACTAGTAGAAAATAATAAAGTAACTGGAGTATTACTATCAAATGGAGTTATTTTAAATACTAACCATATAATTTCAAATATATCTCCAACCATAACTTATAAAGAACTAATACAAAATAATAAATTACCAGATAAAGTAAATAAAAACCTATCTATTCATACTCTTGGAGCAAGATCTTGTACAGTATACTTAGGTCTAAATAAGAGTCCAAAATCCCTAGGCTTAAAGAATTACTTATATTTTATATATAACACTTTAGATAGTGTAAAAGAATATAAGAATATGCAAAAACTATACTCTAACAATGTAGTAGCTACAGTATTAAACAATGCTGTATTTGCTGCATCTAGACCAAACTCAACTATACTTACTATTAATTCATTTATATTCTCAGATGACTTTGATAAAAAACTAAATTATTCTAAATACTATGAATTAAAAGAAAAAATAGCAGATCACTTAATTAAAGTATTTGAAAATGGACTAGGAATTAATATAAGAGATTATATAGAAGAAATAGAAATAGCTACACCTCTAACATATAAACATTACCTAGGTCACCCAGATGGTACAACTCTTGGGTATGTAGGTAAGGGTATAGATAATATGTTAGAAAGAATATTTAATGAAGATAATGAGGTATATATCAAAGGTCTTAGATTTGCCGGTGGATTTGGTACTAGATTATCAGGTTATAGTTCTACTTATATAAATGGCTATGAAGTAGCTATAAAAACTCTAAAGGAGATGGAATAATGCCTAGTAATCTAATTAATAAAAGAGAAAAAGAAATTAATAATAAACTAGTAACAAAGAATAAGACTTATAAAGTAGATAAACTATCTTCTAAATTACATCCTGGCTTAATAAAAGTAGAAATAAAGGAAATAATAAGAGAATCTGATAATGTTAAATCATTTATCTTAAAAAGACCTAATAATCATAAACTACCTATATTTAAAGCAGGTTCATATATATCTTTAAAATTATTAATAGATAATAAACTATATCAAAGACCATACTCTATATCATCAAGTCCTAAAAATGATGGATACTATCGTATAACAGTAAAAAAAGAACTTGATGGTATAGTATCGAGTTACTTATTTGATAAAGCTAAAGTAGGTACTAAACTAGTTATATCAGAGCCTCTAGGTAACTTTAACTATAATTCTATAAGAGATAAAAAGAATATTATTCTAATCGCAGGTGGCCTTGGAATTGCACCACTATTATCAATAATATATGAAACAATAACTTTAAATAAAGTTAAAAGCATTAGCTTGATTTATCAAGCTAAATGCTATAAAGATTTAGTATTAAAAAAAGAAATAGATACATTGCAAAAAGTATATCCTAAATTTAAATGCATATATATTTTATCTAGAGAATTAAAAGATGGATACTTATCTGGACATATAACTAAAGAATTAATTAGTTCTTTGAATCCTAAAGATAAAACATTCTTTATATGTGGACCAACAAGAATGTATAAAGACTTAAATAAAATGTTAATAGAATTAGATATACCAAATAAAGATATAAGACATGATATCTATAAAACAATACCTACAAATCTAACTGACAAAGTATATAAAGTTACTATTCACCAAAAAGGTAGGATATTAAACATTGAAGCAAGAGGAAACAAAACTCTATCTGAAACATTTGAAGCATTAGGCATCTTATCTAACACAGGTTGTAAAGTCGGGGTATGTGGAATGTGTACAACTAAATTAATAAAGGGAAGAGTAAAGACATCTCGCGAGAACTTAAGACTAGCAGAAAAAGAATTTAACTATATCCATCCATGTGTAACATATCCATCATCTAATATAGAAATAGAAATACCTTGAAATTAATAATTATTAGTACTATATTCTAACTATGAAAATTATTAAATATGTAAAACAATCTACTAATAAATATAAATTATCTTTAGAAGGTCATGAATCAATCTCTTTATATGACGAGATTATTCTTAAATATAATCTATTACTTAAAAAGAGTATAAAAGAAGATGAATTAAAGAATATCTTAAATGATAATAATAAACTAGAATCATACTATATATCTTTAAGATACTTAAATACAAAACAAAGAACTACAAAAGAAATAAAAGATTATTTAACTAATAAATACTATTCATCTAATACTATAAACGAAGTAATTGAAAGATTAAAAAAAGAAAACTATCTAAATGATGATAGATACATAGACTTATTTATTCATGATAGCTTATTACTAAGCTTAGATGGCCCAAAAAAGATAATAGATAAACTAAACAAAAAAGGAGTATCTAAAGAAGAAGTAATAAGCTATCTAGATAGAGTCCCAAGTACTACATGGACTGATAAAATTGAAACTATAATTAATAAAAAGATAAAACAAAACCATACTAATTCTAAAAAAGAATTTATCTTAAAAACTAAAAACTATTTATTACTAAATGGATATTATAAAGAAGATATTGAAAGTGTATTTAATAATATAGAAATAGAAGAAGATAAATCTATAATAGAAAAAGAAAAAAATAAGTATATAAGAAAACTAAAGAATAAATTTGAAGGTAATAATTTAATCTATCAAGTTAAATTAAAACTAAGAATAAAAGGATTTAAAGAAAGTGATATAGAATCCTTAGAATGGGATGTTGACGATAATGAAAGATAAACTAGCTTTATTAAAAGATAATGCATATTCTCCATACTTTAACTACAAAGTATCAGCTATAGTTGTAACTAAAGATGGTAAAGAATTTGGAGGAGTAAATGTAGAAAATGCAAATGGAACTAGTATCTGTGCAGAAAGAAATGCTATAGCAAATGCAGTTGCAAATGGTTATAAAAAGGGTGACTTTAAAACATTAAATATAATGACTTCTAGTAAGAATCCATCTACACCATGCTTTGCATGTAGACAAGTTATTCTAGAATTCTTTGAAGAAAATAAAGTTATTAAATGCTACGGTACTAATGGTAAATATAAAGCATATAAAGTTAAAGACTTATGCCCATATCCATTTGATTTAAACAGTAAATAAAAATAGTTGGAATTTATTAATTCCAACTATTTTTTATTACTTACTACTATTTTTCTTTGCTTCTGATTCTTTAACACTACTGATCTTATTAGCAATATAATTTGAATATTGAGTCTTTAACTTTTCATCTTTAATTGACATACCATATTCTTTTCTTAAATTATCTAATGCTGTAATTTCAATAGTTCCATCATTTTTCATCTTGTCTTTAGCAATGCTTGTTGTAATTTCATCTTTCTTATCTTCTAGACTTGGTTTTTCACTTGATGAAACTCTATAAATTACATGGTAACCAACTTCAGTAGTAATTATTTCTTTTGAGTAGTCACCATCTTTTAAGCTTCTTGCAGCTTTAAGTAACTCATCATAATCACTTGATAGAGTATTAGTATTAATATTTCCTAAGCTTCCGTCTTTTTCTTTAGTCGCGTCATCTTCAGAATACTCTTTTACTAATTCATTAAATTTAGCTTCTTTATCTTCAGCTCTATTAAGTTCATCTATGATCTTATTAATCTTTTCTTTAGCTTCATCTTCTTTTTTAGTTTTAGATAAAGATTGATCACTTGATTTAGTAGTTACTAAAATGTGTTTAACATTAACATCTCCATAGATGTTTTTCTTATAGTATTCTTTGATTTCATTTTCAGTAACAAGTGTTTTAGCATAATCTTCTGAAGCTCTATCTCTTAAGTTTTCTAAAAGCATGTAGTCTTCATAAGCTTCTAAAGAACCAAAGTAGTTTTGTACATATGATTCACCATATGTTTCTTGGTTAGCTTTTGCAGTGTTTTTAGCTTCTTCTTTAGCGCTATCTAAGTCATTTTCGTATTTCTTAGTAAGTATTTCTTTATCAACCATCTTGATAATTGAGTTAAGTGCATAACTTTCTTTCATATCATTATAAAGTTGGTCAGTACTAATTGAGTCTAAATCTTTTAACTCTACCATTAAGCTACTTCCATCACTTAATGTTGGTATTTCACCACAACCTGTAAGTGTAAGTAAGGACACACCAACTAAGGCTATTTTTAAATATTTCTTCATGTCTATATCTCCTTTAAATTTTACATAAATTATTATAACAATCTTATTATTTTACTGCAAGAAACTATTTATAAATGTTATACTAAAAATGAAAGTAGGAGTACTTATGAAAAAGAAGAAAAAACTATTTACTATACTAATTGTATTATTTATTTTAATGGCAATATTCTATGGAGCTTATTCATATGTTAAGAATAAAGGATATCAAGAACTATCTAAATATGCTAATTATAACTATAAAGTAAGTATATTCTATCAAGATGAAACTAAAACTATTACTCTAAAAGGTAAATATAAAAATCTATCTAATGAAATAACTTTAGAAGATAACTCTACTATTAAACTAAATCTAAATAAAGAAATAGCTGAAAACTTAAAAGGTTATGCAATCTTACCTAATAGTACAATAACTACTAAAGTAGACATTAATTCTATTAAAGAAAAAGATGAACTATTAAATACTATAATTAGTTCAAATGAAGAACTAACATGTAAGTTCTTCATAAAAAACTATTCCCTAGAAGATGTTACATGCAAAAATAAAGAAAATACTAATAAATTAGACATACAATTCAAAAAAAAATAATAATGAACTAAATACTTGCATTATGATGCAAAAGTAATTATAATAAGCCTTAACCAAAAAAAGGAAGGGGTGTGTGTAATGGAAGAAATAAACATTGGAGATGTTTTCCGTTACTTTACAAGTAAGTTGCATATTATATTAATAATAACAACACTTGTATTATTATTAGGTATGGGTTATACCATGTTCATACAAAAACCTGACTATAAGGCTAGTACTCTAGTTGTTCTAGTTGGCAGTTCAAATAAGGATGAAAGTATAACTTCTACTTCAGAACTAAGTTTAAATAGACAATTAGTTCAAACTTATAGTGTCATAATTAAATCAAGAAGCATTATGGAAACAGTTATTAATAACTTAAATTTAGATATGACACCAGATGAATTATCAGAAAAAGTTACTTTAACAACTCAAAACAATACTGAGGTTATCAAGATTCAAGTAACAAATGGTGATCCAGCTAAAGCAAGTAGTATTGCAAATGAAATAGCAAAAGTATTCTCAAATAAGATAGTTACTTACTATCCAACTATTACTAATATTAAAGTAATAGATAAAGCTATTACTCCAACTACACCATATAATATTAATGTTGTAAAACAATATATTACTTATTTTGCAGCAGGTCTAGCTTTATCACTATTAGTAGTATTTGTAATCTACTATTTTGATAATACTGTTAAAACTCAAGAAGATATTGAAAGATTAGGTTTACCTGTCCTAGGTACTATTCCAATCCAAAAACATAAAAAGAAAAAAGAAGAAGGGAGTAGATAGACATGAACTTAAAAGAATTAGTAGTTTTAAATAAACCAAAATCTTCTCAAAGTGAAGCATTTAAAACTCTAAGAACAAATCTATTATTCTCATCCGTAGATAAAAAGATCAAAAGCATACTTATTACAAGTACAATGCCAGGAGAAGGTAAGAGTTACATTACAGCAAACCTTGCAGTAGCATTTGCTCAAGCAGGTACAAAAGTATTAATAGTTGATACAGATATGCGTAGAGGTAGACAAGATAAAATATTTAATATCTCAAATGAAGAAGGTTTATCAAATCTATTACTTGAAAATAATATAGGCGAAGCCTTCAAAAAATATATTAAAGAAACAGAAGTAAAGAATATTCATGTACTTACAAGTGGTATGGTTCCACCAAACCCAAGTGAGTTACTATCTTCTGATAAATTAAAGAAATTAGTTAATACTTTAGAAAATCACTATGATTTAGTAATTTATGACGGAGTTCCAATCATTGGTTTAGCTGACTCCCTATTAATTGCAAGCATAGTAACAAAGATAGTAATAGTAACTGCATATAAAGTAACTACTACTACAAATATTAATCAATTAAAGAAGAATCTTGAACCATTTAAAGATAAAATAGCTGGTGTTATTTTAAATAAAACTGAAGCCAAGAAGAGTTCTTACTACGACTATTATTACTAGGAGATATTATGATAGATATTCATAATCATGCTCTATTTGGAATAGATGATGGAGCATCTTCCATCATTGATTCTATAAATCTATTAAAAGAATGTGAAAAAGTAGGAATTAAAGAAATAATCTTAACTCCACACTACATTCTAGGAAGTAAATATAACAGTAATAATAAGGACAAACAAAAAAGACTAAAATATTTAAAAGAACAAGCTAAAGAAAATAATATAAACATAGAATTATACTTAGGTAATGAAATATACTACGATAATGATTTATTAAATCTATTAGAAAGAGGAGAAGCTACTTCTCTAAATAATTCTAAATACGTATTATTTGAATTACCTATGCATCAAAAAGTTAATTCTCTAAGAAATATAGTATTTGAATTAAAAGTAAAAGGATACATTCCAGTTCTAGCTCATCCAGAAAGATATTCTTATATTAACGATGATTTAAATTTACTATATGAACTAGCAAAACTTGGGGTATTATTCCAATGCAACATAGGTTCATTCTTTGGAATATATGGTAAGGAAGCAAAAAAAATAGTTAAATTATTATATAAACATAAATTAATAACTTTCTTAGCTACAGACTCTCATAAAAAAGAATCTAAATCATTAAAACTTATAAAGAATCTAGATAAAGTATTAAAAAAGAAAGATATCATAAAATATACAGAAACTAATCCTAAAAAAATAATTAATAACGAAGAAATAACTTTAGAAAACACTACACCATTTAAAAAAGGATTATTTTCAAAATGGAAATAAAAGAGACCTTAGTCTCTTTTTCTTGTATAATAATAAAAAGGAGAAATTAATTATGTCAGTAGAACTAAAAACTCATAATAAAATAGCTTATGAAAGTATAAAAAAACATTTAGAAGAATCTAATAAAACCTGTGCTATTCATGCTACAGGAACAGGTAAATCCTTTCTAGCTTTAAAATTTTTTGAAGATAATATAAATAATAGATTATTATTCTTAGCACCAACATACCAAGTTTTATACCAATTTAAAAAGAATGTAATAAGAAATATATTAACTATACCTACAGATAATCTAAATTCAAATGATATTGAAAATATATTAGAAAGATATCTTCCTAATATGACATTTGAACTATATTTAAATGTAGATAAAATAGCTAATAATAAATATGATAATATTGTTATGGATGAATTTCATAGAACTGGTGCAAAAGAATGGTATAAATCAATAACTAAATTATTAGAAAATAATAAAGAAGCAAAAATACTAGGTATTACAGCAACACCTAAAAGATATTTAGATAATAATAAAGATATGTCAGATATTATTTTTAATGGTAATATAGCATCAGAATTATCTTTAGTAGATGCAATTTGTAAAGGTATACTACCAGCTCCAACAAATGTAAATGCAATATATTCATTTGAAAATGAACTTATTAAAATACAAAACCTAATTAATTTAAGAAAAGATAATAAAAAAGAAGATTTACAAAAGAAACTAGATATATTAAAAAAACAAATAGATAATGCTGAAGGAATTAACGATATATTTAAAAAATATATGCCAAAACCTAATGGTAAATATATAGTATTTTGTAAAGATATAAAAGACTTAGAAGAAAAAGAAAAACTAGCTAGTAGTTGGTTTAGTAAAGTTAATTCGAATATAAAAATATATGATATTCATTCAAACAAAACAGATAAAGAAAATAATGCAATAATAGATAGTTTTGAACATTCAAATGATGATAGTTTAAAACTATTATATAGTGTTGAAATGTTAAACGAAGGATTACATGTAGATGATATAGATGGAGTAATAATGCTAAGACCAACACAGTCTCCAATAATATATTTACAACAACTAGGAAGAGCCTTATCAGCGGGTAAAACTAATGAGCCATTAATATTTGACGTTGTAAATAATATAATTAATTTAGATTATATCTATGAAATAAAAAAAGAAATAGAAAATAGAGCAAATTCAATAACCGTTGATAATCCTGATAATACTAATAATAAAGAAAAAGAAAAATTAGAAAATATTCTTAATAAATTTAAAATATTTGATGATTTAATAGATTTAAAAAATCTAATCCTTAAACTAGAAAAAGAAGCTAACTTTACATGGGAAGATTATTATAAACTAGCAAAAGCATATTATGAACATAAAGGTAACTTAGAAATATCAATTAATTTCAAAACAACAAATGGTTACGAATATGATGAAAATGGAGTTAATCTTGGAATTTGGATTGCCACTCAAAGAAAAGCATATAAAGGAAAAGGAATAAATAAAATAACACCAGAACAAATAGATTTATTAAATAAAATTGGAATGCGTTGGGACAA
>OCTW011558696.1_pt1 | contig 28342 bp, 28 predicted proteins | sample 1539671 | NCBI WGS metagenome assembly OCTW01 (sample SAMN02144230, study PRJEB22623) | gut metagenome | biome: sheep rumen | host: Ovis aries | place: New Zealand | reverse complement strand
TTTGAACCACCGAACCCGAAGGAGCTGATTTACAGTCAGCCGCGTTTGGCCACTTCGCTATTCGCCCACGACCACCTCGCACGTTTTTTTCAAGTTGGTGGATGCTACAGGGTTCGAACCTGCGACCCCCGCCTTGTAAGGGCGATGCTCTCCCGCTGAGCTAAGCATCCACGGGTGCTCGCCTAAACGTGCGAAAAATAATATATCATTCAAGCAAAGAGTCGTCAATTATTTAAAAACTTATTCCGAAAAAAGTTTCTTAATTTCGGGAAAATAGGCATTCTAACGATGAAAAAAGAGCCCCATTTGAGGCTCTTAGAATCAATATCCTGGTTTCCCAAGAAGATGGAACATATTTCGTTTGTAGACTTCAACGCCTGGTTGGTCAAATGGATTTACCCCATTCAGGTAAGCGCTCATGGCACAAGATTTCTCAAACCAGTAGAAGAGATAGCCAAGGTTATGGGCGCTCATGCTTTCCAATTCGAGAACGACGTTATTGTTTTTCCCGACTTTAGTATGCGCTTCGATCGTGCCTTCATAAGCTTTGTCTTGAATGCTTCCCAAGCCCATCCCAGCAAGGAAATTAAGATGGTCAAGGTCTTGCTCATCGGTCGGGACTTTGATCCAATGACGATGATGGGTCAGATGAAGCGTCGTCTCAAAGAAACAATGGCTTCCTTGTTGAATGAATTGCCCCAACGAATGCAAATCTGTCGTGAAGGTGGCGCTGTCAGGCAAAAGTCCTTTTCCTTCTTTGCCTTCAGATTCCCCGAAAAGTTGTTTCCACCACTCGCCAAGTTGGACGAAAGAAGGGACGTAGGTGATAAAGAATTCGACTTGTTTTTGATATTCTGACCATAAGGCATGGCGGATGACGGCATATTTATAAGCCTCATTGACATTCAAATCGGGATTCATCGTGTCTAAACGGGCCTCTGCAGCCCCAGCAAGCATTTCATCCACATCGATCCCCGCGGCCGCGATAGGAAGCAAGCCCACTGCCGTCAAAACACTATAACGTCCACCGATATCGTCAGGAATCACAAAACGTTCATATCCTTCCTGGACCGATAAGGTGTATAGGGCGCCTCTGGCTTTATCTGTGGTTGCAAAGATGGCTTTGCGAGTCGCTTCAACGCCATCCCGTTTTTCCAAAAGATTCCTCAATAAACGGAAGGAGACGCTAGTCTCGGTGGTTGTCCCTGATTTGGAAATGACATTAATCGCGAATTTTTTGTCCTGGAGGTATTCAATATTTTCTTGGATGTAGGTCGGGTCTAAGCTTTGCCCGAGATAAATAATCTCCGGCTTATTGCTACGGAAGGTGCCTCTGAGAGCTTCAATGGCTGCGCGGGCGCCTAAATAAGAGCCGCCGATGCCGCAGACGACTAGAATATCGTAATTGTCACGGATATATTGACCCGCTTTCTTGATTCTTGCCAATTCTTCCTTATCGTAATTGATTGGCCAATCTAACCAACCGAGGAAATCATTTCCTAGGCCTGTCTTATTGACGATCATGTCGTTGATTTCGTTGACGCGCGTCTGGTATTTTGCGAAATCGATATTGTCAACTAAGTGTTCTGTTTTTGTTTCGATGATCATTGTCTTGCTACTCCTTCTTGTTTTCTTCTGCAATCCATTCGGGAAGTTTCTCCTTCAGTCCGGAGAATGAAATATTTCCTTCCTCGATCTTACGTTTGGTGATGGAACCTCTTCTTTCCGCGTGAGTCAGTTGCTTCAAAGAGACTTTCATTGAACCGTTTTCTTCATCCAGGGCGATGACTTTCACTTTGTAGATATTTCCCACTTTGACCAAATCGGGGAAAGAATGAATGTAATGATTGGAAACTTCGCTGATATGCAATAATCCCGTCTCATTGCCGTCAAACAAAAGAATCGCATAACGGGGGTAAACCTTAACAACGGTGCCTTCGAGAATGTCTCCAATTTTAGTTCGACTCATTTTTTCTCCATGAACAATGCCGCATCCGCACGCTCGGTTATTTTGAGATTCGCTTTGTCACCCAAAACGATTTTAGGCGCTTTGCCTGTAACCGACACATACAAAGAGCCTTCATCAGTATAGTCCTTTAAATGGTTTTGTGAACGCAAAAAGCATTCAAAGAGAGAAGAAAAGCGGAATGTCTGTGGGGTTTGTAACTGATAGACCGTCTTTCTTGGCAAATAGCGTTTAATCCGAGACCCATCTTCGCTAATGGCGATAGAATCACTTGCCGGAATGGCGGTGACCGCCGCTCCATATTTTTCGGCCATTTGGAAATGTTCTTCAATGAGCGAAAGCGAAAGATTCGGGCGATCGCCGTCTTGTAGCAAAATCAAAGATTCGGGGTTGAGGTTGTTTTCGGCGAGATAACGCAACGCCGAAAAAGCACTTTCTTCGCGGCAATTCCCACCTACCACGATGGCATGTTGTTTCCGGAATCCACATCGTTCCAGAAGAGATTCGGTTTGCGCAACGTATCCTTCGGGAACAACATAGACAATAAAATCGATGGCGGATTTTTCTAATGCCTCGGCAGCATAGGCGAAAAGCGGTCGTTCCCCGAAAAGGACATATTGTTTCGGAAGACCGCCTCCAAAACGGCTGCCATGGCCACCGAGCAATAGGACACCGACTTTTAAAGGATTCAAAAAATTCATCGTGCCCATTTTAGCAAAAAATAAGACCATCTTCATTAAGAGATGGTCTCGATTGGCTCAGTCGATGATTTTATTTTGACTTTCCCGCAAAGCAAGCGATTCGTTGATCGAAATGCCCTGAAGCATTAAGCGCATGATCTTGTCGAGTTCTTTTCCGGCCCGATAATCCGCTGGGCAGACATAATTGACGCGGCCATCGACGAAGAGCTCTTGGACAAGGTCTTCTTTGCCTCGGGGATAGACGGCAATCGATTTTCCACCGCTGTTTTTCGCCACGATCATGGCAGGAATGTCCGTCATCCCGTCGCCGATATAAATCATATTGGTATAAGGGACACGGCGATCGGGTTGTTTCTCGTTGACCCCTTTATCGTCGGTAACATCCATAGCGCCTTTGGAAACGCGATAGAAATATTGTGTTTTCTGGGTGAAATTAATCGCCAATTTCGGCCACACGGCCTTTCCGGTTTCAGGATCGAAATAGAATTCGCAACCATAGATGACCTTGAATTCTTTGGCGATGGCGCATCCTTCGATAATCTCTTTGTTGCCAGAAGAAACCAGATAATGTTCTACCTTCAGGCCAAATTCTTTGCCATATTCATTGACCCGCCCAAACCATTCAAGGACGCCTGGCCAGAATTCAATGTTTCTGCCTTGTTCCGCAAGCCATTTTTCCGTCATTCGAATGCCTTTTTCTTCACAGGCCTTTTCCATGACATAAAGATAGCCGAGGGTTCTTTCCATCCCCGTCTTGGCGCAAAAATCCGTGGTCTTTTTCCAAAATTCTGCCGGAGTCATCCCCAAAGCAGGAATAAAGCCGAAATTCTGCATGTCGCTTTTGGCAAGCGTGGAATCAAAATCATACAAGATTGCAACAATAGGTTTTTTCATAAGCTCCACTCTTTGAGTGACTTTAGTTTAAACGAAGTGACGATAAAGGTCAAATCGAGCCAAGACGGCGGCCGTTTTCCCTTTTTCCCACCATAAATAGAAAACGGTAAAATTTGCCTTTTAGGCAGAGGAAAACTAAACTAGTGCCATGGAATGGTGGCAAATTCTCCTTTACGTCCTCTCCTTGTTGGCTTTGGTCTATATCATCGCCTTCTTCTATTCTTTGGAATCGATTATCACTTTCCGGGGAAAATTGAAGAAAAGGACCATTGCCTTATCCGTCTTGCTTTCTGAAAAGAAAGACGTACTTTTATCGCTTCATACGATGATTGAAAACAATGGGTTAAACCAGGATGATGCCATCCGTAAAAGCGCCGCCCAGGTACGGTGGCTGAAAATCAGCAAACTCAAGGCCAAAGACATCGCTAACGTCGTTTTCGTTTTATCCGACTTGCAAAAACGGCTGGTCTTGTTTGGGAATTCTCACCAGCTGTCCGACAACATGGAATTTATCACCTTCACCGATACCCTGGCAGATCTTGACGCCAATTACCGCAGAACGGCGGCAATCTTCAATAGTGACGTGGAAGGGTATGAGTATTGGCGGAAATCGCCGCTTTTCCGTTTTTGGTTTTGGATCGATGGATTCCGGCCGATGAATCGGTTGCCTTAAAAATAAAGCTCATAATCAACAAGCCCATCATAGAAATCTTTCTCGTGGGAAACGATAATGACGCTCCCTTCGTAACGCTCAATCGCGTCAAAGAGGGCGTCTTTTGCTTTTTGGTCCAAATGGTTGGTTGGCTCATCAAGAACCAAGAAATTGCTCTTTTTGAACGTCATTAAAGCAAAACGAGTTTTCGCCACTTCTCCGCCGGAGAGTTCTTTCATGGGGCGCAAGGCGATTTCTTTTCTGACCCCGCAGGATCCTAACGCCTTGCGAATCTGGGTGTTATTGGCTTCAGGATAGCGGGCGTGCAAATAGTCGAAAGGCGAAAGATTAAGGTCGATTTTCTCGTCTTGATTGAAATAATTGATGACCGTCCCTGGCAAAAAGGAATATCCTCCCCCTAGAGAAGGGATTTCGTTGAGGATGGTTTTTAAGAAGGTGGTCTTGCCGACGCCGTTTTGGCCAAGAATCGCGATTTTTTCGCCATCATTCAACTCGAAGGCGATAGGATCGAGCAATGGCTTGTCGTAGCCAATCACGAGATTTTCCACGACGAGCGGAATCCTTCCTACCGAATGGGTGTAAGGAAAAGAGATGAAAACATTCCCTTCTTCTTTGGCCGGGGCTTCCATACGGTCTAAATGGGCCAGTCGGGCGCGATGGGATTTGGCGGCACGGGCAGAGGTGGCACGGACGATATGACGAGCGATAAAATCCTCTTCTTTCTTGATGTAACGTTGTTGGGCGGCATAATCTTTTTTGTATTGTTCCTTATCGATTTCATGCTGAATCAGATAATGCTCATAGTTGCCTTTATATCGAGTCAATGTCTGGTTCTCTAAGACAAAGACCACATCTGCGATTTGCTTCATGAATGCTTGATCGTGAGAAACAACGAGGAACGCCTTCGGATAATTTTGAAGATAACGGGCGAGCCAGGCAACTTGGGTCTGATCGAGGAAGTTCGTCGGCTCATCCATGATCAAAACATCTTTTTCTTCCAATAGCATCTTGGCAAGATACGCTTTCTCTCTTTGACCGGAAGATAATCGAGATAACGGGGCCTCTAGATGGCTCTGATCAAAACCAAGACCGTCGGTCAGACGCCCGACTTTTTCTTGTAGGCCGTAGAAATTTTTCTCATTCAACTCATCTTGGATTCTTTCAGCCTTCTCAAGGATTTTTTCGAAATGGTCGGGGTCGGTTGCGCTTTGTTCATAAAGGCGCTCCATTCGTTTCTCTTTTTCGAACAAATCCTCATACACGCCATAAAGATATTGATACACAGGCATATCCTGAGCGACTTTCAATTGCTGGTCCAGATAAGAGAAAGTCGTGCCCTTTTCCCAGATGATTTTGCCTTCATCAGGGGAAAGTTCTCCCACGATCATGCTAAGAAGCGTCGTTTTCCCTGAGCCATTGACGCCGACTAAAACGCAATGCTCGCCAGGATTCATCTTCAAGGTGATCCCTTTGTAAAGCTCTTTGTCAGAATAATTAAATTGGATGTTGCTCAGTTCAAGTAATGCCATAACCGGCTAAGACTATAACATGTTTTGCCGACAATTCCTAAGAATTGAGAACTTGATTTGCATTTTATCAGTTTTAGATTATGCTTAAATTGCTAGTGAGTTTTCTCACTCGAGATAGGGGTGAAGATTATGAAAAAACGTGTCATATTGCCGATTGCTTCAGTCCTTTCCCTGCTCTTTTCATGCGGGGGAAACAACGGAAACGAGAAAGGCGCGGAAGAATATAAAAATCCATTGAACAGTTACGAAGAAACGCTGGTCAAAAAAAGCGCTTTGGAACATCTTTTCGATCTTTCTTCGGTACAGATCACGACCAAGAACATCAACGACGATGAAAAGCTTTTTGCTAAAAACGGCTCCCGCGCCGTCAGTGCCAATAGCAGCACTTCCTCCAGCATGACCTCGATTTACAACAATCGTGTCATCGTCTCCGACACGGTCGTCACCTCTTCGAAAACCTCTTTGGGGGTTAAAGTCACGGAATCTTATCAAACCAAAAGCATGATTGCCGTTTTAAACAATCCCTCAGAAATGATCGAAAAGGGTTCTTTGACAACGACTTATGGTCTCTATAAGAAAAGCTATTACAAAGCTTCTTCGGCTAAGGAATTCGGTGTCACGTATGACTTGCTTGACATGAATTTCGCCAATGAAGATAACCTAGAATACAAATGGAAGAATTATCTGATGACGACCTATGATTCAATCACGGGCACCAATTACAATTTCTTCCGTGACGACGATAATAACGTAGAGGCGTTATATTCCTCCAGCTCCAAAGCCACAGTCGCCAATCCCGTCTTTCCTTATGACGCCACCAAGAGCGTGACAAGCATTTCCAGCACCATCGCCTCTTTGCAATTGTCTTCCGTTTCTGATGGCTACCAAATTAGGTCAGGCACATTCTCCTCGGACGTGGACTATATCTCTGATTATTTTGGGAACCCTTTGGACGATGGCAACGTCTCCCATACGGAAACGAACACCAATTATTTCTATCATCCAACTGCTTTCGCCGGCACGCCTTTTGGGGCGATGGAATATTGGACGCTGGATTCTCATACTCCGGTATTGGAAATCAATTCAGAAAAAGTCAATAGCACCACTAAAACCTTTACCGACATCACCCGTGATTATCAGCAAACTTATGGCACCGATGAATATGCCTTTGAATTAACCTTCGTCCCAACCATCGAGGACGCCATCTATACTTTGACGGACAAATCCGATGAATCGTTCTATAATGCCGAGCATTTCCTTTTGGATAAAAACGTTTCTGTCGAAATCAACGAAAATGGCTCTTTCTCGCTAAAAGAATTGGGAACGCCGATAAGAATTCAAGCGGTTTTCTCGAGTGATTTTACGAGCAACACCATCACGATCGGCTTGGCTTAAAAAATGAAAATCTATTTGATCGTCGGAAATAATGTCAATTTAGGATCCTTCTCTTTTGAGAGGGGTTCTTTAAAAATCGGCGTGGACCATGGCGCGTTCCTTGCCCTATCTAACGGCGTGGACTTAGATTATGCCGTCGGCGATTTTGACAGTTGTGATTCTTCGGAACGTGACTTGATTTTTCAAAAAGTGAAACACGTGATTCTTTTGAACCCCATCAAGGACGAAACGGATACAAACTATGCCTATCAGGAATTTAAAGACCAAAAAGATGTCTCTTTTGTGATTCTTGGGGGGATCACAGGAAAAAGGATTGAACATTTTTATGCCAACCTGGAACTCGTGATGAAAGACGAACGAGTTTGTTTGCTTGACAACGACACCCTTATTAGCCAAATTAGCCATGACGTGTCATGGAAAAAGGATGAATATCATTATCTTTCCTTCTTCCCAATCGAAGAGGAAGCCATCCTTTCCCTCAGGGGTTTTGCCTATGAGGGAGAAAAGATCCTTTTAAAGAAAGGGAAAGGGTTGGGGATTTCCAATGAAATCGTGAAAGAAGAGGCTCATTTGATTTTAAATAAGGGGAAATTGCTCTGCTTTCGATCCAAAAACGACAATTGAGGTTTCCTTGTTTCCTTAGAAAGTGATAAAGTGTTTGTGGCCGTATGGCTCGGGGAGCATCCTGGTAGATTGCTGAGAGGTCACTTCATCGTGACGACCCGTAACCTGATCTAGATAATGCTAGCGTAGGGATCTTTGTTTCCGCGCCCATTTTCTAGAAGCGCGGTTTTCTTTTTGGAGGACTTTATGAAACGAAAAGAAAAAATTTGGAACGTTAGGACCATCGCTGAGATTGGGATCTTTGCCGCTTTAGGCTATGTCTTGGATTTGTTGGCGGGAATCTACTCTTCTCCCCTTTTCCCTAACGGAGGGGCCATCGGAATCGCAATGCTTTGTGTTTTTGTCGTCAGCTTCCGTCGTGGCTTTCTGCCAGGGATGCTGACGGGCTTAATCATGGGCTTATTGGATATTCTGGATGGGTTCTATGTCATTTCTGGCGCGGAATGGTACATGTCTTTCCTCCAGGTCGCCTTGGATTATTGGTTAGCTTATCCTTTAGCGGGCTTGGCGGGTGTTGTCGCTATTCTCGTTAAGAAAGCAGACACCAAAAAGAAAATGGTTCTTTGGGTGAGCATCGGGTGCTTGATCGGCGGTTCCTTAAAATATATTTCTCACGTTCTTTCTGGCGCGATTTTCTGGGGCGCGGATGCCGGCTCCTTTGCTTGGAGCTTCAAGGATTCCACGATCAGCCCGTGGGCCTATTCTTTCATTTACAATATCGCCTATATGGGGCCTGATATTTTCTTATGCACCCTTTTGGCGGACGTCCTCATCGTCATCTGGCCAAAAGCGATTCACCCAGAAGAGGGTTGGTCATGGGAGAAGCAGACCGCGGTGGAAGCGAAATGCGTCGAGCATCCAACAAGCCAAAAAGAAAAGGAGGGAAAATAATGAATCCCGACCACAGATATACAGAGCCAATCACGATGTTGATTGGAAGCGGCGTTAGCTTTCTTACGGCATTAGCCGCTTATATCGTCACCGCCTTAAAAGGCTATTATGATGACGGTTTTGGCGTTTCTTATCTTTATGGCAGAAAGGATTTCTTAATTCTCACGATTTCTTCTGCTTTCCTGGTAGGCTTGGCCGCTTATTTGATTATCCAAGCCGCTAGGAGGAGAAAAACCGAGGATTGGGTCCGCCCCGTCCTTTTGGCCTCTTCCACTGCCGTTTATGGTTTCTTCATCCTCGCAGAAGCTATTAAGCCGTTGATAAAAGGAGAATTTATCGGAGAGAATCTCGAGGAAAATATTTGTCTGCTGGTTGCCTCTTTCTTTGGGTTGTTGGCCATCGTCCTTGGCTTGGTGTTGATCGTTAACCTCGCCACGAAGAAAATGGCGTACCATTCCTTATATGCGACGGTTTTCTTGATGGCTTGTTTTGCTGCCTCGATTGGCGTTTATTGCATCTCCAGGGGAATTTCTAGCCTAAAGTTAAATGACTTATTTTATGCGATTTCCTTGTTTGTCATTGCAGGAGCCTTTGCCTTACAATCAATTTCTCTGATCATTGGGGCGAAGAATATCGAGAAATTCTAATCGTTCCAAAAATAAAAAAGCGATTCTTGAGGGAATCGCTTTTTCTTTCATTATCTTTTTTGGTTTGGAAGATTATTCTTTGAACCAGCAAATGCGGCCGAAGATGATAATGAAGACTAAATCGAAAATCCAGCCAATGAAGCCAGCCCAGATGACCCAAACGATAGCAAGGACCAAGTGCAGCCAGTTTTTGTTAACAATGGCACCGCCAATACGGTAGATACCCCAAAGGATATCGACGATCGGCAAGCAGAATAAGATTTTAACGAGTCTAGAACGGCTGTCCATCCAACTGCAGAAAGCTTTCATTTTGTTTCCCTCCTAGTGCGTACTTTACCACAAAATATTACCGAATTATAGAAAAAGTGTGATTAACTTAGGTAAAGTTAATATAGAAGAGGGCAAACCTCCCCTATTGATTGCCAAAAAGGAGAACCACGATGCAACACTCCGCTGAATTTTATGCCTTAGAGCCCTATTTAAAAGCCTTGAGGCACCATCGGTATCTATCAAGCCTGATTTATTACGACCTGGCCACCGCTTGTCCAGAGCAATCGATATCCTCGGAATCAGAACTCATGAATGAGCAAGATGAGGAAATGGCCAAAATCTATTCTGATCCAGATTTTGTCTCTAAGGTGAATGCCTTGCGAAATCGCCAGGAGCTTATCCCAGAAGAAAAACGCTTGGCAGATTCCCTTTCTTACAACATTCTCCTCCTCCAAAAAATGCCATTGGAAGAATACGTGGAGGCGAAAAAAGCATTTTACAAATCAAATGAAATGTGGCGGAAATGCAAGCCATTGAATGATTTCCAAGGATGGCTTCCTTATTGGAAGGAATGCATCCGTTATGCGAGAAAGATTGACCGTCTAATGATGAAAGAAGGGATGGAGACCCCTTATGATTCGGCCCTCGATCAATGGGAGCCCGGGGAACGTTCCCAATGGCTGGATGAAATCTTCAGACCCGTCAAAGAATGCATTAAAACCCTTCTTCCCAAAGTTTTGGATTGTCAAAAATCCTATCCTGAATTGCGCCTCACCTCCTATGACATCGACCATCAAAGGCGATTGGCCCATGCCCTTCTTTCCTGGGAAGGCTATGACATGAGCAAGGGGTGTTTGAGAGAGTCGTTGCATCCGTTTTCTACGGATATCGCTCAATTCGATGCGAGAATCACCACAGAATATTCTTTGAGCGATTGGCGGGCGGCGGCTTATTCGGAGATTCATGAAGCCGGACACGCGTTGGAATTCCAAAACAAGCCCCAAGAGATGTATGACAATTATCTAGAAACGCTTAACACGGCCGCTATATGTGAGACCCATTCCCGTTTATATGAGAACATCATCGGCAGATCAAAATCTTTTATGAGGACATTCAAACGGCTTTGCGAAGAACATCTCAGCAAAGAATTCCAAACTATGTCTCAGGAAGATTTTTACCGAATCATCAACTACGTGAAACCGATTCCCAATCGCTGCGATTCCGATGAGCTCACTTATTCGCTGCATATCATCATCCGTTATGAGATTGAGCGAGATTTGATTAACGGGGTCATCGAATGTGAAGACGTCCCGGCTTTATGGAACGAGAAATACAGAGAATATTTAGGCGTTGATGTCCCTAACGATGCCGAAGGCTGCATGCAAGACATCCACTGGAGCGATAATGAAATCGGCTATTTCCCATCCTACCTTCTGGGGAATCTCTATGGGGCGATGATCTATGAGAAAATGGAGGAGGACATTCAAGTCAGCCGATTGATTGAGCAAGAAAAAATGGATGAGGTTCTTTCTTACTTAAAAGAACATGATTATCGTTATGACTGGATGGAACCGAATCAATGGATCAAAAAGGTAACGGGGAAAAAATTGTCCTCGGATGCCTTTATTCGTTATTTGAAGAAGAAATACGGAGGGGAGATATGAACCACCTAGAGAAAGCGAAACTGCTTTTGAAAGAAAACAATTACACTCTTGTGTTGGTCAGTGACAAAGAGGTAGAAACCGACACACTTCGGGGAGTCCGCCCTCTGTTAAACCGTTATGGAAAGGATTATTCCGCTTATTCGGCCGCAGACAAAGTGATTGGGAAAGGGGCCGCCTTCCTTTATGTTTTGCTTCAAATCAAAGAAGTGTACGCCCATGTCATCTCTAAACCCGCATTAGAGGTTTTTGAGAGTTATAAAATTCCTGTCGTTTATGATATTTTGACCCCCAATATCGATAATCATGACAAAACAGGATTGTGTCCGATAGAGATGGCTACTCTTCCGATCTCTTCGCCGGAAGAAGCCCTGCCGATCATCCGAAAAAGATTGGAAGAATTGAAAGAAGAACCTAGAGTTTAAGATAAAATATCTAACAAAAAAGGGATGACAATCTGCCATCCCAATCATTCGCGATTGAATTTCCGCTTTATTCGTTAACCACGTTGTTGTCGCTGGCTAAGCCATCAAACACACAGGTAACAAAATCGGAAAGACGATAATCGTCGCGTTGCTCTTCTTCTTGAGCGGTCTGTGAATCTTTTTCGTAATCATTGTACTGCATCTCTTTTTCCTCCTATCTTTTACTACATTTCCTTGGCGTTCATTTGACCAAGGTTGATAATCTTAGGTTCGTTTTCAAAGATAGTCAAGAAAAATATTTCAAAAGTTTTCATTTTATTTCATTGACAATATGTTACAAGTTAATATATAGTATTTTTGTTCCCCATAATTACCTCATTTTGGGTAACAAAAAAAAAGATGGTTGTTTAGGGTTTTCTCCTTTTTGGGTAGGGGAGAAAAGACAACCATCTTTTGCTTTCTTTTTTAGAACCTTTCTGGGTGATAATTTCGTAAAACTTTGACCAAAGGTTTCACGGTTTTTGTAAGAACCCCTGCATCGAAAGGAACCTTCATTCCATCACGACGAACCAGCTCGCAGAATGGATATTTGCCACCCATTTTGCGAAGCTTCATATACTTCTTCCATGCCTTTTGGTGATTCTTGCGGTCGAGATTGAAGAATTCGAAGGCAAGAACTTGAGCCAAGGTGTAATCGATGTAATAGAATGGGTTTTCAAAAATGTGCCCTTGCGTCAGCCAACGATGGCCTGAATAAAGATAAGGAATCTCTTGGGATAATTCCACCTTCCATGGGGTGTATTTCACTTCTAATTCATGCCATTTGGCGTCACGTTCTGCCGGTGTTGCCTCAGGATGGTCATAGACCCAGTGTTGGAATTCATCGACGGTAGCCCCATAAGGAAGGAATTCAATCGAATCGGCGAGGTGGGCATAACGATATTGATCCGGATGATCGAAGAAAAGATCCATATAAGGGTGGGCGAAGAATTCCATCGACATGGAATCAATCTCGCAAGATTCCGCGGTCGGCATGCGATATTCAGGAACTTTGATGTTACGGGAATTGAAATATTGGAACGAATGGCCAAATTCGTGTGTTAGCACGTCCACATCCCCTGAGGTTCCATTGAAATTCGAGAAAATGATCGGACATTTATGGAGAGGGAATTCTGTCATATAGCCGCCCGATTGTTTGCCTGGCTTAGCATCGAGGAAAAGCAGATGATGCTCAACCATATAATTGAAATAATAGGATGTTTCCGGAGACATTTTCTCGTACATGATTTGCGCGGATTTTACTTTATCTTCGGTGCTTCCTTTGGGGATGGGGTTGCCATTTTTGAAATGAAGGTTCAAATCGACCAAAGTCGGATTTTTGATTCCTAGCAATTTGATTTGTTCTTTGATGAGTTTTTGGCAAATCGGGGTCACCACGTCGCGGATTTCTTCTCGATAAGAGGCAACCATCTTTTGGTCATAGTCATAACGGGACATCCGGATATAGCCTAGTTCGGTATAACTCTTGTAGCCGAGTTTGCGCGCCATTTGAGTTCTGATTTTCACCAATTCGTCATAATAGCCTTCTAATTCATCTTTTCTCGTTTCGAGATAGCCATAATACGCTTTGGCGGCCTCCAAACGGGTTTCGCGATCCACGTCGCTAAGGAATTTGCCCATCTGGGGAAGATTGTAGGTCTGCCCACGGAATTCAATTTGGCAAGAGGCAATCGCCGCCCCGTATTTCATCGTCAATTCCGCTTCTTTTTGAGCTTCTTCCACCACTCTCTCATCAAAGGCCTTTAAGGAATATTCGTACATTGTGAACAAAAAGGTTCCGAGTTTCTTTTCCAAATAAGGACGATAAGGAGAGGAAAGCATCGCTTTCATGAACTCCAGTTGTTCCACTTCGATCAAGGGAAGGATCTGATTAAGTTTGTTTTGGGCCTTCTCGTATTTCTTGTTGGTCGTATCCAAACTATAAAGAACCTGGATGTAGGTACATTGGTCTTGGAGCTTATCCATCAAGCGAACCGATTTACGGTAAGCTTGATAGGCCTTTTGTTCAGAGGAGGCGTTCTTAAATTCCTCGGTGATCATCTGAATTTTCTTTTTCGTCGATTCCAACCCTGGAACGCGGAATGGCCATTCTTCAAAAAGGCCGATATCTTTTTCTTTCATTTTTATTTTCCTTTCCGGCGGAATAAGACCACCTGTTTTCGCGAAAGCGTTTTCTTTTCCAGCGAATTCAATGAAAGGGAAAGGCATTTCTCGCTTAACGTCACAAATTGGGCATCTAGCTTATGGTCATAAATCAATTTCACATATCCTTCGCGAATCAATTGATGTATCCTGCCTTTGATTTTCTTGCCAGAAATCGAAGAAAGGTATCCGAAAAGCTTCGAATCCCGATAAGGCTCTGTTTCAGGAACATATTTGCCGACAAGCAACAAAGATAATCCTTCTATCGTCGCTTCTTGCCCTTCTAAGGCCAAAGTGTAGATGCTTCGGAGAATCGTTTTTTGGGCGCTAGACAATGGTTTTTCCCGTTTCATCACTTTGTAATTATAAATAAAATGCTTATTTCTTGATAGCAAGAGAAAATCATTCTAGAATTACCCTCGTTATGGCAAATGAAGCAATAGATAAGCAAATCGAAGATGTGCTTGATAAAGTCAGGCCATTCTTGCAAAGAGAAGGCGGCGACATCGAATATATTGGTTTTAAAGATGGTGTCGTTTATGTTCGCATGGTTGGAGCGTGCAATGGCTGTCTTTATGCAGACGCCGATATTTCCCAAGGAGTCGAAATCATTCTGATGGAGGAAGTCCCAGGGATTATCCGATGCGACGCATCGATGCAACTTCCGCAGGATGTGATGGACGATTATCTCGCCCGCAAGGAAGAGGAATTCGCCGCCGAAGAAGCGAAAAAGAAAGAAACCTCCGCCTCAAAAGACGAAAAGAAAGAAAATAAGTAGGAATCAAGGAAAGCGCTCCAGTTGGAGCGTTTTCTTTTTTAGGCAAGATTGACGGACATTTTTCCCTCGTCGGTTATCGTCTCGCCAGTCAGGTTAATCTCTAATGTCGCCCCACCGAGAATGGTATTTAAATCAGGGACCGCCTTAGAGAAATCGATGATGACTTGTCCATTGGAACTGTCGATAGAAAACCAAGAAACATTCTTTTCCGAGCAAGCGAAATTGATCAACGAGAAAACAAAGGATTTAGTCGTTTCTTCCATCTCTAATTCCCCCATATGGGCACTGACGAGATCCAAACGAATTCCATAAGGCAAATCATCAACCGTTTCGGCTGAATGTTTGTTCTCTAAAATGAACCAGGTGTCATAGCCGCCGACAGAAACGCCGATGCTCATGACCAAGGTGTCGTTCATCACGTTGACATAGAAATTATCGACGACAAAATTGGCGAATTTATAATCGTCGCCACGCTGATCAGGAACAACAACGGAATAACCGACGATCCCGACATTTTCCATCAAATGGGTCAAATCGTTTTCAGAGACATAGAATGTTCCTGGCAAGGCGCCAGTCATTTCCGTGGCGACATCATAAGAAGGCGCATGAGTCTTGCCTGGATAGGTGGTAGCATCGGCGATGCCGATCGAAGTAAGATCTAAACTCTTGATGTAATCCTTGTTTGATTCAATCAAGCCATCATATCCAATCTCTAGAAAAGATAAGACGCATGAAGCGTTGGTAATATCTTGATTGATGTCGTTTTTGTATTCGATTTTGCCTTCCTGATAAAGCTTCTTCACCTTCAATTCTTCTTCTTGAACGGCGTCTTGGTAAACATTGGGAAGCTCTTTTTCTGGAGTGAGGAAGTTGGCGTTGGTGTGGGCTTGAGCCAAGCTGAAATCAAGGTCGATCTCATTTTCAAAGGAGAAACCAACAGACTCTTTTTGAAGCAAATTGGAGACCAAAGACATCGGATTGAGGTCGTCTCCCGGTTTCGAAACGCTTTGGTTGTTGGCCTTGCCAATCACCGTTTTTATATCTTCGATCATGTCGTTTTTGTTGTAACGGATGCCAAGTTTCTCCAAATCGACGTGGATATGAAATCCCGTTTCGGCGATGGCAGAATCAATTTGTTCTTGGCTTATCATGCGGCTTAGCAATTGTTTGCCCACATTTTCAATGCCAGAAAGACGCCCCAATTTCACTTCTTTTAGCACGAAGACGAAATCATCTTCTTGGTTTTCTAGAACCCCCGTGATGCTGAATTTCGTCTTAAAATCGAAAAAGTGAGCGTTAAGATAGGCGCTGAAAGTATATTCGGTTCCCTTGATTTTTAAATCGGCCCCTTTAAAGAAATTCTTTGCTTCCTGATTGAGATTGTTCCAAAACAGATAAAGCACTTCATTTAGATCGTCTTGGGTGATTTTGAATTTTAAATTTCCGGTTTCTTTGGTGTCATCCAACGAATCAACCAATTTTCTTTTTAGCAAAGAGGTGCTGTCAAAATCATCTTTCCCCGTGAATTTTGGGGAGGAAGCGTCATAAAAAAGAGCATAGGCGCCAACAACGGGGGCGGCGACAAGCAAAACGATAACCGTCAAAGTAATCCACAAACCGATGTGTCTACGCTTTTTCATATTTTCGCCCTGCTTTTTCTAATCATACTAAAAGACATCCCTTTTTAAAAGAGGGATGCCTATTTCTCACTCGTCGCTTCAATAATGAATGTTTTCTGCTTTGTTCGCGGTGACATAACCAGCGCGGTTATAGACGTCTTCTCGGTTATAAGTCATCGGTTTCATCTCCGGCGGGACTAACATAACGCCGCCGGCTTCGGTAAGAATCAAATCCCCAGGGCAAACGTCCCATTCCTTGGTGTTGCCGCTGCAGCGATAGGAAATCTCGGCCTCTCCTTCGGCGATGATGCAGAATTTTTGAGCCGCCCCTAGAGGAGAAATCGATTCATATAATTCAGGATGTTTATCGTAGATTGCCTTTTCTTTCTCGTTGAAGAAAGAAATCGAGCGGACGGCACGAAGATGGTCGTGGCGATCAGAGACATGGATTCTAACGGGGGCCTCCCCTTCTTTTTGACGGAACGAACCGCCGCCTTTCGTCGCGAAATATACGGTGTCGTGCAATGGGATGTTAATCACGCCAGCCACCACTTCGTGGTTTTTGACCAAACCGATATTGGTCGTGAAGTTGCCATTGCGAGAAACGAATTCCTTAGTGCCGTCGACCGGATCGACGATGAAGATGAATTCCTTTTGAAGCCGTTCGGGAGTATCGGTGCTTTCTTCGGTGAGAAATCCATAATCAGGAAAGGCCTTAGATAAGATGTCACGAATGATTTTGTCGGCTCCTTTGTCGGCGCTGGTGACAGGAGAGTCGTCGGATTTAATTTCGACCGTGAAATCCGTATGATAAACCTTCAAAATCCATTCTTGGGCTGTTTTGGCAGCCTTGATCATCATTTCCACTTCTTTTTCGTACATCTTTTTTCTCCTTTTATTTCACAAAATATTTTAAAGCGTATGATACACCACTTTCTCTGACGTCTTTGGTGACGAAGGAAGAGGCTTGCTTGCATTCTAAGATAGCATTGCCCATAGCCACGCCATGGTAATTCTTAATCATCAAAAGGTCATTGAGCTGATCCCCAAAGGTATAAACCTCTTCTGGCTTTAGGCCAAGATGAAGTCGCAATCTCTCGACGCCATCAGCTTTATCCACCCCGTGGTTCATGAATTCACGGAATCTAGGATCGGTGGCAACAATATGATAACGGTCTTTCTCTTCTTGGCTGAAGACGATGGTTTTGGCGATCTCCGCCTTAGCGGCAACCATCGTTTTAAGAACCATGCTGTCCAATGGCCGAGGATCGAGATTTAAGTCGATGACCTTGAGATTATTCCATTCCGCTTCTTCTTTCGTCCAAGAGTTGGGCATGAAGGTTAGCAAGTCGCCATCCGTCCCATAGGCATAAATGGTGCCCCCTAGTTTCGTTTCTATCATAAGGTGACGGTTTCGAATCTCCAAAAACTCGCGATAGCTATATCCGTTGAAATAAAGCATCTTTCCGTTTTCGTCTTGCAAAGTGGCCCCATTGGAGCCAACGACCCAACGTTGATGCCCATGGAAACAGGAAAGATATTTCAACGCCCCTTCGAAAGGACGCCCCGTGCAGATGGCGATGGCATCTCCTTGATCTAAACGCGCTTGGATCGCCGCTTGATCTTCAGGGGAGATATTGCCCCCGTTATAAACGATGGTGCCGTCAACATCGAAAACAAATAATTTCATACCAAAACATTGTAACTGAGAACGATTCACTTAAAAAGTGAAACAGCTTTCTAATTTTGTCGATATAATGGAAGAGTCCATCAAGGAGGCATTATTATGGCAGAAGAAGAAAAAATCGAGCAAGAGGTCGTGGACGAAAAGCCCAAAGAGGAAAAGAAGCAAAGTGGCTGGTCCAAATTCTGGCACAAGATCGGCAAAAGCATTTCGGATGCCAGCCGTGAGGCGGAACTCGAAGCCGTTTATCGCAAGGAAGCCAACGTTCTAGACATCTATATGGGCGGAGCATTCAACACCTTGACCAAATATGGCAAGATGATTGATGAAACCCACGCCGAATTCTACGGATTGCTTGGCGAAGAAGACAAGATTCCTTACTCCTCTATTTTGGCTGTCAACCCGAAGGAAAAAGGTGATCCTAAGCTTTTTTACATCACTGAGGTCAAACATGAAGAGAAAGACACCGTGACTTTGAAATTGAAAGAAAAAGTCGACGATAAGGAAGTCGAAAATGAATATATCAGACCATTGACAATCTTGACATTAGACCCGAATTTAACGGAAGTGAAAGTCATCAAAGTCAAAGACCGTTATTTCCTCAAAAAAGAAGAGAAATAATCATCTAAAAGCATAGAAAAAGGCCGTCGCACCTGGAAGAGGAAGCCCTGCTTTTGTAGCATCTCGGGGCTTGCTTCAAATAAGACGGCCTTTTTGAATTTTATTTGCCAATTAAGGTCGAGACTTCCTCGTCGGTATATTTATCGTGCTCGCCTTCGTCGTCTTCGTCGCCAGAAGATTCTTCTTCCGTTTCGTCAGCAAGGCTCTTGCCTTCGATTTCAGCGTTGTATTCTTTCTCTTCTTGCTTATCTTCTTCATCGGCTCCAGAATCATCTGCCGCTTCGGCATAGGCCTCTTCTAAGGCGGCATCTCTGGTCTTGGTGTGGTTGTGTCGTTCTCTCAAGTCCCAGACGTTTCCGCCTAAACCATAGAAACGACCATCGACGGTTAATTCGGTATAGAATTCGCCGATGTTTTTCATTTTCATCCCCTCGTCGAATTCAAGGCTGAGGGCGACGGCATCATAAAGTTCTTTGAAGGAATAGGCTTTATCGCCTTCTTTGACGAGCTCATAAGCTACGTCGATCATGCTGGTTTGTTTCATCTTTTTTCTCCTTTACATCTTTTCTGGTGCGCTGACCCCGAGCAGGGATAAGGCATCTTTGAGAACAATCTGGCAGGCTTTGACAAGGGCAAGACGAGAAGAGGTCAGTTCCAAGTCATCTCTGTCGATGATTCGATTTGCCGCGTAATACTCGTGGATGAGTTTCGCAAGATCGTGGATGTATCCGGCGACCTTGTAAGGCGCTCTCGCGGCGGCTGCGCTACTAATCATACTCGGAAAATCAGAAAGTTGTTTTAAAATATCTCCTTCTTTTTCCCCAGTCAGCCGTTTTGCGCTTGGGTCGAGCGCGATATCTTTACCCATCTCCAACAAAGAAGAACACCTAGCATAAGCGTACTGAGCGTAATAAACAGGGTTCTCCTTGCTCTTGGAGGTGGCTAAATTCATGTTGAAATCAAGATGGGCGTCAGAGCTTCTTTCGCAGAAGAAATAACGGACCGCGTCTTTGCCGACTTCAGCTACCAGATCACGGTGGGTGATTCCTTTGCCCGTGCGTTTGGACATCTTCACTTCTTCTCCGTCTTTGAAGACTTTGACGATTTGATAAATCTCAAATTCGATGACATCTGGTTTATGCCCTTCCATCATTAACGCGCTTCTCATGCGGTTGAGATAGCCATAATGATCGGCCCCAAGACAGTCGATCAGAAGATCATAACCTCTGGCCAATTTGTCATAATGGTAGCAAATGTCTGGCATGAAATAAGTGTATAGACCATCTTTTTTGATGATGGGACGGTCTTTATCATCCAAGAAGGCGCTGGTCTTCAAATAAGTCGCCCCATCTTTTTCATAGACATACCCTTTGTCGCTTAAAGTTTTAATCGTATCTTGGATGGTGCTTCCTTTGCGAATATCCGATTCGAAAGAAAAACGATCGAAATGGACACCGAAATCGGCCATGTCCTTCTTGATCTTGCCGATTTCTTTTTCGATTCCGTAGTGAATGAAGAAATCATGGGATTCTTGGTTATCTGACAAATATTTGTCTCCGAATTCGTCCTTGATGGATTGGGCGATTTTGATGAGGTCGACGCCATGATAATCGTCGGTTTCAAAATGTGGTTGCTCACCGAACAGTTCGTGATATCGTTCACGAATGGAATGGCCTAGGTGCTCAACTTGATTTCCACAATCGTTGACGTAATATTCGCGAGTCACCTGATAGCCGGCCTTTTGATAAAGGGCAGCAATGGAATCTCCTAACGCCGCTCCACGGGTGTGCCCTAAATGCAAATCGCCCGTCGGGTTGGCGGAAACGAATTCAACATTGATCTTAAAATGTTTGTCTGGCCCATCGCCATAGTGTTCTTTCTCGGTAAGGATGGTGTTCACAATGGCGTTCAAAGAGGACGATTTCATGAAGAAATTGATGAATCCTGGGCCGGCGATCTCCACTTTTTCTAAAGAGTCGCTGGAAAGATTTTTGATAAGCTCGTCAGCAATCATCTTTGGGGCTTTATGAAGTTTGGAGGCGGATTTCATCGCCAAATTGGTCGCATAGTCTCCATGGGCTGGGTCTTTGCTGCGCTCAATCACGATTTCCTCGGGAGCGACTTCTAAGCCGATTTTCTTAGCGGCTTCGGCAAGTAAATTTTGTAAGACGATTTCGTTGGACATAATCACTCCTTTTCAATCAATAAGACGGCAACGGCACGGATGGCTTTCCCTTCGCCTACGGCATCAAAGCCTTCATTGGTCATGGCTTTGATTGAGACGTTAGAGAGATTTGTTTCCAACAAACGGGCAACATTCTCCCTCATTTCGGGAAGATATTCCGCCAAATGCGGTTTCTCAGCGGAAATAGAAAGATCGACATTCACGACATGGAAACCATGTTCTTTTACTTTTTGATAACAGGCTTTGACAATTCGATCAGAGGCGATGCCTTCGATGGATGGGTCGCTTGGCGGAAAAAGCTTTCCGATATCTCCTTCGGCGACAGAACCGAGTAAGGCGTCACTTAACGCATGGTAAACAACATCCGCATCCGAATGGCCCTCTAAGCCAAATTCATAGGGGATTTTTACGCCGCCAAGAAGGAGGCTTCGCCCTTTGACAAGAGCATGGATGTCTTCGCCGTACCCAATTCTCATAGATGTTTTTATTTAGTGACGTTAAAACGGAAGAAAACAACGTCTCCGTCTTTCATCACATATTCCTTTCCTTCTGAACGGATTTTGCCAGCCTCGCGGACCATTTGCTCAATTCGGTCTCCAACAGAGCCGTTGCCAATAAAGGTGTCCGCGGTGATGGTATCGCCAATCCGTTTGAATTCGTCAAATGGATAGATTTCCGCTTTAATGAAACCTTTTTCGAAATCGGTATGGATGATGCCGGCACATTGAGGGGCGCTCATCCCGTTCCTAAAAGTCCAAGCGCGGCATTCATCGGTGCCGCAAGTAAGGAACGTAGAAAGATTTAAGAGTTTGTAAGAGGCTTTGACTAAACGATCTAATCCTGATTCTTCGACGCCAATTGTCTCTAGGAATTCTTTCTTTTCTTCTGGAGACTCAAGTTGAGAAATCTCGTATTCGATTTCACAGGATAATGGGATACATACGGCGTGTTCTTTTTCCGCCACCGCTTTGACTTCCTGATAATAAGAGCAATGTTCCAAATCGCCATAATCGTCTTCGCCGACATTGGCCACATAGAGAACTGGTTTGAGGGTAAGCAAGAAGAAATTCTTTCTAGCGTATTCCATCTGTTCTTCGCTAAGACCTTCTGTCAAACGGGCAGGAATTCCTTGCTCAAGAGTATTCCGCAAGGCGGTGAGAATCGGCATCTCATACAAGGCCGTTTTATCTTTGGTGATACGAGCTTTGCTTTCTTGCTTTCCAATCCGATTATTAACGGAATCAAGGTCGGACATCGAAAGTTCAAGATTGATGACGTCGATATCCCCCTTCGGGTTCACCGGCTCATCGTTATAACGGACGACATTGGCATTATTGAAACAACGGACGACTTGAACGATTGCGTCGCATTCGCGGATGGCGGCCAAGAATTGATTGCCCAATCCTTCTCCTTTGGAAGCCCCTTTAACTAAGCCAGCGATATCGTAGAATTCAAATGTCGCGTTGATTTTCTTTTTAGGGTTATATTTTGAGCAAAGATAATCCAATCTCTCATCCGGGACGACGACGACACCACTATTGGGGTCGATGGTCGCGAATGGATAATTCTCCGCCAGGACATGCGAATTCGTGATGGCGTTGAATAACGTCGATTTGCCAACATTAGGAAGACCGACGATACCTGCTTTTAATGACATATTACTAACTTTTCCCTTTTTTACGCATGAGATTATATCTCATAGCATTGAGAATTAAAACCAAAGAAAAACAAAGGGCGGTTCAAATAGAAAAGGCCCCCCTAAGGAAGCCTCAGATCCCTATTGGTTGATTAGGCAATCTTTCTTACACTGCTTGCACGCAAGCCACGCTCGGATTCCACTGGATCAAATTCAACATTCTCACCAGGTTCGGCGGTCTTGTAGTTATCCATCACAATGACACTGTAATGGAAGAAGTAATCTTTGCCATCTTCTCCGTGGATAAAGCCGAAGCCTTTGTCTTTGAAGAATTTTTTGACTGTTCCCTTCATGTCTCCTAACCTTCCTGGTCTTTATAAAAATAACGACCTTTTTGATTTTAGCATCGTCGAAAATCAACCGATACAAAAAATTGAACGTTTTCGATAAGTTTTGATGATTAAATGACTCCTTCCCTTGAAAATTTTCTACGTTTCACCCAAAAATGCAGAAAGATTACGGCAATGGATAAGCCGATCATCGAAGCGCCCGCCATCACCATGATCGGGACGAAATCGATTTGGAAATGGCGGCTCACATTCCCAAAATTGTTTTGAATGGTTCTATTCATCATGAATTCGGCGCTAAAAAGGGAGAAAAAAGACAGCAGACTGGAAAGCAAAGAAACAAGAACGACGTTAGCCTCGTAGGCATCGGCTATGCTTTCCCGACGAACGCCAAGTTCGAAAAGGGAGCGCCCTTCTCGTTTGTTTTCTATCCCCAAAAGCAAGGCGCAAACCAAAAACAGGAACGCCGAGGTCGCCAAAGTGAGAACGGTCGCAAAACGCAAAGCGATTTCAACGTAAGAGACGACATTGGCAATGGAAGATTGAATCGTCAATGAGGGGGCGCTGAAATGAAGATGCGGGTAATGGGCGGAGAGCAAAGGAAGGACTTCTTTCGATTTTTTCTCATCGCAATAAAAAATCGCTTTCTTTGGTTCGAGGGAAAACGAACTCATGCCGAGGGAATCTCGCCAATAATCAATCGACCATTCGGGCAAGGCATAAAGAGTCTCACAAGACTCATCCACCACCCCCACCACATTTAATTTCCCCAAACGAAAATCTTGGTAAAGGTAACCTTCCTTTTCGCTTTGATGAATCAATCCTTCGCAAAAAAGATAAGGGGCGTGATGGAATTTTTCCGCTAAGGAAGATGAGATGCACACCTCATTCATCTTGAGGGGTTTTCTTCCTTCTATGAGTTTGGAGAAATCGCTAGACAAGGTTAGGGCGTTGTTGCGGGGACGAAGATAATAGCCCATTGAAACGTTTTCTTTCAAAGAAACGTCAGCCAAGGATTCTTCTTTGCGGATTTTGCTAAGGCCTTCAGCGATTTCCACCACGGAATCCGATCGGTCGCTTAAGAAAAACGGGGCCGCAAATCCGTTCGTCAAAGCACTAGGAAAAGACACGTAGGAAGACTCGCCAAAAAGAGCGTAATCCGTGAAAGAATAGTTTTTCTGAATGGCGTTTACCTCTTCATAGGGAAGGGATATTTTATCCGCCAAATAAACATAAAGCTTTTGACTAGGAGAGGTTTTCCCCTTCTCATTATGGCTTTGATCGTAATCATAAGAATCACGTTCAAAAACATATTTTTCTAACAAGGAGGTGTTCCTTGCCTCTCGGAAAAAGGCCTCCTTATCCTTGACAGGTCGAAGATAATAGACTTTCTGCATAATCCAAGGGAGAGATGAATCTGGTTCATCGCTTGTAGGAAAACCCATGCAATCTTCGAGCACATACTCATTCCAATCGTGACGGAGATGGTAAATGGTCGGAATTTCACTTTGGGTGACTCCGACCAAAGAAAAAAGATGAACATCGGAATACCCCCAGGACGAATTCGCCGTTTCTAAGTACACGTCTAAAGGATTTTTCTTCAAGGCACTGCCCAAGGATTCGTAATTTCTTTGAACGTGAAGACTTAGGCAAAGATTGACCATGGTGCTATAAGGAAGGCCAAGAATCATTTGCTCATCTTCCATAACAGTCGGCGTTTCGGGATAAACAATCTCATCGTCAAGCCAAACATAGTCGTTGATGGAACGGACCGTTAGAGAAGGGATGATTGTCTTCTTCCCGAAAGAGGAGAAATAAAACTCGTTCTCATCACGGAAGAAATCCTCAAATGGGCAAAGATAACTCATCCCATAACCAGAAACCAAGGAAGGGTATTCTGTGGCGATGGAGCGGATTTTCTCCTCCCCTGCCGCATAAACACGATGGAAGGTCGCCTCGTTTTTGGTGTTGTTTTCCATCACAATGCCGTTGATTCCACTGAAAGAAGAGAAGGCATTGTTTAATTCGTTTTGAAGATCGCGTTCCACATAGAGGGAAAGTCCTAGGGCGACCAAAGAGAATAAAACGATGAACACCATCAACATTGTCCTCCCTTTTTTCTCTTCTAGGGTGTGTTTGGCGTGTTTTAGCCAAGTGGAAAAGTGAAAATGAATCTTCTTCTCTTTCTCAGGGACAAACGTAAGATACTCTCGTGTTTTTTCTTTTTGGAACGTTCTCTCTTTGGCCACCAGTTTCCCTTCTTCCATTGATAAGATTCTATCGGCATAGTTTTCGCTTAAATAAAGATCGTGTGACACAACAATCACGAGGCGATCTTTGGAGATTTCCTTCAAAATCTGATATACGTCCTCTGCGTTTTTATGATCTAAAGCAGCCGTTGGTTCGTCGGCTAAAACGATTTTTGGATCAGTGACCAGGGCACGGGCTAAGGCCACTCGTTGTTTCTCGCCGCCTGAAAGCGTGTTGACCACCTGTCTTTCTTTGTGATTCAATCCAAAATAACCAAGGATCTCCTTTGCTTTTCTTTTGGCTAGATGTTTCTTGACCTTCAGTCCTTCTAAAGGGAGCAAAACGTTGCTAAGGCATGTTTCTAATTCCAATAAGTCATAGGATTGTCTTGCGATGCCGATGTTGCGCAAACGGAAATCGCAACGTTCTTCTTCGCTTAATCCAGACCATGGGGTCCCTAATACGAAAATGCTTCCTAGATAATCCACATCAATTCCCGAAAGGAGATCAAGCAACGTGGATTTTCCACACCCTGAATCCCCGACAATGGCAAAAAATCCTTTGTTTGGAAAGGGAAAGGAAACACCATCTAAAATGGTTTGGGTCCCGAATTTTTTCCTTACGTTCAATAATTCTAAATATTTCATTCGTCTCTTAATTCCTCCACGACGTTCCTCCTTCTTGCCACGTGCAAGGGTAAAACGCCACTAAAAACAGCAATTAAAGCAGCAAAAAGAAGCAAGGCGACAATCGGGAAGAAAGGGATTCCAAAATATCGCCAATAAGGAATCGTAATCAAATGGGCAATCCCCACTTCTTTTTCTAAATAGAGCGAAGCCAACAAAGAAGAGGGGTGTGAAAGGGCCAAAGCAAGGATGGCAGAAAGACCGCTGGTTAAAAAAGGTTCGCTTTCATAGATAAACTCCAAATCGTTTTTCCTCGCTCCCAAAGCCATGAGAATAGCGGTTTGTTTTCTCCGTTCTAAGAAGGTGCTGTAACTTAAAGAGCCCAAAATAAAGGCCACCCCTATCATCTCAATCAGCAAAAACGGTGCTAATGATCCGGCGAAAGCTTGATATAGGTTACGAAAGGAAGAGGAGATGGTGAAAGCGGAAGAGGAGATAACAAAATCGCTGGAATCCTTCTCTAATGCGTTAGCTAAATCGTTCAATGCCTCCATCGAACGCTCATCCCCGTAGAGCAAGGAGGCGTAAGAATGGTATGGTGAATCGTTGGTCTGGCGTTTTAGAAAAGATTCCAAATTACCGCCAATGTTTGGCAACTCTTCCCGCTCTATCAATCCTTTTAAAGCGGGATAGGAATAGAAAATCTTAGGGGAATTTAAAAAAGAGAATTCTTTCACAATCCCGAGGATCAAAAAAGAGAATGAGAATGACAAATGATCAATTTTGTCTCCTTCTTGGACGGAGACATCATTTCTTAGGACGATTTTTCTCCCTATCGGGTTTTCCTCAATTTTGTCCGCGAATTCTTGATTCACCAGACAATAATCAAGGCTGTTCCCTTTTGGAACGTCCCCTTCTACAAGAAAAGAATGGGAGCGGTCGTTAAGAGAAATATCCCATAAAGGAACAAAATTCATCGCCTCATAAGGGAAGCCATTCAACGAAAACGAATGATAAGAAGGGAAGAAATAGGAATAATCCTCCTCTTGATGAATCGACGGAATATCTTTAAGCAACGCATCCGTTTCCTCCAAGGTGGGTTTTTCGGACTTCACCAGCGACAAGGGCGATCCCTCTATCTCATAATGAACTTGTTTAGAAAGAGAAGCCTGGAGGTAATTGAGGGAATGACTTTTCTCCCGTTCTAAAGTGCTTTCGCTTCCGGCATAGAAGCCAAGGCCTATCAGCAAAGAAAGATAGCCTAAAGTGCCGCTGAAAATCGATAGAAGATTCTTAAACCAGTTCTTTTTATAATTGCGGCAAAAGAAACGACTTCTCCAAGAAAAAGGGCAGTGTCTTTCCGTGGCTTTTTGGATTTTCCCTGAAAATTCGGAAGATGGCGGGGCTTGGATCAATCGCCCCTCTTCCAACAACAAAGTGATATCGGCATATTCTTTTACCAAACGTTCATTGTGCGAAACGAGAACGACAAGGATTTTTTTGGAAATCTCTTTCAGCTCTTCCATCACCAATCTTTCGTTCCTCCGATCCAAAGCTCCCGTTGGTTCATCGGCAAAAAGAATCTTTGGTTCGGAGATTAGCGCTCTTAGAATCGCGATTCTTTGTTTTTCTCCTCCCGAGAGCAAACGGACTTTTTTGTGGAGCAGATGGCTAATATGGTGGATGGCAAAAAGAGAAACCACTTTAGGATGAATCTCTTTTTCTTTCTCACCTCGGAGCTCTAATGGCAACGCCACATTTTCATAAGAGGTTTGATCTTCCAGCAAATTAAAATGCTGATAGACAAAAGAGCACCACAAATTGCGGTAATCTTCTTTTTCCCTCTGTGTGAATTTCGATAATTCTTTCCCATTGAAAATCACCGTCCCTTCCGTGGGGCTTTCTATCGTCGAAAGAATATTCAACAAAGTAGATTTCCCAGAACCCGATTTCCCTTGGATGGCAACGAGCCCTTTTGAAGGCAAGGAAAAAGAAATGCCTTTCAATGCCCAACAATCACCTGATTTGCCATGATAACACTTCCCGATTTCCCTTAATTCAAACATGTTTTTCCCTATATCCCAATGGGGGCAGGCCCCTTCTCTGGGCCGATTTGTCTCACGAAGGAAAGTAGCTTAGCATAATGCTGCTTTCAGTCACGCAGTCTTCGACGGTCTGCCTGGTTTTTAAATTCAGCCAAGATGAGGAACAACAAGAGAATCGTCTCACCCGTTCTTCCCCTTTTCTTTCCGCCACATCAACGCAAAAAGGACCCGCCGAAGGTGACGTCCCATGGATTATCTCCCTTCACTTTTAAAAAGACGGGTTCCTCGCGGAATAGGCTTCTATTTTCTTAGACACTGGATAAAAAATCGCATTAAAGCGGCACGATAGTTAGGGTTTTATGAATTAAAACTTTATTCAAAGGAAGATTTTTATCAAAGAAAAGGCGCTTTTATCTAGTATTTTGTTAGAAAATATTAAAAATGCATAAAAGGTGTCACAAGCTAAAAATATCGTTGAATTTGTGACACTTTTTTTGATAAAACCTGACTTTAGGATTTACCGGCTAAAAATGGCCTATGTTGCTAGGTTAGCGTTTTAAAAAAGAAAAGACAATTCATGAAATTAGTTAGAAGAGGCAATTAAGAAAGCTAAATAATGTGGTAATACTAATCTTATATTTCCAAATTCATCCGTTAATTCTTCAATATTGAA
>OCTW011615235.1_pt1 | contig 28382 bp, 56 predicted proteins | sample 1539671 | NCBI WGS metagenome assembly OCTW01 (sample SAMN02144230, study PRJEB22623) | gut metagenome | biome: sheep rumen | host: Ovis aries | place: New Zealand | reverse complement strand
CCGCCGTTCTGCATTTATCATTTATTTTCGTAAACCGTGAAAATTTGCAAAATGTCGCAAAATGCGTTTCGCGCGGCGCAACGTTGGGAATAAACCGACCCGTTCGCGAGTTCTTGCAGTTCTTCGCGGTAATTCTTTATTATTTCCGCGATCGAATCAAACGCAATTATTTTTTCTGTATTCGTCATGTCGTCCCCCTTAAACGTTGAACGGCAGGTCGTCGCCAGAATCGGCGGGTTTGTCCGTCTTTTGTCCGCCGCCTGCAAATTCGACACGGTCAACGACGATTTCGCAAACTTTACGGGTTGCCCCGTCCTGCGTTGTGTATTCGCGCGTTTGCAGGCGTCCAACAATAATAATATTATCGCCCTTGCTAAAATGTCCGTGAATAAATTTCGCGTTCTGATTCCATGCGATAACGTCGAAAAAATCCGTTTTCTTTTGTCCGTTTACAAAACGGTCATTTGCGATTGAAAACGCCAGAACGTCCGCCCCGCCGTTCGTTTTCTTCAATTCCGTGTCTTTTGTCAATCTGCCATGAATAACAATCGAATTTAACATGATTTAACCCCCGTTCTTTGCTTTGTCCGCTTTGATTCGTGCCAAACGTAACGCGCCGCATTTCATACAACAAACAACGCCAAACGATTTTTTTGTTGACGCGACAATCTGCGTAACGGTATATTTTTCCGTCGGTTTGATAACTTCGCCGCAATCTTCGCAGATCGGCGCGGATTCCGTCGCGATTTCTTCCGGCAATCCGTCGGGAACGTTTGAAGAAACCGCGGGTTGTTCCGTCTTTTTCCTTGATGTTGTCGTCTTTTTTGCCTTTGCCTGCGTTTCCTGCGTTTCCTGCGCGTATTCGTCGGAATCTATATCTTTGTTATTATCTACGCAGAATAAACCCGAAACGGCGTATTTGCGCGCGTATGACGAACAACTGCCCGTTATTTGCGCCGCGTCCATACCGCTTTTGGATTCGGATTCGCGGGCGTATGCAACGGCGTTGATTTCGTTTCCGTATTCGTCAATTACGGTTGCGCGCGCCCTAACATAGAAACGCCCGCAAATTTCGACGATTTCGTCGTCTAATATCAGAATCAAGCCGTTTTCTTTTAATAACGGTTTTGCATTTTCTAAAATATCTTCTAATGAACGGTATTTGTATTTGCCGAACGAATTGTCTTTGTCTTTTGGTGCTTTTAATTCGCTTTGCACCTTTGCCAACTTTGAATAAATTTCTTCTTTGTTTTCCATGTTGCGCCCCCTTATCTGTATTTTTCATTTAAATTCGAATTAGGAAAATCCAACGGTTCGCCAGAATCGGCGGGTTCTGCCGTCGGCGGTGTCTTTTCATGATTCGGAATATAAACGACGGGTTCGCAGGATTTGAACGCCTTTTCAAAATGTTTTATTGATCGCATGTCTGCCGTTTTGCACTTGTAATCGTAAACAAGGCACGAAATAAAAATAATAATGACCGTTGCACAAATGATAATAGAAATAATAATTGCCGTATTCATGATGTAACCCCCGTTATTTAATCTGCAAATTGCTTTTTGTTATCAGTTCCGCGCCAGAAACGACCGCGCCCGCCTTGATTGCCTTTTTGATCGCGGTTAAATCCGGCGTTGTTTCTGTTTTCGTTTTCATGTATTCCGCAGAAATCGCGGATTCGTCCGTTATATTGACGGATTCCGAAGAACGCAGGGAAAACACAACGCGCGCCGATTCAAATTTTTTGTTTTCCATTTCTTCAATAAACGGTTTTACATAAGCCTTCAAACGGTCGCGTTTGTTTTCCTTTGTCTTTTTGCGCGCGGTCAACTTTTTGATTTCGGCGTCGATTCCGTCAATGTCCGAATCTAAATTTTTAATATATGCGCCGATCGCGTCCAACTTTTCCGCCTTTGCCGCCTGCAATGATTCCAAACGTTCAACCGTTCCGGCGTCAATTTCGCCCGTTTCTTCGTTTACCGTGTCGAACATGGATTCAATCGCCGCCGCGATTTCTGATTTAATCTCGTATAAATTCATGTTGCGCCCCCTTCGTCGTCGTCGCCAGAATCCGCGAAAATGTCGCCGTGTTCCGCCTCTAATTTTGCTTGCAAGTCCGCGCCGTTTTGAAATATTTGGATTCCAAATGCTTTAATCGCTCGAAACGGGTTTGCAGAATACTTTTCGCAAATTGCAGTAATTTTTTTGATTGTTTCAATGTGTAATTTTGTCATGTCCCGCGCGAATCCGTCCGCGTCCGGCGTGTTGTTTTCTTTTCCTACGATTTCAAGCATTTTTAAACCCCCTTTTTCGTTGCTTTTTCTTCGTCAATCGGTCGATTTTCAATCATTGCCCAAATATCAGAATCGGACACGTTGAACGTTGTTTTAATGTTCCGCCAAAATTCGACAGAACCGTCGATCATGCCGCGTTCGACCCGTGAAAAGTATTGAGAATTAAAACCGATTTTGTCCGCCGTTTCTTCCTGCGATAAATCCCCGTTGTTATAACGCAGTAAACGCAAACGCGCGTTTCGTTCGTAATTGAACGCCGTTTCGCCCTTTGCCTTTGTCATTGAATAAACCCCCTTTTTCGTTGATTTCGGTTTCCCGATAATTCAGATTATACCGTTATTTTGTCCTTTTTCAATAGTTTTTCGTGATTTTAAGGACAAAATAATATGTTAGTCCGTATAAATGGACGCAACGCCAGAACGGGCAAAAAGTCCGTTTAATGTCCGTTTTTGTTCCTGCCGTTGTGGTATTCTGATAAATTCCGCCCAAAAACAAACAAGCGGGACAAATTGCCCCGTTTGTTTGCTCTGTTCATGCCACGGACATTTTGCCGTTGTCCGTGCTTGCAGTATATCATAATTGCGCCAGAATTGCGCCCGTTCGCGTTCCGTTGAAGAATCCGACAAATTACCCGTTTGAAGATCGCGCGCCGTTTCTGCGTCAAATTCGTGTATAATACAATTAGCGGTTTCGAATAATCGGTCAATTCGGCAGGCTTTGACCCTGCAAAAGTCGGTTCGAATCCGGCAACCGCCGCCAGAATCCGCCCCGATCAATACAAGCACGGAACACCAAACGACGCAGGCGGAAAAAGAAAACGGGGCAATCGCCCCGTTTTTTATTATTCATGTCGCCCGCGCTTTTTATATTCCCGTTTGATAAATTATTTGTTCGGTATTTTTTACTTTGATTCTAACTTCACAATTTGCCCGTTCTTCGTAAAATTTAGCCATTTTTTGCGCGTCGTCCAAAGTGTCGAAATAATGAAGAATTACCCAATGACGCCCCGACCAACGCGACCGCCTGCGGTGTTCTTGTAAAATATAAGTTTCGTGTGTCATGTTGTCGCCCCCTTTTATAACCCTGCTTTAACCATTGCGCGCGCAACTTCTTTTTCGATTCCCTGCGCGATCAATTCGTTATACCTTGCTTTTTCCTGCGCTTTTTTCGCCGCCTTGATGTGCTTTGAAATAATTTCGTCGTATTCGATCGCCTGCGCCAATTCGTTCAATCCGTAAACTTTTATCATTTTTTGAAACCCCCTTCGTTGATGTTTTTATTATATCAGTATTACTGATATTGTGCAATAGTTTTTTCGAATTTTTTTGAAGAAAAAACGGCGGGATTTCCCGCCGCCGTTTATATATCTATACGCCAGAACGTCCGCGAATCTGCCGTTTTGAGTTTATGCAATACGGGTTCGGTTTCCGTGTCCTGCAAATACATGTTTAAAATCGAAACGGCGCGTTCTGCCGTTTCCTTTGAAACGGTCAAATTGACGTCAATGTTTAATTCGTTTTTCATGATATAACCCCCTTATAATAAATTTAAAAACGTTTGTTGACCCGTCGTTGTTACCGAAATTTCGTTTTGTCGGATTTCTTCAACGGCGGAACAAATCGCCCCGCGAATTGCGGCGTTTTCTTCGTCCGGCGTCGGCAGGAAATCCCGCCCGATCAATAGTTCTTTGTTGCTTGCGAAAATCCCCGTTTTTAACTCATGTTTTACAAGGATTCGAACGCCCGAAACCGTCGGCGAAATCGTCAAACCATAATCGGGAAACTCCGAAATAAACCACGAAATAACGTTTTTATACCTTGATTCTTCCATTGTTTGCCCCCTTTTCCCAACGTTCAAAAACATCATGTTCAATCGTTTCACGAAAACATTTCGACGGACGAACCCCGATCAACTTTTTTATAAATGCCAGAAAAAACCGTTTCATGCGTTGCCCCCTTCGTTTGAATCCGCAATCGTCTTTTTATATTCCTTTATTCCTTCGATTATTTCGGGAATCGCGGCGCGTATCAAATCAAATATATTATCGTTCGTTGTGTAGTCCGCACCAAATACAAACGTCTTTTGACCGTAATATTCGCCAGAATCCGACGTTTCTTTAATTCTAACAATGAAACCATTTGACACGTTTTTAATTACCATTTCACAACGCGGAAAATTAGCGGAAAACCAATCAAACAATTCTATGACGCCCGAATCTGATTCTTTAATCGTTTTCATTTTCGCCCCCGTTTCTGAATCCGCGATCGCCTGCCGCAATAATGATTTTATAAGCGCGTTGCGGTTGTTTACCGTTTCCAATGCGGCTATTATGTCCGCGTCGGTTTTGATGTTCAAACGAACCGTAAACGCGACCGACGATCTTTTGTTGTATTTCGTCGCCGCCTTGCTTTGTGCGTTTTTATAACTCATAATGTCGCCCCCTTCTGCAAATCCTTTAACATTTCGTCAATTATTGATTCCATAAACGGCGCGTTGTAATGATATATATATTTGACGATTTCAACGTCGCCAGAACGTAACCGAACGCGAAACGCGGGCGTTGTTCCGTTGATTTTCGCGGTCATAATGTTGACGTTTACGCCGCTTTGTTCCAATTCGATCATTTTTTGCAGAACGTCAAACGTCGGTTCGTTGCGTTCCGGCAATCTGCAACAACTACAATTCATATTTGCCCCCTTTTTCTTTAATAATAAAATGTATAACAAACTCATGAAGAACCGCGCCCGTTTCCGTTTCGATCGTTTCCGTATCGGTTGCAAACGTTCCGCCGACAATGTGCCCGTCTGCGTCCTTGACGATTATTTCGGCGGTCAATTTATCCATTGTGCGCCCCCTTTTTGAGTTCCGAAATAACACGGCGTTGTCTTTTGATTATTTCGTCGCGAAATTCCAATTGCCTAACAATTGCCTTTTCTTTTTCCAAATCCTTTGACGTCCCGCGAATCGCCAGAATCGCGACCGCGCAACAAAAACCGAAAAACCAACCGATTAAAAAAATACTTGCCTGCATGTTCTACCCCCTTGTTTCGACGTTTTTTATATTGTGTTTCCTGCAATATTCGGCGCAATCTTCAAACGAATCAGATTCGAAAATCGTTCGAACGGCAACGCCGCCCCCGTTTTTTAGTCCCGTTGCTATTGATAGATCGCGAACGCAGAAACGCCCCGTTGCCGCGTCCTGCATGATTTCGAATTTCCAATGTTTAAAATTCATATTGCCCCCTTTTATCGAACCTTTTTAACGCAAATTTGCGTCGTTAAACTTGCAATAATTCCCGTTACTTCGTAATAACGAAAAGTTTTTTTGTCGATTGTCAAAAGTTCGTAAACGGGAACGCAGGAAAACAATGTTTTTGTTTGTTCGCCGTCGATTTCCTCATAAATTGAAACCTGCGCCCGCGCGTCCAAAATCTTTAAAAGATCGTTTAACGGTGCGTCAATGATTGCGTTGTTCTTCTTTGTCATGGTAAAAACCCCCTTTGTTGTTGAAACCTTTTTCGTTGATGTTTGCCCGTTTTTCCCGACGGGCGGCGGGTTGTTTGTTTTAATTGTCCTTTGCGATCTCCAACGCGGAATATTTATCAATATTGCGATTCCAACAATAATTTGCAACTTCTAACGCGTCGGATTCTGATAAAAAACTATTTAAATAAATAAATTCGAAATAATCTTTAAACGTCAAACCGCTTTTTCTATCTGTTTTCATTGCTTGAAACCCCCTTCGTTGATAGTTCTATTATATCAGTATGACTTATAATTGCAATAGTTTTTTCGAAATTTCTTGAAAAAATTTTCGACGCCAGAAACGGCAGATTCCGCCGCGGTCAAAAATAGGTCAAAAATAGGTCAAAAAGGAACGGGGCAAACGCCCCGTTTTCTTAAAAAATATAGCCTGCAAATTTCCCTTTGCCGATCTTTTCCGCGTTGATCGCGTCGCCGACGTTAAACAATCTTTTGTTTCGAAATTCCTTTGTTCGTAATGTTCGACCGTCTAAAAATGCAACCGCCGTTATATCTGCGCCGTCTAAACAACTTATAAAATGTTTTACGTCGATAATCTTTATTGAAACGGTGTTCTTCATGTTGCGCCCCCTTTTATTGATGTTTGCCCGCTATATCCGGCGGGCGACGGTTTGTTTGTTTTATGCGTTCAATGTCGGGCACATTGAATATTTACCTAACGGGAAAACGGTTTCGGTTTTGTTGTATTCCGAATAGGCTTTATTTATTCTGCATGTTTTTACCTCTTTGCCGTCGGAAATTGTGATTGTTTTTTCGGTTCTTGCGATAACTTTATAAGTCCAAACGCAGTTATGATCGCAGATTGAACGCATTGAATAAGTTTTCCCGATTTCGAATTTTGTCATTTTTTGATTCCCCCTTGTTTTTCGTTGATGTTTATATTATATCAGTATGACTGATAATTGCAATAGGTTTTTGAAAATTTTTTCGCGGATTTCAAAATTTTTTCGGCAGGATTCAAAACGCCAGAAAAAACGGCAACGGTTCGAAAACCGCCGCCGTCCTGCGTGTATAACGTGATAAATTTATGACAAATCCTTGATGTAAAGCACTTTGACATAAACTTTATAATATTTCGTTGTACTGCCACAATTCACGATTTCTAACGATGCGCTTGTTGTTGCGCCGCTTGTAACAAATCTATAACCCACAATTGCCAAATCTGACGCGTCCGTTACAATGCGGATTTCTGCGAACGCAAACGGTTTATAACCGTCGGGAACGGTCAAACCAATATTCGGATTTGCGGTTTGGTGCGCGGCGATCTCATACGTTGTCGCAGATGTGATTTTTTGATTTGCGAACAATCCGTTTAAATTTGTTTCAAGTTCGCCGACGCCCAATTCAAGCGCGGCAACGTCCGTTTGTAGTTCGTCCACGGCGTCCGCAACCGTTCCCAAACCCGTGCCGTCGATTGACTTGTAAACAACAATCAAAATTTTTGTGCCTGCGATCTTCGGAACGGTAAACGTTATTATTCGACCGTTCGTTGTGTAGTCGTCGCCCGCGATCAACAACATACCGTTGCAATACACTTGTAAAATATCGACGCCCGTCGGGTCGTATTGAACAATGTTTATTTCTGCCGTTGTTGTTTCCGCCGCCGTTGTTTCGATTGTCTGCGTGTATTGCTTGAACAACGTAACCGTTGCGACGGTTTCGCGAACGTTCGCAAACCATGAATCAAAATCATTTTGCGCCGCGGTCATGTATTCATTGAACGCGGTTTCGAAATAGTCGAAATAGTCGTCGTAACCAACGGGCGACGTAACCCAACCGCAAACGGCAGAATCGGCGCGTTTGTCAACAACCGAAACCGACGCCGCGTTCGCGGCAACGTTGACATAACACAAACACAACTCATAAATGCCAGAACCTTCGACGCGTTCCGGCGCAACGGGATTTTCGGCGGGTGTTCCTTCCCTATAAATCAACGACGCCGCGCGCACGGATTCGTTAACGTCAACATGCAGGAAAACTCCGTCAATCCTTGAATATTGCGCCGTAGGCGGTGTTATTGTCGGCATTATATACGCCGTGTCGTTATGAATCCATTTTGCCCCGCAGATCGCATAACCCGCGCCAACCGTAACGACCAACCCCGCCGCCGTGCATTTGAAATCGTCAAGCGCGGAACGTCTGACGCCGTCTTTTAAAAACGCAGAATAGAAATTAGTGTATTCGTCGGCAGAATAACCGCGGTCGTATTCGCCCGCCGCCGTTTCGATTGCGTTATAAAATCCCGATTTTAAAGACATTACAAAACCCCCTTTTTATGATTCGTATTTGCCCGAAATCGAATAGCCGTTATTATCTTGCACTTCCGTAATTTCTATAATTCGGGTGTTCATAAAAATTTTTGTGTCGGAATCCTGCACGGTTATTTTGTCCCCTAAATTATAATTTACCTTGTATTTGAACGTCAACGAATTTAAATTGATTTCGCCCGCGAACGTTTGAAGAATCGGCAACGTTGCCAACTTCTGCGCGCCCAACGTCAACAATTGCGCTTGATATTGCGCACTTGTCAACGTTTGTTCGCGTCCGCTTGCGTCAACGTATTTTTTCGCCGTCTTTGAACCGTCAACGTATATTTCGCGACGTTCAACGCCAGAATCGGCGGATTCTAACACGGTGCAAAAACGCGCGATTCCGTCCCCTTCGCCGCCGATCAACGCGGCGTTTTTATAATTCGTTTCGTTGTGCGTAAATTCGCTTGAAACAAGGTTTTCGAAATCCTGCGAAAAAATAACGGGTTCGTTGCCGTCCGTATTGTCAACGGTTCGATTTTTTCCTTCATAACAATAATATTCGAATTGTCGGTTTTGATTGATTCGAACCGCCGCGCCGATTTTGTAACGGCGTAAAAATTCGTCCGACCATTTCAAAAGATTTTCAAACGCGATTTGTTGTTCGGCAGGGTTTCCCGATTCGTCAATAATAACCGCCGTTGACCCGCTATGTTCGCCCAAAACCAAATTTTGCATGTTGCGGCTTGCGTCAAACGAACAATTGATTGCATTGTCCGAAATAACCGAACGAACGGCGTTTTCAACGTTGCCCGACAAAATCGTCGTTGAAACCGTATTTGCGCCCGTCAAACGGTAAATAATACGGCGATCTAACAACGACTTGCAGAAACGCCCCGTTGCCGTAATCATGCGTCCGTCATTTATTGAAAAAGAATAGTGTACTTCTTCAATAATTCCGACGGCGTCGTCGTTTGGGCGTGTTATATAATTCCCTGCGACCAACAATTCGAGATTTAACGGCAAACACGGCGCGTAAATCTCAAAATCGCCCGTCCCGTAATAATCAACATGCCAAATCACAGAATTGAAAACGTCAACGATTCCGGCAAATTCTAAATCTGCGTTTCTTATTTCGATATATTCGATCATACAAACCGCCTTTTAAACGACGCGAAAAAATATATAAATTCTGCGCCAGAATCCGCGGCGATCGTGAACACGTTTTCGCCCGTTTCCATGTCAAAAAATACAGAACCCGACATAATTTTGCTAAAAATCGAAACGCCGTTTTTCGTTATCGTTTTCCGTCCCTTGTATGTACTGATTTCGATTTTGTCGTTAACGTGCAACGTGTCGTTTATTCCGACAAATTCGCCGTTTTGATTATAGATTCGCGGATTGACAACGTTGTCCGTTGCAACAATCGTTAACTTTAAACCCGTTTCGGCGTCGCCGTCGTTATAATATGTTTGTTGCATTGAACGGTCAATCACGCCCAAAACGACGGGCGAACCGACGGGAAAATAAATCGCAAAATGATGTTTCGGAATCGCGCGCGAAATTTCAACAATAACGTCGTCAACGTCTTGCCAAAACGAATTGTTGCAGTATAACGAAACTTGCATTAAAACCGCATTTGAAAAACGCGGCATTGATACGGATTGAACAACGCCAGAAATTTCGATTGTTCGGTTTTCGTTTCCGACGCCTTGAATAAATGTCAATTTGCCGTTTTTCTTTATCTTGATAACGTCCAAAATCTGACGTTTCGCGCGTTCAACGTCCAACCCGCTTTTTATTTGTAAATCCAACGTGATCGAGCGCGGGTTTGCTTGTATGTTTTGCAGTTCGTCGCCGTCAACGCGCGGCGTTGTTGATGTTGCAATGCTTGTATTTGCAACCGTCAACCCGTCCGCATTGACTAAATCAAATAAATCATTGTTAAACAAATCAAGTGTTTTTCCGTTTTCCGCGGTATATATCAATTGTGTTTCCATGTTTAACCCCCTGCTAACGCCGCGCGAACCGCCGCCGCCGTTGCCTGCTTGCTTTGATATATTTCGAATCGACTATGTTGTTGCGAATAATTGTTTGTTTGGTAAACAACAACGCCAGAACCGCCCGCCGTGTTTCCGGCAGAACCCGCGCCGCCAACGGCAGGAACGCCAAATGTTGGGATTGCGTCGTTTAATGACGTTTGCATACCGCGGGCAACCGTTGACATTTCGTCGTCAAAACCCGCGCCGATTCCCAACGCCAAATTTTTGCCGATTTCGTCCCGCATTAAACGCGACGGCGATTTAATCTTGAAGAACGATTTTAAACCGTTTAATACACCTTCGCCGAATCCCTTTATTTTTTCGCCAATCCATTTTGACATATTCGAAATACCGTCCCAAAGTCCGCGAACGATATTTTTTCCGATCTCCAAAACTTGCGCGGGAATTTCGGTCAATTTGCCGAACCATGATTTGACCGTTTCGACAATCTTTTCGACCGCGTTTGCAACAAACGGAACGGCGCGTCCTAAAAAGTCCGCAAAAAGTCCCGCCAGATTTTTTATTAGATTTTTTACAAAATCAATCAACGCAGGAACGGAATTTACAAGCGCAACAAAGATTGACGACGCCAACGACAACGCCGCTTTTATTAGCATTTCGGTATTTTCGGGCGTTGTCAACGCAGTTACAACCCCCGTTATTATCTGCACAACCGCAGGCAATAACACTTCGATAATCGAACCAATATTTTCGGTTATATCGACCGCCAATTGCACCAAACCGTCAATAAATTTTTGCAGATTGTCCCCCGTGTTTAACCACGCGACCAAATCGTTTATGATCGTTCCGAACGTATCGAAAAGGGTTTTTATAAGTTCCGGCAATTGTTGCCCCAAATTAGACAATAGAACGCCAACCGCGCCCGCGATCGCAGGAACGGCAGAAATCAACAATTGAGTTAAAACGGGAACGCCCGCGTTTATGAGTTCGCCCAATGTTGCCGAAATTTGAGGCATTGAACCCGAAATCGCCGTCAATATAGATTGCAGAATAACCCCCGCCGCCTTTGCAAACGTCGGCGCGCCTGCGATCAACTTTTGCGCGATCGTTCCGACGTTCGATTCGATTTGCTTTAACCCGCCGTCAACGTCCGAACCGCTAAAAATGGACGTTAAACCGCCGACAACGCCAGAAATCGCGGGCAAAAACTGCCCGACAACGTTTTGTTTGATTCCTTTTATTGACGCGTTGAAATCGTCGAACGAATCCGCCGCGTTTTCCGCGCTTTTCAACGTTTCGTCGTCCATGACGACGCCCAATTCGTGCGCGCGTTTCCTCAATTCGTCCACGGAATCCGCGCCGCTATTTAACAACGGGCGCAATTCGCCAAAATTTTTGCCGAAAATGGATTGCGCAATTCTTGATTTTTCGGTTTCGTCCGTCATTTGCGACAATTTCGAAATAACGTCGGCGAAAATATCTTCGTTTGTTCGCGCGTTTCCGTTCGTGTCCTTAAAAGAAACACCAAGCGCGTCAATCGCTTTTTTGCCTTTATCTGACGCGGTAGAAATTGCAATCATGCCTTTGTTCACGGCGGTAATATCTGCCCCCGTTTGACCTAAAACATACTGCCACTCTTGAAACGCCGTTTTGCTTGTAAAACCCGCCTTTTCTGCGGATTTCGCTATGCTATCCCCTGCCGTGATCGTTTCGCGAACGATTGACGATAAACCCTTGCCGATATTCGAAACGCCGTTTGTAATTGCGCCCGTAACGCCTTTTATTGCACTTGACGCCAGATTCGCTAAAATGCCTTTGAAAACCGTGAACCCGTCGCCCGCCTTTTTCGCAGATTTGCCCGCCTTTTCGGTTTCCTTTGATAACGTGTCCGCGCCTTTTCCGGCGTCCGTTTCTGACTTGTTAAATTCGTCAAGTTCCTTTTGTGCTTTGTCCGCGCGTCCTTGCAGGGTTTCCAATTGCTTTTGTTCCCTTTGCAATTGAACGTTGACGCGATCGGCAACGGCGGCAATGTCCGTTTCTGCCGCCCCTTCTTCGCGCATTTTTTCAATCGTTTCATTGCGAACCGCGATCAACGATTGCATTTTCGCCTTTTGTATATCTATCTCTTTATTTAGGGAATCAACGCGCATTGTTAAACCGTCGGCAGATTTCGACCAATTGTTCATGCCTGCCGCCGCCTCAATAAATTCTGATTCGCTTTGTCGAATTAGTTTGTTTGCGTCCGCCAATCCCGCTTTTAGATTCGTAATATCAAGCGAAAAGCGCGCGCCCAAATTATCGCCCTGCGCCACGTTGCAAACCCCCTTTATTTAATACCAGCCGCCCGTCGCGTTTTTCATGCCTACGCGCTTATGTAATACGCCGTTGCGGTCGTAATAGTCCCCATTATTTAACGGACGTTGCGGCGCGTTTCCTGCGTCGTTTTCGTGCGTTTTTTCGTGCCCTTTTTCGATAATGTAATTTATTACCGAAATAACCGTTTCGGCGTCTTTTTCCATTACGTCAAAAATCGTTGTATCGCAGATTTTCGCAACGGTAAATGTTGAATCCATAATGTAAAAAAATGCCGTGTGATTGACGGATTCGGCGGGCGTTTCTGCCGCGCCCGCCTTTATCCGTTTTTTTCTATGTGTCCCGTCATGTTGACGACCATACGAAAAACGTTTTTCATGTCGCCAAAATCCGCCAACGCGAGATCGTCCGGCGTGATTGACGGGAAAATCGAATACATCAAATCTGTAATTGCTTTGATAGATTCGACGCCGTCGGCGTCCCCTTTTGTCATTTCTTCAAGTTCAACCGCCTTTACAAGCACGCCCCAACGAACGCGGTTCGTTGAATACGTTTTGATTATTTCGTCGTCGTCGTTGTAAATGTTTAAACTAATTAAAGACATGTTTTCAAACCCCTTTTGTTGATGTTGTTTTTTTATTACGGTTGCGGTGCTACAAACTCGGTGTCGGGCGTTGTAACGGTTGCAAAGAACGCAGATAGATCGAACGAACCGTCGTTTGCCATTTTGAACGATTTAATCGGCTTTTTAACGCCAGAACCGCCGCCGTTTGCAAATTCGTGATTTGTATATACGCCGTGAAATTCTAACGACATGTTGTTGCCGTCCGTGCCGTCGTCCTTTGTCCCGCTTGTTTCGTCGGGTTGAATAAAATAACCCTTATGACGCCAAATATAGTATTCCGTGCCGTCGGTGTCTTCGATAATGTAACCAAGCGCGTAATATTTGTTGACGATAGGACACTCAATATACATTTTCTTTGTTGCGTCGTAAACGCGACCATTGACCGCCGCTTGAACGTCCATTGACGGAATCGACGCGGTCAACGTAACAACGTCCTCACCTTCGCCCGTAACAACGATTGCGGCGTAATTGTCATAATACTTTGAAACGCGAGAAACCGAAACGTTTTTCGAAATTTCGGCAACGCCTGCCAAATCTTTAACCGCGCCCGTAATATAACCTTCGTCCGCGACGTTGTTGTCGGTTGTAACTTCTGCAAATACAAGTCCCTTGCAACCGCGATATTCAACAATCTTTTTTGACATGGTATAAAAACCCCCTTTTTATTTTGTTTTGTTCCATGTAGAACATTTTGTTTTATTTGTCTAAAAACAAATATTGATTCGTCCAACCCGTAAAATTCGGGTCGTCGCTAAATATATTATATCCTTTGCCCGTCGGAATAAAACCCGCGTTTCGTAATGTTTCGCGGATTGTCGCAGGAATTGAAAACAGTTTCGCAGGGTCGCGCGAATAGAAAATGACGGTTGCCGAAAACGTCCACGAATCCGGCGCGTCGTCATAATGCGCGCGGTCGTCGTATGATTCGACAAAATAAGTTATAAACGATTCGGGATATTCTGCGCCGCTAAACGTCCCTTGCAGAAACACGGGATAATTTAACGATTCCAACGTTGAAATCAACAAATCAATAACGGGAAAACCCGACGTTGTTTTTGTTTCCTTTTTCTTCGTCATTGCAGTAAATCCCCTAACACTTTATTTAAAAACTCTTTTTGCGCCTCTTTGATCGGGCGTTGTGCTTTACGTTTCGCGCGTCCGATAAATCCGCGCCCCGTTATAAATCCGCGGTTGCCTTTTGTGGATTCCCTGCGCGGCGTTCCGTAATTTAAGAAAACGACTTTGTAACCGTCGGCGGGATTCGTCGGGTCGTATGCGTCCATATACCAACCGACAACAACCGCGTAACGGTTGCCGCTTGCGTCGCGTAAACAATTAAAACGGATTTTGTCTATTAAATGATCGGGAACGCCAGAACGGCGGCACTCTTCAACTAACGTATTATAATAAACGCGACCGCCTGCGCGCGCCGCGTTCCACGTCGCCGCCTCAATGTCCCCGCCTGCCTTTTTGATTTTGTTTAATAACGAATCAAAGTCAAGCGACAATGTAATAGCAACGCCCGTTTTACTTGCGTATGATTGCGTCCTTGCCACGTTACGCGCCCCCCTTGAATCTGCGAACCTTGAACGTCAATTCTTGATTTCGCATTTCGACGTTTTCGGGCGTTCCCAAAATTTCGAACAAATCAGAATCAACGCCAGAATCGCATAATTGAATCGCGCCGCCTGCCGTGATTGCAGGGTCGAACCAACAAATAACGTTTGCCGTATCGTCAACAACAATTACGCCGTTGTTTTCGTATTCGTTCCCGCCGTATGTCGAAAAATTGCAGAAACGAACAACGGGTTTTTCTTTTGCGTCGGTTTCGATCTCAAAAACGCGCTTGTTTATTCCGTTGACCTTTTCATAACGTCCAACGTAATAATAAAACGGCGTTGTTTTCTGATTTCCTTTTGATAACCTTTGCATGATTTAACCGCCCGTTGTTGATGTTTCCGCGTTGTTTCGTGTTAACTGTATTACGCGTTGCGTAAAGTATTCCGACAACTTTACGCCGCCCGCTTGATAGTTCCACAAATCAGAAACGCCGATTGCAATTATACCAACGGCAGAATCCGACGAAATAACGGATTCGGAAACGCCTGCGTTCCTCATAAAATCTTTGACTTCGTTTATATACGCGGTCAATAGATCGTCGCGGAACGTTCCGGCGTCCGCGCCAAATAACATTTGTTTAACCGTTGTCAAAATCTGCGCGTCGGTCATAATTGCAACCCCTTTGCGATTCTATTTGTGTTTATTCGTCCGTTGTTTTCTTTTTCCGTGTCGTTGTTTTCTTTACGACGACGGGTTCAACGTCCGTTGTGTCGTTGCTTGTAGTTTCGCCGCTAACGCGCGCAACGTTTAACTTCGTTGCGTTAGCGGCATTTAAGGGTTTACAGTTCCCTTTGTTACAACGACAAAACCCTTGCCCTTGATAACGTTACCGCCGACGGTTACTTCGCCCCTAACTGCGAGTAAACCGTCTGCAAACTTGTAATCTTCGGAAACGGAAACTTCGTAATCGCCGAAAAGTCCGAGTTTGTAGTTCTTCGGGTCGCCAACAATCATTGTCTTTGCATTTGCGGCGGTGCTTGCGTCGGACAATGCGGCGCAATTTGCGTTGATACAATACTTCACGGACAATCCGCCGTCCTTGATAATTCCCGTGTTCGGGTTTGTTCCGTCGGGGATAATCTCATAAACCGCCTGCATTGTCGTTGCAGAACGAACGTCGCCAAACGCGATCAAATCCTTCTTATTGAGGTAAAGGACAACGCCGTCCCCGCCGAAAAGATTGTCGTTTCCGCCGTATGCAAATACGATATTGCGCAATGTCTTGTCGTCAATTGCGGTTACGGTTACGGTGTCGATCATTGCGTTTGAATCCTTGTCAACGGCGTTATAAATACCGAAAATTGCGGTTGTTCCGTTGCCGCCGACCATGTCGCCCGCAATCTTGCGCTTTAATGCAATAACTGCGCCCTCTTGAACCTTTGCGAGATATTGCAGGGGCGTTTGCTTGCGGATTTCCTTTGAAACGTATGTAATAACGTTGATAATGTTCGGCGCAATGTTAACGATTCCGACGTCGAGATCGTCCGCGTTTGCGGCTTGACCTTCCGTGCCTGCGGCGGCGGTCTGCCAATCCTTGATATATGCCTCTTTATATGCGCCGCAACCCGTCATGTCCTCAACGGTTGCCATGTCAACAATTGAAGAAACCGACGCAAGCGGATCTGTAATGCCGCCAACCCTTGTAGGCGTTGCAATGTCGCCGCTTGCAACAAGCATTGAACGGGTTTCGTCTGCACTAATTGAAACGTGCGATTCCTTCTTAAATGTTTCGGCGCGCTTTTCCATAACGTCCGCGCCTGCGTTTGCGTTTCTGTTTTCCATTGTTGCAATCACCTTTCTTGCGTCGTCAACAACGACAACGTCGTCGTTGTTTGTGTCGTCGTCCTTCGGTTCGTCGATTCCGTCAAGCATTGATTCAGCCTCTTTGATTTCTTCTGCGAGTTCCGCCAGAGTTTTGCCGATCTTTGCGCGTGTTTCTTTGTCGTCGCACGAAATCATTTCTGCGTTTAATGCGTCAACGCGTGAACGCAGAACGCCCAAATGCTTTGTGTAATACTCTTTGTGTGTCATTAGATTTGACCCCCTTGTAAAAGAATAATTGTTTTCGCGGCGTCTGATAAACCGCTTTTGTCTGCCGTATCATTTCCCGCGCCGTCCGGCGTTTGTGCGTTCGCGTCCGCGATTGCCTTTGATCGTGCGTATATTTCCGTTTCGTCGTATGCGGGTGTGTCCACAACCGACACGTCAAAAATACGGTCAAATTTTGTTATTGTCCTGCGTTGAAATCCGTTGTCGTCGGTCGTCCATTTTTCGCCGTCGGGATTGACGGAAAACGCAAAAGACATTTTATCAAGCAAACCCGATTTAATACGGGTGAACATGTCGCGACCGTCCGTTGTGTCTAACAGTTCCGCGCGAATCTTCAAACCCTTGTCGTCGGGTGTCAATGTTAACGACTTGTTACGGGTGCGCGCCAGAATCGGCACGGCGTCCGAGTGATTGTATTTTAACGGCACGTCTTTCATGTTCGCAGAATCAAACGCGCCGCGTTCGATTGTTTCGGTAAAAAGTCCGGCAATGTTCGTTTCTGAATCGTAAACCGCCGCATAACCTTCAACAATCATTTTTTCGGATTCGTCGCCAGAATCCGCGCGTTTTTCAATCGTCAGATTTGAAACGTCAATCAATCTTATTTCTTTGTCGTTCATGTTTGCCCCCTTATAATATCTATTTTATTTTATTTAATTTGAATTATCAACGGGCGTTGTTGTGTCCGTTGTGTCCGTCGGCGTCGTTGTGTTTGATTTTGCGCCGTCGATTGTATAATTATATCCCTGCGGGATTTCGTCGCCGTTTGCAATCGGCGGGAAACCTAACAGTTCGCGCGCCTCATTTCGCGTAAAGATTCCGGCAGGCAATCCCGCGGACAATGCCGCGATTTTTTCCGACGTTGACATAAAGTTTATATCGTTAGGATATAAAACGATTTTGTTTCCGAACGATTCTTCGCGTTCGGTGAAAAAAACTTGCGTCATTGCTTGCGACAACGATTTAATATCAGATTCTAACGCGTGTTCATAAAACGCCTCTTTTTGCGCCTTTGTGTAATCGCCGTTTAAGATCGCCAACGAAACGCCGTTTGCCCTTGTAATATTTTCATAGAAGAATTTTAACGTTTCGGCGTCAACTAACTTTACATCATGCGGCATTGAAATAAATTCGTCCTTCAAGTCCGTAACAAGCAAACCCGATTCGTTGTTCAATAACTTCTTTTCGAACGCCTGCCGTTCTTTAATCTTCTTTTCGTCGTCTAAATAGGAATTGACCCGCAGAACGCCGTTAACGTTGCATGATATTTCAAGTCCCTTTGCGATTGATTGCAATAATTTGTCGTATTCCCTGCACGCCTTTAAAAGTCCTTCGACGTCATAACCGCCGCCAAATGCGCCGCCGCCGAAATAGTCGTTGACGCCGTAATCTTTGCGAACGTGTATTATTTCGGAACGCGGAACGGTTACGGTTACGCCAGAATCGAACGTCATTTCAACGTAATATTTGCCCGCTTTATCAATCAAATAATAAACCGTGCGCGGTTTTAACGGATAAATACCCGTGAAAATCTTTTCTTCGCCTTTGCTTATGTATGAAACGGGATAAATATACGCGTTTTTGTTCAACTCTAACAAAATGCAGATTTTGCCCAATAGATCGGCGGTCGTCATGTATGGATTCGGACGACGCAGGATTCGCGCGATTGAAGAATCGTATATCGTCCGGCGCGTTTTTCCGTCGTCGCGTATATGTCGCGGTTCTAACTTTCGAAATTCGTTTGCCTTGCAACGTATAGATTGCACAACTATATCGTTTGAATAGATCGAATCGCCGTATGACGTATAAAACGGCAATGTCGAATTATACGTCGGCGCAAACTGCGCCGAATCAACGGGTTTTTCCTTTTTCTTCAAAAAATCAAAAAATGCCACTTTGTCCGCGCCCCCTTTACTTTAATAAATTATAATATTCTGTTTTATATCTTTGCAAGGTTGCATATAAAATTATCAATGTAACCGCGCCGTCAATCCTTTTGGAGTATTGCCCGCCGATCTTGACCGCCAGAATTTGACCGTAATTGTTAACCTTGATTGCAGTATTTGACAAACACCATGCGTCAATCGGGTTATTCCCGTAATTTATCAAATGTGCTTTTAATTCTGATTCGACCAACTTTGACGGGTTCGACATGACGTCCGGCGTTTGCAAAATGCGTTCGGTTTCAATGCCGTACATTTCGCAACGTTCCAAAAATTCACGGGCGAACCTTTGATCGTAACCGCATTTTAATATCTTTATATCATATAATTTTTTGAGATTTGCCAACCAATCCGCAACTTCGATTAAATTATTGTCGTAACCTTCGCAGATAGTCAACAACCCGTCGCGCGCCCAATCTTTATATTTTGCCCCCGCGCTTGCGTCGTCCGCTTTTTCAAGTTTTCCGGCAGGAATCCAATAATGACTAAAAACGTATTTCGTCGGGTCGCCCTGCCGCATTATAAGAACCTTTGCGTTTGTTAAATCGGTTGTTTCCGATAGATCGACCGCCGCCAACGCGAACGCCCCGCGGAAATCGTCAAACGTTTTTATTTCCTGCGTATAATTATAATCTTCGTTTGCTAACCATGCCGCCGCGGTATTTTGTTTGATGTTAAAATCCTTGCATAACATATGGATTTTAGAACCGTTGTCATGCCTTGCAACTTCCAAATCACGCAATAATTTGTTTGTTTTCTTTACGCCGTAACGAATTGACGGGTTCGATTTTTCCCAACTTGCAGAATCCGCCCAAACTTCCGCCTCTGAATCTTGCTCGTATAAAAACGGCAAAATTCGGTCGTCGTCGATTTCGCCGTCAATGACTTTTCGGCAATAGTCGATTTTTTTGTCTAAATAGCCGCCGTTTATAAATCCCTGCGTTGTGCAATTCAAAAATAACGGTTCGTCTTTTGACGACATGCCGCGCCAACATGCTTCGGTTATTTCGTCGTCCTGCAAATCGTGCGATTCGTCAACATAAGTTTTGTCTATGTTGAAACCGTCTTTGTTCTGCGTCTTTGAGGATAGCCTAAAAATTTCAATATTTTTCAATCGGTTTCGAATTTCCGTCAAGTTCTGCCCCGTGATTTGCTTTTTCGGGTCTAACCTTTGACGCATGCCGCCAATTTCACGCCAAATCAGTTTCGCTTGTCTATCGTCGTTCGACGCGCAACAAATGGACGTTCCGCCGTCGCCTACAAATAAATCGGTTGTCCCGTCCGCCGCAAACATTGTCGATTTGCCGTTTTTACGGGCAACTAATAACAACCCTTCGATAAACCGACGCAAGCCAGAATCGACATAACGGAACGAATAAAGCGATTCGAAAAATGCTTTTTGCCACGGCATTAAAACAACGGGTTTCATGTAATACGGTGCTTTGCTTTGTAAACAAAATTTTTCTTGAAAAGCAAACCGCCGTTCGGCGTCCTTCGTGTCGTATATATAACGCGGGTTCGATAGATCGCGCAACAAATTTTCAATTTCGCGCCCTAAATATTCGCAAACGACTATTTCGCCTTTGTCGATCATGTCGGCGTAAATCTGTAAATTGTTTTTTTCCGGCGTCATGATTCAAATTCCTTTAACGCCTGCAATAATTCGTCGCCAGAATCCGCCCCGTTGCGTTGAAGAACGGTTAACAAGGATTTAACCGCGTTTACATACGTTTGCACGATTTCGCGGTATCGTTTGCCCGCCGCCGTGATTTCCTGCCGCGTCGCGTCCTTCGGGTGTATTCTGATTTGCGGCAATTTGCGCAGTTCGTTCAATTCGTTTTCCATGAACGCCAGATCGCGCAACAACGGCAGAACAACCGCCCGTTGTTTTTCGTCAACGTCGGCAAAAACCTTTTCTAATTCTGCAATTCTTTTGTCAATTTCCATTTCGTCGCCTTTTATTTAATTAAAAGAATTATTAAATTTACCTATTTTTCGAAAAATCCACGAAACGATTTTCAAAAATCTCAAAATTTTGCTTTGTGCGCTAACGTTGGGCGGGCACAGTATAAAACGGGGAATCAATTTTTGACATGACGGGGCGGGTTCGGTTCGCGTCCGGCGATCAACAATTCAGTTTCAACAACGGTTAAACGTGCGTTTATATTGTCTATCATTTCGAAAATTCTTTCGTGTTCTTTGTTGTTGTTGTCCTTGATTGTCGAAATCGTTTCGCGCAAATTGTCAACTGCCGATTCTAATTTCGTTAAAATCTTTGCGAGTTTATAAACCATTGTGCCAATCGTTACGGCGAACGTAACCAACGCAAATATACCTACGCAAATTTCCCAAGTCATAAAAGATCGCCCCCGTCCTTTATTCTGTATAAACATCAAACCATTTATTTATATAATCTAACCATTGTTCGCGAACGTCGATTCGTTCGTCGTCCTGCATTAAATTATTTATACATTGTTCTTTCGTCGCAGAAACAAAAATTGATTCCGCGCCTAACGCGTCAATTCGGCGTTGCCGTTCCGCCTTATTCGCGCCCGTTTCGATTATATAACAACGTTCCCAAGTTCCGGCGCGTTGTTTTGCCTTTTCAAATAAAACATCACGAACGGCAAAAACGGCAGATTTCAACGAATCGGGTTTGTAATACTTCTGCCCGCCCGTCAATGCCTGCCAAATTAAATCAATGTCAATTATCAAATCCGAATTGCCTTTGACATGTTGAACAAACGTTGATTTGCCAGAACACGGCGCGCCGTAAACGTAATAAATTTTTTTATATTGTTTAAATCCGAATCGCGCGTGTATTTCGTTATGTGAACGGTGCGAAACAAGCATAATATTTTCGGGATTCAATGAAATTGAATAGTCGTTGACGTTCTGCAATGTGATTTCGTGTTTATGATGTGCGACAACGTCGAACGGTTTATAAATCGGTTCGCCGTTGTATTCGTCATAAACAACGCCGTTTTTCGCCCGTTCGTTCATGAGCATTAAACGCAGATCGCGCCAAACGTCCGAATTGTAAAATTGAGATAGTGAAGAAAACCGATTCATTTTAACAACGCGTTCCATGTATTCGCGCCGACTTCGCCGTCAATCAACAATTTGCGGTCGTTCTGAAATTGTTTGACCGCAAATTCGGTTTTTGACCCGATTTCGCCGTCGATCTTCAACAATGCGCCGTTGTTGTCCTTATATCCTAACGCAGTTAAAAGGCGTTGAACGGTTTTCACTTCGTTTCCTTTACTGCCGTATTTCAACAAATGCAGTTCAATATTCACGGTGTCCCCCTTTATCGGTTCGGGTGTCGGCGTTGGTGTCGGCGTCGGTTGCGGTTTCTTTATTTCTTCAAATAAATGACATTGCGCCCAATACGTCCAATCGGTCGCTTTGAATTTCGTTTTAACAACGCCGTATTTATGCCCCTTTGCCTCATAAACATACCCGCCAGAATAAACGCCGACATGCGTTTTTGTTCCTGCCGTGCCTTTGAATAATAATCGCCCTTCGACTTTGTCAAACGTTTTGATCGCGCCTTTTTTCTTCGCGTGATTATAAAAACCCGTTGCGCCGAAATCTTGTTTTGCGTTATATTTCGGCGTTGCGTTTATATCAGTAGTCCACAACGCCGCTTTAATAAGTCCGGCACAATCGAAAACGCGTTTACCGTATTGTTTCGGGTAATCGGTCGCGGTGTAATATTTCGGGTATTGTTTCTTTTTCGTCTTATATAACGCCGCGGTTGCCTTTTGCCCGTATGTTCCAAACCAATACGGGCAACCGACTTTTGATTTTACATATTTAATCAAATACGCGTTTGATTTCATGTTCGAATCCCTGCCGTTGATTTATGCGTTCTTTTTTGATTGCTTGTATATTTGGTGAATACCCGTCGCGGCGAATCCCGAAACAATGCCAACCGCCAACGCAGTTAGCCAATTTTCCGCAGGAATAAACGCGGGAATCGTATAGAACGCCAGAACGCCCAAAATCGCGCCAGAAACGCCGCAAATTTCGGGAACGAATCTATTTATTGATTCTTTTGAAATCTTTTTTGCAATTTCGCCAATCAAAAAGCAAACGGCAACAATTGCGGGGACGGTAATAATTTCGGTCATGGTAAAAACCCCCTTTTTTATGTAAATTTGATTCCTTGAACGTAAAAATAATACCACGACGACAATGAAGAATTGTCTATTAGTATTTGTCGAATATTACTATTATACGGCGCGCAACTATACCCGATAACTTCTGACAACTCCGTAATATTCATTAAGTTTACATATTGATTATTTACGGTTGCAAAACCGTTTTCAGAAAACGACATTATTATAATATCGTTATCAAAAATATTATCGGATTCGATCGAAACGGCGGTTTGTGTCCTATCGCCGCGTTTATATATATCAGTTTTTACAATGTTTTTATTGCATGTTACGGCGTAAACGTTGACAATTTCCAATTGTCCCGTAATTCTTTGAAAAAGAGTATTTGAAGAAATAACAAAACGCGCATGTCGGTTTTGTTGCCCCCCTTCCCAAAGCATGCGGGCAAACATCAACGGGTAAACGCCTTGTATCGCGATTATTTCCGTTATCATGTCCGCAGTTAAAAGAAATTCGATTTGTTTATTGTCTAACGGGTCATTAAATACAAACAACATGAGATCATAATTCGTATAATCTGAATTAAACGCAATGTTCGGCGATTGCGTCGGGTCAATGATCGACGTTTTTGTAAATGTCAACGGCGCGCCGCCGCCCCCGTTTCCGCCTATACAACGAAAATAATTCATTTTGCGCCCCCTTTAATTGTTCACGCGGATTTTGACGCCAACGTCTGCGTCCTGCGCGTCAAATGTCAATGTTATTTGCCCCGCCTGCACGTTCGCGCCAATAGGATTGACGCCAAACACGGACGTATAAAAATCAAATGTCGAATCGGTTGTGATTGAAGAATCCGACAAAACAAGCATTGTTTGCCCTGCCGTCAATACGCCAGAAATCCACGAACCAACCTTTTCGTCAATTTCGGGTTTGTCGTATGATTCGAAAAGGTTTTTGCCGTTGTCAATTACAAACTTTGTCATTGTTTACCCCCTTAAACTTTTTGTTTAGTATTTATAAACCGTTTATTTTGTGTCGTTGAAATTGACGTCAAAATTGTTAGATTCCGCCAACGCCTTTTTTATTTCCAATTCCTGCGCCTTAAAATCTGCCGTCGTTTTGTCTTTGTCCCGCCAATCGTCGCAGTAATTACGCAATAGCATTGCGGCGGCGGTTGTGTCCGGCGGCGAATATTTGACATGAATTTCGGTTGATGTTTCCGCGTCCGCGTTCGTTCTGCCGATCTTTTCTTCGTAATTGAATCCCAACGCCCTTTTATACAATGCCGCCTTGATGTTTAAAACGACGTTTTGCCGTCCCGCGCGTAAAGATTCCAACAATTCCGAATATTTATTCTTATATTCGTTAAAAGACGCAACGGAAACGCCCAACGCGGTGCAAATTTCTTTTTCGGTTGCGCCTGCCGCCGCCCAACGTTTTATTTCGTCTAACCGCGGTTTGACGTAATCGTTATATTTGGATTTCCTGCCGCGTTGTGCCACGTTCGAACCCCCTTTTTATACTCAATAACATTATAAAAGCAAATCGGGCAAATTTTCAATAAAAAACGGCAGGGAATCCCCCGCCGTTTTTGTGCCTGCCTAATACCAACAATAAAAATTCACGAATAAGGCAATTTGATTATAACTTTGTGCGCCAGAATCCGCAACAATCAATTAACGATTTCCGTTTCGTAACGAATTTTAACGATTCGATATTCATAAACGAAAACGGGATTGTCGCCGTGAAATTTTCTGTTTAGATCGTCGTTAGCCTTTTTTATTCGGTTTAACAAAATCCGCGCGTCTTCGATTGTTTCCAAAATGTCGAAATCATTTCCGGCATTGCAGGACGTCCACTCGTTAAACTTTTTTGTTTCCGCGTGTCCCCTTCTAATCTGCACTTGATAAACGGTTTTCATAATAAAAACCCCCTTTGTTGATTTTCGGTTTCCCGATAATTTAGATTATATCAGTATTACTTATATATTCAACTGTTTTGGGCGTTTTTTCGGATAATTTAATAATTTGTTTACAATTTAGAAATTACAATTTCCGTGCGCGGGTTGTCTTTATCGTATAAAACACGGCTAAAATCATGCCCGCCGATATACCGCGCCGAATCGTCAACAATTACCCCGTAATGCGTCAAAATGTCGTCGATTGATTCAAGCAAGTTAACCAAATCAACGCGGTATTTCTTCGGCATGTAAAACAAGCAAGTTATGTTGACGGGATATTCGCCAGAATACGCGCCCGCCCGTTTTATGAAGAATCCGGCGTTGTTTTGATATTCGTTGAATTTCTGCGACGGCGCAACAAACCGTTTGCCCGTCCTGCGGTTAACATGTATTTCTTGACTATTCTTTTTCGTGATCGGCGGCAACGGAATAATAATTTTCATGTTTTGCCGCCCTTCTTTAATAATGCGCCGTCGTTTTTGCAGTAATTTGCGTCATTAAAATATATTTGTTCGCAAACGGGGCAAATTTTGTATTTTTTCGTTTGTATTCTTATAAAATACAAAGAAAACTCAAAAACAATAATAAAAATAATAATAAATATTATTTTGAATAAATCTTCGCTCATTGTTTGCCCCCGTCCTTCTTTTCGTCATATAACGGGCAATAATACCCGCGGATTCTGCGCGAACCATACGGGCAATCTTTTTGCGCCCGTTTGCAATCGGTGCAATTTATGATTCTGCGTTTCATTTCCTTTTCATAGTCCTTTTCGTTCATGATTCCGCCCCCTTTTCTTTTTTCTTTTCACAGTATTCGCCAGAATACGGACATTTTATTTTTCTATACGGTTTAACATGCGGGCAATAGTTCAATTTATACGGGCAATTCCTGCCCGAATCCTTTGTATAAATAATTTGCGTCATTTCCCGCCCCCTTTTGATATTTCTTTTATAGCCAAAACACAATATTCGTTTTCTATTCCCCAACCCGTCAAAACGTATGTTATTAAATATTCTTTTGTTGCTATTGCGTGCGGTTTTCGTTTTCCAAATTCGTCAACGGGGATAAATTCGATTTTGTCCCCTTTTTGAAATCCCCTATCGTTTTTTCTAACTTCAAAAGTTTTTTCGCCGTTGTTTACCGCGTCGCAGAAAATAATATTTAATTTTAAATAATGTTTCACTTTGAACCCCCTTTTATTTCGATTGAACCGTTATATATTATTTTTTTAACGTGTGTTTTATAAAATCCCAATGTTACGCCGTCATATAACAGAAAATAAGGCGCATTGCATAATATTCGCCCCGTGCGTTTGATTGCGGAATCGCGATCGTATAAAACGCCCCTTTTTCTTGAACCGTCAAAAAAGACAATTTCAACCGTTGTATTTAATAAGGCGTCAAGTTTTGCCGATTTGTGATTGTATTTCATTTGTTGCCCCCTTTGCCTTTTGGTAATGCCTCAAATTCGCCCGCATTTGCCCCTATTTGCGCGCCGCCGTTCTTCGACGGTAAATTATCAATAATTTCTTTCAAAGCGATTTCGGGGCAATTTCGCGCGATAAAATACGGTTGTAATATTTTTTTGATTCTATGATAATTTTCTGCGTCCGGCGACAACGGTTTCGATTCGTTGAACAAAATATCAGATTCAATATAGATCGAACGAAACGTTTTTCGAATCGCGGCAACCGTCGGCGGAAATTCAGAAATCGAAATTGCTTTGTAAACTGCAATCAATACGACGTCAACGGGGATTTCTGAAAATTCAGTTTGCCAAACGTTGACCGTTGCCCGTGCGTCCGTTTCCGTCATGCCTTTGTAATTGTTCGGGTACGCCGCCTTTAAGATCGCCAGAACCTTTGTTGTTTCTTCTTTATTCATGCGCGCCCCCGTTCAATGCTATAAATTCTTTTAACCGTTTTGAAAATTGTTCGTGTTCTTTTGCCTTTTCTTCAATCTTTTTCAAAAGTTCGCAGACATTGAAGAAATAAATACCCGTGAAACCGTCTTTTTCTTCAATAAGTGTATATTTAGATTGTTCTTGATAATTTCCCAAAATATCACACGGATAAAATTTAATTATATTTTCTAAATCAAGTTCGTAATTGTTGATTTTTATAATCATGTTTCGCCCCCTTCGTTTGCAATCTGCAAAAAAATGTTGTTGGTGTCTTTATTTTTAATATTTTTATCTTTCTCTCTCTCTTTCTCTTTTTCTATATCTATTCTCTTTCTCTTACTCTCGTTATTTTTCGTAACGGTGTCCGTTACGGTTGCGTTATTTTTCGTAACGGTGTCCGCCAGAACCGCCGATTTCTGCCGTTCCCGAAATCTGCGTTGCCGTTCTGCGTTGTCATTGTCCGCCGCCGCGCCGATCATGTGTGAAACTTCGTTCATGTAGATTGTTTTATCGTCCAAAATTTCGACCATGTTTAATTGTTCGAAAATCTGCATTGCATTTTTGACGGTGTCCGCGTTCGTGTTCGTGATAACTGACAACATGTTGACATCATACGGGATTGAATCAGAAAACCGCAACGCGCCGTCATGATCGACGGATTCGACTAATAATTTTAAATAAAATAATATATAATCTTTGCCGTTTGGCATGGATTCAATTATTCTAATATCGTGCCTCTTGAAGAAATCCCGTTTTAACTTTAACCAATAATATTTTTTAGATTCCGGCATTGTCCGCGCCCCCTTTTATTTCGTTTCTTCAAAGTTATTTTTTAAACAACATTTGCGGCAATTCCGTATTTTGTCGCAACAACCGTATTTTTTGCCAACGATTTTATTTAATAAAGGCAATAAAAAATCGTTCCAAAAATTATATTTGTGTATCATTGCGCGCCCCCTTCGTTTTCGTTGCGTATTGCCTGCATTATCGCCCCCGACGGCGTATTGTCTAACCCGTCATTGATTCCGCGCGCCAATTCCTGCGCAAAAATCCGCATTGTTTCACACGCGTAATCAACGGCAGGCGTTAAACATGAAACAAGCGCGTCCCACGTTTCGTTTATTAAATTACAAATTCGTTCAAAATTCGCGTTGCCAATTACTGCAATTGCAAACGCCGTTTTTGCGTTCCACTTTGCCGCCTTGCAGATCGCGCGGGATTCCTTGAACGATTTACCCGTCAACGCGTGAATATATGAAACAAGTTCGTTTTTACTCATGACCGCGCCCCCTTTAATCAATCGAAAACGGTTCGACGCCGTCCCCGAACAATAACAGATCGTCAATCGTGATTTGTTCGTTGCGGTTCAAAATGCGTTTAATCTTCTTTAAAGGTTTTAACGTATTCATTGCACGGGCGTAAACTTCGCGGCGATATGCGGCGATTTTTTCGCGGTTCTGCGTTTTGAAGAATCCGGCGTTATGTGAAGAACGAATCAAAATATAATCGTCCCCGTTGTCAAATGCCGACAATTCCGCCAGAATCCCGCGAACCGTGCGGCGGTCGCAGTTCCATAAAAAACATAATGTCGGATAATCAACGGGAACGTTGCCCGCGTCGTCCGTCGGTATGTCGTCCCAATAACGATATAAATTTGCTTTTTCCATTTGTTGCCCCCTTCGTTGATTTTGTTGTATAATTTAGGCGGTTTCCCTTTTCGAAACCCTTATTTCGTTGACGGAACGGCGGGGGGGTTA
>OCTW011327139.1_pt1 | contig 28412 bp, 27 predicted proteins | sample 1539671 | NCBI WGS metagenome assembly OCTW01 (sample SAMN02144230, study PRJEB22623) | gut metagenome | biome: sheep rumen | host: Ovis aries | place: New Zealand | reverse complement strand
AATGGGGTAATGAATAACAGTACCGATACCTTTCTGCTCCAAATAATCATGCAAGGCATCACGTTTGCCGTCTGCAACAAATATCGGGAATAGGTGGTAAACATTCTGCTCATGCGGCAATCGTTTGGGCAGAGTAATTAGCGGATTGGAGATATGATTGTAATAATAATCCGCAACTTGCTGACGCAAAGCAACATCTTCATCCAAATGACGCAGTTTGACATCCAATATCGCAGCTTGTATTTCATCCAAACGACTATTACGCCCGGTGTATTTGAATACGTATTTGCGTTGGCTACCATAGTTCGCTAATGCACGAATAGCTTCCGCCAACTCCTTATTGTTGGTAGTCACCGCTCCGGCATCACCTAAAGCGCCGAGATTCTTTCCCGGATAGAATGAGTGTCCAGCTGCATCTCCTAACGAACCGGTGCGGAGAAGTTTCTCTCCTCCTTTCAGGGAGGGGTCGGGGGTAGGCTTCCATCTACATCCGTGCGCTTGCGCATTATCTTCTACCAATCGCAAGTTATGCTTCTTGCAGATTTCTGCAATCTTCTCTGTCATCGCGCAACGACCATAAAGATGCACAATAAGAATAGATTTCGTTCGTGGAGTAATGGCAGCCTCGATTTGGTTGTCATCAATTTCCATTGTTTCCGGATTAGGCTCTATAAGAATAGGTTTCAGACCATTTTCTGTGATAGCTAGAATAGAAGCGATATAGGTGTTAGCCGGAACAATTACCTCATCACCAGGCTGCATAATTCCTAATTCGATGTATGAACGGAAAATCCATATAAGCGCATCCAAACCGTTGGCACAACCGATACAGTATTTGGTACCGATATACTCTGCATAGTGTTGCTCAAAGGCTTCATTCTCTTTACCTTGTAAATACCATCCACCATCAATCACGCGCAAAGCGGCTTCATGGATCTCATTAGCGTATTTAGCAGTTATATCTTTAAGTGATAAAAATGGAACTGTCATAGTCTTCTGCGTTTTGTTTGAATCCATCGGAATAGTTTGAATGTTAGTTTTGTACGAGCACAACGAGTTGCCCATGATGGATATATATCTTTTTTAGCAAATTTATGAGCTGATTCATAGTCATTATTACGATAAGCCGCGTGTAGAGCATTATGGAATCCTATATTATCATAATATAGTCCATCTTTAAACGGTCCCCACTCAGGGAATAGCGTGTAAAGGTACTCCGTCATTACTTTATCGTCCTGCGCACATTTAAAAATCTTTTCGTAACTAGATGTACGAGTAATAGACTCTTGTCCGACACGATAAGTCATTGTAGAAACAGGAATATATCTTAAATCCCCATGCGCCGTTAAAATGAGTAACGCTGGCCAATCTTCGCGAGGGAAAGCTAATCTCATAAAATCATCTACGGGAATATATTTATCAAATGTATCTCTTCGGATGCACAAAGACCCACCACCAACATGATCTTTTCCAGACAACAACTCTTTTTGTATTCGTCCTTCAACAGGGCGCACTCCTGTTGACTCACATGTGTTATGAAGTATCTTTCCATCCCTTTCATATAAGGTGTCGTAATCCGTTACACATACAACGCACTCTGGATGTTGCTCCATAAAATCTGCTTGGAGTTGAATTTTCTTCGTATTACTCCAATAGTCATCACCCGCACAATCGATGAAATATTTTCCTTCGGAATGGAGGATACAATTTACCCAATTTGCGGTTACACCGAGATTATGATCTTGAGGAGCGAGCCTCACATTAGAGTATTTTTGTGCATATTCCTCACAGATGGCGCGAGTTCCATCAGGTCCATAATCTTCACCAATGATTACCTCAAACGGATAATCCGTTTCTTGTGCCATAATACTATCAAGTGCTTGACGTATATATTGCTCTTGATTGTAAGTGATGACGATAACTGATATTAACGGTTTCGAGTTCATTTTCTTCCTAAAAACTCATCTAAAAATCTTTGTTCGGATTGTTCTATACTGTCTATTGTCAGCACATCGCGAGGAGCGGTAATAATGGCATATCCAAATTTATCACGATCTCCATCATCAATATACTCTCCGTAATGTACACCAGCTTTTAGACCATCATGTTTTTCGAATAAAACTTCAATACGAGGGTCAAGAAATTTAGTAATATCAGTCTCTTTGACTGAATCTGAGTTAGCCGGAATATCATAGCCATACCACATGCTTGCCATTGGACCATTGAGATAGTTGCCCGGAACAATCTTGCCCCCATGCAACATATCAACATAATCACGCATATAATCATGTCCGCTTGCCGCTGACACGGTATGTGAGCAGATGAAGCCGGAGCTTCGTGCGCCCATCTCCACCGGTGTAAAAGAGCCATCTTCTTTCATTATAATCTCCAAATGTCCAAACATAGAATGCAATCCAAGCGCCTTATAACATTGGATACCAAATTCAGCGATTCGATTCCATGTGGCATCGTCGTATTTGCGTGAGTTCCAATGATGCTTCACCGTAACATGGTTGTGGCGTGCGTTCACGGAATGATACTGAATACTACTACCATAGCAGTTCACATTTCCATAACTATCTCCTAATAAATCCACCGTGAATTCCTCTCCTTCCACAAACTCCTCAATCAAGCATAGATGATTGAAACTCGTTTCCTTAGCAAGAGCAAGAGCTTCTTGTATCTCGTCGCGTGTGCGACCTTTTTCCATGATGGTGATACCTCGTGAACTGGCAGCCACATCCGGCTTGCAGATCAGTTTCATCTTCTGCGACAATTCATATATCTCATCTACACTGATTTCGTTATCCAACTTCGATATGCGATTGAACAATCCGGCTTTCTCCCATGCGTTGCGCATCTCCTCTTTTTCCAATACCTTATTGAATTTCTCCGGCATAATTTTATTACCACACCACGCATGAATTGCATTAACAGTTGGCGCTGCTAAGTCAATACTGGACAATGCGCCATCCACCTTGCCTTTTAAACCGAGTTCTTCAAGACGCGAGATAATGCCTTTTGCATCTTTTACATCCATCTGAATGAACATGTCACAATCGAAGTTTGCATGATCACGCCACGAAACGGCTAAGACCTTATATCCAAACTCTCGTAGTTTGCACACCTGTCCCCACAAGAGTTGGTTATCTCCTAATAAAACAAAATATTCTCTCATTGTTTTTTATATTTCTTAAACTCTTTATAATTACGAATGTAGTCATCTTCATCATAATGTTCGCTTGCTAAACATAATAGCACAGCTCCACTTGAGAAATCGTCCAACACACGCCAGATACCGGGCACAACTAAAAGTCCATAGTAAGAGCGATTAAGGTTATAAGCCTTTTTATGTTTACCATCATTTAGCGTTACAGTAAATGACCCATTAGCTGCTATGATTAATTGATATAGGGCTTTATGTGCGTGTGCTCCACGACTTTCTCCACCAGGCACATCATAAAGATAGTACACGCGTTTAACATCAAAAGGAATGTCTTGGTTACCTTCAATAACCGTTAAATTTCCCCGTCTATCGGATATTTTACGCAAGTCTATCAACTTGCAATCTGCAATTGTTGATTGTTTCATATTATCGTAATACTCTTTTAATCTCGTTAATAATATTATCGGCTACAGAACAATTATTTGGAGGAAGTAGAACTTCTTTGTGGAATTGTTCACGTACAGGCTTCATATCATCTTTTCCATTAAGCACGACTTCTTCCAAAAACATTTTTATATCCTTGATCGTACTACCATGATAATGACATCTGTATGCTTTTATACCCACGATATTACTTTGTTCCTCACGGTTTTTACCTAAGTATAAAACTGGCTTTTGAGTATAGAGATATTCTACAATGAAAGAACCACAATCATGTATCATTGCGTCAGATGATTTGAATAGATCCATATATGATCCGGTTACAAGTGCAGTGTTTTCCCCATCTGCCCATTGTTGATAATAGGCATCAGCCTTTTCTTTACCCCATTGCGGATGATCATACAAAGCTTGCAACAACAATGGGTGTGGTTTAAAGACAAACTGAATCTTCTTTTGCGCCAATGCATAGTCCAACATCGGTTGCGCATTTTCGAGAAACGTAGAGAATTTCAGCAAACCATTGTGACCTTCGATAGTATGATGCGGAGCCCATATCACTCTTTTAAATTTTCTATCTGCATTTTTCCAATCGGACGTATCTCCAGATGCAGACTCATATTCATCATAGATGGGATAACCGGTTACAACTGTATTCTTTAGTTCCCTTGGTTGCGCTGTCATGGCTAATTGTTTAATATCTTCACACTCGGCGAAATATCTCCACATCAATCCATGAAATGCAGATGAATATCCCCATTCGTCGGCAATGCTACAATATCCATAATCGATATAACATTTTAGATATTTGCGTAGGTTATACTGATTATATTTTGGATGCATATATCCAGTCCACAAACTTGAATAGAAGACAACATCCGGAGATAGATTAGCTATGCCTACATTCTCACTCGTAACAGTTTCGCTGGCTTTTATCACTTTATAACCACGCTTGATAAAAGTTTGATAAGCGCGTTGATATATATCATCAGCTTGGTCTCTGCTGTAATGAAAGATTAACGGACATAACAAAATAACAGGATTAAAGTCCTTATCCTTTAACATCTGGCGGAACAAGGAATCATATTTCCATTCCGAGGAGTCGTTAACAATAAACACCACATTTAAAGGACCTTTCTTTCCCCGCACACTTTTGATGGCTTGCTTATTCGCTATTTGTTGCAGTTCCCACAAATAGTACCGTTTATAATAGCGATATACTTTCAGAACTCCATCTGGGATATGGGCTTCTATTCTATGTACTAATTCGGCTTTGTTCATTGGTTAAAACGATTCTATTGTCCAACGGAACATATCTTCCAACGAAGTTTGTGGTGTCCATCCTAATTCACGCACTTTGCTGGTGTCCATGATAGCCAACTTAAATGGCAAATATGGCATTGTGCTTGCTTCTTTGCTGAATACAACTTTGGTAGTTTTCTTGGGTGACATACCCGCAATTAACTCTGCAAGATCACGAATGCTAATCAAGTTATCTTCGGCAGCCACATTATACATTGTGCCGCTTTCACCACGTTCCATAATTATAAAGAAAGCATTAACAGCATCGGGAGTATAGGTATAGGTGCGCATAGCACTACCATCAGAATGAAGTACAATATCTTTTCCTTCAAGAGCGCATGCAATAAACTCTGCGAAACCACGTCCGTCATCCAGAGCAATTCCTGCCGCTAATGTATGACACAAACGAACACCACAGAAGTCTATTCCGAAATCTTCCTTATAGCAGGTCAACATTGTTTCGCACAGACGTTTTGCTTCCGGATAGCAAGCACGAGACTTTAAATGCTGCATTGGTCCCATAAAATCCTCCGCAATCTTCTCAGTTGCTTTCTGCTCTCCATACACTTCCACAGTCGATACATAGAAGATCTTCTTTGTACCGTGTTGCCGTGCGAACTCTAAAACATTATGCGTACCGTTTACATGAGCCCACAAGGTATTTACCGTTGAACGTTTGTAGTCCATAGGAGCTGCAGGTCCTGCCGTGTGAAAGATGAAATCAACAGTACCTGTATAATCAATGGGGATATTCACATCTTGATATATAAAGGACACATTTGGAAACTCCAACAAATCTCCGAAAACAGCTTTGGCTTTATCCAGATTACGCGCCATTCCTACGACACGCATATTAAGATTGTATTTCAAATCTACATCTACCAGCGTTTCAACGATGTAGCGTCCGAGACGACCTGTTGCCCCTGTTATAAGTATAGTTTTGTCACGATACATTTTCCAATTAGTAATGCCTTTGCGGATAATATCAAAATCTCTCGTTTCCATATTTCATGATTTTTAATTCAAGCCAAATACATTTTTATTCTCTTGCAACTCAAGCAGAGCTTTAAGAACATAATAGTCCTCTGGAGTGGTAATCTTGATGTTTTGATTGTACTCCATTACCAACGGGATCTTATGCCCAAGATACGTATACGCAAGCGCTGCGTCCAACAAAGGAATTGGAGCATCAGCGTTTTTGGTTTTTTCGTACGCATCCACCAAGATTGACAACTTGAATGTCTGCGGAGATGTAAGACTATAGGTGTTGTCTCGTTTCTTAAAGTCCTCAAATTGCGCGATGCTATTTTCGGAAACCACCACAGATTCCACTACAGGATGAACGGTCATTGCGCAACCTTCTTTCTCTGCCACACGAATATTCTCGCTGATTACATCTTGGTCAATAAGCGGGCGCACGCCATCGTGTACGAGAATGATATCGTCCCCATTTCCGCCATTATTGAAGATATAATCAATGCCGTTTTGAATACTTCCTTGACGATCCTTTCCCCCGGAGATTATTGAAACATCTTTCTCGAAGGGATAACGCAAGAGTAATTCTTTCAAATAATCAATGTAGAGAGGATTGCACGCAACCACTATCTCACTTACCTCCGGGCAGCGAACAAATTTCTCAATGGTATAAATAATAATGGGCTTCCCATAAACCATGAGGAATTGTTTTGGTAAGCCGGAACTTCTCATTCGTTGTCCGACACCACCGGCTAGAATTAGTGCATAGTTTTTCATATTATCTGTATTGTTTTTGCACTTTTAATAAAACCACATACTCGTTCCCAACTGTTGCCACAACTTTAAAATACTTAGCCAGTATAGAATGGTGATTTTCGGATTGGCATTTCGGAGCTACCAAATACTTTATGGTATATTCCGCTATATGCTCAATGATTGCAATAAAATCACGAGGTGGTTGTATAGTACTTTCTGATGTTGTTGGATGTTCCCATTCTGTCAACATATTACCAATCACAACGATATCGCTCCGTAATAACTTTTGCGTAGATTCAGTTATATGGGGTGCAAAAATATTAGTACAAACAGGATTGATCCAGTAACCTTTATCCAGCACTTCATGATATAGGCTATCTACATATACCTCGTCACTGCTTACTATCGAACATTCTTTATTTCCGAAACAATTAACAACATCATCAGCTTTAAAATTCCCCAACAATAACGGCCGACAATTCGTCTTTCTAATATCCTCATTCTCTGCAATATAGTCGTGCAAACATTCTAATAACTTCACATACTCCATCGGATAAATCAATGGTTTCTTCTGATAATCTGCTTTGAGCTTAACATCTTTTTCCTTCAACTCTTTATATACCAGCCCCTTCTTGACAAATCGCCATTCGTTGTCCTTGTGAGCAATCTTACGTACGATCCAATTCAAACACCTTACAATTACATCTATCAACCACACTATTGGTTGCAACCATCTCGGAATACGTAGGTGTGGCAACTTAACTCGTATGTAATAATCATATCCCCACACTGCTTTCTTCACGTATTGCCATACACCCTTTATGTGCTCCGGAGATTGCTCAGGCATTACAAAGGGTTTTTCTATTAACCAACCGTTAAGTAAAGAACGCGCCACCATATCTGCGCCCTGCGCAAACATAGATAGATATATGTAGATATTCCATGCAAAATAGAATCTATAAAAGGGTTGCCCCAACGGCTCTCGTTTACGGAAACTACCAAAATCTATCCAACACGGTTTGCCCTTGTAAAAGCAGATATTATCGAACAAAGCATCCTTAATCACATACCCATATTCCTTGCATAATGCATCCAAACGAATTGTAAACAAGGCAGCATCTTTCATCATTTCAAACGACCATTCTTTCGCATGCGAATCGAACAATCGTTCATGCTCCAAACAGAATGCTGTCTCTGGGACTTTCACATCCTCCGTAATCCACGTGATAGGAATCCAATGCCGGCGAATTAACTCGGCAAATAAAGGAGAGTGCATAAACTCCTGCACCTCATTTGCAGCCTCTTTCGCAATTGCACGGAATACGCGTCCTTTTGCAAAAAAAACTCGTCCCGCTACATCATACTGGCTGCATGATGCTAACTTGATTTCCGATATATCTATTTTATTCGCCATCGGCTTCTATTCTGATTCTCAATATGCATTCATTCTCTAACAATACATCGCATCCTTTTTCTCGTTCCTCCACAACTAACCATTCTCCCTTGAAATGATTTTGTGCAAATGCTATGACAATTTCCTTGACAGTTACCACACTTTTCTTTGCTCCGCGTATGGTGATAGTTTGATTTTCGCCAAACGAGAACACTGCATTATTATTGCTCATCTGCCGGTTATTTGAATCTACTGCTTTGTATGACAATCCGGCATCTTCTAATGCCTTGAACAATTCGGAAAGATCTCTATCAACATGAGCCAATAACCAAATATAATTACTTTGCAAATAGTTATCGCTGATATGTATCACAACATCGCGCTCATAGTATTTGACCTGATGTTTGAAAATTTCTCGTAATGTCTCTTTGCAACGCAAAGATTCTTGCGAATAAGGTTGTCCGCTTGTCGGCTTTACAACATAATCTGGATAAACCATTCGTAGGCGCACAAACCGAACGGGATACACATCATCATCTATCTGCGAGGCCTTAAACATGAACTTGGACTTCATTTGTAGTGCCCAATCCATCGCATCGTCTTTTTTATATCCCATCTCAATAAAGCCTTTTATTTCCTCATATGACATCGTTGTGTCCCAAAAGTCGTGTATTGATATGTTCTCCGGTTCATAACTCGCTAATGCACCCTGCAACTCATCATACATTCCTCTTGCTGGTGGCCAGATGATACAGGTATTCAAATAACGACTCTTTTCAAGTATCTCCTCAACTTTCTTCTCCACAAATTGCAACTCTTTCGCGTCAAAACCTAATGACAACAAATAATCACGTCCATAGACATATTGGTTAACAGAATAATCTGCACACCGAACAAAAATAAAATCCTGTTGATTATAATATGCGATAGCCAAACGCAATGCTCCATCAATCAATCGCAAGTCTCTATCGACTTCGATGGGCTCTACATCTTTCCATTTGGTAGATCTAATATGCTTTATCTTATTATCATATTCAGCTAATTTTTCTTCTCCATATTGTTTTTGCAATAGTTTCTTCTCCAATTTCAGACCAATGTTATTCTTCCCATCAAGATATTCCAAATATAAAAGATGCACTGCCATCACCCAGCAACGGAATCGCATCGAGAAATAGACCTGCATCGTAATCAGATCCTTTACCGGTACACGCAGTACCTTTGTACGTCCGACATGCGCATTCTCGTTCTTTATAAAATACGACTCACCGTATCTTAAGAACTCATGCCTAGCATCTATACGAGATAACTTTCTATGCAGCCGACCATGCAGAAACTTTTTATCGAACACATCTAAACAATTCATTATGAACTGTTTTGCCGTATATTTTGCCTTTTTGACAATTTTTCCATACATGCGCTCTACTCGCAGTATATTGCGCGCTGCACTTAATTGTTCAGAGCATCTAACACTTAGATAATTCTTCAAATAACGCATATTCTTCCAATTGATACCCACATCTAAGTCCTTAGGCAACACGTAACTATAGTTACGATCCTGCATATATTTAACAAGTTGCGGCATCACAACATTAACATCATCTATATATGATACGCTTGCCAGATGTGCATACTCGGTTAATTTTGCAGGATAATCCAAAGAAACACTCTGCTTTTGCAAATACACGTGATAGAGCAATGTGAAATATTGTTGTTCAGGACACATCATGTAATACTTCATTCCACCTCTCTCCACCAGAACTCTGGTATCTAAAACATCGCTCTCCCATTTCTTACAATAGTAATTATCCCCCACAAAACGTATATCAAAAGGAACAACAACCCCTGCAACTAGCACCTCGTAGTACACGCGATATGCTTTCTTATGAACTTTTTTAGCATGCATTAGTTGAACAGCTGCCTTCTGATTACGAACAATGATGTCAATATCACCATGTATCTCTGGTGAAAAGTCAATAGTCACATCTTCCGTATTCCGCAGCACGCAATACTCCAGCGACTCATTCATTGCCTCAAAGAGTTCCACAATACTCTTCCACTCCTTTTTATTTTTTTGATCCTTTTGCATAATTATCTTTACTTTTGCATGCCCTCCTTCTCTGCATATCTAAATGCGAGATACGAACTCATTATATCCTATCTATCTTTCTTTTCTATTACCTTCTATTTCCCTTTCATTTCCGAGACATAATCGAATCATTCCCGAATTAATCCAGAAGCATTATCGAACCATTCTCGAAAGATTATGCTCTGCGAGCAATGCTGTGCGCTACGCGCAATGTATTATGTTTGATGTGTGATGTGTGATGTGTTATGTTATGTATTTGCGCGCGGGGCGCGTTTGTGTGTGATATTTTGATAAAAACTTGTTTTGGTGCAATAAAAAGAATAAAATAATCATGTTTTTGTGCAAAACTATTGCATAATCCATTTATTTTTGTAAAATATGCCGAGCAATTGGCGACACCATATATCATTCACTCTGCGGATTATCATGAGAAAAATGGCATTGTTTATTTGCCATTCTACATGGTTCGTTCCATTGCTTTAGTTTTTATCAAAATATCAAAATCATGTGCGCAGCCTGCTGCGCAATGTGTTATGTTTGATGTATTACATCGCATAATATCATCGCCTTTATCACACGATGGGGTCGGAATAATCACACGATACATCAATCAGCGTACAAAGATACAAAAAAAATCCCACATATGCAAGCATATGCGGGAAAATTTTCAAAATTTCTCGAAATTTTATGATTCTTATTGCCTTTTTCTCGTATATCACAGTTAAATCTCTCTCCGATCCAGAATCTTTGGTAGTTGTATTATTTGTGTTGTTCGCATGTTACTTAAACTCATTAATACACTTCACAACATACTCAATTTGTTCCTGCGTCATACATGGACTCATAGGGATAGATAATTCTTCATCAGCTAAGCGTTCCGTAATAGGCAAAGATAGTTGTGGCACATTCCAAGCCTCTTTTGCATAACACTCCTGTTTGTGCGGAGCAATAGGATAATGGATAACTGTTCCTATACCGCGTTGCTCTAAATAATCATGCAATTCATCCCGCTTCTTACAAAGAACAGGGAACAAATGATATACATTATTCTCGTCTGGAATTTGTTTCGGCAAAGAAATCAACGGATTGTTAATATGCTCGTAATAATAGGCAGCCACTTGCTGACGCAAATGATTGTCTTCGTCCAAATGACGCAACTTTACATCCAATACTGCTGCCTGAATCTCATCCAAACGACTATTACGTCCTGTGTATTTGAAGACATATTTCTTCTGGCTACCGTAATTGGCTAATGCGCGTATAGCTTTTGCCAATTCTTCATCATTAGTTGTTACAGCTCCGGCGTCACCCAAAGCCCCCAAGTTCTTCCCCGGATAGAACGAGTGACCTGCGGCATCGCCAAGACTGCCGGTCCTGCCCCCCAAGCCCCCTAAAGGGGGAGTCTGACAGGCAGTCATTATTTTTCTCATTGTATTATCAGTATCACATAATACTTCTTCATTCGTAAATCGCAAAACTCTATATCCATACTTTTCTATAACCTGTGTACGAATTGCATCTTCCTCAGCCTGACCATTTAGATTGTGATACTTTCCATCAACCTCAATAATCAACATATTGTCCAAACATGCAAAATCCGCAATATATCGGTCAATGATATGTTGCCTGCGGAACTTATAAGAAGCCCCTAAATCCCCTGAAGGGGACTTTGATTTGCGATGACTTAATAAACTCCATAGAACCTCTTCAGCTTCTGTAGGATTATGTCTATTGTGATTAGCAAAATCCTTTAACAACGGATACAAAATAGGATCTGCTAAATCAACTCCCCCTTTAGGGGGTTGGGGGGCTCGGCAACCATGTGCTTGGGCATTGTCTTCGACCAGTTTGAGATTGTATTTCTTACATAGTGCAGCAATCTTATCGGTCATGGCACATCGGCCATACAGATGGACTATGCAGATAGCTTTGGTGCGGGGCGTGATGGCGGCTTCGATGAGGGAATCATCTATCTCCAATGTCTCACGCTTCGGCTCAATGAGAACCGGTTTGAGACCATTCTCCGTGATTGCGAGAATGGTAGCAATATACGTATTTGCCGGCACAATGACTTCATCACCGGGCTGCATCACACCAAGCTCGATATACGCACGCCAGATCCAGATCAGCGCATCCAGTCCGTTCGCACAGCCGATGCAGTACTTGGTGCCGATATAGTCAGCATAATGTTGCTCAAAGAGTTCATTCTCCTTACCTTGCAGATACCATCCGCTGTCAATAACTCGGCGTACTGCCTCATGGATTTCATCTGCATACTTTGCAGTAATGTCTTTTAATGATAGAAATGGAACGTTCATATTAATTTCTGCTACTTCTTAATCACACGATACTATGCTCAATGAGCAATGTATTATGTGTTATGTTTTATGTATTACATCGCATTATTATCCTCATCTTTATCATACGATGCGATGCTCAATGAGCAATGTATTATGTGTTATGTTTGATGTCATGCTCTGCGAGCAATGTGTTATGCGATGCTCGATGAGCAATGTGTAATGTTTTATGTATGATGTATTACATCGTATTATATCATCGCCTTAATCACACGATGGATGTGGAATAATCACACGATACACCAATCAGCGTACAAAGATACAAAAAAAATCCAACATATGCAAGAAAAAAGCCCAATATTCGTTAAAAAACTTAGATTTTTAATCTAAAAACGAAGATTGGGCTTTTTTGATTGAAGATTGAAGATTGAAGACCTAAACTTCAAAATTTGTCATTTGCCATTTCTCATTTGCCCATTTAAGTTTATAGGACGCTGCGCTATAGGTTGTTTACGCTTGGCGATGAGACCAGATAACATTTTCGCTTCCTCATTAATTAATGATTCCAATTGATTAAACTCCTCTTGACTAATATACCCAAGGTCGCATGCAATATCCAACTGAGAGAACACCTCCATTAAAGAGCCATAGGCGATGTTATAGAAATGCGCTTGATTTTTTTGCGAATTACGTCCTGAACCTTCTGCTATATTCGATGGGATAGAGATTACTGCTCTGCGGAGTTGGTCGCTTAGAACGAACTGCTCCTCACGAGGAAATTTCTTCAAGAGTTCGTATATTTTCTTTACCAACTCCTTCGATTTAACATATACATTCAGATTACGAAATGTCGTCATGATTGGTTTTGTTGGTGATTGAAAATCTACATTAGCATGGTTGATATGCCCCACAAAGCCACTCTTCCACAAACCGCACTACTCGTTCCGCATAACGACGATTCAAAATGGGTTGCAGTTTCACATTTTGCGTATAGTCATGCCTCATCCATACCGATACAAAGCCATTGTTCCGATAAAACTCTCGTACATTGGTACGTGTCGCTCCACGCAATCGACTGGCTGTAATGATTATTTTGCAATCCTCATGCAGAAAATCGTCCAAACTCTCATGATGAACATCACAACTCTTATTATCGCATATCGTCTCAATCCCCACTTTAATCCCATTGATGGTGAATATAGCTTTTACATCATAATTAGGTCCATTTCCGGGTCCTGCAAGATTCTGAGGCTCATGTCCTTTCTCCTTTAGCAACTCATATACTCCACGTAATGCTGTTGTCTTTCCGGTATGTGCATCGTTATTATTTGTGATTATTAGTTTCTGCATCGTATTGCTTAACGATAATGTTGTTTATTATTACACATTCGCTGCCAGTTTTATTCTCTCCACCAAATCACGTTTTCCTCTCTCCCATATTTTCTGCATCTCCTCATTATTATCTTCAGTAAATTCAAATGCATGATACAGATCTCCTCTCTCTGCGAAAAATATAATGTACTTATCCTTGTTTTTGTCATAGAAATATAGTTCTCCATGCTCAACACTTGTACAAACTGCCTTTTCAAGCATCTGCTCTAATTCTGTTTGCGTATAGGTTATAGGAGAGGCAACTTTCCCTTTTTTCACACGTTTCTCTGTTTGAGTATGTTTCTCATAATTAGGATCATATTGTCGTTTCTGTTCTCTATGAGCAATAAACCATTTGTATAAATCGACATAGTTATTATAGACTTGAATAGTCAATCTATTCCCTTGATAGTCAATATTAAAACCAGTTCCAGCATTCACCAAACCATCAGCATCTGCAACAGCAGATGTATCAGGATTTTGAAGATATGCATGAATCATATCTGCATAGGGTTCCAACTCGGGATGTGATTGATTGAAATCGGCATCTGTAGAAGGTGCTACCTCCATAAAGTTATTGAAGAACAACAATAAATTCCCTATTTCGAATTTCTTCTCATTCTCTGAAACTTGCTTAGCGAGGTTATATAATTTATCGAGAACCTTCTTCGAATAATACATGGCTAAGTTTTTCTTCTTTGCATCGAACTCACCCGCTACCAATTGACAGAGTTGCTTCATGTTTTTAACCAATTCGACAAACTCGTCCTGGGAGAATTTTTGCACGGCATGAATCCGTGAATAGTCTTTATTCACATCATCTTTCAATGCCGGTGTAATAAGATAGATATGATTCATAGTTTACAATCCGTATAAGTCCTCCAAATCCATCTGCATCTGATCAAAGAACCCAACCGGAGCCCCCTTAATGATACCATCCTTACCTATCGTAAGCAATATCGGATTGGCATTAAAGTCCTCATCTTTATCAAAGAAATATATCTTCAAGCCATCTGTATTGAACTCATTCTTTTTATAAGTCACTAACGCGCCATTGATGATGTGGTCGCTATGTGTCTCCAGTATAATCTGTACACCATGCTCTGCCGCTATCGAAATCATACGCATCAAAGCAGCTTGTCCGCTCGGATGGATATGTGCCTCCGGATTCTCAATTAGAATAAGCGAACCGGGTTTGGCTGACAATATCGCCACAATAATACTTAGTACGTAAGACACACCATAACCGGTATTAAACGCACTATGATATTGCGTTGACTTTCCTGGCCGTTCATAACCATAGTTGATTTCATAGGAGTCACCATGTTCATCAATCGTAAATCGAATACCATTCGATATTTCATTCAGCCATGCCTCGACTTGCGGACGAAGTTTTAACGATGTTGTTCCTTTATACATCAAGTCAGGGATAGCAATATCATCACCTCCATATTTATTCAAATAGTGAACCACAAACTCACCCATGCCCATACGATAAGATATTTGACGGTGTTTTTCCACCACAGAGGGATTGGAATCATACACGTCTCGGGGGCCGCTACGGAATGCGCTTAAATATTGAAAATTATCGTTAAATAGAGGTAGCGCTACCCGCATATCACGTGTCATATCAGGTTCGATATGGTCCACTTCTAATTCATTCGCGTTTTTCATTGGATAACGATACCAGAACTTGTAAGTCTGTTCTTCGGATTCAATGACAAACCTTAACTCATCTTTATCCTCAGTTACTGAACTATTCACCAATTCATTGGATCTGCCTATTTGGAACGAAAGACCTTCCAAAGACAAGTATTGCATTTGCGGATACTTGTCAAACGATTCGCGCAACAGCAACATAGACTGCATTACTGAACTCTTTCCGGCTCCGTTAGCTCCGGTCAATATAGACAGATTACCTAACGTCAGTTTGGTGTCGGCATGATTCTTAAAATTGTGTAATGAATAAGTACGTATCATAATACTATTTTTTTGACTATTCCTTCCATTCTCTCAAAGCGGTAACGCACTGATGCCGGCTGACCGGTTCCTTGAGATAAATATTTCACCAATTGTGGATCAATAAATGACGTAACATACAAGTCACGGTATAATCCTATATTGTGCAACAAACGGCTCTCTTGATCTGCTGTCAATTTAGCTACTGAACACATCATTGTTTCAAACAATGTGATTGACATCGGATTCGACTCTTTCTTCTTATCCGTCATTACCGGACTGCGGAACACATCTTTACCAAGCAACGTCACGCATATATTGAGAGATCTCGAAAAAGCCTCTTTTAACTCCACAAATACATTTTGGTCTTTTGTTTCGTTGAGATACGACAATGTTTCACACAAGAACAGATCCATGTTCCCTCTGTACTCGCGATAATCTTTCAAGTAGAACGCTATAAAGCGTGATACATAATCGTGGTGCATTAATCTTCTGGTGGATACAGCTCCGTCGATTACATTCTGGAACTCAACTCCATCTGCAATCTCTTTCACCAAGTCCATTGCCGGTCCGTGGTATAATGCATTGCGTATCTCTGCCGGTTTTAAAGCTACACCTTCCGAATTGAGCCGTTTGAAGATAATGTATATAGCATCCAACGAAGCCTCTCCGGATATGATATTGATGGTGATATTTCGCATCGTCATGTCCAATTTCTCAAAATAGGGAAAATCCTCAAAACTATAATCTTCATACCCTTTAAGCAGTTCCATTCCATGCAATTTCATATGCTTGGTCACCATGAAATCCGACAAAGCACATAACCGCTGCAAGCCATCTATCACCACCCATTTTTTGCGACCATAGTCCACATACATGAATACGCTCGGAATAGGTATACCAAGAATAAGAGACTCGATAAAACGACTCTTTTTTCTCAAATCCCATAGATTGGCATGCCGCTGAAAATCCGGCTGCAAATCTATCATATCGTGCTCCAGCATCTCACACAACGAACTTATCGTAGTGTTCTTAACCTCCACCTTCAATTGAGAGGGATCAAATGGCTTAATTATGTCAGTTTGTTGTTGCATAATTATTAAATTCATTTCAGCGCGCAAAGATACAAAAAAAAATCCATATATACAAATATATGGACTTTAAAATGCAAATTATTTTATTTTTGCAATCATTTTTGCTCATTTTGTTCGTCTTTCTGCACCATTATGCTTCGAATCAAACCAGGCAACTCATCATGCTTATCATACCAAATTACATTGATACCGAACTCACGCAACATCTTCTCTTGTACTCGCCAATGCTCCTGATTCACCTTCACACGTTTATCTCCTTTCAAGGCCTTTCGTTGCAGGAACGCAAAATGTGGGCACATATTAATATCAGCTTTCGATGGTCCTTCATCTGAATACGAAAAATCCAACAACCTCCGCAGATTCGGATCTGTCAGCGACAAGCCGATGAAGAAGCATGTCATTGTGTTCAACGAATATAACTGCACAACATTTGCCCAGTTGTGATTATTGCGATACAAATCATGATAATCCTTCTCACTCAGTATCGGAGTGGACTCTATAGAACCTCGTTGCGGAATCATTCCATGCACATGATATATTTGCAACCGCTTTGATGTATTCCTATTCTTTCCATACACCGAATTATACTCTTTATACCCTTTCTCATCCAAGCGCATCTCTATCAAATCATCATAGTTATACGTCACGATATTCCCAATCTTCTGTCCGACATCGTCTTCTATTGCATCGCATATAGCATCCACTAACTCTGAATTCGATTTCTTATTTAGATAAAGCACTTCTTTAATCCGAGCCTTAAATTTATCTCCACTATCAAAACCATTAAATGCATACCTTCCTGCAACTATATTCGAATTATCACAAGCTTCCAATATCGCTGCTATGTTAGCGTCCGACACATAGGCATAAGGCTTATCGTTTTGATTTTCAAACACTCCTTTCAGCAAATCTTGCCATTTTGGAAGTCCGGCATCGATTGATACCCCTGCGCCCAGAAATAAAGAAACTCGTCCTCTCGCAAACGCTGATTTTGCCTTCTTAAGCAAATATTCTCGCGTATCTTGTAATTGATTAAGATACTCCCTTCTTGTTCGTTTGATTTCCCGTTTTTCTCGTTCTGTCAATATCTTTTCGTGATTCTCAATCACACCATCGGCAAACGCAAAAAAGTCTGAAGTGTTATAGTAAATGATATTCGGTTTAACTTTAATTCCTCCATCTTTCTGCTTACGCCCTTTCACCATTCCATACCCGATAATCACATATGTCAGTCGTTCTTTACGTCTCGCTTTCTCCCAACGTTTTATCGTTTCTTCGCATTGATAGATTGTATCCGGCATCAAACGAGGTTTCAACTCAATCGCTGTACTTTTAGGCCATCCGAGCAAACTACAGCCTTCCGACAACAATATATCGATAACGATGTCTCCTCCTTTGCTATATGTATGAGAACCAAAACCAATGTTTTCATGCTCCGTAAGACAACAGGAAATCCTGTCTGTAACATCGATCTCCAATAACCTTTCATTATTTTGAACGATTGCCGCATCTACCTTATCGGAAGCATTAGCTATAGCATCTCCGCTATGTCCTGTTTCTCCTAACTTGATAGTTCTGTATTGTTTGTATATAACTGTCATATTTATTCCTCCATATGTAAATAAGTATGCAAAATTACAAAAAATTCCCACATATGCAAGAAAAAAGCCCATTATTCGTTAAAAAACTTAGATTTTTAATCTAAAAACGAAGATAGGAGCTTTTTAAATTGGTAATTGGTCATTTGCCATTTGTCATTTGTCATTTCTCATTTGTCATTTAAGTTTATAGGACGCTGCGCTATAGGTTTTAGGACGTTGCACTACAGGGATCAGGACGCGGAGCTACAGGTTTGAGGACGCTGCGCTATAGGTTGTTTACGCTTGGCGATGAGACCAGATAGCATCTTCGCTTCCTCATTGATTAATAATTCCATTTGTTCAAACTCCTCGTGACTAATATATCCAAGGTCGCATGCAATATCCAACTGAGAGAACACCTCCATTAAAGAGCCATAGGCGATGTTATAGAAATGCGCTTGGTCTTTTTGCGAGTTACGTCCAGAGCCTTCTGCAATATTCGAGGGGATAGAGATTACTGCTCTGCGAAGTTGGTCACTCAGAGCAAACTGTTCCTCACGGGGAACTTCTTTAAGAGTTCGTATATTTGCTTTACCAACTCTTTTGATTTGATATATACATTCAGATTACGAAATGTCGTCATGATTGTTTTTGTTTTCAAGAATGCTATGCTACAAATTATCGGACGCTGCGCTATAGGTTTTTAAAGGACTTAGTATCAAATGATTGTATTTCATTTTTTCAATTGCGTCATTATTATATCTCATTTCCCTACTATTCACGCTGTTATCTGAATATCATAACCCAAACAATCGTTCTGGCTTTTCTCAAAAGCGTTATCTATATACTTATCCATATGTTCCAAAAACTCATCCTCTTCTACATACGCGATATACGAACCCGTTAATGCATCTACGCTCTTACACTTATCACAACTATACACAGGAGGATTTTGATTCCATCGATTAGCCTTTATCAAGCCAAATACCTTCTCCTCATGATAGTTATTGGTAATATGCCCATCTTCGTTCTTGACAGAATACTTAAACCAATCATATTTGCCGTTCACCTTCTTTATAACGGCCACAATTCCGTTACGTTGAGAGGTTGTCCCATCACGAGATACCTTCTTTAGGCTATACGATATCTCATCTTCAATCCATGTACTCGCAAGCATTTCCGGAGAAAGAACAACTATCGTGACGGTTGTTCCCCATATCATATTCTTTAGATAGTTCCATATTGCATCATCGCTATCATCAGACTTATTGGGGCTAAAACCGTTCTCTCCATTATAGTACTTAGCATCTTCACCCATATGCCAAATGATGCGATCGCGCACGTCTCTTGCATCACTGTATTTATACGATATAAATGTTTTATGTGCCATATCAATTTTATTATATGTTTAACAAATCCTTTACCAAAGAGGTATAGGTTAATTCCGTTTCCAACCTCGAATCATACAAACTCGGATTATCATCGTAAATAAACTTTGCAGCTGCTCCAGTACTTGCTATCGGAAAAACTTTAGCCTCAGGATGAAATTCCTTGAAAAGGACATATTCATCCTGTACTCCTTCCATGCCTCCCACGAAGAATGCAGCGTCGAACTCATTATCCCCTAACATACACTTCCTCATCTCCATGAGACTATCCTCGCGGCTTCCCATATCTTGAATCTTAACAACATGTGCTACCTCTTCATTTTCTAAAGGGAAATATTTCTCAAAAAATCTTGATTGATACAATGTCACATGTTGATTGACTTCCATTCCATAATGGCGAAGCACTTGCGCTATCAATTTCGTTATCGAAGGATGTCCTCCCCAAATAAGTCTGCAATCGTTTGATAGCAATACAGACGTTATTGCCAATACAGCATCGCGTATGGCTATCACATCCGCAGTCTCGAAATATTTCGGATCTCTTGCGGCAGAAGGAATACTTGCCGACAAGAATATATTTAATTGTTTTGTAGCCATATCGCAAAATCTTTCTTTTTAATCGTTTTAACTTCCAAAGAATCATTCAACCAATCCAAATGTTGTATCCACCTCTTCTTGATTCGTAAGTCATCATAGATAAGATGTAGTTTAACATCCGGACATTTAAGCATCTCCTTAAAATCTAACGAGTTGTAGCAATCGTACGATTGCGGCACTCCTACTGCTGGGATAAACACATTCTTGGGATGTTCCTCGTTATATTCTACCAGATACTTATACTCCTGTACCATCTGACGTCCAACTTTCGATGCCTCTTTGATAAACTCACCCACTAAATCATCTTGTCTGGCTGCCATATTGCGCACACGCAGAGACTCTACTCTGCGAGTAATTTCTCTTACTACTCCATCCGTCAAGATACCATTCTCTAAATTACTATCTGTCAATGACATTATTTCACACAACTGATTATGAGGATCCAACTTCTGGTTTGGCCATATGATTGCTAATACACCTATTCGTTTCTGATTGGCATTCGTAATCTCTTCTTGGCACCATTGGCTTTTGCTAAAGTTCTCCGTGTACAATTGAATCAATACATCACAATCCGACAACCGATGATTTAACTCCTCTTGAAAATCTTGTGCTGCCGCAATGGAATAATCATCCAAGAAAGTATCGTAATTGCGACGATTCAAAGCATCGAACAATTGATTCGCAATTTTTGCCGAATCGGTTCGTCGGTAACTGATAAATAATTTTCTTGTCTGCCGCAGCAACCGCAGTGATTCAAGAGCATAATTCACAAACTTATCTACATCGTCTGATGTATATAGTTTACCGTTCATTTGACGAATCACCTTTGGTATCTCGTTCTCAAAGTTGCCAGTCTTAAAATACACGGGTATAATAGCATCTCCGTTCGCAAGCAACACCTTTAAAATATCCTCGTCACAATTATCATGTCCCTCTTTCCCAAAGTAATATGCAAACGCCGGTTGCTTGTTGTCGTATTTCTGCTCAAAAATCGGTGCCATAATTACATCAAAAGCCTCCTCGAGCAAACCCATTTCGCGGATTTTCTCATCAAGGCGCTTTCCAATCTCCATACATGCCGAATTCGCTACATCTCCTAGAAATATGATTTGATACTTATATCTCATCATTCACCCTCCTTTATCTTTGCGTAATACTGATTCATACAACTCTCATCACAATCAACGAACTGGAATTCATTCAATCTTTGTCGAATCTCTATCAAATATTCCGAATGTTCATAAATCTCCTTCAAACTCTTCTCATACACATTATCCGGTCTGCTTTCCACAAATCCTTCCGGTAAATCATTTTTGAATGCCTCACATGGATAAACCAATCCATCATACCGTACATTCAACTTAACTATCCCGGTATTACAACTCATACGTTTAGCACAATCCGAAAAAGGTATACCCATGCGTATAGAAAGCATCTTCTCATCTCGTATTCGTTTTACCTCTTCTCGTACACTTCTTTCCTCTTCTTCCGTTAAATATGTCAATTCCTTATTATCCAGCACACGTCCGTGCTTAACCATCCTCAAAAAACTGATTTGACTCACACCCAATTCATTGCATTGCCTGATAATTTGCGGAATTTGCTGATAGTTTATCTTCATCGGCACCACATGCGTCTCCACCCTAATCCCGACACTTACTGCTGATGCAATCGTTTGGCGCATCAACTCATATCCACCACATTGTGTCCCCATTATCGTGTTATACGTCTCGCTATCTGCCGCTTCGTAGTTGATTATGATTGTTTCTACATGCTCTTTGATTCGCTGCAAAACACTCATTGGAATCAATTGATACGTATTCCCGTCATAATAAATGCCGCTCGTATAAATCACACATTTAGCGCCCAGTCCATATACATAATCCACTATCTCTGCCAACTGCGGATGTAAGAACGGTTCTCCTCCGGATATGCATATCTTTCTCGCACCTAATTCCACAGCATCAGCAATAACCGAGCACACCAATTCATATGGCATCGTCCGCACCTGTTCCCATGATGAATAGGAAGAACAATGTATGCAGTTATTCGGACACTGTTGTGTAATCTCTATGGATATCTCTTGTAATCTCATATCTAAAACAGCAATCGCTCCCGTTCCGGTTCATATTGAAGCTTTGCGCTTACTTTCCATGCCGGTGGGAATACATATTCAATCGGTGACGCATGCACATTATACTTCTGCTTGATACGCACATTATCTACCTTCAACTCAGGCATTTTAGCACGCAGATACTTATCCGTCTCGCAGAAGCAATTTTGCAAATCAATCAATTTCGGTTCATGCCCTGGCAATGGTTTAAATTCCGTGAAACCATATCGTCTCTGCAACTCTTCCAGATGCTCATGCACATACCGTATAGCATCCTCATAATCATCCCCGTATTCCACGAAGCATTTCTTGATTCCTCGAATAGCACCTATTCCTGCCTTCACAAAACCATTCTCGTCATAACTAAAGAATGGCGCATAATTCATATCTATTGCATACTGATATGCCAAGAATCCTCCTATAAAAGAACAATTATGCAAGCAATCGTACAACTCCTCTATGCTCTTAGCTCTCACTAATTGCGACATCCGTCCGTTTTTCAAAATCTCCCGTTCTACCATCTGCAACCATTTTTCATGCTTGGTTGGCCACGTCGTATAATCTCGATGACTTCCTGTCATCATATAGGCGTTATTGAAAATTGGCATTTCCTCTTGACGTCTCGTCAATAACTTCGCTATAGCATGAGGATCAAAACTATCAACCGTCAATGGCTTTTCCAACTCACGCATCAGATACTCCCATGTATCCGGTCGATTGAATATCTTAAACAACAATATCCGCAGCAGCATATCTTCTTCCCTTTGTGCCGCATATTTGCCATATATGATATTCTTGAGCAGATACTGACTTACCCGATCTGTTGCACGGTAAACATTCGTGAATTTAAAGGTGCGAAATATCGCGTCATCCGTCCAACACGTATCATTCGGCCTTTGACATTTGCGCCAAAAGATATTCATCCGCTCCTGCATAAAATAGAAATAATACCGAAGCGTATTGTCGTTCGGAATAATCTTATTCTTCATAGATTGGCATCTCGCCTAATTGGTGTTCTAACGACCAGTTTATAGGATCTCCAGATATGCCCATTGGGAATGTACTCTCTATCCAGTTGATAAAGGCGTTCAAATCTTCCTGCCTGTTTTGCAAATCTAAAAACGTATAGTTACGGAGCACATTTCGATATATATAATCGAATTGATCTGGAATCGGCACATGATGATCTCCCAAATAATAGAAATGATCTGACAGCAAGACATTCTTTCCGCTCGAATCGGAACGCAAATGTCCATCATTAGGAATACCACCTTCTTTGCTGTGAGCACAATTTTCTTGTATTACTCTTCCGGATTGTGGATCTGTATGATATACATTATCGCCATACATTTGAACCAACGAACCTGTTAAATTGGGACGCTTACATAAGAAACGTGCATCTTCCCAGTATTGGTCAAATGTCATCTTATGAGTTACCTTCATAGCATAAATTAAGTGCCCAAGGCAACCCAATCTCTGGCTACCTAAGCCTACGACCCAGTCTCCAATATTCAAATGTGGATTTGAGCGAATCTGAGCCTTACATGTTGCTAATGTTAACGTTCCATGAAAAGGGTTTGGGGCAAACCCATAGTCGTGATCTAATTTATATCTAAAGCAATTCATTTTAATAACTATTTTTAACTGTTACACCTGATACGTATAATATTATGAATAGGAGCAGATGGTGTACTATCAAAATTTTCCATCGGTTGTTTTTCTCCTGATATAATTTCTCCAAGAGTATCGATCGATCCCCAACCCAACAAGGATGTTCCATATCGATTAAACGCTTCTGGTAATTCTACATTATCTTTACATCCCCACTCATATATGCCTATGATTGTTTTTCCTTGTTTAGCCGCACTTTGAATTTCATAATTCACCCACGGCCGTGTATGTGTATCTTCCCCTATAAGCACAATGAATGTACCGGCCCACTTGATACACCGACGTAGATAACGAGCTATTAGGGCATCCGACACTTCATAGTTTCGCTTATAATCCTTCTTCTCTACCGAACTATTTCGAGCATCATACCCTTTTTGTTTCAGCAACTCTTTCAACCGCTCCAGGTGCTCCTCGTCCTCTCCATAATGACTAATAAATACATTATTCATACAAGAACTAATATTATTTTCCGTTTACCTGTAATTTAAAGTACGGGGTGCTGCTATCCCATTTCTAAAGCCAACTTTCAGTTAGAGATCACCCCTATCAGCAATAATTAGTCTCATCAACTTGATTATTACATGATCGATTATATTATTGCCACCCACCTCTAAATAGACCTCCATAGAATGGCGCAAAAATCTTTAGTTACACTCCTTTAAATTTCCGTTTTATCCACCGCCACATTCGCATCCACGGGATAAAATAAGCCACGAACAAGCATACAACGATTCCGATTGCAATAACAGTACCCAAAGACAAATCGGAATACCAATGTCCCAACTCCTCTGAAATTTTTGCAGGAAATATCCCAATTATTAGGCTGCACACTAGATTAGCGAAAACAGCATAAATTATCTGCTCACTACCCAATCTCTCCTTCTCAAACTCAGTGAAGAAGGAATAGGATTTCAGCTCATCGGTTTCCTTTGTCTGATCTTTCTGAAATAATATGATATACTCATCCTCTAATGCATGCAGACCTACTAAATAACGGTTAAATGCATCGTTCTCCAAAATGCGAATATTTTTTAACTTGTTTGAATCAGCATATGTCAAATAGTAATCGCTTGGCACAACATGCATACAGAAGCAACTCCGTATTTTATCGCATATGTATTTACCGTGATTAATGCAGAGGTTTATCGAATCCGGAATGTTCCTCATCTCATTGATCTTCAAATCATATAGATAGGAGTTCTTGGTTATGCCGGAATGTACCACAACGAACTTTTCTAATTGCGTTTCAATCAAGAAACGAATATATGCCTTCGCTTTAGGTACGTCAACTTTGATTTTATCTAAATTCTCTACTGTAAAGACACATTTCCCATCTTCTATCGAAAAACATAATATTGGTAATATTGCTAACGGATCTCTCCCTTTAAACTCAACAACACCTCCATTAGCCGGAGAATCTCCAATAGATATAACTTTCTTTACAGTATCATTGAATATAAACTTGCAATTGGCACTATTTTCTGTCAACAAAGTTCTCGCCAGACACAACACCTTATCTTCCTTTCCAATGAACGGTAGCGATAATAAAAATTCAACCTTGTCAGTCTGATTCTTCTTTTCTCTCAAATCAAACTCGATGCCAATCTCTAATGCCCCTTTTCCATGCAAGTCCCATGTACAGATATGCAAACGATCAATATCTACAGGTTGGTCTGTCAAAATAAAGATTGCGTTATTCATGACAATACAAATTTAGATTATTGCAAATACCGATACGACTGCGGAGCCACAAAATTACTATCCAGTACTTTGGGATCTAATGGGGCTTGGTATTTCTTATAATTAGCTATAGCCAATGCATAGGCCGTATCCGTCCCGTGAAAATACTGGTCGTATAGTTCCTGCGATATTCCCCCATATTGGTTCGTTTGGTTCCATAGCGACTTCGGAGTATCTTCAATCACTCGATCTATCTCAAATTCACCCACAATCTTGCATATAGGACTGGTCGCATACACGAGCACCGACTCTACTGATTGTTTGAATATCTTGCGCCGATATTCGAATCGTTTCTCTCCTGCAAAGATTTCTTCACAATACTGTGGCTTAATCGATAAAATAATTTTCATTACATTCTCCTAATTTTATAATATCATCAAACTGTTGATCTGTTAACTTAAAAAATCCCCAGTAGACACCATATGGTATATGAACATCTTGAACCAGCGTTCCCATATTAATTCGTTTAGTCAAAGCCAAGTTATATGTCATCTTTATTATCACAAAATGAGGATTAGCGAAACAACGTCTTAGTTCAGATTCCGTAAACACAGAATAACCTTTGACATATTTCAGATATTCATCTACATTATCGAAATCACTTCGGTTCTTAATTTCCTCCACTACACATACAGATGTCACCACGCTTCTGAACCATGCTCGATTCTCTTCATCTGTCGTTCGATATATAAGTAGGACATCTCCATTTTTCAGGTATCGTGTGCCAGGCATAAAACTTATATATATCTTATGAATGCTATTCGCATGGGACACATCAGCCATCATATCATACTTCTCTCCTCTTACAGACGAGTCTGGGAATAGCCGTGAATGGTATCTCGGTTTGATACTTAGGACATACTTATCTCTATTGCGACGATGGACCAGAGGATAATCTTTCTCCGGGTTGTTCCAATTAGTTTGCAAAGACTTTACGAAAACCAACTCATCGCCTTTTTTTCCGTACTCTTGGAAACCGAAATTCTTAACTTTCTGTATAAGGGGCTTCTGCATTATTCGATCAAAGATTGTTACATATATTTCTTCCACATTATTCGCTATGGCATAATCAAAGGCTTTCTTAAAGAACCGTTCACCAACTCTCGTGTTGTGTCCATTTACTTTGAACGTCCCTATCTTCAATCGGCGCTTTTCCGGCATTATTGGGGTCACATCCTCTACTGCACCATCTTCTATCTTCAGATACAAAAACGCTTGTAGTTGACCAAACTCATCACGTTGTACATAAGCCTCTTCTCCAGCATCTGCTTTCCGTTCAAACCAATCCTCAAACCCAGGATAATCACTCTTTAAAGAATCAAAAAACACATCCGACAGGTCTACTGCGCTAAACTTTTCTAGTTTAATTGTCTCTATCATAACCTTCAAATTTTAAACACGCTGCAAAGGTACAAAAAAAAAATGACATATACAAGAAAAAGCCTAATATTCGTTAAAAAACTTAGATTTTTAATCAAAAAACGAAGATTGGGCTGTTTTCAATTGGTAATTGGTCATTTGCCATTTGTCATTTGCCATTGCCCATTTGTTTAGGTGTAGTCCTTCCTTCTTTTAAGAACCGACTTCCTTCCCCTGCCTTTGGCATTATCTCTCCCGTAAGCGAGTCGTGATTTTTCTTTTATTTGTTTCTCGGTTGTCACTCGGTCATCCCCCGCTCATCGGTCGGTGGGGATTATCTCCCAATGACCATTTTTACGTCCTCCAACTCTCTTGATCGACTTGCCCCTCATCGCTTTTATTTGCTCTTCCACACCACGCTCAGACATGGAAAGGGTGTGAGCAATCTCTTTCATTGTGATTTGAGGATTAACTTTTATCATTGACAATATCTTATCTGACGTCTTTTCCACAATCTTTTCCACAGTAGTACCATCCTCGTACTCTATTATCCATCCGTTAGGGCGGCGAGTAGCAAATCAATCTTACGAGTCGTATCTCCGGCAATCAGTTCCTTCTGTCTTCCTATAAACGCAAAGCCTGTCCCAAGTTCCAACAACAGATCTGTCACACTTTTGCTCAATGCCTCCTCTAACTCCTGCTCGTCGTAAATCTCGTGATTAACCGTCGCAAAGCCGAAATCATAATTCTCCTTGAGCACCTCTTGAACCAGCTTGCTTTGCAATGCAGGCATGTGCTCGGCAAAGTTATTGAGGATCTTTCCCTGGTGTTCGTACAAGTTCGCTTTGATGCAATTAACTAGTGCCGCACGACTCATACCCTGCTCTATCGTCTTACCGATATAGAACAACGCTTCATGTACGGATTTGCATTTGGAGATAATCTCCACATGGTGTCTCCAAGGAACTAATGCAAACGGAGCAGGAAATTCTCCACCGAATTGGTGGAGTTTCTCTTTATCATATTCTATTACAGAGTGTAATAGTTTTCCCACGTCAATTTCTGCACCAATCTGGTGCAGTTTTGTATTTGGAATTTCTTTACCAATCTGGTAAAGTTTTGTATCA
>OCTW013374932.1_pt1 | contig 28435 bp, 13 predicted proteins | sample 1539671 | NCBI WGS metagenome assembly OCTW01 (sample SAMN02144230, study PRJEB22623) | gut metagenome | biome: sheep rumen | host: Ovis aries | place: New Zealand | reverse complement strand
AAGAATCGTTGGCGACAAAAAGGTTACATCCGTCAAGTTTGAACAGTTCGATAAAGAACCTGATTGTAACTCAGTTGTATAGGTTTTTGGGAAAGAAATCGACTTTATATTACTATACGCAAAGGCTAGTTGACCTATCGTAATATCATCACTTAAAATTACATCAATATCTTGCATCGCACTACTGTAAAAAGCTGTTGTGCCGATGCTCTTCAGCGTTGAAGGAAGAGTTGACGAAAAAGCTTTACAGCCAGAGAATTTGCAATCGCTTGTGTCACAATGTATTGGGGTTAAAACGGTAGAAAAGTGATGACGTTATTCTGTAGATGGAGAGAAAAGATGAATATTTAACGTTTTTGACTTTCTGTAACGCTCCGTGAATTCAATTGACATGTGAAATCAAACCCTCTGTCAAACTACTGCGCAACAAGAATTTTACAAACTCTGTATTTGTATAAGTTCGTAATTAACTTTAGGTTTTCCATGAGCAGGACATTCTTTGTATTCCTTTATAACCAGCTTACATTCTTTGTTTGTGTAAAGTCGTGCATATTCAGCTAATTGCTCATCATCTAAATCATCATTTGTACTACCGTTCTTTCTATGTCCATCTTCATCTACGAATTCAAAAACTGAATTGACATGAAATATATGAGAACACTTCGAAGATTGTCTATACAGCCAACGACTTGAGCGTGGGCGACCTGGACGGCGATGGCGAGTTCGAGATTGTAGTAAAGCGTCTGCAGAGCATGATGGATGCCAGTGGCAACATCGTGAGCGACGGTTCGGGTGCCAGCTACTCGCAGCAGGACTGCCTGTGGGCTGTCATCTGGGATGCCTACAAACTGGACGGCACGCTGCTGTGGCGCGTTAAGGGCAGACCAGCATCATTCTCGGCAACTCGTCGAGTTTTGCCATTGCTGACTTCGACGGCGACGGCTGTGCAGAGATGGCGATCCGGACTTGTGAGGGGACGGTGTTCGGTGATGGCACGGAGATTCCAGATACCAATGGCGACGGGAAGATTGACTACCGCACGTGGGGCAATCTGAATACCTCGCATCCCGGCTATCTTGACCACTATAATTCTGCCGGTCCAGAGTTCATCAGCATTATCGATGGCAAGACGGGTCGCGAACTGGCGCGTGACATTTATTGATCGCGAGACCTCGCAGTCGTGGGGCGACGACTATTGGAAGCGCGCCTGCTCGTTCCGTGTCGGTGTAGGCTGTTTCGATGAGACGGGTCTGCCATCGGTTATACTCGGTCGTGGCGTCTATGGCCACAGCGTCATCGAGACATGGGACTGGCGTGACGGTCAGCTCACCAAGCGTTGGCGTTTCGATACCAATGACAAGGGCACAGGCAAAGACGGCAAGAAACACAGCACCTACGCCAGTCAGGGCAACCATTCCTTGAACGTGGCCGACCTCGACGGCGACGGGCTGGATGATGTGATGGACGGCTCGATGGCGGTGGACCACGACGGCATTGGCCTCTGGAACACCCGCTTAGGCCACGGCGATGCGAACCATGTGGGTAAGTTCCTGCCCGAGCGCGAGGGGCTGCAGATGTTCCACTGCTTAGAGACCGGCAAGACGATGGTGGCATTACACGATGCCCGCGACGGCTCGGTCATCTGGAAGAAAGATGCTGCCAGCGACAACGACATGGGGCGCTGTCTGGTAGGCGACTTCTTCCCCGAATATCCTGGCTGCGAGTTCTTCTACTATCAGGGCAACTACATCCAACAGGACGGCACCGAGACCAACATCAACACCAAGGGTCAGAAGGGCGGTTGCGGCATGGCCGTGTGGTTCGACGGCAATCTCTCGCGTCAGCTTATTGAGGACAACATCATTCAGAGTCCGAAATATGGTCGCACGTTCACGATGTACCGCTACTCCGAGACCTTCATCAACGGCACGAAGTCGAATCCTTCATGGTACGGCGACCTCGTGGGAGACTGGCGCGAGGAGATTATCCTGCCCGACACCACACGCTTGCAGGACATCAAGATTTTCTCCACTTGGTACCCCACGACGCACAAGTTCCCGTGGCTGATGACCGACCACTGCTACTGGATGAGTTGCCTCAACGAGAACATCGGCTACAACCAGCCCACCCATACCGGCTACTATCTAGGCAGCGACCTGAAGAACGATGCTGAGGCGTGGGCCGAGGCTGAAAAGGTGCAGAACATAATCATTCCGACTGCTGTCAACACCGTCATCACCCATCCGAATTCCGATAACAGCAGCATCTATAACCTATCGGGGCAGCGCGTGAATGCGTCATATAAGGGTATCATCATAAAGAACGGAAAAAAACTGTACAACAAATGAGAAATATCAAATTTCAGCCGACATCAGCTTTTACATCTTGAGTACAGCTAAATCACTTGCCCTTTTTTACATAGTCACCGGGTTTCATTCCAAATTGCTTCTGGAAACACTTGGTGAAATAGGAAGGGCTGGAGAAACCTACCATATAGCCCACTTCACTGACCAGATAGTTGCTCTCGAGCAGGAGGCGTGCGGCGCGCTTCAGCCTGACCACCTGTATCATCTCGTTGGGCGTGACGTCGGTGAGCGACTTGATCTTGGCAAAGAGTCCGCTGCGGCTGATGTTGAGCTGGTCAGCCAGGAAATTGACATTGAGGTCGGCGTTGGCCACGTTGTCCTCGATAATCTGGCTCATCTTTTTCAGGAACTCGTTGTCTACAGGATTGGTGCCCATCTGCGCCACGTCCTCAAAGGGCTGTGTGCTGACCTTCTGCATGAGCAGCCGGCGCATCTGCAGGATGTTGGCGATGCAGGCCTCGAGGTATTCCACCGAGAAGGGCTTTTCTATGTAGATGTCCGCCCCGACGTTCATTCCCTCCGTCTTCGACTTGTTGTCGGCCTTGGCGGTGAGCATGAGGAAGGGGATGTGGCTGGTGAGCGGGTTGCGGCGTATCTGCCGGCAGAAGTCTGCGCCGTCCATGCGCGGCATCATCCAGTCACTGACGATGATACTCACCTCGTTCTTGACTATCAGATCCAGAGCCTCGATGCCGTCGGCGGCTGTGAGCACGGTGTAGTGCTGCGCGAAGTGGGAAGCGAGGAAACTGACCATGTCGTCGTTGTCGTCGACGATGAGGATGGTGGACGTTGAAGATTGAAGATTGGAGATTGAAGATTGAGTGATGGACGTTGCGCTTGGAGCGGGCAGCTCCTCAACAATATTTGTTGTATTGGCATCCTGCACTGTCAAATGCTGGAGTATGGGCAGGGTGACGGTGAAGGTGGAGCCTTGTCCCACGGCTGACTGCACGCCAATGGTGCCGTGATGTAGGTCTACGATGCGCTTGACGATGCTCAAGCCGATTCCCGTGCCGGGCTTGTTGCCCTGTGACTGGAAGAAGGGCTCGAAGATGCGTTCCATGTCCTCCTGGCGTATGCCGGTACCGTCGTCGGCCACCTCGATGACGAAACGGTCGTCATCGGCATTGGCCAAGCAGCGCAGCTCAACACGGCTCTTGGCATATTTGTTGGCATTGGTCAGCAGGTTGCTGATGACCTTGGTGATGCCCTCACTGTCGATGATGGCGGTGAATCGCTCAGGCGGATAGACGGTGGTGAACTGTTTCCCTCCTTGCTCGAAGGTAGGCTCGAAGCGCTCGCTGATGGAGTGGAGCAGCTGGTTGACGTTGTGCGATGCGAAGTGCATGACGAGGCTGTGCTGTTCCACCTTGCGGAAATCCAGCAGCTGATTGACCAGCTCTAACAAGCGGTGTGCATTGCGGTCGACGATGTCAAGCTGCTTGTCATCAATCGTCTTTTTCAGTTTCTCCAACGGCCCGATGATTAGCGAGACGGGAGTGCGTATCTCGTGTGCCACCATAGTGAAAAACGAGAGACGTGCCTCACGGCTCTCCTTCTCCTTCTGTTCATTCACCCGCTGCAACTCCTGCTGATGCTTTCGCTCGGCCCGCTTCAGCCTGACGTGGACGTAATACCAGATGGCCAGCGCAATGATGATGGCATAGAGCATCTTGGCCCACCACGTCCACCATAGCGGCGGATTGACGACGATGGTGAGCGTGGCCTCGTCCTTCGACCATACTCCATCGCTGTTGGTCGCCCTGACGCGGAAGGTGTAGGTGCCGGCGGGCAGGTTGGTGTAGGTGGCTTTCGGATTGGCGCCGGAAGTGCGGTTCCAGTCGCGGTCGAAGCCGTCCATCATGTACTCATACTGGTTCTCGGTGGGCGAGTAATAGCTGAGTGCCGCAAACGAGAGGGTGAGCATCCGCGCCTCGTCATGATTCAGCACGACTTTTTGGGGCAGCAGCGAATAGTGCTGTGCATCTTCCTGCTGATTGAAGTAGTTCAGTTGGGTAACATAGACCCGTGGCATGACGCTGTTGGCCTTTATCTGATAGGGATAGAACATGTTGAATCCGCCCGTGGTGCCCACGAAGATGCGCCCGTCGCTGGCCTTCATCACGGCACTGGGCTGTGCCTGTTCGCTAACGAGGCCGTCGTGGCGAGTAAAGCGTTGCAGAGTACTGCCCTCGGGCAGCGGCTCATAACGCACGATGCCACGGTCGGTGGGGAGCCACAGCACACCGTGGTCCTCCACAATACCCATGATGTTCTGCGAAGGCATATTGAGGCGTACCTGCTGGAAATGGCCTTTAGACACATCTGTAAGGTAGCAGAGTCCTAGCGACGTGCCTATCCACAGTCGCTGCGACTCATCGATGAGGACGGCGTTGACCTGGTCGCTGGGCAGCGACTCCTTGTCGTCGGCCAGATGCTTGAACTGGTGCAGCTGTCGGCTGTCGGGCTGGTACTGCCAGAGGCCGCCGCCCTGCGTGGCGAGCCAGAGCGCGCCCGTATGGTCTTCCACGATGTCGATGGTCAACGCGCCCAGCTCGCCTATCCTTTCGAAGGAGTCCGTCGTGTCGTTGTAGAGGTTCAGCCCGTGCATGGTGGCAGCCCATGTGCGCCCGTGGCTGTCGTGCAGGATGGCGTAGACGCTGCTGTCATCGAGGCTGTGCTCATCGCTGGTGCGTATATAATGGCGCAGCTGTCCGCTGACGAGGTTGAGCACATACAAGCCGTCGGAATAGGTGCCTATCCACAGCTCGTCGCCCTTCAGGGCCAGGGCGTGGACGTTGAGAGTCTTAAGAGGAGAGAGATTACTAAGAGGGGAAGGGTGAGAGGTGGAAGTGGGATTGAAGCACATCAGTCCGCCATCGTCGCTGGCTATCCAGATGTTGCCTTCGTGGTCTTCGCAGAAACGTGAGATGATGCTGCCCGCCAGTCCGTTGCTGACAGTGAAGCCCTCGAAGCGTTTGCCTACAGGCGACATATAGCACACGCCGGCATAGAACGTTCCTATCCAAAGGCCGCCCTCGTGGTCGTTCAGGATGGAGTAGGCAAAGCTTGGAGTTAAGAGTTTAGAATTAAGAGTTAAGAGTTCTTGCTGTGCAAGCGTCCTTCGGCCGAGCGGAGAGTTAAGAGGCTGGAGCCAGTCGCCCGTCTTGGGATTGTAGCCGATGATGCCATCGTCGCAACCTATCAGGATGCTGCCATCTCGCTCGGTCAGCGTGTGGATGTGGTGTGCGCCATGCGTCCCGTCGGGTGCTGTCATCTGTTCTATGCGTCCGTCGCTGTGCATACGCAGCAGTCCGTTCTCCCAGGAGCCTATCCACATCTGTCCGTCTCTAGTCTGGAGCATACACAGTGCATGGCAGTTCTCCACACCGCTCGTTGCGACAGGGTCGAACCTGTCGTGCAACTGGTTCAGGCGGCAGATGGGCGTGGTACTCCAGTTGCTCACCGTCCACACCTGATTGCTGTTATCGACATAGACCTGAGCTATCTGTCCTACGTCATAGTGGTGTTGACTGCCTGTCTTCGGGTGATAGTGCCACACGCCCTGTCCTAATGTCGATACCCACAGCTGGCTGTCGCAGTCGAGGGTGAGGTGGCTGACGGCTGTATGGATGTCGATGGGCAGGCGCTCGAAATGGTCGTCGGCCACGTTGAGCCGGAACACGCCTTGTTCCGTGCCCACATATATGCGTTGCCCGTCGGCCAGCAGTGCCGTGATATACTGGTTGTTGCCCAACTGTGGTATGCGGTAGGTCTGCACCTGGATGCCGTCGTAGCGGCAGAGGCCGTTGTCGGTTCCCATCCAGATGAAGCCGCAGCCGTCCTGCACCATGCGCCGCACCGTGTTGGAGGGCAGCCCGTCGTCCATCGTGATGCTGCGATAGGAGGCGTCGGGCTGGGAATAGGCTGGCAGGGCTGATAGGGCTGCAACAATGTTGCAGCATAAGAAACAAACGGCGAGGTACAGCTTCAATTTTTTCAATTTCTCAATTTTTCAATTATTCATTTTTCCAAGTACCAGTTGTCCATGGAGCTGAGCTTCTGGAGCAATGCGGCATCGACGGTGCCGTTGCGGCGGGCCACACGCGAAGCCAGATAGGCGGGGTCGGAGCGATGCATCGACACGCGCATGAGGTCGTAGAAGCGATGCCCCTCGAAGGCAAACTCCAGCGCCTCCTCGTCGATGATCAGGTCTTCCACCTTCTCTATCTGATACTGCAGCAGCGCATCACCGCTGAGTGCGTCGTCAGTAGGCATCTCGTAGGTCGTGTTGGCAGCCGAGTAGCCACAGCCGCGCGAGTGCAGGCCCATCGTGTTCTCTGTCGTCTGTCCGGCCGTCGTCTCCAAGAAGTACATGTTGTCAGGGAAGTTGAACGTCCTCAGCCACGCCTCATCGGCAGGATAATAGGGGATGACCTCGCTTTCCATGACGCTGTTGTTCACTCCGCGCTTCAGTATCTGGAAGGCGAAGCGCGGGAATCCTGCACGGTTGAGTGCCTCGGCCATGCGCAGGTAGACCATGGCCCGGCGATAGATGTGCACGTTGCGCGTGGTGTATTTGGCGTTGGTCACATAGTTGGTGACGCGCTTTCCGTTGAGCATGATGTTGGCATTGTCCACCTGCGTGAAGACTGCCTGCAGGCGCAGGTCGCCTGAGCGGTTCTCCGGCAGGCCGGCGGGCGCTATGACGTACTCGCCGCCTGAGCTGTAGTGACAATACTTCTGGGCAGCCGACAGAAGGTAGAGACTCTGCGAGGGAACGATAGACTCCCGGTATTCGTTCTGCTCGGTGGTGTTGAAGAGGTTGCGCAGTTGGCTGTAGTTACCCTCGGAGGGGATGGAGTCGCCGGGAATCATGGTTATCAGTTCGGCGTTGCCATTGCTGTTCTCTGTCTGGAAGGCGATGTACGACCATCCGTCCACCGTCTGCATCCAGTGCGAGTCGTTGGGAGAGAAGCGCACCGACGCCGTAGAGAGGGGATAGGATGAGTTCTTGCCGTTGCGGGTGGTGATGTACTTGTAGTAGTTCTCAGCAGCCTCGCGATAGTTGCCAGCCCAGAGGTGGAGGTCGCCCAAGAGGATATAGATGGGGAAATAGAACAGGCGCGAGTCTGTGTTGCGTATGGCGCCATAGCTGGGCATCTCCATATCGGCGTAGGGCGCTATGTCGGCAGCGAAATAGCGGCATATCTCCTGGATGTCACACTCCTTATAGTCTTTCTCTCCCTGCTCCTTCGTCAGGATGGGTTCCGTGATGAGCGGCACCCTTCCGTAGATGGTGGCCAACTGCAGGTAGGTCCAGGCGCGGTATGCCTTCACGGCTGCATACTCCTTCATGAATATCGTCTCGTTGCGGCTGTTGCGCAGCGCCGTGTCGGCGTTGGCGAGGAAATAGTTGCAGTTGTTGACGATGGCATAGTAGTCGGCAATGTCGTTGTACCTGTTGTCGGTGCCGATGTTGAAGGAAGCCACGTCACGGATGTCGGCATCGGCGTATGGCGTGACGCTGACGAGGTCGCCGCGCAGCTCGCCCAGCAGGATGGTGCGGTCGGCCACCACCTGCAGCTTGTTCATAATGCCGGCCACCGACCACAGCGTGTCCGCATCGCTGGTGAGATGGTTCTTGTCAGCGTATGTCACGATGTCGGAATCGTCGTAGAGGAAGTCAGAGCATGAGACCCCCACCCAGCCTCCCCCTGTGAGGGGGAGGAGTATATACATCACGAAGCGAAAAGCACTTCTTATATTATTGTAAATTGTCTGTTTCATATTCTTGGCATTTAACTGATATCTGTTTGCTATGTAATGACTCCCCTCCCTGCAGGGAGGGGCAGGGGGAGGGTCTGTTATAGGTTGATTTTCACTCCGGCTACGATGCTGCGGCTCTGCGGCAGTCGGCCCATGTCTATGCCCTGTCCGATGACGCTGTTGGTCATGGCAGACTCCGGGTCGGCACCGAGGTAGCGCGACAGCGTCAGCACGTTGTTGGCCTGCACCCAGAACTGCAGTCCCTGCAGGAACGTGGTGTTCATGGGCAGCGTATAGCTGAGGGTGACGGTCTTCAGCTTCAGGTAGCTGCCGTCCTCTATCCATCGGTCGCTGAAACGTGCATTGCCCATGGGGTCCTGGAAGGTGGCACGTGGCACGTCGGTGGCATGTCCCTCCGTCTGCCAGCAGCGCGTCATCGCCGTCGTCTGGTTCATAAAGCGGCTGCCGCTCTCCAACTGCTGGCGCAGATAGTTGTAGACGTCGTTGCCTACGGAGTAGTTGAAACGAGCGTCCAGCTTCCAGCGCTTGTAGGCCAGCGATGTGAAGATGTTGCCGAAGATGTCGGGGTTGGGGTCGCCGATGACGGTGCGGTCGGCCTCGTCTATCTGATGGTTTCCGTCCCTGTCGGTGAAGTGCATGTCGCCGGCCCCGAAGTATTGGCGGGTCACGCCGTCGCTGCCCAATAGGTAGAGGGCGGCATCGGCAGCAGCCTCCGAGGTGGCGAAGACGCCCTCCGTGGTGTAGCCATAGAAGAGGTTTGCCGGCTGGCCGACGGTCGTCAGGACGGTGGCTCCGCAAACGGTGGCCTCGATGGATTTTCCATTAGGCACTTTGGTGACCTCGTTCTTGTAGTGTCCTATGCTGGCACCCACCTCCCATTGGAAGTCCTTCAGGGCAAGCACCTTTCCTACGACGCTCACGTCGAAGCCGTGGTTTTTCATGGCGCCGTCGTTGCTCCAGTTCTGCCGCAGTCCCGTCACATACTTCAGGGGCTGATACATCAGCAGATGGCTAACGTTGCTGTGGAACCAGTTGACACGCAGGTTCAGGCGGTTGGCCAGGAAGTTGGCTTCGAGGCCAAGGTTCAGCCGCGTGGTGGTCTCCCACTGCAGGCGGGTGTTGCCGATATTCTCGAACGACAGTCCCGAGACATCCTCCAAGAAGTTGTGGGAGGCGAAATAGCTGCGTGCGGCATGATAGTCGATGTCGTCGTTACCGCTGACGTCGTAGCCTGCGGAGAGGCGTAGGTAGTTGAGGGTTGAGGGTTGAGTGTTGAGTGACTGGAACCACGGTTCGTTGCTGACCACCCAGGCAGCCTGTGCGCCGTGGAAGAATCCCCAGGGAACTTCGAAGAGCTTCACCGAATGGTCGGCATCGCGGCCAAAGCGCGAGGAGGTCTCCATCGCTGCGTTCAGCTGCAGGTAGTAACGCTGCAGGTAGTTGTACTGTGCCTGCACGTACCATGCGATGTCCTTCCAGCTGTTGGACGCACCCGACGGCTTGGCGTTGTCGAGCGTCGAGCTGATGGCGGGCATCTTGTCGCTCGTCGTGTTGTAGCCCAGCTGTGAAATCTGTGTGTAGTCCTCCCAGTTGAAGCGGACGCCGCCGAAGATGTTGAGTGATGAGTGCTGAGTGTTGAATGACCAGTCCAGTCGGGTGTCGCTCATCAGGGAGTTCTGCTTGGCAGCCATCGAGCGTACCTCGTTTTCGCAATAGGCGTTGACGCTCGACACGTAGTAGCGGGGCACGCCGTTGCGGGGGATATAGAACTTCTCGTTGGTGTTCACCAGATTGTAGCTGAAGAGTTCGCTCAGCTTCAGGTGGCTGTTGAATTGGTAGCTTGGCGTCACTGCCAGGTTGATCATCGAGTTCTCGAAGTGGTTCTTGTTCTCTGCCTCGCCAAATTCGTTGATGGCTAATGGGTTGGCCAGCTTGTAGTTGTAGTTGCTGTAGGCGGCGAGTGCCTCGTCGAGATAGCTCTCGTCGGCCACGTCGATGTATCCTTCGCGTATTTCTCCGCCAGCGAAGGTCCACGGGCTGATCATCGGACTCTTGGCGTAGGCGAGGAAGGCCGTCGAAGTGGGTGTTCCCTCGGTATAGTTGAGCGGCGCGCCGTCGTTGCGCAGGTTGCGGGTCTGGTTGGCAAAGGAGGCATCAAAGCGGATGTCGAGCTTCTTCGTGATATGAATGTCGGAGTTGAAGCGTATGTTGATACGGTTCATCTTGTTGTTCTTCAGGGTGCTCTGCTGGTCGATGTAGCCTAACGAGAGGTTGTAGTCGGCCACGTCGTCGCCACCCTCCACGTTGATGCTGTAGTTCTGTGTCAGGGCGGTGCGGTAGACATAGTCCTTCCAGTCCGTGTCGTTGCTGTACTGCGGCAGGTAATAGTTCGATGGCGAGGGATTAAGGAACTTGAAGTCCTTCAGCGTGGTGTTCGTGGTCTGCAGCAGGTCGCTGGCATAGCTCTTGTATTGCGAGGCGTTCATCACGTCGAAGGTCTTCGGCTCCAGCGTCACGCCGCCTGAGATGCTTGCCGTGATGCGGGTGGCCATGGAGTGGTTCCTGCGGGTGTTGATGAGCACCACGCCATTGGCACCCTTGGCACCGTAAAGGGCCGTGCCGTTGCGCAGTACCTCGACGCTTTCTATGTCGGTAGGCGAGATATTGGCCAGGATGTCGTTGAAGAATCCGTCGTGAAGCATCGTCCGCCCGTATTGCTGGTCGAAGATGACGCCGTCGACGACGATGAGCGGCTGGGCGTTGGCGTTGATGGAACCCAGGCCGTTGATGAACATCACACTGCCGACGCCCGGCGTGCCGTTGCGGGTCACGGTATGCACCTGCGCGCCCAACTGCTTCTGTATGTCGTCCTCGATGCTCACAGAGTTGGAGAACTGGAAGCCTGAAGCCCTATTGACCGCATTGACATTGGTCGTGGCGTCATACTCAGCCGTGAAGGTTGAGGGATAGAGCCTGACGGCAGGCTGCTCATCACCTTTGCCCAGTCCCATCTTCGACAGGTTGTAGTCGGGCGAGCTGAACGACAGCGCGGAGACTGTCACGGGCACTTTCAGCGTATAGGTGCCGTCATCCTCAGTCAGCGTACTGTAACCCTTGACTTCAGGCACGCTTACCAACACGCCGCCTAACGGTTTGTTCGTTGTGCCATTCACCACCCTTCCCTTCACCTCGCGAAGGTCTTGCGCACTTGCAGTGCTAATGAATAGTGAAAAAAGAACAAATAATAAACTTATCGACTGTTTCATATATTATCTGTAGTCTATAGTCTGTAATCTTTGGTCCTCAATCTTCAATTTTCAATCTTCAATCTTCCGTCGGTTTAAATATAAGGCGGTCGATGCGGAGGATGGCACCGTCGGTGTTGGACTGTAGCTCCAGTCGCACCTGGGGCTCTGACAAGCCGTAGGAACACGTAGTCAGCTTGACGCCCGACTGCAGCTTCACTTCGTTGACCGTGGTGGGATCGATGCTCTTGGCATAGCGGAAGGGCGGCGATGTCATCACCCCGTTCTGGTCGGGCTGGCGCACGCGACTGAGCACCCTTACCTCCTTCTGCGTCTCTGCGACGGCCAGCGTGTCGGCAGCCGTGGCAGGGGCAAAGACGGCATAGATGTCATACTTCACGCTGGAGAGGAGGTTGGGTATCTTGAAGCCTACCACAACGCGGGCCGACGGGCTGGAAGGCACTACCTCGATGAAGGCATTGCCCGACACATGGTTGTAGAAAGGATTGTTGGACACGACCTGAACGATGGTGACAGGCTCCACGGCATTGATGAGTGTGTCCTGATACTGGCTGTTCTCAGCCTCCACCTTGATGGTCTGCATGAACGTCTGGAACTTGGAGATGCGCTGTGTATCGGTCTTCCTGACGTGGCCATTGCTACAGGCGATGTCCTCCGTCTGGTAGAAGATACCATCCTGGTCGAAGGGCTTGGGATAGACATAATAGCTCTCGTCAATGCCCAACTGTTTTCTCATGGCCGCAGTGTATGCCTGCGTGGAGACGGCCGAGTCGGCAAAGGCCACCTCCGGATTGTTCGTGCGACTGAAGATGGAGCCGCAGACGATGGCCACGCGGGTGTTCGTATAGACCATCGAGTCGCGTCCTGCAGTGTTGTTGGGATAGTTGAAGTAGGGCTGATACTCGTCCACCAAGCGGTTCCACTCACTGTTCACGGGAGCCACCATCCAGTAGGCGCTGTCCTCGGAGTTGATCAGGCCGTATTTCGTCAGCAGGTCGTTGGAGAAGACGGTGACGGAGTCTAAGTAATGCGTCAGACCGTCAATAATCTCGCCCGGCACGCTCTGCGTCTCGTCGAACTCATACGTGCTGTGGCTGTTGATGAACTGATAGACGCTGTCAAGGTCCTCCGTCATGTCCAAACACTCCAGCACGTTAGGCACATAGTCCAACTTGCCGCTGATGGTGAACAGCAGGCCGTTGTCGCAGAGCACGTTCTTGGTCGATAACTTGCTCATGAGCAGTCCTTCGGGTGTCAGCGCGGCATACTTGTCGTTCATCATCTTGATGGTCTTGTCCGTCAGCGACGACACGGGATGACGGTACAGAGCGATGTGGTTCTGCAGGAAGCGGCGTACCACAGTGTTCTCATTGCTGCGCACGCCCTGGGCCTCCTGCTGGCGGTATTCGGCGATGAGCTGCCGGGCTTCAGCCTCCGACAGCGCAAGGTTGGTCGGCGCGAAGACCGTATAGGTCTGGCTGCCGTCCAGTATCCTGTCATAGCCGCACGCCTCTGCCACGCTGGCGAAGTTGCTGAGTTCGCTGACAGATGAAATCATCTGCCACAGCGTACTGGTTTCGACATCCGCCTCGCTATAGTGCTCGTCCCAGCGGTCAGAGCACGCTACGCTAAATAATAAAGAATAAATGATAAATGATAAACTTATCAGCTTAGCATATAGCGAGCGTTTCTCTTTATTGTTTATCTTGGTAATCATAACTATAAACTATGAACTATAAACTATGAACTAAAGCATCGGCTCCATTGCCCCTTCGTCGGTGATGCCGAAAACGCTGCGGGGAACGAGTTCGAGGAAGTCGAGCATAAACTCATTGTCGTTGCCTTGCTTGGCCGACACGCAGCGGATGCGCAGGTAGTGGTCCTCTCCGGCACTGATGTTCGCCGTACACAGCACCATGCGGTAGGTGTTGGCCTGCCGGGCGAAGTAGACGTGGTCGTTGCCGCCGCCGTAAGGATAGTGGTAGCCGCCGGTGGGGCCGCGATAGTAGCCCTTGTTCTTCAGTTCCTTCTGGTCGGTGGAGAGTTCTAGACTGGTCATCGAGTTATAGTCGGCCTTCCAGTTGGAACCGAGGATAGAAGCATCGCTGAGGTTTTTCGTCATGTCGAGCGGTATGCCCTGCGGCTTGTCGTCGTAGTAGATCTGCGCCACGCCGCGTGTCGGCTCTGCCGCGAAGCCCAGACGTATCTGCCACTGTCCGTCGAAGGGCACCGGAGGAAGGCGGAAGGTGAAGTCAAAGTCCTTGAAGAGGTTCATCTCGTCGCCCTCATAGCTGTCGTACCAGTCGTGGGGACGTCGGTAGACGAAGAGGCTGCCCTCGTTCAACGTCATGCCGTCGAGATACCCGTTGGGGAAATAGTAGTTGCGTCCGTACTTGCCCGTCTCGTCGTAGTCGGGGTCGTTGTACTTTACGCCGTTGTTACGCTGGTTCAAGCGGATGTCGTTGGTCATCAGCTCGGGGAAAATGGTGGAGAAGTCCATACGGATAAGCCCGTTGAACACCTCGTTGCGTGTCTGGTCGTCGAAGGCCAGGATGTCGTCCACATAGAAGTAGCGTCCGTTCAGAGCATCCTGCTTGTAGTCGGTCTCCACGGTGGGATAGATGTAGACGCCGGGAATCTGGAACTCATCGTCCCAGCGTCTGTTGGCATAGCGCTGGCCTATGGTGCTGGGGCCGGCCCATTTGCGCACGGTGAGGCGCTCGAACTTCATCATTGTGTGAGGGAGCATCGTCTCGTACCAGTCCACGGGGTTCATCTCGCGCGTCTCAATGCCAATGTCGTTATAAGGCGTCAGGTAGTTCCAGCCCTTGACGTCGCGCGTAAGGATATGATAAGCCAGGAAGCGGTGCAGGGGGTTCTTCTCATGGCTGATATGTGCAAAGTCGTGGTAGGGCTGGTTCACGTCCTCGGGGTACTGCTCGTCGTAGATCTCGCAGGCTTTCTGATAAAGCTGCTCCAGCGTGCTGATGCCGTATTTCTCACGCAGCACGGAGTCGGTGGGCGTGAAGACGGTGAAGCCGATGCGGCGCTCGTCGGGCACGGTGGCCGTCTCTTTGTTCACGTGGGACACATAGCGTACACGCTGGTAGTTCTGGCGTATTTTCTCCCATTCCTCATCACGATAGGCATAGAGTTCGTTGGCAAAGCCAGCACTGCGCACCGCCTTGGCAAAGAGGCTGATGCGGGGATTCAGCTCCATCATGTCGAGGATCATGCGGTTGCTGCTTTCCAATACCTCGGTGACGGGTTGCACGAAACCGTTCTCCACAGAGTCGTCCTGCAGCTCGAAGATGATGTGCGACGTGCCGTTGAGGAAGACGACGGCATTGCCGTGGTCGTCCAGGCCATGGCTCACTTCAATGTAGCGGCGATTCATGTTCGACGTCGACAGCACGCCATCGTTCATGTCGGCCGTGGTGTACATGTCTTTCACCAAATGCGTGCGCACTAGTGTGTCGATGTCCTCGAAGGTCAGTTCGTCGAAGCTCGTCAGTCCTTTCTTCTTCAGGTAGTTGTCCATCGCCTCATTGGTGGGAGCGAAGCAGGTGTACTCGCCGTAGGTGGAGAGCAGTTTGTTCATTCCCGTGCGCTCCACCAAGGCAGCAAACAGGCTGTAGTTCTCGTGCGTCTTCAGGTAGTCGCTCATCATCTGCCCCTTGAAGGTGTAGAAGTTCGACGTGTCGGGCTCGTCGCTGCAAGAGGTGAGGGCTGCAACAATGTTGCAGCAAAGGAAAAAGGAGGCAAGGAAGTGTTCGATATGTTTCATAATAATCAATCTTCAATTATCAATTTTCAATCTATTTCGTCCGTTCTATGCTGCTGTCCTCACTGCTGCCAAAGGCCGGATTCTGCTTGAGGTAGCGGTTCACCTTGAGCTCGTCGATATGATAGGGCCAGTAGATAGCGTCCATTCGCGACAGCTTGCTCGATATGGCGCTGCCGCTGCTGCCCTTGCGTGCTACGACGCCTACGAGATAGTCGGTAGTGCTGTCACGACGTGCACGGCGCACTAGGTCGTACCAGCGTTTGCCCTCGAACATCAGCTCGCGCTGACGCTCCTCCAAGACGAGTGCACGCATGAGCGACTTCGATGAGTAGGCGTTCCAGTCGAGGTCCTTCTTCTCCTTGTCGCAGTTGCTCCGCTTGTTGATGGCATTGACAATGGCGAAAGCCTCCTGGAGCGAGGTGATGTCTTCATCCGAGGCCATCTCAACCAGAGCCTCCGCCTTGATCAGCATCACGTCGCTGAGCCGGTAGATGACCCAGTTGGAGTGGCATTTGCCATCGGCGTAGGCCGTGCCGTAATTGGCTTCTGGCTCAGCCTTGCCCATGTTGACCATGCTTTGCGGGAAGGCATATTTGTTAATGCCGTAGGTATTGCTCTGTCCCTGCACGGGCTGTAGGTTCTCGTAGAAGCGACTGTCGTACTTTGAGAGGAAGATGCTGAACGTCTCGTCGCTCACGTCGGTTCCGATGAAGTCTGCCGGGCGTACCAGTCCGGGGAAGGTCGTTGCGTTACCGTAGAAATCACTGACAGCTTGGTTAGCCAGCATGTCGTCGTCGTTCATGAATATCAGCTCAAAGATACTCTCACGGCTGTTTCCCTGTCCGAAGATCTCCTCAAAGGCATTGCCATAATAATTGGTCGTGGCATAGCTGTCGCTGATGAGCGGGAAACCGTCGATGAGTTGAGAGTTAAGAGTTGACAGTTGAGTGTTTAAGCGCTGCTGCGTCTCCTTGTACTCGTCGAGCTTGGCGTCGATGACCATGTCGGCATACTTCACGGCGTTCTGGTAGTCCTGCTTCCACAGATACATGTCGGCCAGCAGGGCATGGATGGCATCCTGGGTGATGCGCCCGTGCTGATAGTAGGTCTGGCTGACGGGATAGCGCCTGACGGCCAGCTGCTGCTTGGCCTCCAGGTCTTCTATCAGCACCGTCAGCACGCTGTCGAAGGGCGCTGCGGGCACCTGCATCTCCTGGCTGTCGTTGAGATAGGGCTCGGTGACGAAGGGCACGTCGCGGAACGTGCGGATAAGGTAGAAATACATCAGGTCGCGCAAAGCGGACACCTCGGCAATAGTGGCGTTCAGCTTGCTCGGCGTGTAAGCCGGGTCGCGCTCTGCCACCTGCGGGGCATATTTTAGCACGGTGTTGCATCGGTTGATGACATTGTAGAAATCGCCCCATTTCGCGTAGGTGTTGCTGGCGTTGATGTTCTCCTTGAAGATGTTAGCTATCTGCACGTTGTTCTCAAAGTTTTTGCCGCCGACAATGTTGTCAGAACGGAACTCGCCCCACACCATCATGCGGCCGACGACACTCTGCGACTGCATGGACGAATAGCATCCGGCCACCACGCTTTCCACGTCGGCCTCCTCGTTCCAGTATTTGTCGAGGACGATGATTTCCTGCGGCTCTATCTGGAGGAAGTCGCTACACGCTACGCTAAATGATAAAGTATAAATGATAAATGATAAACTTATCAGCTTAGCATATAGCGAGCGTTTCTCTTTATTGTTTATCTTGGTAATCATAACTATAAACTATTCACTATAAACTATGAACTAAAAATCGACGGTGATGCCGAGGGTGTAGGACTTGGCACGCGGTGTCTGGCCACTGTCGACGGAGGCACCGTAGCCGCCATAGCCCACTTCGGGGTCTACGCCCTTATACTTGGTAAGGACAAAGAGGTTGTTGGCGCTGGCATACATGTTCAGCCGCTGGATACCCAGCATTCGCTTCACCACCTTCGGGTCGAAGCTGTAGGTCAGCTGCATATAGTTCAGGCGGAGGAAGGAGCCGTTCTCCACGAAGCGGTCGCTCACCAGCGTGTTGTAGTTGGTTGCGGCACCATACATGGCACGGGGGATGCTGGTCTGGTTGCCCTCCTTGCGCCAGCGCCAGTTCACGGCCTTGCTCTGGTTGTTGTTGGACGACATGGCCTCGGTGTCCAAGCGTGCCAGGTTCAGGATCTTGTTGCCCACACGATAGTTGAACTGCGTGTTCAGCTTCCAGCGGCCATAGTTTAGCGTGAGGCCGAAGCCGCCGGTGAGCTTGGGCAGCGAGGAGCCGAGGTAGACGATGTCGAGGGCGTTGATCTGTCCGTCGTGGTTGATGTCATCATAGATGGCGTCGCCGCCCTGGAACTCGTAGTTCTTGCCGGTGGCGTTGTGCGAGTAGTTGTACATCATGCGTACGGGTTTGTTCTCGTCGTCCACCACGATCTCGCCCGTCTCGCTCAGCACGTAGGGTGCGGTATGTCCGTCGTCCACGAACTGCTGGCGCTCGTCGGGCGTCATGGCGGCGAATGTCTCATACTGGTATTCGTAGACGCCTTTGAAGCGGAAGCCGTAGATGGCGCCGAAGGGATTGTGTAGCTGCACGCGCTGCAGTACCTCGCGGTTGTCGTAGTTGAACTCTGAGTTCAGCGAGTTCAGCACCGTCTCGTCCATCGTCAGTATCTCGTTTTTGTTGTTGCCGAAGGTAAAGTTGACGTCGGCGGTGAACTTACCTGCCTTCACCAGCTCATTCGTATTCAGGTTCAGCTCCCAGCCAATGTTGCGCATGGAGCCAACGTTGCGGTAGGTGAGTTTGTAGAAGCCGGTGGATGAGGGGATGTCGACTTCAGGCATGAGCATGTCGCGGCGTGTGGAGTGATACCACTCTGCCTGCAGCTTGATGCGGTCGTTGAAGAGTCCAAGGTCGAAACCCACGTCCCATGTCGTGGTGGTCTCCCATCGCAGGTCTGTCAGCCGGATGTTTTCGGGTTTCATGGCGCCCATGTTGATGTAGCGCATGTCGCTGCTGTAAATGCTCTCATACAGGTAGTCGCGGTTGGGCTGGTTGCCCACGCGTCCCCAGCTGGGACGCACGGAGAGCATGGAGAGCCAGCGGTGCGTGGACTCCATCCACGGCTCGTCGACAATGTTCCATCGCAGCGAGACGGCGGGGAAATAGCCCCACTGGCGGTCGGGCCCGAACTTCGTGGTGCCGTCGGCACGCAGCGAGAAGTCGGCCATGTAGCGTCCCTTGTAGGCATAGTGCGAGGAGAAAGTGTAGTACATCGAGCGCCACTCGCTGAAGTTCGAGCTCATGCCCGTCACGCGGCCGCCGCCCACGGGGTTGGTGATGCCGCCGGAGGGCAGCTTCGTGGCATCGGTGCCCTGGCCGTTGCTGCTGCCGGTGGTCAACTCGAAGCGTCCCATAGCCATCAGCGAGTGGTCTTTGTTCTCGAAGTGGGGGATGAAGGTCAACGTCTGCTTTGTGTTGAAGGCTACGCTCTTGGTGCTGGCGGCGTAGGCATTGTTCACGCCGTTGTTCCACGACACGGTGACCAGCTCCTTGGGATAGAACTTGTTGACATACTCGTTGAAGATGTTCATATATACGCGGCCCTGCCAGTTCAGCTGGTGGTGCTCCTCATCCATGCCCCACAGACGGTAGTTCAGCTCCAGTTCGGGCGTGATGTCGTAGGTGCGGTCTCCGAATTTCGCCAGTTTGGCCGATGCCACGGGATTGACATAGCTCTTCTGGTCGCCGTCGAAGACACTGGGAGCCGACTGCAGCATGGTGTAATACCGGTCGGTGGCTCTCACCACTCCGTCCTCACCTCTCACCTCTTCATAGATACCCATGTTGGGCATCTTACTGTAGGCGATGGCTAGCAGGTCATCGTAGTTGCGCTTGGTGTCGGTATAGGTAAGTGCGAAGTTGGTGGAGATTTTTACACGATCGCTGACGTAGTAGTCGAGGGCGACGCGTGTGGAGAAGCGGTCCTGTCGCTGCTCGATGACGGAGCCTGTCTCGTGGTCGTAGCCTCCTGAGATGCGGAAGGTGGCTTTCTCGCCGCCGCCGGTCACTGAGAGGTAGTGGTTCTGTCGCAGTCCCCACTGCGTGACGGCATCCACCCAGTCGGTGTTGTTGTTGTATTGCTCATACTCGGAGAAGGTGGGGTCGTAGTTCAGCTCGCGGATGTTCGAGGCGTTGTCGTTCTGCTCGGGATTGAAGTAGCTCTCCTTCAGCAGCATGGTGTAGTCGTCGCCGCTCAGCATCTTGTAGCCCTTGGGCTGGTAGGTGCCTGTGAGACGCAGCGAGTAGGTGAGCTTCGGTGCTCCGCGCGAGCCGCGTTTCGTGGTGATCTCGATGACGCCGTTGGCGCCCTGCGAGCCGTAGATGGCGGTGGCGGCGGCATCCTTCAGCACGGTGATGCTGGCGATGTCCTCGGGGTTGACGTTCAGCAGCTGTGCAAACTGCTCGTCGTTGGCATTGGTGACGTCGAAGTTGTTCATGTCCACGTTCCACGTATTGCCGTTCACCACGATGAGCGGGTTGCTGCTGGTGAGCGTCGAGATGGACGAGGCACCGCGGAGGCGCATAGTCGTGCCTGCGCCGAGGTTGCCGCTGTTGGCCACGATGTCGAGGCCGGCGATGCGGCCCTGCAGGGCTTCGTCGACGGTGGTCAGGCCCAAGCCCTCAAACTCCTTCATGTCAATGGTCTGCGTGGCGTAGCTGATCTCCCGCTCCGGGATGGCCAGTCCGCCGCCGTTGAGGCGCTTCTTCGAGGTGACGGTGACGGTTTCGATGGTGGTCTGCGACACCAGCTTGACGTGGTAGGTCTCGCGGTTGATGGGCAGCGTCTGAGTCTTGCAGCCCACGAAACTGAAGCGCAGCTTGTCGCTCTGGTTGCGTATGCGCATGGAGAAGTTGCCGTTGATATCGGTGACGGTAGCCTCGATGATACGCCCCGTGCCATCAATCTCGCACACCGAGGCGCCGGGCTGTCCGCCCATGTCGTCGCTCACGGTACCATGCACGTTAGTGATCTGCGCCTGGCAGACGGATGATTGAAGAGTGAAGATTGAAGATTGAAGCAAGAAAGCTAAAATCAGGATGCTTCTAAAGGAGATCATCTGTTTAATAGTGTTCATTTCCATAGTTCACTAAATATTCAATTTTCAATCTTCAATTTTCAATTTCATCACCTCCTCTTTCCAGCTCGTCAGCTGCTTTTCGTCGTAGAACAGCGGACCGTCAATCTGGTGCACCACCACGTCGCTGGCGTTGTAGAGCATCTCGTTGTGGTTGGCATTGTTGGCGTTCTGAATCCAGTATTCACGGCCCATCAGGTTGTAGCAGCCGTCGGTGGCTATGACGTGACGGGTGTTGTCCGTCAGGTCACTGATACTGAGCGAGTGGTCGTCGGCAGTGACCTGCACGCTGTAGAAACGCTTGTTCTTCGGGTTGAGCGTCGAGGTCTCGTATTTCACTTGATAGACAGACGTGCCGCTGATATAGACGGAGTTGTCCTGGATGTGATACTTCACGAAGTCCATGATGCGGTTGGCCACGATTTTGCGGGCTTCCTTCAGTAGCTTCGCGTCCTTGGCAATGGTACGCCACTCGCCCAGCGTGTCGGCCAGTGCCTCATAGTCGCTCCAGTAGGGCAGGTAGCCCTGCTCGTGCAGGCGGTCGATGTCGGCATCTGCGGGCACATAGACGGTGTAGTCGTAGGCATCGAAGAGCGAACAGTTGTAGTCGGCACAGGTATAGCCGCCCATGCGGTTCTTCATCAGCGTGTTGGTGGCGCCGCCCTGGGTCAGCAGCTCGAAGAAGCGTGCGCAGTTCTCACGGCCGCTGAGCAGGCTGTAGAGCGAGCGTCGGCTGCCTAAAGGCAGCTGGTCGTCCACAACGTAGCTCTTACCGTTGCCCGTCTGCGTCTGGTCGTAGATGCGCTTCACGGCGATGGGCTTGCCCTGCTCTATCTGGAGTCCTCCGGCTATCGTCATCGTATTCTCCAGTCCGGCGTTCTCCACGCGGATGGTGCTGCCGCCCTTCGTGCGGTAGTAGCGATGGCCGCTCTCCAAGGTGTCGATGATGATGAGGTTGTCCAAGAGGTCACGCAGGCGGTTCTGCACCTGGTTGTCGTTGGCATCGTTCAGTTCGCCCTCCATCTTCACGCCGTTCACCAGGTCATAGTTGTATCGGTGGGCACCGACAGTCTTGCGCACGTCGTCCCAGTAGAACTCATAGAGCACCGACGTCGTGCCGCCGTAGGTACAGGGGTCCACGTAGGTCAGCATGGCGGTGTTCGTGGGGATGATGAAGCTATAGTAGGAGTCCATGGAGTTGAGGTAAGGCTCGAACTCCAGCTTCTCGATGGCCCAGTAGATGACGTTCATCGTGTTCTCGTTCACCAGTGCGGGGAACGAGACGCTGCTGTAGGCTGCCGGGGTGAAAACGCGGTTGAGCAGATAGACCACGCCGTTGCAGCCCATGAAGCAGCTGTCCACATGCTCTTTTTTCAGGCCGATGGGCACCTTGTTCGTGTTGTCAACGATGTTCTTGAACTTCGAGGGCACGGTCTCGGTAAACGAGCGGACAAGGTTGATGTCGAGCAGCTTCACTAGCACCTTCATCGGCACGTTCTCCCAGGCACCGTACATGTCCTTCAGGCTCTCGCCATCGTGCGTCCACCAGTGGTTCAGGGCCTCATTCGACGGAACGAGCAGCGCACCGGCGTCGTAGTGCAGGTCGCGGCCCGCCGTGTTGCTGTACATATACTGGTTCCAGCCCGGGTCGAAAGCCAACGTGGCCTCCACGGGCTGCCCATCAGGGGCGGCGTCCAATGTGCCGCCCTCCGACTCGGGATAGTCCTTCGTGTTGCTGTTCTGCGAGAAGTATTTCAGGGTGAACACCTTGTCATTATTATTGTACAAGCGGTTGAACTCCTTTGTGGCCTCCTCGTCGTAGTAGGGAGCCGAGAAACGGTCGAGCAGCGAGGCGAAGAGCGACATGTTGCTGTGGTTGTGCACTATCTCGGCCATGTTGTCGGCAGCTGTGGGCAGGCCGTCCACCTTGTGGATATAGCCGTTCTTGCAGGTGATGTCTATCTCGGTCAGCTTCTTGCCGTTCACCCACGAGTCGCCCGTGGATGTAGACACACCATTGGTCAGGATGCTCAAGTCTTCGTCGGTAATCTTGTTGTTGCGCATGAAGACGGGCAGGAAGTGGATCATCGGCTTCGCGGTGTTGTCGCGCAGCAGCACGATGGGTTTGCCGGCCTCGCGGAAGGCTTGCCAGTATTTGGTGTCTGGCATCCTGTCCGGCGTGACATACGTCACCGAGTCGAACACCGAGGCGGCTGTGGGGCGGCGCATGCACTGTCCCTTCAGGGGCTTCGGGCCGCTGACGCTGCTGAGCAGCTCAATCAGGTAGGCGTTGTTCACCATCGCACTGTTGAAGAGCAGTTTCTTCTGGGCCATCGTCAGCCGGTCGTAGCTGCCGGCCCCCCATGTTTTCTGGCTGAAGAACTGGTCGTAGACATCGTCGTTGGCCACGAAGAGCGTCTTAGAGCCCGTCTGGCTGAGTACGTCTCTCTGTTCCAGGTCATCGATGAGGCGCAGCGTGTAACGGTAGTTGCCCTCCTCGCTCAGTCTGTCATAGATGGAATTGCCGAGCCACGACGGCTCTTCCATCAGCTCGTCCTTCTCGCCGCAGGAAATGAAGAATGAAGAATGAAGGATAAAGAAAGCTGTTCCTAACAGCCTCACTGTCCTCTTCATCACATTTCCCGTCTTATCATTCATTGTTATTTTCATAGCGGTAGCAAATTATTCACTTATCACTTCATACTTCTTACTTCACAACGACCTTGACACTTGCCTTCTGACCATTGCAGAGTGCCTGCAAGATGTAGAGGCCGGGTGTAATGTCAGCTGGTATGTCATAGTAGCCGTTGCGCATCAGGCTCTGCTGGCAAACCACACGGCCAGCACTGTCTATCAGCCGGACGGGAATCTGCAGCTGCGATGCCGCCGTGATGTTCAGCCACACTTGTCCGCCGCGGCTCATCACCGTATGTGCCGGACGCAGGCTGAAACGCACCTCGTCTGCCGCAGGTGTCTCTGCGTTCTCAATGCCAGAGAGGAAGTCCTGGTCGCGTATCACCGACCGGTAGTTATACCATTTCAGCTGGGCCTTGGCAGGCTGATAGACATTCTGCCCCATCCTCAGACGGTAGTCGAAATGCTGCTTGCGCGTCTCTTCTCCCTTATAGACATAGTCGGTGTTGCATACCACGGCAATGACCACGTTGTTGGCAGGCACGCCCTGAAGCTGCATCAGCACCTCACCTTCGCCCTCGACAGGCTGCGAGTAGAATATCTTTCCCTGCTTCGTACGATAGCACAGCATACACACCATGTTCTCGCCCAACGGCTTGAAGTACACACTGACGATGTCGTCCACCTTGCCGCTGACATGCAGGGGAATCTGATTGGCACCGCTCCATCCGGGCGTGGTGCGCCATTCGGGCTTCCACCAGTGGGCACTATCCACCTCATTGCACTGGTACATATTGGCGTAGGGTGTGGCCTTCCAGGGGTCTACCTTCTTCCAGTAGGGACTCCACTCCTGCTGGATGGTGACAAGCCAGTTGTCGTCGAGCAGCTTGCGGCAGGCATTCGACCACTGTCCCACGTCAATCATGGCCTGGCGTGCCCGATACTCCAGAATGAGATGCCGCATTTGGTCGCCACCTAACGAGTCGGCCATGCCTTCTAGCACACGGTTCTTGCAATAGCGCCATATCCAGGGAATGGCACCGCGTCCCATGATCTCGCTAAGGAAGTGGGGGAAGAGCTCGCCGTACTGCACGCCGCCCAACAGGTTGCGCCATGTGCAGACCTGGCCCGACGAACCATACATATTCACGCCTTCAGCCGACGGGCCGCCGAAAGAGTCATCCAGCAGCCATCCAGAGTAACATTCAATGGGCATGAATGGTGCAATCATATTGCCAGCGCTGAGGAAACCCATACTTTCCGGGGCTTTACCACTTTTCACCAGCTCTGCCTCGCCCTGCAGCCATGTATTGCCGCCCTCATGGAACCAGGCACTCTGCTTGCAGCCATCTAGATCGGCAAAGGTGGCATGGATGCCCTCGTGCACGCAGGCGTTCTGCTGCCCCACGGCGTCGCTGTAGGTGCAGTTGGGGTCGAAGGATGCAATGGGATAATAGCTCAACAGGACCATAGGCCACGACTCACCGCGATACCATGTGGCACTCTGCCATCCGCCCAAGGCAGTGTTTGGCTCATTGTCGGTACCCACGCCGCTGCCGTAGCCATAGACCTGGCTATAATAGCCGTTGCGGGCACGTTTGTCGGGAGGCCATCCGAAGACATCGCGGAAGAAGGCAAAGTCCTCGTCCATCTTCTTCACTAAAAGCACCATGGCGGTGTCGGTGATGGCTTTGTTGGCGTTGGGCCCTACGGCCACACTCCACCACTCGCCGTGCTTCTCGCGGGCCACGTTCATGGACTCAGGCAGGCGCCCCTTTGTGGGAGCCGACAGCGTGGGATACTCCCAGCGGAAGTCGTAGCACAGCGTGGGGTCGTAGGCCGGCCACTTGTAGCTCACCGACGGGTCGGCATAGCCCATAAGCTGTAGCTCGCGCAGGCCACAGGCCTTGTCACCTTTCATATATACGCGCACACGCGAGGAGGATAGCTCCACCTCTGTCACCGACAGCTTTTTGTCGTCAGCATCGTTCAGCGTCGCTCCGCGCTGCCACTCGCTGCCGTCCCACCATGCCATGTATGCCTCGGTGGGCAGCAGCAGGGCATCGCTATCGGCAGCCCAATACGCGCGTATCTCTTTTATTACATTCTGCTGCAACCATTGCAGCTCTACGTATGCCTCCTCGCCGTAGTGCGCCTCGTCGGTAGTGCTCACCCAGTATCTGGCGTTGCCGCCATAGCGGTTGTCCCTGATGAGGCTCACGGGGTAGTCGGCACTCTCAAAAGAAGCTAACACGCCAGTGGCTGACAGTGAAAGATTCTTCACTTCCTGAGCCTGTGCCTGCTGCATCAGCGCGGCACTCATCAGTAGCACCGAAGCCAATACTGAGGTAAAAATCCTGTTCATTATGCAAACGATATAGTTAGTGTTCAGATAGGTCAGTTTTCCTGGCGATGAGACGTATCATTTTAGGATTGTGCAACAAAGTTAGGTCTTTTTTTAGTTCCCTCCAAACTTTTTTGAAGAAATTTTCAGTATTTTTTTTATTTCTTCCGAGCGGCTGAAAGGATAGTCCAAATAGATGAAAATATCGTCTAAATACCTGTATTTTCGTTGTTTTTTTCTTGCGCGTTTCCGACGGAATGACTATCTTTGCAGTGCAAGAATGAAAAAAAACCCAACATCATTTTACTAACTATTAAATTCACTTTATGGTATGATTATTACACGAATCAGAAATCTGCTTATCGCAGTGGTATGCCTCTTCGCAGGCGTGCAGGCAAAGGCACAGTTCAGTGCCGAGGCAACGCAGTATCCCACGACGGACTATTCGGCTGCTGCCTACGAGTTCAAACTTTCTGACGTGGCTGCCACCCTTGGCACCGATGCCGCCACGCTGACAGAGGCCATCACGGCCTACATCGGCGCAGAGGCTCCCGATCCCATCCTCTTCTATGCTGTCGTCGACGGAGCCGACCAGCCCTGGGCTGCTGCCACCGAGGCCGACGCGCACGGATTCTGGATGAACGCCGACGGCGTGCCCGTGGGCTGGGGCGATGACGCCCGTTTCTATGCCAGCCCCAACATTGAAGATGCTGCCAACGACATCTTCGCCTTCTATTGCGGACAGATGCCTGAGAAGATGCAGGCTGGTGACGTGGCCAAGGCCATGCTGAAGCTGAAGTTCAACGGCAAGGAGGCTACCTTCGCCCTTACACTCAATGTCATTGCCAAACCCGACTTCAACGTGCCCGAACCCATGCTTTTGGAAAAGCAGCTGACCGTTGTCGGCGAGCAGGAGAAGGTGGTGGAGCAGTTCCCGCGTGGCGACTACTCCAGCGATGCTGTCAACGTGAATATTGCTGAGGCCCTGCAGCTGCTTGGCATCGACAACAAGGCCGGCATGGCCGAGAATGTGGGTAAGGTGATCTACACCACTTGGTACAACAGCGGTGATGTGGAGAATGGCGGCGGATTGAAGAAGGACTCGCTGACCAACGAACCCACCGCAGGAGGCCATGGCTTCTGGTATCGCCCGGTGATGAACGCTGCCGGCGAATATGACGGCGAGGTGGCTGCTGCCGGATATGGCGATGCCGACCGCTTCTTTATGGAGAACTACACATACAATGCCGAGAACGACACGCTGAGCTGCTACCTCGGCCAGTTCCCCGGCGCATGCAAGGAGAACGAGACCTACTTCGCATACGTGTACATTATCTATGGTGAGAAGGCCTACCGCATCAAGTACACCCTGAAGCTGGGCGAGCAGGAGGCTGGCAGCGGCATGTCGGCATACACCAAGCTTGGCGAGGAAGACGCCGTGGTGAAGCAGGAGCCACTCAGCGACTGGGCTGCAGTGCAGCTGAAGGTGGATGTAGAGAAGATAGCAGGCATACTGGGATGTGAAGTATCGGCACTCGGACTCGTCGCCCTCGACGACAAGGATAACTTCGGCAACAGCACTGCTAACAACGGCGGATGGTGGCTCACAGAGGACGGACGCGTAGTGGCCTACGCCAACGGTGCCTTCTACATCGAACCTGCCACGGCTAACGACTACTCCGTGCTCAACATGGGCCACAAGCCTAACACACGCCAGGTTGGCGATGAGCTGAAGGCATCGCTCTATTTCACCAATGCCACGAACTATTACCAGCTTAACGTCACACTGCAGATTGTGGAGCCCGAGAAGCAGGAGTACAACTTCGAGAGCGTAGCCACACGCACCTTCACCGTGCAGCAGCTGCTCGACAACAGCTATACCATGTTCGAATTGGGCACTGTCAACGTGGAGGATATCGAGAGCCTCATCGGCACCGCCAGCCCCGTACTCTACGGACTGAACATTGACTCCGTGGCTGTCATCAAGGGCGACTATTCGAAGGCTTGGAGCTGCGATCCGAATCCCGGATTCTGGCTCAACAAGGAGGGACGCGTCTCTACATGGGGCGATGCCAACTCAATCATGGGCATTGTCTACGCCGACGGACTGTTCCGCGGATGCCAGAAGCCCAACCTCCCCGCAGTGGGCGATGAGTTTGCTACTCAGCTCTTCCTGGTCAACGAAGAGAACAATAAGATGATGACCGTCAACATCAATATCGCCTTCGTAGAAAGCCTGGAGCAGAAGGAAGTGGTGGGTCAGGAGAACATCGCCCTGCCCGTCACCGTTGATGGCAAGGACATCGAGATTGACCTGGCTAAGGCTGCCACAGCACTGGAGGTCACCGTCGACGACCTGCTCGACAGCAACAACTACTATCTGCGCGGCATGAAGAACGGCGTCTATGGTGACCCGCAGAACACTGACAACGGACTGGCCTTCGCCGTTGACGGCAACTACGACGGCTACGGCAGCATCTACTTCACCATTGAGAAGGACGGCGACAAGGTGGTCATCAAGATCGGCTCCAACGACGAGGTGGCTGCCGACTACAGCGCCGACGGACAGTTCTGCTTCGAGGTGAACAACAAGCAGTATGTCTACTATGTGAAGTTCGTCTCAGAGGCTATTCTCAACGGCATTACTGATGTTCAGCGTTCAACATCCAGCGCCCAGCGTTACTACGACCTGCAGGGCCGCGAAGTGAAAACCCTCAAGCGTGGTCTCTACATCCTGAATGGCAAGAAAGTAATAAAGTAAAGGGTTATAGATTAGAAATGGTAAGAGCATATCGCTGGCAGTGGTCAGCGATATGCTTTTTTTGTTTTTCTCCAATTATCCGAGCTGCAAATGGTTACGGTTACAGCTATAACCGTAACCTTTTTGCTTTTTCGCGCGTCGTTTATGAAAAACACGCCGTTCATGAAAATAAACGTGCTGTTCATGAAAATAAACAGGCTATTCGTGAAAATAAATAGTGCGTTTAGAATCGTGAACAATATGACTCAGCAACGTGAATGATATGCTTCAGCAACGTGAATGATATGTCCTGAAAAATGGTCACGGTCACAGTTGTGACC
>OCTW011458158.1_pt1 | contig 28437 bp, 18 predicted proteins | sample 1539671 | NCBI WGS metagenome assembly OCTW01 (sample SAMN02144230, study PRJEB22623) | gut metagenome | biome: sheep rumen | host: Ovis aries | place: New Zealand | reverse complement strand
GCAACGTCAAGGAGAATTTGGGTAATATGACGGAAAGCTGGCAAGCAGATGATGTGCAGAGGCGTTAGCCGCGGGTCGTGCGGTGTTGCCCAAAGCAAAACAGGAGCCGCATCCGTGTTGCAGACGCGGCTGAAGAATTTATCAAAGATCACGCCCGACTGATATTCTCGGGGAGCTCCTTATCTAATCTGGAAACGGCTCTGCGGATCGAGAAGAAGGAAAAGATCGACCTTCCGCAGTAGGCTTGCAGCTCAAGATGCGCTGTGCCGTCGGAGAGCGAGATCTCCTCGAACACCAGCACCACGGGTCTGAACAGCAGGCTCCTTACATAGCAGGAGCTTGTGTTCGGGGCGGTGTCAAGCGCCAGCTCGCGGCCGATGTTCTTCATGGCTTTCTTGACGGCGAACAGCGCCTGCTTGTTGCTTTTCATTCTTGTGCCGTAGTGGTAGCGCTTCATCTTGATGCCGAAGAGCAGTGCCGAGCTTGCGCCGTCGCCGACGCCCAGCGGTGACATCCATTTTCCGCCGCCCGAAGCCATTCTGCCGTCCTCGAGGGTGAAGTAGCTGCCGATGAGTATATGCCTGATCTCCTTCGAGCGCTCGCGCTTTTTCTGCTTTGCGATCCTTCGCTTCTCGCGTTCGGAGACATCTCTTTTGCGTTTCTTTTCCTGCTTTTCCTCGGGCTGCGCTTCCTCGGCGGGCTGATCGCTGTTTTCCTGCGGGTCGTAGTTGGCGGCCTGCTCGTCATATTCGGGCTGCTCGTAATACTCCTGCTGCCCTTCAAGCTCCTGCCTGTCGTCGAAGGCCGCTTCCTCGGGGAAAGAGCCGTCATTCCTGTTACTCATTTGTCTCCTCCGCTTCAACGAGAGTGAGAGTGCGCTCCTCGTCCATCACACATTTCAGCTTCTGCTCGATGCCGAGAGCCTCGCTCTTCAGCAGCAGCTTGGCGGTGATGGCGTCGAAATTCAGGCTGCCGTCCTCGTTGTATTCAAGCGAGGAGTCGATAACGACCGCAAAGTAGCTGAGGCCGTCGTCTGTGGTTGCCTGCATGATGTTGAAATAGCCCTCGGGGGCGTTTGAATCGGGATCGGCAGTGAGCGTCCAGTCGCCGATGCCCTTGGGGAACAGAACAGTGTTCGCGTCAAGCAGATAGGGGTTATCCGTGTCTGCGGCGCCCGAGGCCGAGTTGTTCTGCCTTGTACCCGAAAGCCTTACATACATGGTGCCGTTGTCCTCGTCGGCGTAGACATAGACGTCCAGAGAGAAGCTTACGGCGTCATAACCCATTCCGCCGATCTCGGAGCTGCGGGAGTAGGTCACTGTTGTGTAGCCCACAGCCTCGGGCGAGATAACAGACCTGACCTTGCCGCCGTCCTCCTCGCCGTCGAACTCGGCGGTGACTATGCCCTCGGGGGTGCAGAAGCTCTGCCAGGCAAGGTCGGGAGTCGCCGAGCCGTCGAGAGATACCGCAAGGGTCTGCCCCTCCTGAGTGACGGTCAGGGGATAGTCGGAATCCTCGTAAAACCTTTTGGCCTCGCCGATCTCCGCCTCCGAGGCCTGCTCGGAGGACGACCCGTCGTCGGAATCCTTGCTGCCGTGCCTGACCGCCAGGACCGAGATCAGGACAAGCAAAGCGACAATGCCGAGGCAGATGAGCGCGGCTATTTTATGTTCCTTTATGTTTCTGATAAAGTTCTTCATTTCCTAATTCCTGCCTGTCGGCTCAGCCTTCCTGTTCGTCTGTATTCTCCGCAGCCTCGTCCTCTGTGGCCTCGTCGGCAGCGCTTTCGTCTTCGTCGGCAGCGCTGTCGGCTGTATCGGTATCTTCTGCGGGCTCCTCGGGCTCTTCGGTCTCCTTCTCGTCTTCCGAGCCGGGTTCCTCTTCGTCCTTGGAGCTGTCGCTCTTGTCCTTGTCGCCGCTTTCCTTGTCATCGGAGGCCTCTTCGTCAGGGACTATCCTCTGGCGAACGACAGGGACGGTGACGTTGATAACGTCCTTGATGGTCGGGTTGTCTACCGACCAGATAGTGATCGTATAGGTCTCGGCCACGGTGCCCACATTCTCGGGGATCGTCACGGCGAAGGTCTCCTCCTTGGCGGAGGCAACTTCATCGGTGATGTCCGTGAGTATGTCGTTGGCGAGCATATCGACGCGAATGTCGAAGCCCTCCTCGCTGTTGCTGATAAGAACTGTGCCGCTGACGATCTTGCCGCCATCGACCTTGATGTTCTTCTCGTGGTTCTCAACGATGCCCTTATAGTTTTCATCGACCGTTACGCTGGTGGTGAGTGTTACCTTCTTGAGTGTGATGGTAGCGCCCTTTTCGTTGAACTCCATATCCACCTTGCGGTTCACAAGCTCCTCCTCCAGTTTATAGGCCTCGATCTTGTCGATCTTCCAGATGCCTTCGGAGGGCTTGATATTTATTGATGTGAGCTCTGTGCAGTCACGAACAAAGAGGCGGATATGCGCTCTTTCGCCTGTTTTGAACTGTGTCCTCTCGCCGTCGTTGTTCAGCTGCCACTTGCTTTCATCGCCTGGCTCGGGCTCGTACTGGATGTACTGCCTGATATCCTTGATGCTCATGGTCTGGTCCGCGGACTTGCTGTCGAGGTAATTGATCTCGACCGCAACGGGAACGTTGATGCCGCTCTCGTTTGCCTCTGTGGCTTCCGCCGTTGTGATATAAAGGTCAAGCGGGATTACAGTATCCTCGCCTGTCATGCCCTTGGCGGCCTTGAGCTCTCTTATCTTGTTGGTGGTGTCGAAGCTGTCCGTGAAGCTGTAGCATTCCTCGAGCTTGACAGTGTTGGCGTCGCCCTCGGCATAGCTGTAATTCAGCGCGAAGGCCGACTCGACGTTGGCCTTGACATTACCGAAGGAGACTATCCTGTAGCCTGTTATCTCAGCAAGATACGGTACCTCGAAGGGTATCTCCGCCATCATTCCGGGATAGATCTTGTTTATGCCTGCGTCTGTCAGGTAGACATAGGGTGAATAGTAATCCCCGTCCTCGTCAAGGGTCGAGCGGTACTTGAGGCAGACAGCAACGTCGTTCGGGTTCAAGTTATCGTCCGAGAGCCCGAAGAGCGCCATTTCTCTGGTGCTCGTTCCGAAGGAGACCATCAGCGTCTGCTTCTTGTGGTCATAGATACGGGTCGAAGGTATCGGCTGCGCCTTTAGTCCGAGGGTAGCCGTGGCTCCGTCAAACAGCAGGGTATAGGTCATTATGACAACGCCTTCCCTTACCTGTTGGACAATGGCGTGGTCAAATGCCGTGGTGCTGCTCTTGCACTGAATCGACATTGATGAAAGGTTCTTCATGCCTGCTGCCGAGAGGCCTGTGAAGTAGAACATGGCATCGGCAGTGCCGCTGCCCGAGATGTTCATCTCATCCTGCTTTATCTGCATGATGCGCGAGTTCGCGATCGTGTACTGCATCGCAAGGCTTACGCTCACGTCGTCGATATCCTGAGACCTTGCGCTCGGGAACAGGAAGACGTTGAGCTCGTCGTTGGTCGTCTCGGGGAGCTTTGATACCGATGAGGTCCAGGCGCTGTTATCTGCCCAGGTCACGGTATGCTCGTCGAAATAGATCGTCGCCTTCTGCATATCGCCCGGGAGAAGGGTAAGGTCCTCGTAGTCTCTTCCGTTCTTTGGCACTCTCTCGCAGAGCAGCCTGGTCTTCATCGAGCGGATATATTCGGCGTTTGAGGTGTCCTTGGTATCGGTGGTGCTGGCAGCCAGCGTAACAACGCCGCTGTCTGTCTCGATCCTTGAGAGCGAGACTCCGCCGATGACCCATTTACAGGTCTTGTTTGTCCTGTTTGTCACCTTGAAGGTCATGCTCTTGACCTGCCTGAGGTTTGCGATAGGCGGCAGTATGAACCTGTCGGTATGGTTCGGCCGCAGCATCCACTGGGGATCCGATATCGTTCCCATGCTTGTATACAGCGCAGCATTCGAGCCGTCCGCGGCGCCGTCAAGCTTTCTGGGTGTCTTGTTCATATAGCTGGCCAGCCTTGACACGACGTCAAAGCTCATGGTATGGGGCTCCATGTCGGTGTCGATGTACACAAGGTCGCAGGAAACGCTGGCCTCGAGGTCAGCGTAGTCGGTGTCCCGCGGGAGTGTGTTGATCTCGCAGAACAGGTTTACGACCTTCTGCTTATAGGAGACCTTGAAGCTCTTTGCGAGCTCTCCGACCGAACGTCCCGCGCGGGGCTTGACCGCGCTGTCCTCGGACTTATCGTGATAGTCGATGTCAATCCAGCCGATGTCGTCGAAGACAAACTGGTCGGAGGAGCCGCCGCCCGTGCGTTCGGTGACGGTGATATATTCAACGTTCAGCTTATCAAAAACGTCGTTGTCCTCGGAGATATCCTGCGGGATTATCCTGATGGCGGAAACATTGCCGTAATCGCGGTTCACCTTGATGGCGAAGGACTCCTCGTGCCCTGCCCTGAATGCGTCCGACGAGAGCTGCTGGTTGGCAAGGACATAGGCGCTGCTTCCGTTATCGAAGCGCAGCTGGAAGTAGAAGTGGTTGCTCGAGCCCGAGTCGCCGTTTATGTTGCCCGCGTCGGGGTCGTCGGCTACCTTGACGGTGACGTCATAGGTCTTGCGGTCTCTTGCATAGCCGTAGTTCTCCTTGGTCTGCTGATAGCTCATGGAGTAGAGGACCTCGTTATAATCGGCCTCTCTTGCGGTTATCACGGTGCCCGTGCCCGTATTGAAGGCGAAGGAATCCTCGGGGGTTATGAGCAGCTTAAGGTTTATCGGGAATGGCGGGATAACGGTTTTTTCCATATCCCTGACAATGATGTAATCGGTGGAGAAGCTTCCCGCCTTGCCCGATTTTGCGTAGATGCGGCGCTTGCCGACGTTGCGAACGACAGCCACGGACATTCCCGCGATCTGCCACTCATCAGAGTCGCCGCCCACGTTTATCTCGACGCTGTTTACAGCGGCCACATCGGGCAGCTGCACGGGGAATTCAACTATATTCCCTCTCTGGACGCCGCTCCAGTAGGCATAGTTATCCTTGACATTTGTCGAAGACGGCCAGCAGCCGAGGTAGTTGTTCACCTCGTCGGCTATCTTGTAATTGGGCGAGGAAAGCTCGCTGCCCGAGGTATCCTGATAATTCAGTCGGATCCTCGTGGTGCCCGAGGGTTCGGCGCCGTCAAGGTCATCGGTCTTTATGCGGATAAGCACGTTACCCGCGTACTTTGCGCCAATAAGCGCAGCCTTTTTGTTATACTCCACCAGCTTGAAGGTGTCCGAGGCGCCGGCATTTATCCTGATGCCCTGCTCGTTGTTGGTGGTGGTGTAAAGTATCGGGTCGCTCTCGTAGAAGGAGAAAACGCAGGTATAGCTCGCGAGCGCCTTGCCTGTTGCGGCGTCCTGGCCGTCGGGGGTATTTGACAGGCGGCAGGTGCCTTTATACATCGAAACGCCCGCAATGCGGATATAGTCGCTGTCCAGTGTCTCGAAGAGCTTGTTCCGCTGCTTGCTCGTTCCCTCGGGGACGATGCCGCCGTCGGCCTTAAGCTTATCTCTTGCGGCCTTGCCGACATAGAGCTTTGTGGTTATCAACGAGTCATATTCAGGGAGGTTTGCGGTGAACGCAAGGGTATCTCCGCGCTGGGCGAGACCCATCGTTTTTACGTTATCCCCTGACCGCTTGTACTGTCCGAGTACGGAGAGCAGGACGGGCATAGTGACAGTTCTTGCCCAGCCGTTCCTGTCTCTGTAGCTGATCTCCAGCGCCATATGCTCGCAGACGTTGCCGTTTGTGGGGTCGCTGTCGGCCGACCTGTTCCTTAGCAGAGCCTCGATACCGCCGTCGGGCAGGTCTGTGAAATCGAGCCTGAAGGAATAGAGGTCGTTGAGCGAGGTGCTGTTATCGGCGGTCCCGCTGACCTGTCTGAGGCCGAAATATTCCGAGTTGTCGCCTCCGACATTTATAAGTGTGTCGCCGTCGGCGTTGAAGTTCTGGGCGCTGCCCTTCCTGCTCGTAAGCTCTGCGAGGCGCTGCTTTCCGAGGGCAAGGAAATACTTGCCCGAATAGAAGCCGTACTCGCCGTAGCCGCCGACGGTATTGACCTTGCTGACGGTCATTCCCTGAACGGACCACTTTCCGCCCGTCATAAAGACGTCGATGCGGTCCACGGTCTTGATAGGTGTATCTGTCTTGAAGAGCAGCTCGTCGATCGACCAGGCACCGAGCATGGAATTCATTTCAATATCCTCGTTTATCGTGTAGCCGAGAGATTTCAGATCCTTGTGAGAGTCATTTATGGAGCTGAACATCGAATCCGTGCTGACCTCTACCTCGCCGTCAACATAGTTATCAACTATTGACTCTATCTCGTAGAAGTTCGACTTTACATTTTCAACTGCGTCACGGTCCTCGACCTCGATGGTGCGGTACTCATATCTGGCTTCGATCTCTTCGGGGCCGACCATTTCATGATAGACGTACAGACCCGTTATGGTGGTAGATCTCCACACCTTTCCGGGCTTGGTTATCTTCATGTTCTTAAGATAATCATTGACCATGTCCATACGTTCCTGAGTCAGGAATATATACTTGGTCTGCGCTGCGCCGTTTTCATCTGTATAGCGTATCGCAAAATACTTTACGGTTTTTCCGGGGTTGATGCCCGTGGCGACGGTAAGGGTATAGAGCTCATCCTTGATATTGAAGGTGGGCACCCCGCTGTTATAATCATCCACAGAGAGAGCCTTGTTTACGGGAGTGAGATCGCCCTTGACGGCGTTGTCGGGCCAGTCGCCGCCCGACGAGATCTCGGTCTCGTAGGCCTCGCCGTTCTTATAGATCGTCATTGTGCCGGAATCATCATCAGCCTCGTTATTTTCCTTTTGGGCTTCGGCGGCCTCGGGCTGAGTATCCTCGGTCTTTGCCTCCTCGGCATAGACGTCAAGGCACAGCGAAGCAGGCGCTAAGGCAAAGGCCAAAAGCAGCGCCGTAAGTCTTGTTAAGGTTTTTCCGATAAGGCTTCTTGTGTGTTTCATTTGATATTAAACATCTCCGCAAATCCGGTCATTTCAAGAACCTCTTCAACGTAGGGAGCGGCGTTGGTTATGCTGAGCTCGCCCTCGTTGCTCCTTACCTTGATGTAAAGCTTCTTCAGCGCACGAAGTCCCGCGCTGGAGATATACTTCAGGCCGCCCATATTGAGCGTGATGTCCTTGAATCTGTCTGCTGTTTTCAGGAAAAGCTCTCCCACCTGGACGGCGTTATTGGCGTCGATCCTTCCTGTGATGATGAGCTCTCCCTCCTGACCTCTGTCAACTAACTTTATATCCATTTGTCAGGCACCTCTCTTTTTCCTTGAATCCTTGATATGGGCTGCAAGCTCGTCCAGCGAGACCTCCATGGTGTCCACGTCGATCTCCTCCATACGCTCGGGGAGCGTCATCTCGCTGTAGCTGTCAAGCTGCTCGTCAAGCAGCGCCATGATATCGAACCTCGGCACAAAGCCTTCGTCCTCTTCCTCTTCGGGCTCCTCCACGGGCTTCTGCGGCTCGGGAGAAGCGGCAGGCACCTCGGGCTCGGGAGGTGCGGCAGGTGCCGCGGGCTCCTGATAAACGGGGGCTGCGGGCTGCTCGGGAGCAGGCGCTGTCTGCACAGCTGTCAGCTGCTGAGAGGCCATCTGCACCTCCATCTCGCGCTTAACCTCCGCGCGGATAGTAGCGATGAGTGAAGCGATATCTATAGCGGGCTGAACGGGCTGCGGCTCGGGAGCCTTCACGGGCTCGGGTACTTCGGGGGTGCTTATCTCTTCAAAAGTAATACCCTTGCCGTCAGCCTCTGGGTGCATTTCGGGCTCGGCGGGTCTTCTGCGCTCTCTTGTCAGAGGACGCATATCCTCAAATCTCTCGTTGAGCAGGTCTGCCTCCTCGGCGGTTATCTCGCTGAACGTGAAGACCTCGCCCTTGGCGTCGGGGTCAACGGGATTATAGACATAGCCCGGGATAACGTTGTCCGAATTGGCCTCGTGCTCTTCGCGGCTGTCGGCGACAAAGCTTTCCCAGACAGCTGCGCCGTCCTCGCCGTTGAAGTAATGCGTCTGATACTCGGGCTGCTCGAACATATCCACCATTGTCTGCGGGACTTCGATCATGAACGAAGAACGGCTGGTGGGGCTCATGACCGTAAAGGCCATGCCTCGGGGAGCTGTTACTATCTGATTCTGCTCGACCTCGTTGATGCCGCCCGCCTTCTCATAGAGCTTGCAGAGGTCGTCCATATCGTTCGGCGCAAGGCCGAAGATAAAGCTGTACTGGCAGGCATTGATGATGGCTGTGGATTTTCTTGCTATCTCCTCAGAGCCCACGAAGTCCTTGAGGTTCTGGGTGATTACTATCTGCATACCGTTGTACTTACGGATACGCTTAGCCAGCTGGAACATGAAGTCGAGGGCGATGGGGAACTTGGTGTCAATGAATACGTGAGCCTCGTCGATGACGACGACGATCTTCCTGTTCAGGCCGTATTTGCGGTTGTAGTCGCGGTTCTTGATGATCTCGTTGTCGATGTATTTGAGGACAAGGAGCATCTGCGCGTTGGCGATGGTCGAGTTGCGGTTCGCCAGCAGCGACTGGAAGTTGAATACTGAGAAGTTCTCCTCGGTCGTAATCGAGGAGGGGCCGTTCCAGATGTTTGCGTTTCTTCCGCCCGTTGCGAACTTGGAAACATAGTTCATAAGGGTCTGGAGCATATTCCTGAGGTACTCGTTATTGGTGCGCTGGAAATCCTCGAGGACGAGGTCATACAGGTCGTCGAAGATCGGGTAATCGTCGGGCGTGAGGGTCGAAAGGTCGGTCTCCATCGTGATCCCGAAGTTTGTATAGAGCCTCTCGACGAGAGAGTTAAGGTACTCGAGCGCTTCCTTGTCAACGTCGGGGAGTATCTGCTTGAAGAACTCCTCGAGGAACTGCAAATGCGCGGAGAAGCCCGTGCCTGTGCTGTCGCCGCCCTCCTCGTCGTCGTCAAGAGTTGTGATGACGTGGAAGGGGTTGAGCCTGCCGTACTTGGCGTTGCCGACGTTGATTATCTTTCCGTGGAGGGTATGGCAGAGCTCGGTGTACTCGTTCTCGGGGTCGAGGATAAATATTTTTGCGTCCTCTGAGGCCATGTTGGTCAGCAGGCTCTTTGTGCCGTAGGATTTACCTGAACCTGACTTACCGATGATGACCATATTGGAGTTCACGCGCTCGGAATCTCTTCGGAAGAAGTCGATGAATACGGGGACGCCTTCCTGTGAGCCGAGGCGGATACCGCCCTCGTCGGACACGCGGGCGTAGATCCAGGGATACATCGCCGCGATGGTGTTTGCGGGCATGGGTCGGCCGTCCTTGACGAGCGGGTCATAGCCCGACACCTGCGAGCCGATGAAGGCCTCGACCTGGTCGAAGTCCATCTGGTTGAGCCTCATGCCTGTCTCCTGCCATGTTCTGCGGACGGTCTTTTTCATATCCGCGATTATTGCAAGAGAGGTGTTCTCCACCGCGTCCTTGCCGCTCCATTCAGAGGTCTTCACGGCGTCGTACATACTGATATAGATATTGACCGTGAGCAGCGCCTCGTTTTCCTGCTGCAAGGTAACAAGCAGTCGGGCAAGGGTCTCGATGTGGCTTTCAAGCTCAAGTCTTTTGGAGTCGATGCCCGTAGTCATCAGCTGTCCGCGCAGCTCCTGCAGCGAACGGTCGATGGCGCGGATAGACTTTGTCCTCTCCATCGGGGTGATCTTGACGACTACCTTTGTTGAGGGTATGGACATAACGCCCGCAAGCCAGGCGTCGCCGACGTCCGAGGGGTAGCCCACGACTCTCATCTGGTGGGTGATTATCTTGTTTATCTCGGCTCTTCTTGTGGTGAACGAGACACTCTGCGGCATCGCCCACTTGACGTAATCGGCGGGGTCGATCTTCTCTATCTCGCGCTCGTCAAAGTCAAGGTAATTCGTGTATTTCAGGAACACTGCAAGCTCCTTGTCGCTATTGAGCCGACGGACCACAAGTTCGCCCTGTGTAAGGGCAGAGACCGCCGAATCGGTATCGATCAGGAGCTGACGCTTGTCAATATTAAAAAGTGCAAGGTAATAGAAAGGCTGTATGACCTTGTTCTCGAAGCAGATGTCCCGCACAGCGTTTATGCGGTCATACTGTATCTCGACCCTGCTCTTGAGCTCTTCCTCGTTGAGCAGCCCCTTTTCGTAGGAGCGCTTCAGGGCGTCGAGCTTGTCATATTCCTTTTCAAGGTAGTTATCATAAATAATTGGGCGGTCTATCTTGATGATATTCGCCGAGTAATCCATTCTGAGAGAACGGATTATCTTGCCGAGGCAGTTCTCGATAGAGGCGTCGCGGCGGAACTGGCTGAAGAAGCGGAACTCCACGGGGTCGATCTCGATGATCGTGCCGTAGTATTTTCCGTTGTACTCGATAAAGCCGTCGTTGATGCCTGTAAAGGCGATGATCTCCTCGACGTCCTTGTCGCTCTTGTAGGAGGCTTCCTTGTCCTCCTCCTTTTTCTTGCTGGCTGTGGTCTCGCGTGACTTGCGCTCCTGCCAGATGGCGTTCTTCTCCTCGTCGGAGATGTCCTTGTCCTCGAGGCGCTTATCCTCCTCGCGGCGCAGCTTCTTCTCGTTCATTATCCTCTCGATGCTGTCGCGGAGAGATTCGTCGTCCGAGGGCGCGAGCTTTTCGGAGAAGAATTCCTTCCAGTGGTCGCCCTTGTTGGTCTCGGTGGCGCTGGAGATAAGGTGCTTGTCGGAGAACGTCCTCCAGAAATGGCGCGGATAGGACAGATATTTCAGCAGGTTCAGCACTATCTTATAGTTCGGCTGAGAATCTATCCTGAGCACCAGCACGATGCCGATTGCAAGAATGCCGACGGAAACGTAGAGCCTTGCGGGGATCGTCGAGAGGATAACAAGGGTTATCAGACCGAGGGTGATCGTACCCACGATGATATCGCCGAGAGTGATCCCGCGGAATAATTCAATTTTTACTTTGGTTTTTCCGGGTATCAGTCTCATGCCCTGTTATCCTTTCGTCCGATGCGTCCGAGCCGTTTCAGGCTGCGGACTTATTTGTTATCATTATTCTTGTTGTTTTTCTCTTCTCTGTACTTACGCAGCTGCTCGGCATAGAAGGACTCGCCTGTTCTTGGCTGAGGCGGCTGCTGATTCTGCGGAGGCGGCTGAGCGTTCTGTGTCTGCTGCGGCTGCGAAACACTTCCGTTGCTTCCCGCACCGAGATCCGACTGGTTCTGCGGTGGCGGCTGTATCACGCTGCCGCTGCCCGACGAGTGTGAGCCGGAGCCCGTGCCTGCGCTGGCCGAACCGAAGCTGCCTGCCGAACCCGTGCCTGCGCTGCCGCTGCCAGCGGAGCCGCTGTGGCTGCCGATCACGTTTCCTTCGTTTGCGGGAAGCGATCCCGAGTGCTGTCCGCTCACGCCACTATGAGGGGGGTTATTATTTCCGTTGCTTCCCGTGCTGTTCGGGTTGCTGCCTATGTTCCCTTCATTTCTGGGGAGGCTTCCCGAGCCTGCTCCGCCTGTGCCTCCTGCTCCGCCGAAGGAACGGGGAGGCGGCTGGATATTGCCGCTGCCGTTTCCGCCCTGCTGTCGGCTGCCGTTCGTGGGCTTGAATCTTCCCTGCTCGTCGAGGCCGAAGAGTGATTGCTGTGCCTTGGACGGGTTATGGATAGGCGACTGCTTGCCTGCCCGCGGGTCATCTATGCTGCCGCCAAGGTTTTTGGCAGCATTGCTGTTTGTATTGATCCTGTTGCCGTAAGCGTCAGTGCCGAAGAATTTCTGTGTCTTAGCGTCCAACGGAGCTCTCTGACCCTGACGGCCTGCGGAGCTGCCTGCGGGCTGATCGCCTGCGCCTCCGGGCTGATTACCGAAGCCGCCTGCGCCGCCGTTCTGACCCATATTAGGTCTTGCTGGAGGCGGAGGATTATTCTGTCTCTGTCCTTGGCTCCGGCTTGCTATATAGCCGCCCACCATCTGCCTGAACTGCTGGTTTTCCTGGCGCTCCTGAGCCTTATTCTGAGCCTCGGCCTGCCGCTGCTTGCTGTCATTGGACTCTACGATAGCATTGGAGAACTTGTCTTCGACAGCGCCAAAGCCTTCCGTGACGTTGCCCGCGAAGTTCTTAACAGCACCCGTAATAGGCTTGAGCGGCAGTGTCGCAACTCTGCCGACGCCGCTTGCAACGCCCTTGGCGATGCCTGCTGCCTTGCCTGCTGCCCAAGTTGCGGGAGCTGCGACAGCGCTCTCGACAGAGCTCTGGGCTGCGCTTGCCAGCTTGCCGACGGTGCTGCCCTTGACGTCCTGAGCGGCGCTGCCTGCCATGATGGACTGCCAGCCTGCGCTGTCCGCAAGGATACCTGTCAGCAGGCCGTTGGCCTTTTCGATGGCAACTGTGCCCGCCCAGATCATCACCAGCTTGCCGATCGTGCTTATCACGGTGTTATCGACCAGCTGGAGGTCGGGGTTCATTACTATTGGTATGAATATGAGGAATATCCTCATAGATATTACTGTTGCGAAGACCGAGAAGGCCTGCACGATGAAGGCCGTGAGCCACTGCTTGAACTTTCCTCCGTCATCAAGAGGCGACACCGCGATTATCGGCGGCGCGATGACGTAGAGGAACAGCAGGTTGAAGATGCGGACGATACAGTTTACGATGATGACCGCCATGTTTACGATTATCGCGGTGCCTGCAAGATAGATCAGCAGGTAGTTCATTCTTGAGAAGGACACATGGAAGTCCTCGTTCACCTGATCGAGGTCATAGAGGCTCTTCTCGCCCGTATAATACGGAGCACGGACGTTGTCGAACATATCGGGGCTGCTGTTGTATGCATCGTTCTTGGCGGCGGCTGTGTTGCCGATACCCATAGTACCGCAGAGGAAGAGTATGCGGTCAAGCGCCACCTCGTCAGGCTTATAGGTCAGGGTCTTGTCATAGCTCTCGAGGGCGTGGAAGCTGTTGTCGTGCTGGAGCACGTCCATGCAGTGGGTCAGCGCATTGGCGATGCTCTCGTTGTACTCGTCCAGCGGCTGCTCCTTGTTGTAATCTGCCGCGACGGCGAGTTCCTGGAGCATTGCCTGCCAGGTATTGCTGTTGCCGCCGTTCTCGTCCTCGGTATAGTAGTAATCGAACACGCCCGTATCCGCCAGATATTTAAGATATCCCCTGATCTCGTTATAGCACGAATTCAGGTTATATCGGCTGTTGGCGGAGGGGTTGAGGGAATAGTTCCCGACGGTGTTGAACACTCGGCCCATGGCCGCGTACTGCTCGTCGGTGTAGGTCATGGGGCCCTTCTTGCTAAGGAGGGTCTTTCCGTTGTCAAAGACCTTGTTTACGGAATCCATGAGGGTATTTGTAAAGGAGATGGTGATAGTCATAAACAGCGAGAGGCTGAGAATGACAAAGATGCTGCGCATAAGGGAGCGCAGGATCTGTCCGTGGGACTGGCGCATCTTGTCGTCAAGGTCGAAGCCCTTGCGGATAACGCCCATCACGGCGAAGATAAAGGCCATGACGATGCCTATCGCGGCCATGCCCCAATATATCGCATTTACAGTGCTGTTATTGAAAAATATGTTTACCAGGTATTCTCCGTCGCCGTTGTATTTGGCCTGACTGATGCCCGTGAAGACCTTGAACAGCTGCTGGAGCCAGCTTATGAACAGGCACACGAGCCTCTCGATCGCAAAGAAGAAACGACCCAGAAAATTATCTAATTTTTCAACGAGTTCGTCTACAATGCCGCCCATAGTTTATCTCACTCTCAGTTTCTTTCTTGACCAGATCATATATCCGATCGCTGTGACTATTACAAGTAAAAAGAGTATACCGAACCAAAGCCCCTGAGAATTGAGGTAAAACCCGATCTCAAAGCTCTCTGTTACGGTATTTCCTGCTGTGTCTGTAACTGTGACCACATAATCTCCCGGCTGGGTAAGCTCTCCGTCGCTGGGATATTTCAGCTTCTCGCCGTTCAGGGTAATGCTGTATTTATCGTCCTCACCGGGGTCCTTGATGGTCACGGGGCCGCCGGCTCTGCCGTCCTTCAGCCCCTCGAGGGTCAGCGTAGGGGGAGTGTGGTCGATAACAACGTCAAGGCCGTAGTCGATGCCTGTGAGGTTGCAGCGATAGGTTATAAGGTACTCGCCGTCCTCGGTCATATCCACCTTGCTGACGTCGTCAATGGTTTTTATCTCGCCGTCCACGGCGACCTCCTGAAGATCGAAGCCCAGCGGCAGCTTGTAGCTGTCGATCATGCCTGTCACTTCGGGGACAATGCTAAAGGAAAGCAGCTGGTTTGAGACGTCGTTGCCCGACACCACCAGCGAATACATTCCGATATCCGTGATGTTGGAATAAAGCGCATCGTCCACCTCTTCGCCGTTGAGGTAGAGGCGGGCGTCGCCTGCGCCGCTCAGGTCGATGGAAACAGCGCTTGTGGTGATCATTCCGTCAGCGACGCTCGAGGTCACTGTGGAGGTACCGCCCGATACGGTATAAACAAACATATGGGACTCTCTGTCATAGATCCCGCCGTCCGCAAGAGAGATGGTCTGCTGCTCCTGGTATTCTTCACCTTCAACGGGGTCGCCGCTGTAGATATCGACTTCGCCTTCATAGCCCATATCAACGCCGCCGACGGTGCTGACGGACATAGGGAGCGCTATCAGCAGTGAGAGCAGTTTAGCCGCAAGCATACCATTTCTCCTTTCCTGTTATTTTATGCAGATCAGCCCGCCTCGTCGTCTGCCTTGCCGAGGACGATTTCGTTCCTCTCCTCAAGGTCGTAGTAGACCTCGTTGGCCTTGAACATATGGCTTCTGAGCTCGCCCATATCCATGGTGCCCATCTTGTAGTAGGGGCACTTGTAGCTCGGGGTGTACTGTGTTTTAAGCGGGAAGTTTCCGAAGGTAACGATGATGGCGTTGCCCGTGGATTCCTTGTTGTTGAGCATCTGCAGCTCGCTGGGATAGATAAGGGGACGCACCTGGGTCTGGCTGGAGAGGTTGATGTCGCCCTCTCTGCCGCCGATAGAGGAAGAAGTGCTGGTCGTGCGGACGGTCATGTTGCCGCAGAGCTTCGAGAACTCCTCGCAGGTGCCTATATCGTTGGAGCCTATGAACATCTTCATGCCGCAGTTGGACTTGACGATGTCGGCCACTTCGTTTCCGTAGACGTTGGAGAGCTGGGAATAGGACTGAACTACCATATTGAACCAGATCTTTCTTGAACGTCCAACGGTTATCATCTTGTCAAATTTCTCGATCTTCGGCATATTACCGAACTCATCGAGGATGAAGTACACGTTTCTCGGCAGCGAGAGATCCTCTCTTGCAGAGGCGACCTTGATGAGCGCCTTATACATACAGAGGATGAACACAGCTGCAAGGCCGTGACGGGTGTCCTTTTCGTCGGGTATCTTCATGAAGAGGGCCGTGGGCCGCTCGGCGAAGGATGCCGCATCTACATCGGTCGCACTGGTCAGGCCGCAGAGTCCGCGGTCGTTGAACATATTCAGCTTGTCGAAGGTGATGGACATATAGGACGAAAGGGTGGTATCTGCGGCGGAGAGCACCTGTCTCGAAAGGGTATAAGCCTGGGAGAGCTTGCTTCTGCCGTTGAAGTAGTCTTTAAGGGCGGCGAACTCGTTTTCGGAGTTTGTGAGCGCCTTGTTGATATTAAAGAAATTGAACTTTTCCTTGGTCATGCCGAGGCGCGGATCCTCCGAATCCTCGAGCATCGCAAGGCAGGTGGACATGATGATCGAGCGTGCGCCCTTTTCCCACACGGGGTCTTTCTCGTTCTCGACGGGGCAGATGACAGACACGAGGTCGTTGAGGTCCTCGTACATCTCGTCGTAGATCTGCTGGCGCTTAACGGAAACATCGTCCTGACAGTGGGTGGGGTCGGCGTAGGCATTTTCACGCCACTCGAACCAAAGCTCGCCCTCTTCGGCGTCGCCGTCGGGGCGCTTGAGGTCGGGATAGGCGTCCATGCTGTCGCGGTGAGCGACGATGCCCTTGCCCATCTCAACATATTCCTGATACATATCCCAGATATCGCCGAGGGGGTTCCAGCGGCTGGAGGAATAGGTATCGCGCAGGTCAAGGAGCAGCACGTTATAGCCGCGCTCCTTGAGGAACTGCGAATGCAGGGAGAAAAGCTCTCCCTTGGGGTCTGTCATTATCATCGAGCTGCCGCAGGCGGTTGCGCCCAGCAGCTGGATCATCGGGTTGATGAAGGTGGTGGTCTTACCTGAACCTGTAGCACCTATTATAAGGCTGTGTGCGCCCGAGAGGAAGTTCACCTGGAGCTTCTTGTTCTTGTCAAGGACTGCGCGGACGGGAATGCCGTCCTTGGTGCAGTTTTTCAGGTCGTCGTAGACGTGCTTGGGGAAATACTTGTCGCGCTCCTGGTCGGTGAGGAAGCGGCTGTTCTCAAGGCCGCCCTTGACGACGTCGATCTTGCCGTCCTTGCCGAGCAGCCCCTTGCCCGTGCCGAGCATCAGGTCAAGGTTATTGCTGGAAAACAGCCAGATTATCCCGACGAGCACCACGGCCACGGTGCCGAGCAGCCACGTTGAGGGACTGACGAGATACGACCAGTGTACCTTAAATGTCTTGTCGGGGCCGAGAGAGGTGATATAATCCATCAATGTGCGGACGCCAAAGCCGCCTATCGCCTGTATCAGGAAGGCTATGACAGCATTTTTTATCAGTTTTTCCTTGGGGATATTCCTGAAAAAATCTTTCATATATCGAGCTTCTCCTCTTTCAGGTCGGTGTCCTTGTGGCCGTCATTCAGTGTAGCGTTGCTGCCTACAAGGATATGCGGCTTCGTGTTCTCGTTGGCGCCGACGTTTGTTACAAGGCCTGCGCCGACGACTGTTTTGCTGTCGTCAACTCTTCTGAGCTGTGAGGGGACAGCGCCCGTATTGCCCTCCATGAAATACTTGTTGTAGCCCGAGAGCATATCGAGCTGTTCGGTGGGCTTGTTCTCGTAGTAGACTACTGTGTTTGCATCCTCGACATAGGTGTAGTCGATGCTGCGCTCGCTGAGAGCTTTAAGGTATTCCTTTATCTCATCATCGCTCTTGCCGAGGAAGGTATGGCTCTTGGAGTTTGACATATCCGCCATGAACCACGAGCCGTAGGTCTTGGAGTTCGGATAGCACTCGACTCTTGCGTTCTCGCCGAGGCGGATACCGCCGTAGACCAGCAGTCCCTGATTGATAAGGGTGGAGCTGTCGTCGAGGGAGAACGGAACGAGATTTCCCGCCTCGTCACTCAGGCCGCCGTAGATGGCGCCGCCCTTTTCGATGATTATGTCTCCGCCGAGGCACTTGATGGTGCCGCAGCCGTTTGCCGAGGGACGCGAGCCCGAGCGGAAGGGATAGATGCTGCCCTTGTCCTTTACGATGATGGTGCCGCCGTTGTTTATAATAGTGCCGTTGTTGATAAGGTCTCCGCTGACGCTGAGCACTCCGCCCTTCTCGATAGTAAGGGTAACTCCGTTCGGGATAACGACGCCGTTTTCCGTCTGGGTGTTGTTATTGCCGTCGATATAGGTCTTGGCGGATATAGGCAGCACACGGCCGCTTGAGACCGTGGTGTCCTCCTTGATGGCGTTGAAGCGGAAAGCCTCACCGAAATAGATATCAGCGGTCTCGGCATCGCTTGTCCACTGAGAAGCAGCCTTGCCTCCGATATGATCGAAGGTCGCCATGCCGATGGAATAATGCTCGGCAGAAACAAGGCGAATATTGTTCTTGCTGTAGTTATAGTCAAGGATCTTGAAGAGGCCGTAGCTATCCTTCTGGAAAACAAGCGGCTCGAAGCCGTCGATGCGGTCGTCGCCAACGGTTATCTTCATCTGTCCTTTTTCCTGAGAAGACAATGACCCGCCGACAACATTCATATTGATAACATAGTCGCTTGCTGCCGAAACAGCGGTATTGGATTCCGCTCCCTTACCGTTCGAGAGTCTGATCGTAAAAAACGGGCATTTTGTTCCGTCCTCGATGCCTTCATATTTAGCGAACAAGCAGTTGTAATCGCTGGTGGTATAGAAGGTCTCGGCATACAGATTATTCACAAGCTCCTTGTAATTTGCGGTGGGATGGTTCTTCAGCGCTGCCGCACCGTCAGACTGGATATTATGGTTATCCTTTTTATCCTGGTCTTTTTCAGCCCAGTTATAGTTGGAATAAGGAAAAATATCCTGTGTATCTCTTCCGAACACCTTAGCGCCCTCGATGAAGGCGTGGTTCTTGTCAAGATAGATATCGCTCGGACCTACGGGGTTGAGTACCTCGCTTCTCGAGGCGCCCCACATGATAAGGCAGGGGTGATACTGATTGTCTATAGGATATGAGTTGTCGCTCATTCTTTTCCAGCGGTAGAAGGTGATCTCGCCAAAGCAGTCGTCCATGATATTTCCGCCGACCTTATTGGAGGCCTCTTCGCTCTCCGCTTCTGAGGTATCGGCGGTCTGGCCCGCAGATCCCTCGGAGTTCTCCTGAGCGTATGCGATATTATATGGCGCAGCAGTGCTATGCGCCGCCGTCAGCATAGCTATGGCGGCGCACAGTACCGAACACATTATTCTCTTTTTCTTGCAGTTAAGAGAAAGCTTCATTCATATCATCCTTAAAGATCTAAGCAGGTATCAGTCCGCGGGAGAATTGTCAGCCATCCACTTGTTGAAGTAAGGAGTTGCGATCCTGAGCATTACGATGAGCACGAAGATGAGCACGAAGCCGATGATAGCGCTCTTGAGGTGCTGCTTTGCCTTCTCACGCTCCTGAGGCTCCTCTGCCTTGGAATACTTCACGCCGAGGCTTACGCAGAAGATAGCGCCGACAGCGGCTACCAGCGGCATAAGTACGTTAAGCACGTTCTTAAGCAGGTCGATGATAGGGCTGGTGATATCGTCCAGCTTGGGGTCGTCCTTCTTAGCTGTAGTAGTCTTGGCAGCGAAAGCGGTAAAAGCGCTTGCGGAGCCTACGGTCATTACCGTCATGACACGGGCTGCCATAAGCATAAACTTCTTCTTTGCATTGTTCATAATAGATTCCTCCATATAAAGATTTACAATGTTCTATTAACACCCGGGGCTTTTTTCTCCATTCGGGAAGCTCGGGGAGCTAATTCTTTTTCTGCGGCTGCTGCGGGAAGCGTTCCCGAAGCGGCAAGTCTTCGTGCCCTCTCGGCGTTCAGGGCTCTCACGGTCTTTACCATGGCGTCCACGCTCTCCTCGGGCACACGGGGTCTGTGTGCGGCAAGTCCTTTCAGTGCCGAATCCAGACGAAAGTCATTCATTGGGATCTCTCTTTTCTTATGAAGTTATGACGTCAGGCCAGCATTTCCTTGAGCTTGTTTCTTCCGCGCAGCAGCTGTGACTTAACGGTGTTCACGGAGCGCTGGAGCATCTTTGATATCTCGGCGACCGACAGGCCGCTGAAATAGTAGAGCTCGATTATCTCCCTGTACTCATCGTCCAGCTTTTTGAGTGCGTCGCGCACGGCAAGAATGTCCTCGGTGCTCGTATCCCACGAGCCCGAGATAGGTTCATCGCCGAACATATCCTCGTTGAGCTCTTCCTTATAGCCGCGGTTCATAAGGAACTCTTTTGAGGCATTGACAGTCACGCGCAGGAGCCAGGCCTTGCGGTGCTCCTCGCTGTCAAATTTGCGCTCTCTTCGGAAATAGCGATAGAACACGTCGGAATAAACGTCCTCCGCATCTGTTCTGTTGCGGACGTAACGCATTGCAACGCCGTAGATCATATCGCTGTAAGCTTTGACCATTTCTTCGTCATTCATAAGTAATACCCTGCTTATCATAGTTTGGGTGCAGCGGGCAAAAATTATTGCGCCGCCTGCTTATACATTTATAATATAACATAAAACCCCTTAATTGTCTATTACCATTCTGGTACACGGCAGTTCTTTTTTAGGTTTTGCACAAATAGAGGCGCCCCGATTTGTAAGATATGTGACAAAATGTCAGATAATCTCGGGTTTTCGGGCTTTCACGGCAGAAAAACATTGTTACTGTACAAAAAAATTCACGTATAAATGGGGTGACAAACAGAAAATAATATGATATAATGCAAGTAATGACATTGGTACACAAGGAGGTATATACATGAAACTGAGAACCAGATTACTCGCTTCGGCGGCAGGCGCTGCCATGCTTGTTTCTTCCCTGCCGCTCGGAGCCTTTGCCGAGGACAGCGAGGTCGTTGAGGGGAGCTTCACCTTCTCCAAGCCCTTCACTTCCGAGATCGGGGAGGACGTGTTCTACTACAGCGACGATTATTTTGCGGAGTCCTCGTACACGGACAACGCCCACCGCACCTCGATGTCGATGGTGCTGGCGCTGGCTGCCTCTTTGAAGGACAGCTCCGAAAGCATAACGAAGGTCTACACCGACACGGGCTTTGAGGATATTTCCATCGAGGATATCGGCAGCACCCCGACCCGCGACACCATCGGCACCGCCATCGCCCACAGGTCCGTGGACGGCGGGGAGCTTGTGGCGGTAGCCATAAGGGGCGACAAGTACGAAAGCGAGTGGGCATCGAACCTTATCGCGGGCAGCGAGGGCGACACCAAGGGCTTCAGCGACGCCGCAGACATAGTCCTCGGCCGCGTAAGGGATTACATTTCCGACAACGGCCTCAAGGACGTGAAGCTGTGGATCTCTGGCTATTCACGCGCGGGCGCAGTTGCAGACCTGATGGGAAAATACATAAACGGGCACCTTGACGAATTCGGCACCGCCGCCGAGGACGTATACGTCTATACATTCGAGGCACCCGCAGCCTCCGCCGAGAAGGTCACCTATGATAACATACGCAACATAATGAACCGCGATGACCTTATCCCGCTGGTATATCCCGAGAACTGGGGGCTCTGTCACTGCGGACAGCCACAATGGATAGCTGGCGGCAAGACCGTTGACATCAAGTATCTTGTGATCGGCGAGGACGGGAGCCTGACCGTCCCGAGCGACGGCACGATGAGCATGGAGGACTTCAACAAGGAGTTTATCGACTTCCTTTCCTCGGAGCTGAGCCGCAAGGACTTTTCGGGCGAATTTGACAGCGCCGTCGCCGATGTGCTCGAGGCCGTGTTCTCAAAGACCGACGAGGAAAAGCAGGCCGTCCTTGACTACTTCAGCGGCCTGGGAGGCAGCGAGGGCGAAAGCGAGGGCAGCATCACGGACACGCTGACCAAATACGGACTCGACATGGTGCTTGACAACGACCTGAGGCTGCTGCTCAACCACACCTCGGACAGCACCTACGCCAGACTTGAAAGCGACGTCTCCACATTGGTAATGATCCTGAGACTCAAGACAATAATTGACAGAGCCGATCTTCCGCTGACCGACGAGGATTACGACGCCGTCACAAAGCTTGCAGCGCTGGCGGTCAGGAAGCTCGGCCCCATCGCAGCGAAGGATCTCCGCTATCACGACGGCAAGGGCTGCGAGGACTATCTCCCCGAGGGCTTCTACGACCCCGAGTATGACCCGAACACCGATACCTACACCCCTGGCGAGGGATTTCTGCCGAGCCTTAAGGAAGCCTACGACCTATCTTTGGCCGCCGACGCCGAGAACAAGGCCATGCCGATCTATCACCTCGCAACGCTCTTCGGCAATATCATGAGTATTATCGAGGCACACTACCCCGTGGTGAACTGGGAGTATGTAAAGCAGCTCGACACCTACTACTACCCCGAAGAGGACGAGTCCTCCGAGGAGGAAGAGAGCAGCTCGCAGAAGGAAGACAGCAGCTCCGAGGCCGAAGAGGAAAGCTCCTCCGAGGCAGAGTCCAAAACCGAATCCGAGGCTGCTCCCGAGAGCACACCCGAGAGCGCTCCCGAGGCCGCTTCTTCGGAGGCGCCTGCTCAGAACGGCGGCAATCCCGCAACAGGCATCGGCGGCGCCGCAGCGGCGCTCATCATGATCTCTGCCGCCGCAGCAACAGCAGCAAGAAGGAAGCAGAGATAAGACAGCACAGCTAATAGCAAAAAACACAGCCGTTCGCTGACGGCTGTGTTTTTTGTTACGGGGCTTATTTTTCCATTCTGTCAACTCCGTGCAGGTAGAGCCTGGTGCTTATGAACAGCGACACAAGGTACAGCGGGACTGCCGCCCAGATCAGCTTGCCTGCCCAGCTTTTGCTGAGCTTTGCGATGTCGAGATCTGTGATGAACCTGAAAATCTTCTCCCAGAACTCGTCCTCGGTGCCGAGCCACGAGAGGTCGCCGAAGAGAGCGTAGAGCAGCGCGATCATTATTATCACAAGCATCAGGCAGCCCTTGATCGAGCTGCCCGCCTTTGTTCCGAAAGCCACCACGAACGGCAGCTCGACGGCACGGAGCAGCAGGCTGACACAGACCAGCAGCATTAGCATCCCGTTCTGTATCGGCACGTCCTTGAAGCTGCTGCGGACAAGGAGGTTGCTGCCGCAGGAAATCAGGAACGTTGCGGCGATGGTCGCGGCGACGAGGGCGTATTTTGCCACGGTCTGCTTGACGATACCGTTGGGCACCGAGCAGACGTAATAGCACCATTTCCTGCGCTCGTCGGTCTGCATCAGGTTAAGCGAGAAGGCGCCCATGACGATAAAGCTTATCACGCTCGTAAAGCCCAGAAAGACCATGAAAAATGTTTGGTCCATATTCTGATCGCGGTCGCCCGATAGAAGGGCGATGACCATCAGCGTGTTCAGGACAAACAGGGTGCCGCAGCTCAGCAGCAGTGTTTTTCCGTTGATGCGAAGCTCCTTTTTGAAAAAGCCGATCATCTTGCACCCCTCCTTCCAAGGCCTTTGACGCTGAGAAAATAGAACAGCGCACAGAGCCCGAGCACGACCGTCGGTATCAGCCACCAGCTGTTATCGCCCAGCCAGTGCAGCTTTCCAAGCAGCTCCTCCCTGTAAAAGCCGATCATGATGCCGTCTGATGCGTCCGAGCCGCTTTCATCAAAAATGCTTGTACCCGTTTTCTTTATCGAATAGCTCTCCAGCCATTTCTCAATGCCGAAGAACGAGCCGAAGTAGATCACCAGCGCTGCAAGCGTTATTATCCCCGAAGCCTTTTTTTCGTCGCGGATAAGATAATTGACGGCCTTGCCTGCGTGTGAGAACAGGAACACCGCGCAGCCGATGCCGAAAAGATAAAGCATGAACTTCGGCTTGTGGCCGCGGTCAAAGACGGCATCAGCCGCGAACAGCACGAGCCAGCTGAGCAGGGTGCAGACCGCAAGGCTCAGGGCGTTAAGGATATACACCGAGCCGACTATCTTCTTTTCGGTGACGGGCAGGGTGTGTGAAAACGCCCTCCAGCCGCTTTTCTCGTCCTGCTTGACAGCAGTGGCGAACTGCCCTGCAAAGAGCACCACCGCCGTCCCGAAGACCATGAAGTAATAGGTCAGCTTCATGGCGTTCTCGATGCTGGCCTCGGGCAGCCTGCCGATGTTGCCGTAAAGCGCCGAGAGCCTGATAAGCACACAGATCAGCACGACGCCCGCAGCCGAAGCAAGGTCGATGATGCGCGTTTTGCGGGAAAGGTAAAGCTCCTTGAAGATAAGTCCTTTCATTCAGCTCCACTCCTTCTTTTCGCGGTTCACATAGTAAAGCATGATCTCCTCGAGCGTTGCGGGCTCGATAACGGCGCCCGGATACTTCTTCCTGCACTTTTCTCTGTCGCTGACCAGCAGCTCTGCGCCGTAGTCGCTGACACGGGCGGAGATATAGTCCTCCGCTGCGATCTGTGAATGATCGGCCTTTGTGCATTTGAGCAGGCCATGGGTCTGCAAGATATCGTCCTTGTAGCCCGTCAGGAGTATCCTTCCGCGGTCGATGAAGGTCACGCTGTCGGCGATCTTTTCAAGGTCGGAGGTGATGTGCGAGGACATAAGGATAGAATGGTCTTCGTCCTGAAGGTACTCGAGGAAGATGTCGAGTATCTCGTTTCTAACAACGGGGTCAAGGCCCGTGGTGGCCTCGTCCATTATCAGAAGCTTTGCGCCGTGAGAGAGGGCTGCGGCGATCTGCAGCTTCATCTTCATGCCCTTCGAGAACCTGCCGAACTTCTTCTTGTAGGGCAGCTGGAAGCGTTCCAGATAGCCCTTGAAGGTCTCGCTGCTCCAGTTCTCAAAGACGCCTCCGAGTATCCTGTCCAGCGCCTTGGCGTTCAGCCCGTCATGAAAGGGCAGCTCGTCGAAGACTGCCGCGATGTCTTTTTTGATCTGCTGCTCCTGCTCGCGGCCGTCCATGCCGAATACCCTGATGCTGCCCTCGTCGGGGCGGATAATGCCGAGTATGGCGTTTATGGTAGTTGACTTCCCTGCTCCGTTTTGTCCGATAAAGCCCATGATGCTGCCCTTGGGGACATTGAAGCTCACGCTGTCGAGCGTGAAGCCGTCATAGCGCTTTGTAAGACCCTGTATCTCTATTGCGTTCTCATAGTCTGCCATGATGCTCTCCTTCTGCGCCTTCGCGCTTTTACTCTTCGTAAAGCAGATCAAGGAGCTCGTGCAGCTCGCGGAGCTTGACGCCGCCTGCTCTTGCCTTTTCACAGGCCTGAGAGATCAGCTGCTCGGTCTGGCGGAAGTATTCCTCACGCAGAAGCTCCTTGTTCTGCCGCTTTACAAAACTGCCCTTGCCCGTAAAGGACTCGATGAAGCCGTCGCGCTCCAGCTCCTCGTAGGCTCGCTTGGTTGTGATAACGCTTATTCGCAGCGACTGCGCCAGCGCACGCATCGACGGAAGGGCGTCCCCCTCCGCGAGCGTGCCGCTCATTATCTGCGCCTTTATCTGCGAGACGATCTGCTCGTAGATGGGCTCACTGCTCTGGTTTGAAATAATAATATCCATGGTATACCGTCCCGCTTCAATGTATATATTCAATATATACATTATACACTCTGTATATACAATTTGTCAATAGGCATATACAAATAATCCTGCACAAAAAAAGCCGCACGAAATTGTGCGGCTTTCACAAATATTCGGCTATGGCACAGCCTGTTTGCTTATTCTGCGTTTTTCAGCGCCTCATCAAGCTTGACCTTGTTGATCCTACTTCGGAGAACGAACGAGACCACAAGATAGGTCACAGCGCCGAGCGCAACGGTCTTGAAGTAAACGTTCAGCGGTATCTCGGGAGCGAGCCAGCCGTTGTACCTCATCATCATTGCCCTCCACAGCCTGTCAAGGGCAACGGCCTCGATAGGCATACAGAGCACCAGCGACAGCAGGGTCACAATAGATGTGGTGCGGATATAGATACCGCTTACCTCGGCAGGAGTGTAGCCGAGTATCTTCGCGATGGAGATCGACTGGGTGTTCTTTTCTATAACTACCTTAGCAAGCAGGTAGATGACGAGCACGAACACCGCAAGGCCTACCGATGTGAACAGATTCATCATTGCGCCCATAGAGTTTTCAAGCTGGCGCGAGGTCTTTGTCAGATCCTCCTCGGTGATCTCGGTCGCGATGAGCCGTTTGTCGATGTCGGTTATCTCCTTGTTGCAGAGGTATCCCGTAAAGCTGCCCGCCTCGCGTCCGAGCAGCGAGTTCATATAGTCGATGTTTCCGAATACGGCGAGGGTGCTGGGATAGTCATAGACTCCCTTGATCTCGACCTCGTATTCGGTGTCCTCCCACTCCTCTTTAAGCTTCAGCTTATCGCCCTTGCCGATGCTGTACTTGTCGGCGTAGGCGCTGGAGATATAGACGCCCTCGTCGGGCAGGTCGGTGTGGAAGTAGCGGCTGTCCTTGATAAAGCCGTAGACTGAGATTGTCTCCTCCTTGGCGGTGTCAACTGTTTTGAGAGAGGCTGCCGCGAACTTCTCGGCGGTCTCCTCGGCGGTCTCGACGGGCATTTTGAGCACATACTGATGCTCGGCGAACATACTCTCCTTGGTGTTCTTCTTTGCCTGCTCCAGCACGGGCGAGAACAGCATCGAGAACAGCATTATCAGGCTTGAGAGGAATATCCCCGCAAAGATAGTGATGTAGTTCGGGATATTCTGGAAGATCACGCGGAGCCTGTACCTGAACATTATATGCAGCTTGGTGTTGAGCTTGAAGGCCTTCTTGCGCTGGCGGCGCTTGAGGTCACGGCGCAGGAATTTCAGCGGCGGCAGGCTTATCACCCTCAGCAGCATCAGATAGTTGATGGCCGCAAGTATCACGAAAGGAACGATGGTCGTCAGCACAAAGGCCTCGGCGCTCCAGATCGTCTCGGACTTCACGATGCTGTAGGAATTAAGGTAGGCATCGCCCATGAATTGTCTGAAATAGGTGTAGCCCAGCACGTTGCCGAGAACGGAAGCCACCACCAGCACGATCATGGGCGCAGCCATATAGTGCCTGATGATCTCTCCCTTGGTGTAGCCCGAGGCTCTGAGAGTGCCGATTACAGCCGCCTCCTGGGTAATTGTGTTGCTCGTCATCACCGCAAAAACAAAGGCGATAATGACTATCAGCAGGTAGAGGAAGACGATGAACATAACGCGGTCGCCGCCCATGTCGTTGCCCGAGAAATTGATGGCGCTGGACTGGCAGCCGGGGATAAAGTCGCTGAGCATGGCCTTGCTGCTGATGACATTCATAAGCTCGGAGGCCCTGTCGTTTGCTTCCTTGCCCTGCCATTCCTCCGGCGGATCGTTGTACTTCCAGGCGAAGCAGTAGTGCAGGTTGGTATCGTCCATAGCCTCGAAGCCCTCTTCCGTCATCACGGCAACGCCGAAGCGTGTGGCGTCGAACATGAAGTCGCTGTTGTTCTCGAAGGCGCAGGAGTAATCGGGAAGCGCAACAACGCCCGTGATCTTGAGCTCCCTACCCGAGATCTTTATCTTGTCGCCGACGGAGAGCTTGTTGTTTTTGAGGTAAAGTCTGTCCATGGCGATCTCGTCGTCCTCCTCGGGCAGGTCGCCGTCAAGAAGGCTCACAAGGTCAACATCTTCCCTGATGCGGAATATCCTTGCGGTGGAGTCGAAATCGTCCGTCGGGCTGTCAAGGAAGTATTTGTTATAAAGCTTTACGCCGCCCTCCTCCTCGATCGCGGAGAGCACCGCCTCGTCGGGCTCCAGCGCAAGCTCAAAGTTGCCGTCCTCAATGTTGTATTTTTCAAAGCTGTCGTCGAAGGCCGTTTTAAGGCTCTTCACCGCAACGAGGAATCCCGAGACGGCGCCTATCAGAAGTATCATGATAAGGGCGATGACAACGTATTTTCCTGCCTCGCGCTTTATCTCGCGGGGCACACGTTTAATAAGCGGACTCTTCATACTGCTGCCCTGCCTTTACCATTCAAGCTCTTCGGCAGGGATCTTCTTCTCGTTGAGCCTGTCGTGGCGGATAACGCCGTCTCTGAGGGTTATTACCCTGTCAGCCATGTACTTTATGGAGTCGTTGTGCGTTACCATAACTATAGTGCTGTTGTACTTCTGATTGATCTCCTCGATCAGCTTCAGTATATCCTTCGAGGTCTTGGAGTCCAGCGCACCTGTGGGCTCGTCACAGAGCAGTATGTCGGGGTTCTTGACTATCGCCCTGCCGATGGCCGTCCTCTGCTGCTGACCGCCCGAGAGCTGGTTCGGCAGCTTGTGGCGGTGCTCGTAAAGCCCGAGGGTCTTCAGAATATCGTCCACGTCCAGCGGAGCGTCGCTGAGGTAGGCGCCGACCTCGATGTTCTCCTTGATGTTAAGGTTCGGGATAAGATTGTACATCTGGAAGATGTAGCCCAGGTGCTTGCGCCTGTACTGGGTCAGCGCCTTCTCGCTCATGTCGGCGGTCTTTTCGCCGTTGATGCTGATGAAGCCGCTGTCGGGAGAGTCGATGCCGCCGATGATGTTCAGCAGCGTGGACTTGCCCGAGCCCGAAGGCCCAAGCAGCACGCAGAACTCGCCTTTTTCTATCTTGGCGTTGATGCCCTTGAGCACCTCTGTCCTGCTCTCGCCCTCTCCGAAGGATTTCTTGATCTCATTTATTTCGAGAAACATACAGTTTCACACTCCTTGAAAAATCTACGTTAGCTCTCGCTAACCTATCTTGATTTTACACATATTAATCCCCTTTGTCAAGATGAAAAACGAATTTTTGTATACTTGAACAAATATTCAAGTGTTTATTTCTGACTTTTGGACTTTTAGTTCTCAAAGTTCAGATGTCAGAGGTATGATCAGGGCAACACCGCACAACCACCGGCTAACGCCTTTGCACGCTATCTGCTTGCATATTATCCGTCATATTACCCAAATTCTCCTTGAAAGGCGTCAGCCTTCCTGCGTCGAATTTAGGCAATCTGACGAAAAATCTGACTGCGCATCTT
>OCTW011616840.1_pt1 | contig 28438 bp, 21 predicted proteins | sample 1539671 | NCBI WGS metagenome assembly OCTW01 (sample SAMN02144230, study PRJEB22623) | gut metagenome | biome: sheep rumen | host: Ovis aries | place: New Zealand | reverse complement strand
AGTACTACTTCCTTTCAGGATTTACAGCTAAGCTTGCAGGTACAGAGCGTGGAATCACAGAGCCTACACCTACATTCTCAGCTTGCTTCGGTCAGGCATTCCTTGAGCTTCATCCTACAAAGTATGCAGAAGAGCTCGTTAAGAAGATGGAAAAGGTTGGCGCTAAGGCTTACCTCGTAAATACAGGTTGGAACGGAACAGGGAAGCGTATCACAATCAAGGATACACGTGGAATCATCGATGCAATCCTTAACGGTGACATCAACAAGGCTCCTACAAAGACTATCCCTGTATTCAACTTCGAAGTTCCTACAGAGCTTCCTGGAGTAGACACAGGAATCCTTGATCCAAGAGATACATATGCAGACGCTTCAGAATGGGATGCAAAGGCAGCTGACCTTGCAGCAAGATTTGTTAAGAACTTCAAGAAGTATGAGACAAATGATGCTGGTAAGGCACTCGTTGCAGCAGGTCCTGAGGCTTAAACAATTCAAATACGGAGGTAGATTCAATGTTAGTATCAGCAAAAGAAATGCTTGAGAAGGCTGTAGCAGGCCACTATGCAGTAGCACAGTTCAACATCAACAACCTTGAGTGGACAAAAGAAATCCTTCTTGAGTGTGAAGAGCTTAAGAGCCCTGTTATCCTTGGTGTATCTATGGGTGCAGCTAAGTACATGACAGGTTATAAGACAGTAGTAGCTATGGTAAGCGCTATGGTAGATTCACTTGGAATCACAGTTCCTGTAGCACTTCACCTTGATCATGGTAACTATGAAGGAGCTAAGGCTTGTATCGAGGCTGGTTTCTCATCAATCATGTTCGATGGTTCATCTCTTCCACTTGAAGAGAACATCGAGAAGACAAAGGAACTCATCGCTATCTGCAACGAGAAGGGTATCTCTCTTGAGGCAGAAGTTGGTGGTATCGGCGGCGAGGAAGACGGCGTTGTATCAACAGGTGAGTGTGCTGATCCTGCAGAGTGCAAGCAGATCAATGATCTTGGCGTAACAATGCTTGCATGTGGTATCGGTAATATCCATGGTAAGTATCCTGAGAACTGGGCTGGACTTCAGTTCAACGTTCTTGAGAATATCAAGGCAGTTACAGGTAACACACCACTCGTACTTCACGGTGGTTCAGGTATACCTGATGAGCAGATCAAGAAAGCTATCGATATGGGTGTAGCTAAGGTTAACGTTAATACAGAGCTTCAGCTTGTATTCGCAGCAGCTACAAGAAAGTACATCGAAGCTGGTAAGGATCTTGAAGGTAAGGGTTATGACCCACGTAAGCTTCTTGCTCCTGGTGCACAGGCAATCAGAGACGAAGTTAAGGATCGTGTAGCAGTATTCGGTTCAGCTAACAAGGCTTAAGTATCATAATCATATACTAATGAATATAAAGCGGCGGTCTGATTATTCAGACTGCCGCTTTTTGAAAATGCGAAGGGGTTATGAGTAACATGAGATTCTACAAAAAAGCATTGTCACTTCTGTTATGCGTGACACTTCTGCTGTCGTTTTCCGGATGTGATAAGAAGGGACAGGGTATTGCAGAAGGTACTACTACGGAAGTGACTAAAGCTCTGAAGGATATGACGCCTGAGGAGATAGTTGCAACTCTCACATTAGAGCAGAAGGCACAGCAGATGCTGCAGCCGGCATGCTACAATATCAAACCTAAGGATATGAAGAAGAATTGCTATGGGAGCGTTCTCTCAAAGGGAGAGGATCTTGATTCCACGGAGTGGCCGGGATTTATTGATGAGTTCCAGAAGAATGCACTTGAGTCAAAGGCGGGCATTCCATTTATATATGGACAGGACCATCTTCATGGTGTTGCATACTGTACAGATGCAGTATTCTTTCCGCAGAATATTGGCATGGGAGCTGCAAATGATCCTGAGCTCATGAAGGAGATAGGTCGTGTGACTGCTTCTGAAGGTATGAACACTCACATGCAGCTGAACTTTTCTCCGTGTCTTGCACAGGCGGTTGATCCAAGATGGGGTAGGACATTTGAAAGCTATGGAACGGATCTCGATATAATCACAAGCCTCGGAACAGCATATACTGAAGGCCTGCTTGAAGGCGGTATGGTTGTGTGCCCGAAGCATTACTTCGGAGATGGAAATGTAAAGTTCGGAACGGGTGAGAATTCGGACGTTGAACGACTTATAGACCGTGGTGATGCACAGCTGAACGATGAAGAGATAGAAGCACTCCTGGCTGTTTATCAGGCACAGATTGATGCCGGAGCTCAGGTTATAATGATAAGCCACAGCTCATTGAACGGTATAAAGATGCATGAAAATGGAGAGTACATATGGAAGCTTAAGAATGAGATGGGCTTCGAAGGATTCGTACTCAGTGACTGGAATTCCGTTCAGAATACTTCGGGAAAAACCTACTATGACCAGATGGTTACAGCTGTTAATTCCGGAATAGATATGTTCATGGAGCCCGATACATTTGATGATGCGATTGATATCATATGTAATGCGGTCAAGAAGGGTGACATCAAAGAAGAACGTATAGATGATGCTGTAACAAGAATCATCAAGGTTAAGAAGGAAGCCGGACTTTTCGACGATCCATTTTATGAAAATATAAAGAAAGAACAGGTAGGAAGCTCTGAGCATAGAGCGCTTGCTGAAAAAGCAGTTGAAGAGAGCCTGGTTCTTCTTAAGAATGAAGGGGATGTACTTCCGCTCAAGCCGGGAACAAGTATTTTCATAACAGGCCCGGCGGCTGATGATGCTTCTGCACAGTGCGGCGGATGGACAGTCCAATGGCGCGGTATCGGTGAGAAGCATTTCGATGGTGTAACGACACTTCAGCAGGGCTTTATAGATAAGGCTGAGGAGTATGGAATCACAGTTTACACTGATATAGCAGATGCCGACAAAGCTGATGTGATCGTGCTTTGTGTCGGAGAGCAGGCTTCGGTAGAGTGGGAAGGAGACACGGCAGTTCCTGACCTCTGCGGACCGCTCGGGCTTACTGAAAATGCAGACGCCATGGCATTTGGTAAGGACTTCGGAAAACCTATAGTGACACTTATCGTTGCCGGACGACAGGTATTTGTCAGCGACTACATAGATGACTGGGATGCAGCAGTTATGTGTTATCTTCCATGTTCAGAAGGAGAGGGAGTGGCAAATGTACTGTGCGGTGCAACTGACTTCCGTGGAAAGCTTCCAAGTCCATGGTACAGCAGTACTGAGCAGATAGGAACTGATGAGTGCTGGCTGGAAAAAGGCTTCGGATTGACATACGAGTAAAAGGATAGAGTTGAAATGTCAGAAAAGGGTACATTTGCGTATGATGTGGAGCGGAGCATAGTAAAGAAGTTCCGTAAGGAGATATGGTGCCGCTTCACGAAAGCTATAAATGAATATGATATGATCCAGGATGGAGACAGGATTGCAGTATGCATATCCGGTGGCAAGGACTCCATGCTGATGGCCAAGCTTTTCCAGGAGCTTTATGCTCATGGACGCAGGAATTTCGAACTGACCTTTCTGGTTATGAATCCGGGATATAATGCAGAGAATTATGAGTTGATTCGTGAAAATGCATCGAAGTTGGAGATTCCTATAGAGGTTTTTACTACGGATATTTTTGACAGTGTAAATGAAATTACTGAGAACCCATGTTATCTATGTGCACGCATGAGACGCGGGCATCTGTACAGCAATGCAAAAGCGCTGGGCTGTAACAAGATTGCTCTCGGACATCACTATGATGATGTTATAGAGACCATACTTATGGGAATGCTGTGGGGTGGTCAGATTCAGACCATGATGCCGAAGCTTCACAGTACCAACTTTGAGGGTATGGAACTTATACGTCCGATGTATCTTATCCGTGAGGATGCTATATGTCGATGGCGTGATTACAATGGCCTCAGATTTCTTCAGTGCGCCTGCCGTTTCACCGAAAATGTAGCTTCTGAGGATAGTGCAGTAGAATCAAAGAGACAGGAGATTAAACAGCTTATCGCAACCCTTGCAGCAGAAGATCCTGTTATAGAGAAGAATATCTTCAGCAGTGTTGAAAATGTAAATCTGGCAACAGTAATAGCCTACAAGAAGGATGGTGTGAAGCATCACTTCCTTGATGAATACTAATTGATACGGAGCATGTCGTATGTGGCATGCTCTTTTTGATTCCACATAATCGTGAGCATGAAATAGTTTTTATTTCACAAAATCCCCAAGATATGTTACAATTTTACAGACTATGAGTAACTATATAGTTACGAGTCACAGTTTAAATGCAGGGATGGGGGAAAAATGCATTTTACAGAAGCAAAAACTATACTTACGCCGCAAAATGGGCTGAATATCTACAGAGGCGGCTCGAACATAAGATGTATTTACAGTCCGCTCAGGAATACGAGCAGTCACGTTGATGATTTTGAAGACGTTGAGGTTAAGGAGAATGCGGATTCTCTTTTGGCCGTTGCCCTCAAAAAGAAACGTAACAAGACTATGATCATCATGGGCACCCTTGCGGATCCATATGTGCCGGAGGAAGAAAAACTCGAGCTCACGAGGAAATGTCTTTTTGAGATAAAAAGATATGACTTCGGTGTATCCATAAGGACGAAGAGCAATCTTATACTTCGTGATATAGACATCATCGCGGAGATAAATGAAAAGACGAAAGCGGTTGTGACCATTCCATTTCCAACTACTGACAGCCGTCTTTCAAGACTCATCGATCCGGATATGGCAGCAGTTTCTGAGAGAACGCGACTTATAGAGGAACTGTCACTTCGCAAGATTCCTGTTGTGGTTGCGATAGAACCGGTGGTACCTCATATCAATGATACAGAGGAAGGGGTTCTCAGTATTCTGAATATTGCGGCAGGTTTCGGAGCATTTGCTGTTGAGTATGGAGATCTGAAGTTCACACTCAGTCCGGGTAGCCGGGAATACTTCTATCAGTGTATTGAAGAGAGATTCCCTGAGGTTAAGCCGAAGTATAAGGATGGATATAACAAATCCATGAATGTGAAGACAGAGGAGATTGCATCTTCAAACAGAAAATACCTGATTCAGGAGATTGAGGAATTCTGTGAGAAACGAAACCTCATATTCGATCAGGAAATGATAAGAAACTATAAGAGAAAGTATGAGAATAAGCAGAGCGGGGAACAGCTCTACTTCGAGTTCTAACACTGAGCTTTTTATGAGAAGGAGGATATACTTATGGCACTCAAAGAAACTATTGATGATATTGGCGAAAGAGCAGGGGAAGTCTTCGAAACTATAGGTGAGGCTGCGAGCAATGCATTTGATACTATCAGTGCTGCAGCAAGCGATACAGTTGAGGTTCAAAAGAGAAAATCAAGCATCAACAAGAATAAAAGAATCATAGAAGCTGATTATGCGAAAGTAGGAAAGGTTATATATGACCGATTCGCAGAGGGTGAATTCTCTGACGAAGAGCTGGCATGTCTCTTTAATGAGATAAGTGATGCCAAGGTTAAAATTCGTGATCTTCAGGTAGAAATCGACCGGATAAAGTCTAAAAAAGCTGAGGCTAAGAAGAGTGCTGAAGCACCTAAGGATGGACCTGAAGTGGTAGTTGATGCCGAAGTTGTTTCAGAACCAACCGATGCAACAGAGAAAACTTCGGATGAAACAGCTGATGAAGACAATGCTGAATAGTAAAAATGGGGTCAGTATGATTCGGATATAATGTTCACATTGGGCAACGGTTATAATACTAAGATATTAAAGAGGAAAGAAACATGGATTACAATGCAGCAAGCTTAGCAATGCACGAGGAACACGTAGGTAAAATGGAGATCAGCTCCAAGGTAGCAGTAGAAACCAAGGATGATCTTTCAACAGCATATACACCGGGAGTAGCAGAACCGTGTCGAAAGATTCACGAGAATCCGCTGGATGTATATAAGTACACAATCAAAGCAAACACGGTAGCAGTAGTATCTGACGGTACAGCAGTACTCGGACTCGGTGATATTGGACCGCTTGCAGCTATGCCTGTTATGGAAGGCAAGTCCATACTTTTCAAAAGATTTGGAAATGTCGATGCATTTCCAATATGCCTTGATACAAAAGATGTAGATGAGATAGTTGAAACTGTTAAGCGCATGGCACCGACTTTCGGTGGAATCAATCTTGAAGACATCAGTGCACCGCGCTGCTTCGAGATAGAAGAAAGACTTAAGAAAGAACTGGATATTCCTGTATTCCACGATGATCAGCACGGAACTGCAATCGTGGTATCTGCAGGTATCATGAATGCGCTTAAGCTTACAGGCAAGAAAATGGAAGAAGTGACAGCAGTAGTAAACGGAGCAGGTGCCGCAGGTATCTCAATAACAAAGCTCCTTCTTTCATTCGGTCTCAAGGATGCAATACTTGTTGACAGACAGGGTGCTATCTACGAAGGCAGAGACGGTCTTAATCCTGCAAAGGAAGAGATTGCAAAGATAACAAATAAGAATAAAGAGAGCGGAAGTCTTGCAGATGTAGTAAAGGGTAAGGATATCTTCCTTGGCGTTTCTGCACCTGGCGTGCTTACAGCTGAGATGGTAAGCACTATGGCAAAGGATTCGATAATCTTTGCTATGGCAAATCCAACACCTGAGATTATGCCTGACGAAGCTAAGAAGGGCGGCGCAGCAGTAGTTGCAACAGGCCGTAGTGACTTCCCTAACCAGATTAATAACGTGCTTGTATTCCCTGGTATCTTCCGTGGAGCACTTGATGCACGTGCAACAGCTATCACTGAAGAAATGAAACGTGCAGCAGCAGTGGCAATCGCATCTATCGTTTCCGACGACGAGCTGAGTCCTGACTACATCATCCCTGACGCATTCAACCCACGTGTAGCAGAAGTTGTAGCCGCAGCTGTTGCTGACGAAGCCCGTAAGTTGGGAATAACAAAGTAAGACAATTGTATATGATTAGTAAACAGAAATATGTCAAATGCGAGGCGTATTTTATTTCGATGTTTGGAGATTATGCATGAGTAATAGCAGCAAGCTTGGTTTAGTAGAACAGAACGTAAATAAAGTCATCAAAGGCAAGGACTATGTAGTACACAAGGTCCTTGCCGCTGTTATAGCGGGCGGACATATCCTTATGGAGGATATTCCGGGAGTAGGAAAGACAACACTTGCAACTACATTCGCAAAGACTATGTCCATGGATTATAAGAGAGTCCAGTTCACACCGGATGTACTTCCGAGTGACATACTTGGATTCTCAATGTATAACAATGCGACAAAGGATTTCGAATACAGAGAAGGTGCTGTCTTCTGTAATCTTTTCCTTGCTGATGAGATCAATCGTACAAGTCCGAAGACTCAGTCCGCACTTCTTGAGGTAATGGAGGAGGGGACCGCGACGGTAGACGGCGTTACAAGAAAGCTGCCAGATCCATTTGTGGTTATTGCTACTGAGAATCCTTATGGTTCTTCAGGAACCCAGATGCTTCCCGAATCACAGCTCGACCGTTTCATGGTATGTCTTTCCATGGGTTATCCGGAGCACAGTGATGCGGTTGAAATACTAAAAGGAAATGCGCTGAATCCTGTTTCACAGGTTGAAGCAGTTGTTACAGTTGATGACCTCATTGCATACAGAAAAGAGGCGAATGACCTCTTCGTTCGTGATGAGATATATGAATACATAGTTGATCTTGTTGAAGAGACAAGAAGAAATGAAATGTTCAGTATGGGAGCCAGCCCGCGTGGTACTATCGCGCTTCTCAAGATGGCAAAGGCCCTGGCGGTTATAGAAGGACGCGATTTTGTTACTGCAAAGGATGTTCAGGATTGTGTTAAGGACACTCTGTCACACAGAGTTAAGCTAGGCCAGAAGGCGAGAGCTCAGGGACTGACCATGGAGAAGGCGCTCTTCTCACTTATAGAAACAGTAAAAGCTCCGAGGAGTTAATTCATTTGAAAACAAGAATCAGACCGGGAAGGATTGCGGTTTACATAATTCTATATATCATAGCAATCAGTATGTACAGATTCCTGCAGAGTCATTATACTCTGATCATGTTGGTCATCATGACGGCTGCACCGGTTCTGTCGATTTTTTCATGTCTTATATTACGTCACTTCGTGAGCGTGAAGCTCCGTGCGGCGGATATATATTCGAGAAGGAATGAAGTTTCCTATCTTACAATAGAGGTCGTGAATCCGACCTTTATTCCATCTATGGATGTTTCTATCCACCTTACATGTGAAAATACATTTTTCAAGAACAAAAACAGTATGTATGTCGCACTTCCTGCAAGGATGCATGGGACATATTCACTTATGCTGCCTATGGAACTCAGCATGAACGGAATTGTTAAATACTCAGTTGATTTCATCAGAGTCCGTGATCTTCTGGGTTTTGTTGACATGGCCAAAGCTGTTGACGTTTCTGTAGAGCAGAGTGTTTTTCCGGAGGAGTCCGGTGAGAATATGAAGTCCATGTCGGAAATGAACAAAGGCATGACTGAATCAGAAGAGACCAAGAAAAAGGGACATGATTTCTCGGATGTGAGTGACGTAAGAGAATACATTCCGGGTGATAAGCTTATGAGCATCCATTGGAAGCTGTCTGCAAAAAGAGACATTCTTATGGTGAAGGACAGAGAGAGCATGTCCGATCAACAAATGGTGGTACTCATTTCCCTGGCAGGAACCAATCAGGATATAGACAGCATACTTTCACTCGGATATAACATAATCACCTCACTCGTGAGAGAGAATATTTACGTTAAGCTTCTATGGTGGAACGAAACGCTTTTCTCATTTGAGGAGAGACAGATATCAGCAATCGAGGACCTGAACGATGCATTTGCCGGAATTTATTATGGAGGAACTTATAAGGATTCCGGAAGGATTCATGATTACATGGCAAGTATAATGCCGCATCTCAGATCCTATGTTGAGATATGCATGAATGATTTTGACGAGCCTGATGCAGTAGTTGTCGAGCAGGGCTAGAACAAAGATGATTGTTTCTGATGTTTTTTGAGGTAAGTGGATGAAAGAAAAACTCAGAAAATTTTATAAGAGATATAGAAAATGGAAGGCATGGGATACAAAGCCTGAAAGGGTCGAAGTCTGCGAAGGTATAGCTATACATGAGAGTATGTATGATATACATGAGAATCGTCTCTGGACACTCATTCTGAAGGGCTTTATCGTTTATCTTCTTACCATGGGCGGAATGGGCTGTTATCTGACAGCCATAGGTTGTAAGTATTCAGACATTACTCTGAATATCATCATTCTCGGTACCGCCGTACTTTGCTCGGTTCTTTATTACAGCTTCAAGGTGGAGAACCTGGGATATCTCATATTCTTCCTGTTTTTTGCCATATTCATTTATCTGTTCAAGAATTATATTAACTCCGGCTTCTATGCCGTGGTAAATGATACCATCAAGAGAGCAGCAGACTACCTGAAAATGGAAAGAATGCAGGAGTATAATGAGCGTATCTCAAACAGGTATCTCGCAGTAACGATATCTATGTCCTTTATAGGGACAGTTTCAAATATACTTCTCAATAACTATATAGCCAGACGTATGCGTTATATAGTCGGAATGGTCATTGCAAGCGGCATGCTGATACTTCCGCTTTACTTGGAGAAGGAACCCGGCACGATCTATACACTCATGCTCGTTATGGGAATAGTCATGTCATACATATACCGAGGCAGCGGTCACTATAAACTGCACCGAAGTGAAAGCGTTATGGGTGAAAATCTGACCGGTATCGGTTATGATACGGATTCGAAGATAGTACGTCAGGCCCTGGCCGTTGCAGCTATCTTTACATTTCTTGTCGTGAGCATACTGACGGTTATTTTTCCGAAGGACAGATATGACAGCATGCACAGGGATTATGTGTATAAAACGAATACCAGCGAATATCTGACGAATTTCCTGGTATACGGCTTCGCAGGTATCCTGAACTTCTATCCGAATAATGGTGGACTTAACAGCGGAGAGCTGGGAGGGGTATCGTCCATACATCTGGACTTCATGACCGATATAACAGTGTGGTACGCTCCATTTTCAGAGGATACTCTCTACATAAGGGATTTCGTTGGACGTGATTACATGCCATATAAGAATTTCTGGGTAAGAGAGAACGCTTCAGAGAAGACCGAACCGAAGAATGAGAGAGAAACAGATGCTCTCCGCGAGGCATATGAGGCAGGGGATGAAAAGTCTGCGGAAGGCTTATTCAGAGTAAAGAATGTTGAAGCACCTTATCTTCCGTATGTGCCTTACTACTCCAATGACGATGATTCACCTATATCGTATGGCAATGAGGCAGAATATACATTTTATCCGCGCCTAAGAGGAAATGAAACGAAGGTTGAAACACTTAAGGAACCGGAAGTCAGCTATACTGAAGACGGCGAACTTTGCGCCAAGATAGGTTCATACAGAATTTATCTGAACGGAGACAAGGTATTCCGGCTTGATGAAAAGGTGAAGGAAGAGGATGCTGCCAAGGTAAGGGAAGAGGTTGAGGGACTCATAGGAACAGAGTATCTGGATCCGGGGTATCTTTATGTACCGAGAGAGAATTACGAAGTTATTAAGAATTTCTGTGAAGAGGCAGGCTTCGGTGGAACTGACAAAGAGATAATACAGGAGCTTGATCAGTATTTCACAGATAATATTCCTTATACCATAAGACCGGGCGCGACGCCGAGAAGAGAGGATTTCATCAATCATTTCCTGACTAAAGGAAAGAAGGGGTACTGCTCCTACTTCGCAAGTTCTGCAGTCATGATATTCAGATACTACGGCATTCCGGCGAGATATGTTGAAGGCTATGCGGTTAGTTTTGATGATATGTCGCGTGGAACACTTCGCGAGGATCTTGAGTACAGTGATTACTATAAAGGTTTTTCCGAGCTTGGAGAGACCGGTGTGGTTGAGGTAGATGTGAGTGATGCCTCGGCGCATGCATGGGTTGAGGTATATGACCCTGAATACGGATGGACTGTCGTAGAGATGACCCCGCCGGGAGGAGAAGAGGATACAGTTGATTTCTGGAGCAATTTCCAGAAGGCATTTTCTGACGGCGATGTTGATACAACACCGGACAACGGAACAGGCGGATTCAATTTCAGTATCAACGATTCATTTATGGGAAAGATTATCTACTTTGCATTTCTGCTGGCCGGAGTCTTCGTGATCGTTGTTCTTGTAAGACTGTTGATTCCGAGAATAAAGAATAATATAGCATACAGGACTGCAGGTCCTTCTGACAGACTTGTCATGGAATATGGAAGACAGATGAAGAAGCTGACGCGAAGGAACAAAGAGCTTAAGCACTATGTGAATTACAGAACAAAGACAGAATACCTTGTGAAGGAGAACTTCTGGAATTTGACAAAGGAAGAGGCAGAACGTTATATAGATATTATGGAACGGGCAGGATTCTCCAAGAATGAGATATCCCGTGAGGATTACGAATTTGCGCATGAGATCACGCTGCGAAGTATAGAGAGACAGCAAAAATCATAATGCAGTTTATTGTTTTACATACATATAAGGAGTAATACTATATGTCATTTGAAGAATATGATAAGGCCCAGAAGCTGGGTAAAAGAGCATTCAGAGCAAAGTCACTCCGAGGTGAATATCCATACCTCCCGGTTCTGGACGACATACTTTCTGCGGCAGAGATAAAGGGAGAGATGAATCTCGGACTTGTTGATGTGCCGCTTGGAAGAGTTGTCGGAACGAGTAATGTTGGACGTACTTATTCATTTGCAAGCAACTTCATGCCTATACTTGAATTCAAGACTGAATTCGGATCCAAATGGTCAGCTCTCTGTGATGCTCATCTCGAAGAGGGAATCAGAGACCCGATAAAGGTCTATGAATACATGAACTATTACTACGTTATTGAGGGTAACAAAAGAGTCAGTGTCCTCAAATATTTTGATGCGGTTTCCGTACCGGCTTATGTCATAAGGAAGGTGCCGAAGAAGACTGATGATCCGGAAAATATTATCTACTACGAGTTTATGGATTTTTATAAAGTAACTAAGGTTAACTTTGTATGGTTCTCTAAAGTTGGAGGATTCCCTAAGCTTCTCGAGCTTACATATCCGGAATCAAATGAACAGTGGACAGAAGATGAACTCAGGGATTTCACTTCATTTTACTATAATTTTGAAGAGGCCTTCAGGGAAGAAGGCGGCGCGAAGCTTTCAGATATAACGGCAGGAGATGCTCTTGTGACATATCTTGATTTCTATGGTTATGAAGAGGTCAAGAATCAGATGATAGCGGAGATAAGACAGGGTATATCATCCATTTGGCAGGAGATTGAAATGAATGCTGATGAAAGTCCGCTCGATATAAATCTTAATCCGCCGGCTGAGAGAAAGAGCATACCTATTCTTTCCCAGCTGCTCAATCCTTCCCCGAATGCTTCCAAGCCGCTGAACGTTGCATTTATATATGACCGTGAACCGAGCGGCAGCTCCTGGCTTTATGCTCATGAGCTTGGAAGGAATCATCTGAAGGAAGTATTCGGTGACAGGATATCTACACTTAAGGTTACTGTTACGGATACAGATGAGGCTGCCATAGAGGTCATGGAAGACCTTATAGAGAATGAAGGTACGGAGGTTTTATTTACAACCACCTCCGAACTTATAGATGCCAGCTTCAAGATTGCGGTTAAGTATCCGAATGTAAAAGTTCTGAACTGCTCTATAAATACGCAGCATCGATATATAAGAACCTATGAGGCAAGACTTTATGAGGCTAAGTTCCTTTCCGGAATGATAGCAGGTTCTCTGACAGGCACCAATAAACTTGGATATATGGCTGATTATCCGATATTCGGTTCTGTTGCAAATATCAATGCATTTGCACTTGGTGCCAGATTCGTGAATCCGAATGCAAAGGTATATCTCCGCTGGACAACTCTTAAGAATGAGACCAAGGAGAGCATAAGAGACGAATTCCTTACAGAGCATATTGATTATGTATCTGATCAGGATCTTATAGTGCCGGATAAGGCTTCCAGAAATTTCGGGCTCTATAAGCTCAATAAGGATGGTCCTTTAAATGTATCGATGCCGGTTTATAACTGGGGAGTGCTTTACGAGAAAATTATCAATATCATAATCAAGGGTCAGTGGAACAGCAGTGAGACTGATGCTCTGGGTAAAGCAGTTAATTACTGGTGGGGAATACCATCAGGTGTAATAGATATAATACTTTCGAACAATGTTCCGGCAGGTACGAAGAGACTGGTAGATACGATAAAGAACCTTATGGAAGAAGAACAGTTCTATCCATTTGAAGGGATCATCGTTGATCAGGAAGGCAATGTAAGAAATGAAGAGGATGACAGGATGTCGGCCGATGATATCATGAGGATGGACTGGCTCCTGGACAATATCGACGGGGAGATACCGGAACCGTCTGAATTCAAGGAAAAAGCGCAGACTATTGTTGAACTTAAGGGAGTAAAGAAGGAGAGTTCCGAGGAAGATCATGAGGATACTGTTACTGGCTGATATAGAATCTAAATATTATTACGATTTCTTCGAGAAGAGTAAACTGAATGATATAGATCTCATTATCTCCGCAGGTGATCTGGAGGCTGATTATCTGTCTTTTCTTGCGACGTATGCAAAGTGCCCGGTTCTTTATGTGAAGGGCAACCATGATGGAAGATACGATGAGAAACCACCGGAAGGATGTATATGTATAGACGACACCATCTATGTCCATGAAGGAATCAGGATCATGGGACTGGGCGGAAGCATGCTTTATAACGGAAGCGGTTGTCAGTTTACCGAGAAGGATATGCAGTACAGGATATTGAAAATGAAACCAAAGCTCCTGATGAAAAAGGGCATCGATATCCTTGTAACTCATGCGCCGGCATATGGTCTGAATGATGGCGATGATCTGCCGCATATGGGTTTTAAATGCTTTAAGAAGCTCCTTGAGAAGTATTCACCGAAGTACTATATTCATGGCCATGTTCATTTGACATATGGCAGGTCATACAAGAGAGTAGATACATATAAGGATACGACGGTCGTGAATGCGTACGAAAGGTATATCCTTGAATACTAATGCAAGGAATGGTAAAATAATAAGATGGTCGTAGTGTCGACCGCACAGCAATATGATAGAGGTTAAGATAGATGAACGAGTATGAAAGCCTGGTGAAGGTAATAGATAATTATGTGGATCTCTGCGCAGATTGGGGGAAGATCGATCAGAGTCTGTACTCCAAGTACGATGTTAAGCGAGGACTTCGTGAGTCAAATGGAAAGGGCGTCCTTACAGGACTTACAGAGATTTCAGATGTATGCGGTTTCAGAAATGAGGGAAATGAAAGAATCCCTATAGAGGGTGAACTATATTTCCAGGGTTATAACGTATACCAGCTTGTTGAAGGTTTCAAGGGAACCAAGCACGGCTTTGAAGAGACAACCTTCCTGCTTCTTTTCGGCAGACTTCCGAATGAAGAAGAGCTTCGTGAATTCATGAATGTAATAGGCAAGCTGAGAGCGCTGCCGGATGGTTTCCTTCGTGATGTTATCATGAAAGCACCTTCACATAATATTATGAATATTTTGCAGAAGTGTGTGCTTACACTTTATTCTTATGATGAGAATCCGGATAGCAGAGAAATCAGAGACAACCTTATGCAGTGTCTCGGACTTATAGCGCGTTTCCCTGTTATTGCCGCATATGGTTATCAGAGCTACAGGCATATATATAAAGAGTCAAGCCTTATAATCCACAGACCTCTTCCGGAGCTTTCGACTGCAGAGAATATCTTAAGGTTGCTTCGTGCGAATGCCAAGTACACCGAACTTGAAGCTCAGGTTCTCGATATCTGTCTTGTACTTCATGCTGAGCATGGTGGTGGTAATAACTCTACATTTACAACTCATGTTATAACATCTACAGGTACTGATACATATTCAGCCATAGCAGGTTCGCTTGGTTCGCTCAAGGGACCTCGCCACGGTGGTGCAAATATCAAGGTTCAGGAAATGTTCAGCGATCTTAAGAAGCATGTTAAGGACTGGGAGAATGAGGATGACTTAAGGGCATATCTCCAGGGCATACTTGACATGAAGAACTTCGATAAATCGGGACTTATATATGGTATGGGACATGCGGTTTATTCCAAGTCCGATCCAAGAGCCGTAATACTTAAGAGCTATGCGAAGAAGCTTTCAGACGCAGAAGGCTTCACCAAGGAATTCGCGCTCTATGACAGAGTTGAGAGGATTGCCAAAGAACTTATCATGGCAAATAGGCCGGTCATGAAGCCGGTTTGCGCAAATGTGGATTTCTACAGCGGACTTGTATATACAATACTCAAGATTCCGGGAGAATTCTTCACGCCTATGTTTGCCATAGCACGTATCTCCGGATGGTCTGCTCATCGTATGGAAGAGCTGGTCAACAACGGAAAGATCATAAGACCTGCATATATGTATGTCGGACATCACAGAGATTATGTTCCTTTGGATGAACGCTGATCAGTTAAACATAAATGAAATGTAACGCAGTGTATTTAGCGCTGTAAACAGAAACGAGGATATAGATGTCATATACGGCATTGTATAGAAAATACCGCCCGGATAACTTTGATGATGTTAAGGGGCAGGAACATATAGTCACGACCATAAGAAATCAGATCAAGTACGACCGAATAGGACATGCATATCTTTTCTGCGGAACAAGAGGTACAGGTAAGACGACCATAGCGAAACTTCTCGCAAAGGCAGTTAACTGTGAACATCCCCTGGACGGCAGTCCGTGCGAGGAATGTGCAAGCTGCAAGGCTATACAGGCAGGCAGTTCCCTGAACGTTGTTGAGATAGATGCCGCTTCGAATAACGGTGTCGACAACATAAGACAGATTAATGACGCAGTTAAGTACTCGCCTACAGAAGGTAAGTATCTTGTATATATAATCGATGAGGTTCATATGCTGAGCGCAGGTGCATTCAATGCACTTCTCAAAACACTTGAGGAGCCTCCGGCATATGTAATATTCATACTTGCGACTACAGAATCTCATAAGGTTCTGGATACAATAAAATCAAGATGCCAGCGATTTGATTTCCGAAGGATATCACAGGATGTCATAGTAGGAAGGCTGAAGGAACTGCTCGATAAAGAGGGCATTAAGGCAACAGATGAAGCAGTGAACTATATAGCTTCGGCTGCAGACGGATCAATGAGAGATTCGCTCTCGATACTTGACCAGTGTATATCATTCAATCTCGGTGAGGAACTCACATATGACAGGGTTCTTTCAACCATCGGAGCTGTTGATATAGATGTTTATATGCAGATAGCTGAGTCGCTTCGTGACAAAAATGCAGAAGGAATACTCGATGCAGTCAGCGAAGTAACTAAGCAGGGAAGGGATCTGACGAAGTTCACTGAAGACTTTGTATGGTTCTTCCGAAATATGCTTTTCATAAAGCTTTCCAAAGGCATCGAAACTGCCATAGATATAACACGCGAAAATGCAGAGCGTATACGTAAACTGGGAGAGGATTTCTCAGAACATACGCTTATGAGATATCTGGAAGTCCTGCAGAATCTGACCTCAGAAGTAAGACTCTCAAGCGTGAAAAGAGTTACACTCGAGATGGGACTCATCAAGCTTCTTCGTCCTGATATGGATGGCGATTCCGCAGCACTCGTTGCGCGAATCGAAGCCCTCGAGGATGAACTGAAGAAAGTAGAATCCGGAGCAGTGAAGATTGCAGCGACGGAGGCAATTACTGCAGCGACGTCAGTAACCGATCATGTAGAGACGGGAGAAACCGGAAATGATAATGATCAGGTGACTGTCGGATCACAGGACATGACAGACGCCGAGCGATTCATGGAAGCAGAACGAGAGTATGCAAGGACTGAGCTTGGTGATAAAATCAGAGATATCAAATCCGAGAGTCCTGATGAATTCATACAGAAGAAGATAGATGAGAAGAAGGAAGAGGTTAGAAAGACATACGGTGAAGCCGGGTATGCCGACATAGAATATCTTGCTTCAAAGTGGAAGACAGAGGTTCTTCCCGCAATAGGCGGGCTTCTTCAGAAAGAACTCAGAATGGTTCATGTGGTGCCGGATACAGCAGCCGAGGCAAATGACGGTGTGGCACTGAAGATCGTTGCTGATACTGTGAGCGAAGGAAGCGCAACCTTTGAACACATCAAAAAAAGCAAAGACTATATCGAAGAGAAGATTTCTGATATCGTCAAGAAGAAAGTGACAGTGAGCATACAGACACTTTCGGAAGATGATATGGTTAAGCAGGGAACTGCGTACGGAAATATAGAAAACTTCAGATCGAAGATACAGTTTGAGAACGTGGAAATACAGTAACCGTTCAAGTGCACATTGATATAACGCCTGCAGTTGCTTGCAACTGTGAGGCGTCTATGTCAATGCGCATACGGAACGTGCTACACCCAAAAACATCGCTGAACAGTAGCAGCGAAGCTGCGACATACGCGGAAGCGGATGGTTCAGCGATTGGTTGGGTGTAGCTTGAATGGTTACGTAAGACTTGAATGGTTACGTAAGATATATAATCAATTAGGAGGATTCAAAAAGACATGGCAAAGAGAGGCGGTTATCCGGGTGGCATGATGCCCGGCAATATGAACAATCTCATGAAGCAGGCTCAGAAGATGCAGAAGCAGGTTGAAGAGACACAGGCTGCACTTGAGGAAAAGGAATACGAAGCTGCAGCAGGCGGCGGAGTAGTAAAGGTAACTATCAACGGTAAGAAGGAGGTTACCAAGGTTTCTATATCTCCTGAAGTGGTTGATCCTGAAGATATCGAGACACTTGAAGAGGTTGTTATGGCAGCCGTAAATGAAGCGATAAGAATGCAGACAGAGGATGAGAAGGAGCAGATGGGCAAGATCACAGGAGGTCTTGGAGGCTTCGGATTCTAATGGATGTTTATGGTGGAGAAGTAACAAGGCTTATAGAGGAACTGTCAAGACTTCCCGGAATAGGCGGAAAGACTGCTCAGAGACTTGCATTTCATATTGTTAATCTTCCGGAAGAAAGAGCACTTGCACTTTCTGATGCGATAGCAAAAGCCAAGAAGAATATCAAATACTGCAAGACCTGCTGTACAGTCACGGACAGAGATGAGTGCCCTATATGTGCATCACCTGCGAGAGATCACAGTACCATTATGGTGGTTGAGACTCCTCGTGAGCTTGCGGCGTATGAAAGAGTCGGAAAGTATGATGGTGTATACCACGTACTTCATGGAGTTATCAATCCTGCCGCAGGAATCGGCCCGAATGATATACGTCTTAAGGAACTCATTGAACGCCTTAAGGATATAGATGTGAAGGAAGTCATAGTTGCAACGAACTCCAGCGTTGAGGGCGAGGCTACAGCTATGTACATTTCCAAGCTCCTGAAGCCGGCAGGCATTCAGGTCACACGTATCGCAACAGGTATCCCTGTCGGAGGTGACCTTGAGAATATCGATGAGATAACATTGCTTCGTGCACTTGATGGAAGGACAGATTTATAATTTAAAATGTGAACGATACATTTTTTTGAAACTAAACAACAAGGAGGAGGTTTACACATGAAAAGAATCGGAATGCTTACCAGCGGTGGCGACTGCCAGGCGCTGAACGCAACTATGAGGGGAACTGTCAAAGGACTTCAGAATCTCTTTGGGGATGTAGAGATCTATGGATTCATCGATGGTTACAAGGGACTTGTGTATGGCAATTACAAGAAGCTGAAGCCGGAAGATTTCAGCGGACTTCTTGCAAAGGGCGGTACTATACTCGGTACATCCAGAATGCCTTTCAAGGAGATCGATAACCCTATGCCGGACGGAACTGAGAAGGTTCCTGCCATGAAGAAGACTTATAAGGATCTCAAGCTCGATGCACTTGTAGTACTGGGTGGAAATGGATCGCAGAAGACAGCTTATCGTCTGTCACAGGAAGGTCTTAATGTTATAGGACTTCCAAAGACTATAGATAACGATATCTACGGAACTGACTATACATTCGGATTCCAGAGCGCTATCGATGTAGCTACTCATGCTATAGACTGTATCTATACAACAGCTGAGTCTCACAGCCGTATCTTCGTTATGGAGATCATGGGACATAAGGTTGGATGGATCACACTCTATGCAGGTATAGCAGGCGGCGCTGACGTTATACTTCTTCCTGAGATTCCATATGATATCAAGAAGGTTTACAAGGCTGTTGAGAAGAGAGTAGAAGAGAAGCATTTCGCTATCATCTGTGTAGCAGAAGGTGCAATACCTAAGGAGGTAGCTAAGCTTCCAAAGAAAGAAAGAAAAGCAAAACTTGCTGAGAGAACATCTCCATCAGTTGCATATGATGTAGCAGATCTTATGAGAGAGAAGTTCGACAGTGATATCAGAGTCGCTATTCCGGGACATACACAGAGAGGTGGAGCACCGGATGCATACGACAGATTCATATCTTCAAGATTCGGAGCACTTGCTGCTGAACTTATCAAGGCTAAGGATTTCGGAAAGCTCGTTGTTCTTCGCAATAACGAGGTTGTTGCAATCCCTATGGAGGAATCTGCAGGAAAGCTCAAGTATGTAGATGTGGACAATCAGGCTATACAGAACGCAAAGACTCTGGGTATATGCTTTGGTGATTAATGTATGAAAGCAAAGCTCGTTAGAAGCGTTGTCGGCTTAATTCTTTTTGTACTTATTTTCGTCGGCACTGCATTTGTTGCAAACTTAATATACAACCGCGGTATGGATATGTCCGTGGCTGAGATGACAGATGCTGTGCTGCCGGAAATATGTTTCAAGTACGGAGACTATAAGGTGAACAGAGTGCCTGCATATCTTGGCAAGCTGGATGTGAGCCTTATGCATGATGCTATTATCTCGGTCGATAAGGAAGAGAGGGTTACTGTTCTCATCGGTAAGGATAATAAGTATGCCGGCAAGGTGCTCTATGAGCTTAGAGATGTTTCTCCGGGAAACCTTATAGAGGACGGAGAGATGACCGCAGGAGATTCAAATGTGACGGATACGGAGATTCCATATTCCGTCTCATTTAGAATGAACCTTACAGTGGACAGAGAGTATGAGCTGATCATTAAGCTGGTAAGCGATAACAGACCGACTCTCTGCTATTATACCAAGGTTATAAGACTTGACAGGGATTATACCAAGCTCTTCATCAACTACGCGTATTCATTTAATAACGCTACATTTCTCCATGAGGGTGAACTCGAAGGAGGAGAGCAGGGTGTGTCGGATGGAGAGACTCTGACCTATGTTGCCGGACAGGACGAACCTGAGCCGGAGGAACAGTATATAATCTCAACCGCGACAGATGCGGATGCTCTTCCTATCGTTACTCCTGCAGAGGAGTTCGATGAGAATCAGGTCGTTAAAGGAAGTACACTTTATTCGCTCTTTGGTCAGAATACGAAGACGGTGGCTTATGATCTTGGGTCAGTCAATTTGGATTCAACCTACGATGAAGTATGCTGGGGAGATCTGAATCCGGAGAGGATTACCGAGATAGTTCCGGTTGTACGTGAACTGTCTGAAATGAATGCGTTTGTCGAGAATAACTACATCATGAAGTCCACGACCGAGGACAGCGATACCTACTACAGAGTCAGGGAGAGCTACAGACTGAATTATTCTGCAAGTACAGGACGTCCCGTACTCGGAGACTATCAGAGAACTGCCGAGGAAATATATGACGGAACCGGTGTTAAACTCGATATAAGCAGTCTTTCACTCGGAATGAACCATGCGGATTATATAGATGTCATCAGCAATGCTGATTTCAAGATGAATGCTTTCACGACCTGTGGAAGTGTATGGGTATATGATTATAAAGCTGCTGAGACAGTTCAGGCATTCAGCAACCTGTCAAAGGCAGATATTAGTGAGCTCTCGCTGGACGGGAGATACGGGATCAAGCTGCTGTCGATAGATGATGAAGGTACTACGTATTTTGCTATATACGGTCGTATCAACAGAGGAAAACATGAAGGCAGGAACGGCATAATTCTGTATAAATACGATGATACCGATTATTCGATAACTGAAGTCTGCTTCATTGAGACTGAAGAACCGTATGATGTGCTCCGTGCCAAAGCCGCGAAGCTGATGCATTACGATATAAAGAATGGATTCTTATATACCTGGGTCGGTGAGTCCTTCATAAGATTCGACGTGCATAAGAAGAAGGCAGCTGTACTTCTTGCAGGAGTAAAAGGCAGCGATATGGCTTTCTCTGCAAATGGAAAGATACTTGCATATCAGACGTCCGGCCGTGGAAGTGACAAGATAGACCTTTGGAATCTTGAGTCGGATGAGAAATATGAATTCACTAAATCCGGTAAGGCTCTGAATATTCTGGGATTCCTGGGCAATGACCTTGTTTACGGTGCGGCACCTGCATCTACAGTCGGTGTTTTCCCGGATGGAAGACTTTCGGCAGAGTATTCAGGAATCTATATAGCGGGACCGGATGGAGAAGAAAGACAGAGTTATGAGAAGCCGGGAATCATAATATCCGATTATGCGATAACTGACGCCGGCGTAATACTGAAAAGAAAAACAAAGAATGAAGAAGGTGTCCTGGTAAATGCCGAGGACGACAGAATAAACTATAACAGGAAGATGGATCCGGTATCCATTACCGTTGGTTCAGCCTTCAGTAAGACGAGATATTCGGAACTTCAGCTCATAATGCCTTCAGGTATATATCTTGGCCGTGCACCGAAAGCTATGGTTGCCGGTGCGAAGGAAAACCACAAGACTATGTTCAACATAGAGGCGGGCGAGACAGGATATAAATACTATGTTTATACAATCGACGGACTCTCGTATATGACAAACGGTGCCGGTGATGCGATAAATTATACCGATAAGCACGAGGGAGTTGTTGTTGCAGCTGACGGAACGGCTATTTACAGGAAGTCAAAACCGATACAGTATTTCACAGTCGCGGGTAAATTCTCATACTTTGACGGCGGGGGCCTGGATGGTTCATATGTTGCCTGTCTTAAGATGGGGCTTTCAGCAGCGGGCTACCAGATCATAGAGAATCAGGATGAGCTCTCAAGGGAAACCAACTGGGAGGATGAATTCGCTCTTGTATCAGGCGGATATACTTACGGAATAGCTGCCTACGGGGTAACTGTGGAGAGAGCACTTGAATACCTCAGTAACGGCTATCCATTTGCTGCAAAGATTGATGACAGATATGTAATGGTTGTAAGCTTCAACCAGAGATTTATACGTTATTATGACCCTGTTGGGAAACAGGAGGTCAAGGTGGGACGACGTTCATTTGCAGAAACAGTCGCTGCAAATGGAAACGAAATATACACATTCATAGACTGATCAATGGGGACTTTTAAAAACTTTTTACCATTTCACAAAAACGTCACAGATTAAACGTAAGTTGGTCATAATTTAAGTGTATATTTTAATCATTCCATAGAAGGAATCTATACCTTCCCCCACATTTTTTCATACCAGAAGAGCTACCGTGAGAACGGTAGCTTTTCTGCTGTGTGGACTTTTTTATATACACAGTCGCGCCTGTTATGGTATAATGTGCCCCGCGGCTATTAAATAAGCCAATAATGCAGGTATAAGGAGAGAAGAAATCATGAAAACTCCATTTGTGACAAAAGAACAGATTGAAGATATAGCTAAGACATATCCGACTCCATTTCACATTTATGATGAGAAGGGGATAAGAGCAAATGCAAGAAGACTTTATGAAGCCTTCAGCTGGAATAAGGGCTTTAAGGAGTATTTTGCAGTAAAGGCTACTCCTAATCCGAGCATACTTAAGATACTCCATGAAGAAGGATGTGGAACGGACTGCTCGTCAATGGCTGAGCTTGTAATGTCAGAGAAGGTAGGCATCAAAGGGAATGATGTCATGTTTTCTTCGAACGATACACCGATTGAAGAATTTGCATTTGCAGGAAAGATCGGCGCTACGATAAATCTTGATGATATAACACACATTCCATTTGTTGAAGAGGCCTGTGGCGGAATACCTAAGAGAGTTTCCTGCCGTTACAATCCGGGCGGCGTGTTCACACTTGGCGAAAGCAAGGAAGGTTTCCAGGTTATGGATAACCCGGGAGATGCCAAGTACGGAATGACCAAGGCACAGCTTATGGAGGCTTACAAAACTCTGAAGGAAAAGGGTGCAGAAGAGTTCGGAATGCATGCGTTTCTGGCAAGTAATACCCTTTCAAACGAGTACTATCCGGCACTTGCAAAGATACTTTTTGAACTTGCCGTCGAAATAAAAGAAGTTACGGGCGTGCAGCTGTCATTCATCAATCTTTCCGGTGGTGTAGGTATAGCTTATGACCCTAAGGGAACAGAAAATGATATATATGCTATCGGCGAGGGAGTGAGAAAGGTGTACGAAGAAGTTCTTGTTCCTGCCGGAATGGGAAATGTATCGATATTCACAGAGCTTGGAAGATTCATGATGGCTCCATACGGACATCTTGTTACGAAGGCTATTCATGAAAAACATACATACAAAGAGTACATCGGAGTGGATGCATGTGCGGCTAACCTTATGAGACCGGCTGTATATGGTTCATATCATCACATAACCGTTCTTGGAAAAGAAGATGCGCCGCTCGATTACACATATGACGTTACAGGCTCTCTCTGTGAGAACTGTGACAAGTTTGCCATAGACAGAAAACTCCCGAAGATAGATATGGGAGACTATCTGGTTATACATGATACAGGAGCTCATGGATTTGCCATGGGTTATAACTACAACGGAAGACTCTGGTCAGCTGAGCTGCTTCTTCGTGAGGATGGAAGCGTAACAGAGATAAGACGTGCAGAGACTATAGATGATTATTTTGCAACTCTTGACGGCTTCTGGGATGCAATATAAAACAAAGGACGGATTCGAATGGTAAACACTCGAATCCGTCTTTCGCTTGTTATATATGAGCCCGTCAATTTCGGCACATTTTATTACATGATTTCAGGTTCAGGATAATCAACGCCGAAGGTATCGACAGTGACTGTCTTCATAACCTGAGGAGTTATAGGCTTGTCACCCCAGCCGGTCTTTGTGGTTGCGATGCTGTCTACTACATCCTGACCTTCTATGATCTTTCCGAAAGCAGCGTACTGACCGTCGAGATGAGGTGAGTTCTCATGCATTATAAAGAACTGTGAACCTGCGGAATTAGGGTTCATGGAGCGAGCCATTGAGAGAACACCCTTGTCATGCTTAAGATCGTTGGCGAAGCCGTTTGCAGCGAACTCGCCTTTGATGGAGTAACCCGGACCGCCGGTTCCTCTTCCGTCAGGATCACCGCCCTGTATCATGAAACCGCTGATAACTCTGTGGAATATGACTCCGTCATAGAAGCCTTTCTTTACCAGAGAGATGAAGTTGTTTACTGTGTTCGGAGCGATATCAGGATAGAGTTCGAGTTTCATGATATCACCATTTTCCATAGTTATGGTAACTACTGGATTTGCCATAAGATTTTCCTCACTTTCTTCACATTTTATACATGGAAAAATGCAACGTATTCCTTGTATTTTATAATAAAAGATGGTAGTATAATAACATTAAAGTTTTTTCACTTCAAGGACGTAAAAAATGGAAAATGTCACTAAGTTTGTAAAACTCCTGATCGCACTTACAGCGTGTTTTTTTCTGTACATATATACGGACCAGTATATATCCGATTACAGAAGGGATTACGATAAGGAGTTAACCAGCACAGTCACCGCAGAAGGTGAAGATGTAGAAGTATATATACCGGAAGGAGCATCGGCAAGAAAGATTGCCAAGATACTTAAGAATAAAGGTCTCATAAAGTACGAAGGTGCTTTTACCAAGAGACTTAAGAATACAGATTACAGGGGAAAACTCGGCAGCGGTACATTTACACTTAATACCGGAATGAACACTCTGGACATGATGCAGATCATGGCTACAAAGATGTCAGAGGATGTAGAAACTGTACAGCTTGTTGTGCCGGAAGGTTTCACTGTTGATCTTATAGGTGCCAGATGTGAGAAGAAGGGCATCTGTTCAAAAGCAGATTTTGTAGCGGAAGTCAAAGCTGCCATGCAGGCAGAATACGGTTTCCTCGATGATGCAACTATACCTTCGGATGTACGATACAGGATTGAGGGCTTCATGTTCCCTGCAACTTATGAGATTCCTGAAGGCATGACAGTGAAGGAACTCGTTGCATACATGACAAAGACCTTCAGCAGTTATTACAAAGAAGATTATAAAACAAAGGCCGCAGAGAGAGGACTTACAACATATCAGGTCATAACTCTCGCATCGCTTCTCGAAAGGGAATGTAAGGTTCCTGAAGAGAGGGCAATTATGGCAGGTATATATTACAACAGGATGCAGAGTGGCATGCCTCTACAGGTTGATGCCTCTATTCTTTATGTCAAGACAGATGGAATGTATGATACTTCAATCCTGAAGGACGAAGACAGAAAAAGGTCTTCAGGATATAACACTTACCTCAATGAAGGACTTCCTTCGGGACCTATATGTAACCCGGGAACAGCCTGCATCGAGGCAGTACTGAATCCGGCTGACACATCATACCTTTACTACAGGCTTGATGATCCTGAAAAGGGAACACACGAATTCAGTGAAACACCTTTCGAAGGTGAGAACACAGGCGACGGAGACGATCCGAGCGAAGAATAAGCAAAACAATAATTAACATAGCAGGAGGGCGGAATAAGTGAGGTGTTTTGATTTTAAAGCAAAGAATATCGGAGATTCTGAAAGATACCTTACCTACGTCATGGGAGAAGGCGTAGAGCTTGATGAGGATACCTTGGATATACTGGAAGACGGAGATATTCCGGGTCTGGTAAAGGTTATATACGAGGAAGATGATGATTTTGATTATCTTACATACGATGTCAGCGGGATGACAAATCTTGCTGCGTTCACTGAGGGCGAGGTTGATAAAGAGACCGTTCTTAAGATTGTGAGAAATATAAGTCTCAGTATCATCGCACTTAAAGAGAGAGCAATTCATCTTGCTTACCTGGTACTCAATAAAGGATTTATGTTTGTAGACAAGAGAACTCTTGATGTTACATTCCTTTGTGTACCGGTTGAGTCAGAAGCGTTCGTCATGAAGGAGTTTAAGAGCTTCCTCAAATACTTCATAGCAGGACTTAAGTTCAATATCGGAGAAGATGTATCTTACGTTGGCCAGATACTTACATACGTAAACGGCGATGCATTTAACCTGAGGGGACTTATAGGACTTACTGAAGCACTTATGCAGGATGCAGGAATTAGCTTCGAAGAGTCAGATGAAGCTATAGCAACTGACGAAGGAACAGAGGTTCTTGATTCTTATGCAGCTGAGACTACAGGCGTTAAGGATTTCATGAAGGACCTTGGTGAGGCACCTGAGTCACTTCCTGAAATCAGTGCTGAAGATGATGACGAGATGGAAGCCATCGAAGCAGCAGCTGAGAATGAAGGCGGCGTACTCGACATAGAGATCGAGGATGAGGAGCCTGCTGCAGAGGCAGCTGAAAATGCACCGGCTGAAGAAGAGGCAGTTCAGGAAGAAGAAGCTCCGGAAGATGAGGCACCTGAAGAAGACGCACTTCCTGATGAAGTGATCGCAACAAAGCTTAAAGAACTTGTTATGGGCACAGAAGGTGATGAGCCTGAAGGGCCTGTTAAAGAAGAAGCAGCTGAGCCTGTTAAGCCGGCAGGAATCAAGAAGCCTGCAGTAAAGGTTAGCAGAGCAGCACTTATACAGCAGGCAGCTGAAGAGGCAGCTGCAGCAGCTGAAGCAGAAGCAGCAGCTGAGGCCGCAGAGGCAGTAGAAGCAGCACCGGCTGAGACTGAAGTACCTGTAGCAGAAGGAGTTACAGAGATCTCATCAAAGTCAAAGGTTGAGAAGACAAAGACAGTAGAAGCTCCTGTACAGGAGAAGCCGGTTAAGGAAAGCAAGAAGGCAAAGAAGGCAGAAGCAGCTGCTATGACAGAAGAGCTTGCACCTAAGCCTGCAGCACCTGTTCTTAAGACAAATCCTTACATTGTCAGAGTTGACAATGAAGAGAAGATCATAATCCAGAAGGCTGTATTCAAGATTGGTAAGGCAAGCCGAGGCGTTGACTATCATGTGAGCGACAACGGTGCAATATCAAGACAGCATGCAGTCATCACAAAGAAGGATGATGGATACTACATAAGAGACAACAAGTCAACAAATCATACATACGTTGACGGCAGAGAACTTGAAGAAGGAGAAGAGGTACTCCTTAAGAATAATACAAAGTTCAAGCTTGCTGATGAAGAATTTATCTTTAAATGGTAGGCCCGGATGTGTATGTAGGACTCAGATCGTCAGCTACTTGTAGCTGTAAGGGCTGAGGCATACATACACAGACCCGGCAGGGTACCATCCGCCCAATATCGCCGGACGGAAGCTGCGCAGCAGCGGCAGACGCGAAGCGGATGGTTCAGCGACTATGGGACGGATTGTATCCGGGCAGTGTAATATAGTGAAAAAATCAGGGGGTTAAGAAATGATCAGATTTGATGTTACAAAACAGGGAACAAGAAATGTATATACCTATGTACTTGGTTCTACTGAGGCGGTTGACGAGAAGTCACTTGAGGTTATCAAGCAGTCAAACCTTTCAGGACTTGCACAGGTTCAGTTCGTTGAGACTGACGGACAGAGAAAGATTGAGAATATACTCATAGATCTTCCGACATACAATTCATTTTCCAAGAAGATATTTAAGAAGGTTGAAGTTCTTACAATGCTCAGGAACATGATTGAATCCTTCAACATTGGACCTAAGGGCATTCAGGTAAGTTCAATCGTCAGAGATTTCGATTATGTGTTTGTTGAGCCAAGCACACTTAAGATATTCTTCCTTGCAGTACCTGTTGCATCAGATGCACTTCAGATAAGTGAAATCGCAGCTTTCTTCAGAGAGGCTGTATCAAGACTTCAGTTTGATGAGTCAGATGTAGATGATTATGTAGCTAAGTTACTCACAAAGATCAATTCTTACAACTTCTCACTGAATGAACTTAATGTACTTGTAAATAAGCTTCTTATAGATGTTGAGCCGGAAGCTCCGGTTCAGAATGCAAATGTGAATATAAACAAGATGGATGTCATAAGGGCAAGAGGCATGAATCAGGGTGGACCTGGAATGCCACCACAGGGCATGCCGCCACAGGGAAGACCAATGGGACCAAACGGCCCAATGGGCGGACCTGGAATGCCGCCGATGGGTGGACCTGGAATGCCTCCACAGGGTATGCCGCCACAGGGAAGACCGATGGGACCAAACGGCCC
>OCTW011616293.1_pt1 | contig 28444 bp, 24 predicted proteins | sample 1539671 | NCBI WGS metagenome assembly OCTW01 (sample SAMN02144230, study PRJEB22623) | gut metagenome | biome: sheep rumen | host: Ovis aries | place: New Zealand | reverse complement strand
TCCATTGTATTCAAAGTTATATTTTTCCCCAAAGGAAGTTTCCAGTTCAGATATTTTTCCATTTCCATCTCTCTTTATATGGATGAAGTTCCCGTTTCTGTCTGTAATTTTGATTAAAAAACCATTTTCATCATAAATCTGAATCCGGCCGTCAACACAAGTAACCTGATACCCCGAGCCCGAAGCTTCACAGCGCAACAGCTTATCATCCCCTTCTTTTTCCCAGATTCCATTTCCTGTCACGCTTTCAAAAAGAAGATGCGGATAGCCGTTTTCATCAATTATAATGACTGTATTTCTTCCCGTCTGGTCGTAATCTTCCCGCATTCCATTAAATAGAACTTTTGAATTACGATTATGCCGTTCTATCGAAGGAAGAACTTCGTTTATATATAAGTTCTCTGCCTCCTGACGCTTTGTTTCATAATCAGCACGAAGCTGGCCAAGAAGAGAAAGTGCCTCCCTGAAAGCCTCCAGAGCTGCCCGGTTTTCTTCTGCCTTTGCATGAGCCCTTTCTGCAAGTTCTGACGAAATCGGAAGCTTCTTTGCTTCTTCTTCAATTTCGAGACATTTTTCAAGGCTCGAAATAATTTCTGCTTCTCCCGTTTCAAGGCTCTGTACATTGTAACCCTGTAAAATCTCTGTTTCAAAAGCTGTTATATTCTGATTAAGCTGGTTCAGATATTCTGTAAGGGCTTCATATTGCCCCTGGGCAACAGCACTCACTCCAAGAATTATTCTCTGGTCAAGATTTGTAGTCCAGCCGTATCCTAAGCTTGAAGTAACTTTATTTTCTGAATTATATTTTCTCGTAATTTCAAAGCCCTGCACTCCAGTAATTATGATATCACTTTCTGACTGCTCATAACTACCGACTGTTAGTCTTACAGGATCGCCGCCGGTTTCTGAATTTTCTTCCGCAAGCTCTTCTTCTATTTCTCCCTGATTTTCTGTCTGATCTTCTTCAAGCTTTTTCTTTTTGTCTGCAAGCTGCTTCTCCAGAGCTTCCTTTGTTTGCTGTTTAGCACGTGTAGCGGCAGGAGTCTTATCGTGAGTTGTTGTTTTTTTTAGTTCTTCTTCAAGCTTTGCTATCTGCTTTTCAAGTCTTTTGATTTCTTCATCCTGTGAAGAATTCCCTCCACTGCTGCTTCCGCCGTTACCGCCAGAGCCTCCGCTGCCACTGTTGCCTCCATTTCCACCGTTGCCATTACTGTCACCGGCCGGCGGATTTGCAGGAGGATCAGCCGGCGGGTCAGCGGGTTCATCCGGATCCACAGGATCTTCTTCATCATCATCGTCATCATCATCATTGCTGCTGTTATTTCCCGAACCATTATTATACTGGCCTGTAACATACTTATATTCTTCCTGTGAAGTTATCTGCTGAATATCGTGATACTCTCCACCCATTACGTAAAAACAAAGCAATATCAGCATTAAAAAAGTACTTATTTTTTTCATATTCTCCTCCCTTTTCAGTAAACTGTATAAAATAATTTATCTAAAAGACTTTCTGAATTTCTGTCTTTTGTCGGAACCCACCATGAACTTTCTTTTATAAAGGCAGACTGATCCGTTCGCTGTAAATCCTTTACATAATCTGATGCGTGCGTTGATTCCAGTGCGCCTGAAGAACTCTTTGGAATCAGGTGCACTCCAATTCCGCACCTCTGAGTCTCCACTGTAAGGCTTGCCTGCTCAACCGTCTGCTTAAGAAGCCTCGCCTTTTCTGCTAGGGCCGCATCCGCCGAAGAACTGTAAAAGCTGGCAGTAGAAGGAATATCAAGATAAAGGTCGCAGGGGTTCTGTGTGTAGCTGTAGTTTCTTATGCCAAGAAGCTGTGTAAGCATGCTGCTCCGGCTTTGTGAATCTGTAACTGTATCTGAAAGTGCATGAGAAAAAGCTTCGAAAGCACTGAAGACCTCCCTCAGTCTGCCGCAATCAAAAACTCCGGTTTGCACAGCAGAGCTTTCTGCCATTGCAAGGGCAAGCTCCCGCGAATCAGCATTCCAGGACTCCCTGGCGCCCTCGCCGCAAAGGTTCGAAAGCTTTTCCAGCAGCCTCTTATAATCCCAGCCTGTGCTCGGAGTTACACCCGGACAGGCAACCGCATAATCTGCACAATCCTTGAGTTCATAAAGATTTTCCAGCACACCGCCAAAGCAGGTATCAAAACCGATTACACTGAGCTCCTGCCCCCGCACGGCCGCTCCAAGATTCTTTACGCTCATATAAGAATCAGTCCTGTCATCTACCGCAAAAGCTTTCCAGCCACTTCCGTGCCCCCAGATTACAAGCGCATAGTTTTCTGCCGTATAGGAGCCTTTGCAGAATTCAATAAAACCCTTGAGCACCGAAGGCTGGGCCATATCTAGTTCAGTATTTTCTGAAGCAGTAAGCCCCAGAGTCGGGCAGGCAATTCTTTTTGATTTCAGCCCGTTTGCACTCCCCTCATCATGAATAACTTCAAAAAGCCTTGTGTCAGTCCAGTTTCCGTAAGTTTCGTCGTAGCCTTCAGCCCGGTCCAAAAGCACAAGCACGTTCATTCCATGTGATACCGCCCGCTCCATAGCCCGGAGATTTGAAAGCGCATAAGGCTCCAGGTCGTTATCGGCCGCCATGTAAACCATAAGGGTAAGAGTCTTCTTTTTATTTTTCTCAGCAACCTGGACTTTCTCAGTCTGATTCATACAGCTGATATAAAACAGGCAGCTTAAAATCAGAAAAAATAGATTTTTTTTCATAAAAACCTCCCCGCATATATCACTTAAACGCCGTCAAACCATAAGGATCTTCCCAACAGCTTCCATCTTCATATTCAATCTTTGCCAGATATAAATAATCAACCAGGAGTAAATTTGATGGTATTGAGTTCATATAATTATCAAGACTTACACAAAAGGAAACTTTTTCTCCTGCTGAAATTTTCCTTTCGATTTCCAGAGAAATTTTATTCCGACATTCATAAGCAGGCTCCCCATCCTGATCAAACAAAAAGAAAACAAGATTAATATTTTTAATTGCTTTTTCACTTTTGTTTAACAGGAAGATATCAACTCCACAAATAGAATAATCTACCGCATTTTCTTCCATTACAAACTCACCTGTCATCACATAAGGAATTGAATCCAGAGAATAGGTTTTACACGCTGAAATTAAAAACAAAACTGAAACAGCAAAAAATCGAAATAAACGTCTTATTGAAAATAACATCCTTTTACTCATTATTTACCTCCTCAAGTTTTTCAGCATATTCAGCAAAGAAAGGATTTTTCGTCGAATGCTGATTTCTTAAAACTGAAATTAATTTTTCTTTTGCGGCCTCATTTTTTTCTGTGTAAAATAAATAGGATTGAATATAAAGCGCTTCTGCAGAATCAGGCTCACAAACTATTCCCCGAAGCAACTCCCCTGCCTCCTCCGCCTGGCCCATGCAAAGCAATTCTTCTGCATTTAATACAGCCGCCTTAAAGCTTTTAGTCTGAATACAAATTATTTTTGTGCGGTCATTAAAGGAATAAAAGACAGGCTCTATTTTCAAAAAATTATTTTTTTCGCCAGAAAGAATATAATCTCCCGACGGCAAGCCATAAAAAACAAAAAGTCCGCTTTCATTTGTAAGCACAGGCTTGGGATGAACAAGAAGCTTTTTCTCATCTGCGGCCTGACAATAGATTACAGCTTCTTTCACCGGTGTATTATTTTCATCAATTACCAGGCCACACAAATCACCTTTTCCTGTAAAGCTGGGCTTTGAAGCACAACTAAAAAAGCTGAAACAAATGAAAGGCAAAATTACATAAATAAATATTTTTTTCATATTTCCTCCCCTGCAGTTTGAATTCTTCGTTCTATTCTTCCTTCTTCATTTTTATAAAAAATAACACTGATCTTATCTGATTTTTTTATTTCTCCGATTTTTTGCTGTGACGAAATTTTCCGGACAGAGTCCTCCGGTCCACTGATATTTTCAGAAGTCTTTGGATTCAACTTCTCTAAAGCAAGGTTCTCTCTCTTTCTTTCACTAATATCATCAATAAACAAATCCAGATTTTCTGAAATCAAAGACAAATCAAAAGCTGAATAAAAATCTGATACATCTTTTTTATTTTCTATGGACAAGGCTATCTGTAAACTTCTTTCTCCATTCTGATTAATTGAAATTGCAGTTAAGGAGCGCTTTTTTTGTGAAAGCAGACCGGCAAGCTCATTGAGCAGTTCTTTTGTTTCTGCACCTGCATTTTTACTTGAAGAAAATTCAATATGATAAGGAGCAGGCTTTTCTTCTTTTAATACACAATTGTGTTTCAAGATTATCTCCCGGACTTTTTTGTTAAAATCAAGATTGTCTGTCGCAGCCCCCGGAAAAGTACCCGTATAAGCCCCCGTAAAAGGCACAGTAGAAATCTCAGCTCTCTCCCCACCAGCAGCTATTGCTTTGATCTGCTTTTCACTAAAGTCCGATACTAAAAGAGGGCTCTCAAAATAAACATTCATAAAGGGAATTCCATTTTCATAAAGAACAGTATCTCCGCCATAATCAGCAAGGCTTTCCGGGAAGATCCCTTTAATAGAAGCCCTGAGGTTTTCAAAATCGCCTTCTCTTTTCTTCTCCATGAATAATTCAAACTTACTGATTTTTCCACCGGACTCAGCTGCGGCCAAAAAGATTTTTTCTTCCAGCTGTCTTACAGTCTGAACCTGTTTCTTATCATCTTTTTGCTTTTCTGACTGACTCGCTTCAAGTTCTTCATTTACAGGAATTACTTCATCCGCAAAAACAAGAGCTTTGCCGGCAAGACTTCCGCATATAATTCCCGTAATTCCCAGCAGCAAACAAAAAATTACTCCATATACAGTCAGCTTCAATCTTTTCTCTACAAAAATTCTGCGGGGAAAATTAAGACCTGTCTTTGCTATGTCAGATTCCTTTTCAGCAAAAAAGCCGGCACCTGCAATACTTCTTTTTCTTTCGTATTCCGCAAGCTTAAGCTTATTCATTACATATACATCTTCAAAAAAGCCTTTTCTTGTTATTCCTTTAATTGAAGTATCTATGGTAAACTCATCAGAAAAGCAGGGGTGCATTTTTTCAAGTTCAGAGCATAAAAATTTTTCTTTGCGTTTTCCAAAGGTATATATAAAAGGAATCATTATTTCATATCTTTCATAATCCCTTTTTCTTAGGACATTATTTTTTTGCATATACTTCTCCACTTCCATAAGGTCCAGACCAGCTTCCATGAATCAGTCTGCTCTTTTCTTCATCAAAGTTTTTTACTTCACTACTTGTCCACTCGATTTTTTCAAGCTTCCATAAAGCACTGCATACACCTTCCCATTCCTCAAGTGATTTAAAACCTTTTCCCTTACAGGTATTACAAAAGCTCTGAGAAATAAAAATGAGTGAGTTTGTTTCTGCTCTTATTTCTTCAAGATGAGAGTTAAGTCTTTTTACCTGAAAAAGAAAACTGCTGCACAGGAAAGAAAAAAGTGCAAGAAGAAGTGAAAAGCAGATTAATTCGGGAAACCTCATTTTTTCGCCTCGCAATTATTTAACTCCAGAGTTGTAAGAGCTTCTGAATATTTTTTCTCCAGCAATCTGATTTTTGCTTTGCGTTCCACAAGCATCTCGCCGAACAAGGCCGTAACAGCAATCAGACAAAGACAAAGGACTCCTATCAGCAATTTACTTCCATGAGCAGATATCATCGGAACCTCCTTTTCCTCCTCCACTTCCATCTTCCTTTCTATCGGGGCCGTATGAGATAAGTACAAAGGGCAGGCTCTCAGGAACCTCTGACGGCATAATGGAACTTTCAGCGCTGAGATACTTAAAATCGGTTCCCCACGGATCATTGCCGGGCTTACGGTCAAGGTATGGTCCGTCCCAGTTTTCTGGTACCGGATACAAAACTGGTTTTTCCCATAAAGCCGCAAGTCCTTGTTCTGTGGTCGGGAATCTTCCGCAATCAAGAAAGTAGGTTTGGAGTGCACTGCTAAACTGTTCGATTTGTGTTTTTGCAGAAGTTTTTCGCGCGGCGGAAATGACCTTCGATGCCGAGAGTAGGCTTCCCGCTGTAAGCAGCGCTCCGATTGCAATGACAGCCACAGTTTCGACGTAGGTAAAACCTTCTGCTTCCCTTTGATTTTTGACTTCATAACAAAACCTCCTTAACATTTTGCTGATAGTCTTTTTTACTTTAGTTTTCATTCTTATTTCCCCCATATAGTTTTTTTGAAAAGATTTTTAGATGAATATTTTTAGATAAATCCAATTTCATTTATTAATGGCATAAAAAAGGTCATTAAAATTGCCAGGATAAAGATTCCTGTAACCACAATAAAAAGCGGTTCAATTAATGAAAAACAGACTGTTCTCATTCTTTCTTTTTCAGCATCAAGATTAGAAGCTATTTTTTCGAACAAATCATTTTTACTGCCAGCTATATCCGCATAATAAAAGGCTTCATAAAGTCTGGAATTCTTATCACAACAATTAAAGGCAGTCTGAAGGTCCATTCCATAAGACAGATTAATTCTGGCATTTTCAAATAATCTTCCGTTTTTAGTTGAGGGGCCCGCTATCTGAATTGCACAGCCCACCGCCTCCGTAAGCTCAATTCCACTTTTCACAAGAAATCCGACCGCAGAAAAAGCCTCGAAAAGACAGTTATCTCCAAGCAGTTTAACTATCAAAAAATACATAAGCAGGCAGACAACAAGCAGAACCGAAACATATTCAAATAAAAGAAAATAATCTGCTGTTTTCGTATACACTCCAATAAACACGCTTGCTGTAACCGCAAGTAAAACTACAAAAGCAGGATAAACCGAAGCCTCGGCAATTTTTTTTCTGCAATTCTTCTGACGTTCCAGCTTCTGTTTCAAGTAAGAAAGGGCAGATTTCAAATCTCCATTTTTTTCCGCAATACAGATAAAAGAGATATAAACCTCATCAAAAGAAAGCGGACTGCAGGTCTTAAGGGCATTAGAAAAAGTGCTCCCGGTTTCAAGTGCTTTATAAATACAAGCGGCAGTTTTACTCACCGCATCTGCTTTAGGCTTTGAACTCATAATCATAAGGCTTTCGGAAAGACTTATTTTTTGAAGAACAAAAAGCTCATATAACGTCTTTGTGAATTCCAGCATTTTTCTGCCTCCTTCTATACAACGGAACTGGCTTTCCTTTTTTCAGAGAAGCCATAGTTTCACTTAGAATCTCTCCATAGTTGGTATAATGCTCCATCAGATTTTCAAGCTCTTCATGCTTCTCTATAGTCAGTGCTCTTTCTCCAAAATCTTCTTTTGGTACAGCTACATCTGCATATAGCCTCATTTTTTCTCCCGTAAAATTCAGTTCCTGACAAATTACTCCACGCAAAATCTGACATAAGGAATTCTTTTCAATACCAAGATTTTTTAACCGGATAATTGCTTCTGCCACACTCCCGCAATGCAGGGTTGCAAAAACCAGATGCCCGGTAAGGGAAGCACGAAAAGCCGCAGCCGCACTTTCTTCATCTCTGATTTCGCCAATCATAATTACATCCGGATCCTGTCGAAAAAGATGATTAAGGGCTTCTGAAAAACCATGCTGTTCATCAATCTTCACCTGCGTAATGCCTGGAATAATATATTCAGGCGGATCCTCCAGAGAGATTATCTTCAGGCTCCCACAAGACTGTTTTTCAATTTCAACAAGCATAGACGCAAGCGTAGTTGATTTTCCGGAGCCAGTAGCACCACAAACAAGGACAAGTCCATTAGCAAGAAAAGCCAGACCGTTTTTTCCTGCCAGTTTTTCCAGCTGATTAGAATTAAAACCTAGTTCACCAAGCGAAAGAGGAATTCTTGAAGTATCAAGAATTCTTATAACAACAGATTCTCCTCCTTCAAACTTCTTTCCCATGGCAGCCATAGTTGATACCCGCAGAAAGAAAGGCTTTGTATTTCCATAAACAAAACTCCCATCCTGGCAGCGTCTGTTTTCAATAACATTCATACCCGAAAGAATTTTTATACGTTGAATCAGCTCCTTTATTTTGTCCTTCTGCAGCTCCAGCATTTTTTCAAGCTGTCCGTTCACCCTAAGCTTGATAAGGCAATCTTCAATATGAATATCAGTTGCCTTACGCAGCCTGGCCTCATTTAATATGCTGTCTAAAAGCAGTACCGCCGCAAAATTCTGTTCATCCTTCTGCGTTACATTATCTTTCCCTTTAGATAGCTTTGCTTCCGGCATCTGAATAAGGTTTTCCTTCTCAGCCCCGTATAATTTCAGGATATATTTTTTTAACTGGCCCCTGTTTCCTTTTTCAAACTGAATATTTACCAGCCGTTGAAATGTTTCCGGGCAATCCTTAAAGCGCCTGATGTTTGCAACATGATTTTCGAAGGCACGTGTAAGCCTTCCGCAAAGCAGAGCATCATTTTTATTTTCAACGAGAAACTTTATATAAGCCCCCTCCTGCTCAAGCACTGCCGCACCGTTATACAGGCAATAAGCCGGAGTTAACTTAAAAGAATAATCCTTATTCACTTTCACACTCCTCACAGGCAGACTCTTTTTTCAGAGACTTCTCATAATCAGCTAATAATTTCATAAGCCCCTCTTCAGCCCAGGAATAATCCCTGTTATTATTTTCTCCTTCGTCAAAAGCAGCTTCTTTTTTATTTCCCCCTCCACCTTCTGCCACAGACACGTGAGGAACCAGATAAATAACCATCTGCATATTTTCAAGATTTTTATTTTTGTTTTTAAATAAATTTCCCAGGAAAGGAATTTTTGAAATTAACGGACTTCTTTTTTCCTGTTCACTTTCGGCCCGTTGAACAAGCCCGCTTAAAACTACAGGCTCACCACTTTTCCCGCAAACCTCAGTTGTAACAAGCTTTTCGGAAGTAGGCGGCGGATTCCCCGTTGACGCAGAAGTATCATTTCCCTGTCTTGAAACAGATGCCGTTACCTTACTGGTAATCATTCCTTCCCCGCTAACCCAGCCTAAAACATCCAGCTTAATACCAGAGGCAATTTCGCGGGTAACACCGGAATAAAGAGGCTTACCAGTTTCGGGATCTACATTGTTATCGCGGTAGCGATAGGTATTAGTATTTTGAAAATGTATTTCACGGCCAGAAACCCCGTGCAGACTTGTATCTGCATAAACACGAGTTCTGCTCTCTTCAATCGAAGACTGCAATTCAGCCGCAAAGGTCAGACCAAAAGAAGTTACAACATTAAGATTAAAGCCCATAACGGAGCCAAGCACCGCAGACACTCCGTTCCGGTCTCCCGCGCTAAGTCTTTTAGCACCAAAGGAAGAAGCCCAGTTATTCTGAACAGTTTCGTCATACTGTAAAATTAAAAGATCATAACTAAGTCTCACCGCCGGTCTGTCACAAAGCTCAAGCTGAGCACATAAACCTTTGTAGCCGTCTTCCGTTCCCTTAAAATACAGGCGTGTAGAATCATCTGCCAGAAAGAGCGAAGAACGCTCCACCGAAGGAGGAAGGTGTTCAAGCAGCTCCGCCGGCTTAAGATATTTTAAGTTCACTAAATAAACAGACTGCTTAATATCAGCATCGCAAATTAAAGCCTCTATAGCCGCAGCCTCCTGTTCACTTGCCAGGCAAAGGAAGGAAGCCTCATCCGGCAAAGCAAGCATTTCAAGCTTACCGACGCGTTTATAAATGAAGGCAAAAAAATCTTGAGGTTTTGTGAAGCTTAAAGTGAATTTTCGCCAGTTTCGTTTTCCACTCACAAGCTCAGAACGAACGTCCGCACTTGCAAATATGTAGTAGATGCCGTTTTCTTTCACAAAATCCAGAGCGCACTGAGCACAGAGCAGCTTCAGAGTTTCTTCAAAATTCTTAGCAACAAAAACAGACCTCTGAATCTTACAATCCGCATCAGTAAGCAGACAGAAACTCTTCCCCTGATATGCGGAGTTTGCCAAATCACCCTTAACCTTCGAATCCTCTGAATAATCCAAACAAAGAGAAAACAAAGAATCCAGAACCTCCGAAAACCTGCACGCTTCTACATCCACAAAAAACGAACCATTTTCAAGTCTTTCGATTTTCATCATCTCGGAAAGAGCTTCCGTCCTCTGACCGGAAAAAGCCCCAGTCCTCTGCACAGAAGAATTCTTCACAAAATGATATCCAGCCTCATCCTGCTCAAAGCCATAAACACCAAAACGCTTCGCAAGACAATCCATTAGAACAGCCTCACCGACTCCCCTAAAGCAAACCGAAATCCTCTGCGACGGCAAGGCCTCATAAGTCACAACCTTATCCATCACCTCAGACAGCTTTTCCACAATCTGTACCGGCGTCAAATCGTAAGCCTCCAGAAAATAAGAACCATTTTCCACAGACACCTGACACCTGCTTACAGTCCACACTCCGCCATCCTTTTTCACAAACAATCTGTTAGTCCTCAAAAAAGCCTCAAAAGCCAGATTAAAGTCACCGCCTGCAAACTTCAAATCACCCTTACCACTGACAGTGTCATCAGGCACAATTGAAAATCCCGTGTCCACCGATATTGCAAACAAGATGTCCTTAATCTCACAATCTGAAAAATCCCAGCTGTAAACCGCCCCCTGCGCAACCACAAAATAACAAAAAGCAAGCATACATCCGGCACTCACCAGACCCTTTTTCATCCTTCTCAGACAAGCACAAATTTTTCGCCTCAAGATCTTTTACCTCCACCTATAGAGTTGTTTTGATATGCCATTTTTGACAAAAATTTTGAAAAAAATTTAAAAAAAAGTGAAAATTTCTTCATTTTTCAGCCTTCAGGAGGGGGAAGTCTCCCCCTCGCGCCGCGAGTTTCCGAAGGAAACTCGGTAGTGAGCGATAGCGAACGGACTACCCCTTCTAACGGGGGCTCCGCCCCCACACATCACCGCACTTGAATGCTCTAAAAAAATGCAGTAAAATACAAATATCTTTTAATTCAGGAGGCGCCTTTATGGACGGTGGATCGAGTTATCCCATACGTTTTCTAATCAAAAAAATCAGCCTCCTGACTCAGCACTTCTAAAAAATTTACCCGCGCAAAAGTCATAGAGGCCTCAAAAGTATGAGAGGTTAATCATGATTACATATTGGCAGCAGATTGACGGCCAGTTTACAAAGACCAAAAAAGAAGAAATCAATACAAAGCTTCCACTCTGGGTAGATGCACGAAACGTTACCCGTGATGAAACTACTTTACTGCAGGAAGAATATCAGATAGAACAGGATCACATCCTCGATATTCTTGACCCGGATGAGCTTTCGCGAATCGAAGACGGTGACTCTGGTTACATTCTTACAATTGTCCGGGTTCCTTTTTACGACCCTACAGCAGAAACACCTTATTTTACAGGACCGGTTGGTATTCTCATAAAGGGAAAAACAATCATCACTATCTGCTGGACAGACTGTGAGGTTCTCAAGGACTTTGGAGCAAACCGGGTACGCAATGTACGCCTTAATGATTTTCCTTCGTTTATAGTTCACATCATAAATCGTGCAAACTTAAACTTCCTCCGCTACCTTAAGGAAATCAACCGTCGTTCTACCAGTATTCAGAACGAAATGAGACTCGAGGTAGAAAACAAAGAAATCATTCTTATGCTGGGACTCGAAAAATCCCTTGTATATTTTACAACCTCTCTCAAGAGCAATTCCCTGCTTTTAATGAAAATGAAGAGCACAAAACTCATTAAGTTTGATGAAGATGATCTTGATTTTGTTGAAGGCGTTACAATTGATAACCGTCAGGCAATCGAAATGGCCGACACCTATTCCAACATTCTTTTTGGCGTAATGGATGCCTACTCTTCTGTAATCTCGAACAACCTGAACGTCGTAATGAAAAAGCTTGCTATCATCAACCTGGTAATGATGGCTCCAACCTTTGTAACCAGCTTCTTTGGCATGAACTTTAAGCTGCCATTTGATGATCTGCCGGGCTACGTACCGGTTTTAATTGCGACTGTGATTTGTCTTGTTTCGGTATTCCTCTGCAGCTGGATGCTCAACTTCAACCGCGAGACCGTAGGCGCAATCCGTCAGGCTAAAAAAATGAACCGTTCACAACGCCGACGTGTAAAAGCGGAAACAAAGAAACTGCAGAAGCAGGAAAGAAAGCTTAAATAAGCCTAAAATCGAAAATCCGTTAAAAAACGAGCCGACAGGGTCGTTTTAGGATTATCGAAAGAACGGCTCAGAGGCAAGCTGTGCTTGCCGACTTTAGTGTGCACTACAGCAGATTCTAAAGCCCATATAGTTGTAGCATTCGTTAGGGTCGTAGCTGTAGCGGTCGCCGGCGTAGAGGAACATTGTGTACTCGGACCAGCTGCCGCCGCGGCTAACGCGTTCAAAGCCCACTTTTGGTCCATGCGGATTATCAGAAGTATAGTCTTCGAACCAGTCCCAGCAAAACTCAATTACATTTCCGCTCATATCATAAAGGCCGGCCGCATTTGCATTTCCACTGGCGGGGTAAGTCTGTTCACCTGGTTCAAAAGGAAGACCCGCAGTTCCTACATTATGAGAACCGTCTGCATTTTCACTTGTCCAGGCATATAAAAGCCCTTCTTCTGCATCATCAGAAATCTGGCCGCTTATAAGGTCGCCGCGCTGAAAGCCCATTCTGGTTCTTCGGGCAGCATACTCCCACTCTGCTTCGCTTGGTAAACGGTAACCATTGCACTCCCAGTCACATTCACACAAATCGCAGGCGGCTGTATCAGCAGAATCGCGGATAACCTCACCATTGTAAGTATAGCAGGGAGTCTTTGCGCGCAGCTCACTCAAAGCGTTACACCAGACCACCGCATCATACCAGTTAATCATAGTAACCGGCTGGGCATAATTATCATCAGTTGGAGCTGCACCCCGCTTTCCGTTAGAGCCGGCCTGACCAGGGTTTGCAAAATTGTAACCGATTTTTTCAGCCTTTACCCGCACCGAATGCCAGAGGGTATAAGTTGTTTCGAATTTATTTATTGAAAATGGAGCAAGCTCACGTTCGGCAGTATAAGCCTGAGTGTCCTCTCCTATTGTGTAGGTAAGATTATTTCTAAAGGTAACAAGGCTGATGTGTGAAAAAGAAGAAGACTGTGCAAAACCGCCTGCCATCATCAAAATTGAGGATAAAACAAAAATCGCTTTTTTACAGTTCTTTCTCACCATCGCCTCCTTGGATTGCCACGTCGCCCTGCGGGCTCCTCGCAATGACTTATAATTTACACAACTCTGTATTCTTTACCTTCCAGCCATCGCCGTCTTTTTCAAGATCCAGCCAGGCATAAGTTCCAGCCTCACCAAGAGACCCAGGATTTATAACTACAGTATCACCGATTTTTTCAATATTTGTTCCTTCGTGAATATGTCCGCAGACTACAGCAAGCGGTTTGTTAGCCTTAATAAAGTCTGTAAACTTCTGGCTTCCCGCATGGTGTTCGCCGTCAAAAGAGTCAATTTTTTCTCCAACCGGAGGATTATGACTAACAAGAATCAGGCTCTTCCACAGACTGCCATCGCCGCTCTGCTCTACGCTGTTTTTTACGATATCAAAATCTGCAAGGCATTCATCTTCCTCGCGCTCAAATTCAGTTTTACCGGTAAACTTTGTTCCGCCGCCGCTACCCGCAAAAGCAAGGCCTTCGTGAAATACCAGAGCCTTTTCTACGCTGATATCGGCATCTTCAAGATCTTCTAGAAAATCTTCGTTATCGCAGTTTCCAAGAACGGCAAAAATATTTTCATGCTTTTTACAGAGACGTTCCAGGGCTTTTTTACCTGTTTCCGGCTTAAAGCATTCTGCAAAATCTCCGCCAAAAATTACGGCATCAGCCTGCTTGAAAATCTCGTCCATTTTATCGAGCACATCGTTGTGTGCATGTAAGTCACTAATAACTAACAGTTTCATAAATTAATCCTTTATTACCACACGGATTTGATTTTGCTAACGCAAAATCTTTTTATTTTTTTATGAAACGTCGTTAGACGTTTCGAATCCGTGTGGCAATTATTATTGTATTATCTCCTCGAATATTTTTTTCAAGCCGGACATCTGTTCTGCAGTACCCACAGTTATTCTAACAAACTCTTCAATTCCAGGTGTATTAAAGTGTCTTATTAAATATCCGTGTTCCTTTACACTTTTATACAATTCATCCCCAGCAATAGACGGGTGTCTTGCGAACAAAAAGTTTGTCTGGCTCTTCAGAACATAAAACCCTTTTTCCTTCAAAAAGTTATAAAAATCATCGCGTGTTTCCGCAACCTTACGGGAAGTCTCAACATAATAAGGAAGGTCACGGCAGGCAGCAGTTCCGCTTACCTGAGCCACTGCATCAAGCGGAAAGTGATTTACGCTGTTCTTTACTGTTGTTACGATATTTACCAGCTCCGGATTTGCAACAATATAACCAAGTCTCTGGCCCGCGCCGCAAAGACTCTTTGAGAAGGTTCTTACAATCACAAGATTTTTAAACTCAGCAAGGAGTGGAATACAGGACTCGCCGCCAAAATCAACATAGGCTTCGTCCACAATAAAAATCTCATCCGGCGAAGCCTTCTTAATCATCTGGCGCACCTGTTCACGGGTAAGGCCAAGAGAGGTTGGCGCATTAGGATTTGCAAAAATTATTCCGCCACCGTTACGACCGGCACGACTCAGCATTTCATCAACATCAAGCGACCAGTCTTCCTTAAGCGGAACCTGATCCATTGGAATATTATAAAAGCCTGCATAAACCGGATAAAAGCTGTAGGTAAACTGAGGCATTACGAATTTAGCAGAAGAATCAAAAAAAGCATAAAAAACAAAAGACAAAACCTCGTCGCTGCCGTTACCTGTGTAAATCATATCCGGAGTTACTGTGAATGGGATTTTATCTTCCGGGGCAGGCTGAACCTCGTCACCATTAACCTGTGCACGGCAGAGAACTCCGCCGCATTTATTGAGCATATCAGCAATTGCCGCATGGAGTTCAAGAGAATCGGGGTCAGGATAAAGGCCCAGCTTTTCAGGATGATTTTGAACAAAATCCATAACGGCCTTCTGAACTTTTGGAGAAGGCGCATAAGGATTTTCATTTGCATTAAGCTTTATATAGACACGATCCTTAGGCTGTTCGCCCGGAACGTAAGGATTCAGATTTTTAACACGATTTGAAATAAGCATACATCTATTTTAATCTTATTTGCTGTTTATTTCAACAATTGGACATTAAAGCGCTTATGTAAAAAATGCTCCCGTGGGAAAGGTGGAACAATATAAAAAGAAGATTTTTTGTATATGTGAAAATGCAGAGTGGAAAAAGACTGGAATTATAATGATTGGATACGGAGCGGAAAAAGACCCAAGGTTGCATCGAGCCGATACGGGAACGCCGGTTCGACGGTGGTTACGAGCGGAGCGACGAGGCTCGCCCGCAACCTTTGGGGATTTTTCAGCGGGAGTAGCCAATCATTATTTACACGGTTCAATTTGTTTTTCCACGGAAGCATTTTCACATATACACCTAAACGAGTTCAGGCTTATTTTATATTAATCTCACCGACGTTGGTGTCTATGCGGATTTTGCCGGAGCCTTTACCGCGCGAATTATAACTTCGCTTGTAGGAATGGCCATCAACGCGGACTTCACCAACATCTGTTGAAGCGGTAATATCATAATCATCCAGATCATTTATCGGATCTACAGAAATTTCGCCCACATTGGAAGTACAGTCAATACTATCAAAAGAAACCCTGCGTACTTCAATTTCGCCGACATTTGTATCAATACTGATGTCGCCTGCAGAAAGCTCGCGTAATCTTATATCGCCAACATTGCAGTCAATATCCAGCTTATCAAGCTTAGTATTACTGGGAATGGTAATGGTTATCCTACAGGTCTGACTTCCGGTATTCATTTTAGGTTTTCTTTCCTGCTGTTTTACCTCAAGCTTACCACCATTTACACTGATTATAGGCTTAAGGTGGGTTTTATTATAAGCACCTTCAATCGAAAATTCCGAGCCTTCTGCAATTGTGATGGACATAACTTTTGCATCAATCATTATTGAAGAAAAGGCTTCCAGCTTATCGCTGATGGCATATTTTCCGTTCACAACTTCATCTGTATCTTCATCGCCATTAAGGGAGATGTGAAAGCCCTTGTTGAAAACATTCTTATCTCCTCCCAGATGTTTTACAGTTCCAAAGCAGATACAGAAAACTGTAACAATTCCAATTATAATAAACAATATTGTCTTTTTCATTTTTACTCCTCCTGCAGCCTATTCTTCACGATAAGCTCTTTTATCTGATTTTTTACTTGCCTTTTCTTCTTCCCTTGCCCTGGTGATTGAAACTACGCAGGTAAATACAGCGGCAGCAATCGGCCAGATGATCCATGAAATATGCCAGGCAAAAGTAAGGAAGCTTACACAAAGGTAGATACAGGTAACTACAGGCCAGTAACAGGCCATTACTGCACGAGCCTTAGGGTCTTTAATTCCTTTGATTTTATCTTCTCTTGATTCTTCAAACTCTGTAATTTCATTAATTCTCAAAAGCCGTGAAAAACTTCCTTTCAAAGTATTTGAGAAAACAATCAGAAACACTCCAAAACCAACAAAAACAAAAAGCATTGCTCCAGACATTTCTTCCCAGAAGTGACCGCCAATCTCATCAAAAACTGCCGCCGGTATAAAGCAGAGAATACACAAAAGAATTCCAACTGCATGCATTACTGCATAAGAAGGCATAAACTCGCGGTTTTTATTCTTAAGGTAGTCGATTGTAACCGCATCTATGCTGCAAGGTTCCTTTTTGATATAGCGCCATTGCTCTGTAAGGGTTCCTGAAAGAACCATAAGAACAACTCCAATTCCAATGCTTGCAAACATAAGGGTAATCCCAAATATTTCATTGATTCTCACGGCATCTGAAAGAATCGGGAAAATTACGCTGATAATACAAAGCATAATTCCTGCTGCCCTGAAGGCTGTTGCCTGCTTTTCCTTTCCAAGGAATTCTGTAATCTCTTCAAAAGAAATCTTTCTGCGCTGCACTTCTGAATACTTTGTTGCATGCAGAATATCCATAATTCCAAGATCCTCTGCAAGGTCTTCAAGGTTTCCAAAATTCTGAATTACTTCTCCTACTGCTTCATTTTCAGTTTTACCACTGCGAATAAGCTCGGTATATTTGTCTTCCATCATCTGAAGAAGTTCAGATTTTGCCTTCATTACTTTGTCTGTGAGCGGCAAGCCGCGGAACATTGATTCAAGATAATTTTTTATCGTCTCCATTTCTACGCCTCTTTCGATATAAAGTTTTCTATAACCTCTTTAGTGAGGTTCCATTCTTCACACTTTTCTTTGTAATAACTCCGACCCTTATCGGTAATGCGGTAGTAGGTTCTTCGTTTGCCATTCTCAGCTTCCTGGGAATAGGATTCCACATAACCGTTACTTTCCATGCGGGTAAAGGCTGAATAAAGGGTTGTTTCCTTTATGATGTACTTTTCTTTGGACAAGGCCTTAATGTCCTTAGAAATTTCATACCCGTAGGAAGATTTTTTTCGGAGTAAATACAAAATCATTGTGTCGTTATAACCGCGTATAACATCACTGCTGATTGCTGTCATTCAGACTCCTTGTCCGGCATATTACGGCTGTCGTTGCTTTGTGTGTCGTTGCAACGTCTGTCGTACTACGTCTGACGTAGTAAAATATAACGCAGAAAAAGATTTCTGTCAAGAAAAAAAACTGTCACCCCGAACTTGAAAAAAAACTGTCACCCCGAACTTGTTTCGGGGTCTATATATAAAGATGCTGAAACAAGTTCAGCATGACAAGAATACTTTTATACCTTGAAAAATCCTTTAAAAAAACGCATATATGGTATAAAATAACAGTATTATGGCAACAACATCAAATTTAAGTGCAATAATCAGATATTATGCAGAAAAACAAAAATCTCCCTTTATTGATTTAAAGGAATTCTGTGCTTACGTAAAAAAATATGCAGAGCACCACGTAGAAGAACAAAGCGAGCTTGTAAAATATCTCGGAGACCCAAGCGGTACTGTAACTGCAGAGCTTCAGGGGCTTTCTGAAAAACATCTTGTTGCAATCATAAATAATAATAGCAAAAAAACTATTGTTGCCATAACCTTCCTTTCAGCAAAATATGCAAATCTTTTTAAGGAGATGATGAAGACTGATTCTATTCCTTATCCCCTGGCTTCAGATTTACCAAAGCAGTTTCCTAATCAGGTGCTTGAGCACAAGGCTGTAAGTCAGTATATTCCGGCCATAATTGAAAAGGATAATTCAAAATCTCCCCTTCTCTACATTCTGGACTTTGCCCGTGATTTAGCTCCTATGCTTATTCCGGCCTGTGTACCAATAAAGGTTTTGCTGGATACTGCCCAGCAGAAGGTTCGAAAGATTCTCAAAAAAGAAGAATTCCACGACTACTTTCTCAAAAAGCTGCGCAGTACAAATCCTACAAAAGAGATTTCTATCAAGAACTTTTATACACACTTTGTAGATACAGAAAATTATCAGTTTGCCGAATTTCAGGATGGCGAAGATTACTACATCTGGAATCAGGCTCTTTACTATATCCGCCAGGACTTTGAAAAAATTCAGGACCGCACGGTAGAAGACACAAACATTCTTCAGGCTGTACAAATTCTGGAAACCCACTCTTCTTATCTTAAAGAAAAGTTCCAGAATGAACACAAGCGTGCAGAGGCTATAAAAGAGCTGGAGACTGCCCTTGCAAAGCCGCCGTATTTTTTCTCTATGCCTCAGATTCTCAAGTTCCAGGATCAGAACGGCCGCCTTCTTTACGGCCAGTACACAGAAGACGACCTTAAGGAATTCCTTCAGAAAATGACAACTGACGGAGAAGCGAACGAGCTTCCTCAGCTGCTGGTATTCAAAGTTGAATCAGGTACCCGCTATTATGTTTACAAGAAAAAGGTTGGACAGGTTGTAGTAAGACTTTGTAACGAAGCGCATGACTCTGTTGAAAAGCAGCTGGAAGACCACTGGTACGAAGTGATGATGGATTATGAGCGTCTGCCGGAAATGTCTAATGCTTCTGAATTCGAAGCCTGCCTGCATGAGCTTGTAGAAAAGAATTCTCCAATTCTCTATTCACTTTTAAATGCAAATTTTATGACAATTCTTTCGTATGAAGAAAACGAAGATAATGTAGATGGCTTCAGACTTTTTGTAGACGGAAAGCTTCTGCCTTACAGTGATCTGCTTATGCTCAGGAACTCGAAGATTTTTGCCAATGCTAAATCACGACTGCCCTTCTACTACACACTTCCTGTTATTTCCTGGATTATCAGTCTTTTCAACGGAAGAAGCAAAGATAAAAAACGGGCAACCTCTAAAACCACTGCTGCTCTTGAAAAAAATCCTTTTGAGGAAGAAGAGAAAAAAGCAGACAGTGGACCTAAGCAGACAAAAACTCAGGCTCTTGCTTCCAATGCAAAAGCAATTGCCAAAGACCTTATCCCAGAAGGCTCAACTATCGACCGCGAATTAAATTATCTCACAAAACAGTGGAATAAGATGATTTCCAAGGATGCCTACAATAATCTCACCGAGGATGTAAACTCCCTTATCCGGGATTATACAAGACGTGTAGTAAAGACTCTTTCTGCAACTTCCTTTACAAAGGAACGTGTAGAAAACCTTGCTAAAACTCTGGTAAACACTCCTAATATGCAGAAAATCAAAGAAGATAAAGCTCTTACAGAATACGTAATTTTGTATATGCTGCGTCTTGTAAGCAATTTTCAGTAGTTTTTTTCTCTTTTTTGCACTTTTTTTAAACTTTTTTTCTCAAAATTTGTCAAAAATGGCATATCAAAACAATTCTATATGTGTGAGGATTTTGAGTCCGCACAATGATTGCCCGGCCGGACATCATTTAAACTTTTTATAAAAGAGGTTGAGATATGAACCAGTTAAATTCTTTAATTTTGGAAGGAAACCTTGTGCGTGATGCTGTGCTTTCAGAACCTGCACCTGGCTTTAAGAAATGTATTTTTACAATGGGTGTAAACCGCTACTACAAAAACAGAAAAAATGAAGATGTTAATGAGGCATCTTTTTTTGATGTTGAAGCTTACGGAAACATGGCCGACTACTGCGGAGAAAAAGCAAAAAAAGGTCGTGGAGTACGAGTTGTAGGCAGACTTAAGCAGGATACCTGGAAGGATAACAATGGTAAAACTGCAAGCAGAATCTATGTAGTTGCGGAACACATTGAATACAAGCCTATGAAAAAGACGGAGACATCAGAAGAAAAGCCAGAAGCAAAAACAAATGAAAGCTCTCCTGCTGCCGAAGGTGCTCCTGCTGTCGAAGCCTCTTCAGAAACAAAAACAGAAGGGACTTGCGAAGTGCCTGTAGCAGAAAAGGTCCCGGTAGAGGAGGCAGTATTCTAAAGCTAACGGCGTTTTTTTCCTGGTTTACCTGAAGGTCTTCCCGAAGGTTTACCAGAACCTTTACGGCCGGCTGCTGCCTTGCGTTCTGCTGCTCTTTCGTTTGAAAGGCGGTATTCTTCCATCTGCTGAGGAGAGTAGAATCCATCCTTCCAGTTGAAACGCGAAACGCCGGGAAGCGGCTGTCCCTTAAGCATGGAGGTTGTAATAGCTTTTATCTGACTGCGTGAAACCTTTGTTTTGGAGAAATCTACAAGGAGACGCTTAAAGCCCGATGAAGTAATGAAATCTGTTTTGTCGGTAATTGCGAAGGGCTCTTCCGGCATAACAAAAGAACCATCGGCAGTAGAGTTCACTTTGAACACAGAATCTTCCTTATCTTCAAAGTAGGTAAAATCGTAGTCAGAAGGAAGCTTAAAGCGCATACGGAAAAGCGCCGGGTAAGCAAAAACCGGAACCAGTACGCGGGAACGGACATTCTGTTCATAAGTTGCTTCCAGATTACGGCGGGAATTTTCATAAGGCATAATGAAGGCGCCTACATTCTGATTTTCCAGCCAGCTTACTGCCCAGCGGTTAAAGGTATAGAGGTAAGGACCCGCAATAACATTGGTCTTTGTACCCTTGAGCATCTGCAGATGAGCAATATTGTTTGCTACAAAGTTTATATAACCGTCCGCAATAAGACGATCGAGTTCTTCCTTAAGCTTATCTTCCTGGGCAGCAGAGCAGAAAGGATCCAGAGAAATAAAGAGCTGTTTTTTAGAAAAAGGTAAAACAGTTTTATGATTCAGAAGGTCGTAAGAGGTTTCGCTGTTGTATTCAAGAATCACACGAACAGGCTTGAGTCCCTGAACAGCAAAGACATCCTGAACGGAAGAAACCTGAGCATAGATTCCCTCAGGAAAATATGAAAGCTCCTTATTGGCAACAGGAGTAAGATCAAGAATTGGAAGTCTTTCATCCTTAGGCTGCTTGCGGTAACGGCCAAGGTCATTAGGGAGTACCCGGTTATAGCGTTTTGAATCAGCTTTAATCTGGAGCAGATAAACTTCATCTCCAAGGCTAAAACCGCCCGGAATATCAATCCAGCGGTTTCCGTTATCTTCTACTTCTACAGAATGAACCTTGTGGCTTACACGTCCAGTATCATCCTTTTTATGCAGACGGATAGAATCTCCCGGATCCGGATCGTAAGAGCCGCCCTTGAGCAAAGCCATCTGAATATGACGCTGTTCTGCAGGCACATCCTCATTCATTGTTTCTGTAATTGCGGCAACGAGCTCTTTTGGAGCAGCCTTTGTTGCGGCAATCTTTCCAAGATAAATACCGGTTCCGCCAGCCTGGTCAGGATTCAAAATTGCTGAGGCAGCATTGTTCATACCATCTTCAAGTGATTTAAAACCATACCAGTAAGAGGTTTTACTTCGGGCAAAATCTGAAGCAAGCATACGCTTACCGGCCGCTATTGCCCCCTTCTTATCTTCCTTATAGTGATCAATTACATAGCGGTAGGCAGAAACAACACTCCCAACATACTCTGCACTCTTCATGCGGCCTTCAATCTTAAAGGAATCTACGCCAGCTTCAATGAGGTCTGGAATTTTATCTATGAGCTGAAGGTCGCAGGGAGAAAAATAGTAGCCCTGGCGAACTCCACCAGGAACTTCGGCAGTATAAAAACGACGGCAGGCCTGAGTACACATACCCCGGTTAGCAGATTTTCCTCCAAGGAAGCTTGAAAAAAGACAAAGGCCACTTTCACTTACACACAAGGCACCGTGAACAAATACTTCAAGCTCAGCACCAGTCTCGCTTTTTATTTTTTTGATTTCTTCAAGACCAAGCTCACGGGCAAGCACCATACGTTTTACGCCGCAGCCCTGCAAAAGACGAACAGCATTACTGCTTTCTACATTCATCTGGGTAGAAGCATGAAGCTCCAGTTTTGGGAAGAATTCCTGAGCCATGCGCATAATGGCATAATCCTGAACAATAAGACCATCGGGACCAATCTCATTCAGATAAGAGAGAAAACGATAAAGGCGCTCAGTTTCACGCTCCTCGCAGACTGTATTTACAGTTACATAGACCTTCTTCTGTTTTTTATGAAGGCTTTCTACGGCTGCCTCAAACTGATTCCAGGCAAAGTTTGTTGTACGCATTCGCGCATTAAAACTGCGCAAACCAAGATAAACAGCGTCCGCGCCTTCGCCAATAGCGGCTTCCAGAGATTCAATATTTCCCGCAGGAGCTAATAATTCTACCATACGGGAAAATGTATCACAAAAAACGTTCTTTTTAAAGCGTTCCCGGAGAGGTTTCCTTTACCACCCAGTTATCAACAGCCGCCCTCACCGGATACTCATAAGGCTGGCCGCTCAAAGCCAGAGAGCGGATATCATTTGCATCAAGTCTTGAGAAGGATTTCAGCGGAGAAGTTTTTACATTCAAAACCGCTTCTGAAATATCACCTGTAGAATATATGCCGGCTTCCACCGCAGCCCTTGCAAGCTCACTTCTTCCCTTTTTCCACTCCACTTCATCTTCTACCGCATACATAAAGGCATCCAGAAGCTTATCTGAAATTGAATTTCTAAGAATTATAACATCCGAAGAATCATTTAAGCGGGCAGCAGTATTCTCTGACCACAAGTCTCTTATCCCTTTTGCTGAATGCGGAGCCGTAGCAGCATTTAAATCCTCCTCAAGTTCATTAACACAACCGTCACCAGAAGTTCTCAGATGCACAAGAAACACCTCTCCCTTACTTACAGGCATTGGCGGAAAAAGATATTTCTTTGCTTCTCCGTCTGCCCCTCCAACAAGTTCAAGGCCCGCAAGATTTCCATCTGTCAAGGCAAGAAATTCAACAAACTCACCTCTGAAAATCGGATTTCCATTCTGAGATCCCTTTGCTCCTTTTATCTGAACCTCAGTAATTATCAGCTGTGGTACACAGGAATTAAAACCACTGAAGGGTACACAATAAGTAAGAGAATTCCCGGCCTTGTCTTCTACAGTTCCAAAAATCTCATAGGCCTTACCAACCTCATAAGAGTCCACGGCCTTATAAATTACTGTACAGCCGTCCTCAGAAAGGGAACCTTCTGTTTCTACCCTGCCATAACCACCACTGGCAGCCTTTAAAGCCGGCGACAATTCCAGTGTATCAGAATGCTCAGAAGAGTCCGAAAGCTCCTTTATTTTTTCAGAAACCGTAAAGCTCTTAAGCTTTATTTTTTCAGAAAAGGTCATAGTCACGGTACTTTCATCAAGAACCTGAACCTCCTCCAGCACAGGGCAAACATAATCCCCTCCAACAAAAATAATTCCTTCTTCAGAAACTCTGCAGGAAAAAGGCAGCACACATAAGAGCGTCAGTGTAACCAGCAGAAAAGTCTGAAAGAGCAGAAGCAGAAGCTCCCTAAAGCTTTTACTTTCCTTAATGTTTTTCATAAAACCTCCTCGTATTTGAGCGGCTGGCTTTAAAACTCTACCGCCCCTAAAAAAAAACACGGCTCTTAGGAGCCGTGTCTGCGAGTTTTTATGATTATTCAGATAAAATATATCTATAATAATATATGTAAAACCTAATCATTTTAGGAAGTTTTTTTTAAACTTTTTTCAATTTTTTTTATTTTTTTCAGCTTTTAGAAGCTTGCTGCCTCTACCATATATCTGATAGAAGTTCCGGTATCATCCTCCAGCATTTTTTCAATTACAAAGATAAGATTTTTTTCTGATTTGTCACAGAAGATTCTTTCAATCTTGTAATTTGTAACTCCCTTACGGCTGATGTTTGGGCTGCCGATTTTTTTACTCAAAAGGACTTCGCCATTTGCATCGCGTTTTTCCAGGATAATATAGAAAGAGGAACGTGCATTTTTTCCGCTTCCGTTTACAGTTGGATATAATCTGATATGATAAACATCTGCATTCTCAAGGTCTGCACTGCGGAAATCTTTGAATACAATTTCATCAGTTCCTGTTTTGTTTACATCATCAAGAATATAAAGCACGTGATCCATATTAGCGGTCTCACACTTCAAATCCTTAAAATAATAGAAGCTTTTTCCTTCAAGTGCTTCAAAAACATCACGGCCATTTTTGTCAGCAGTTACTGCAGAAGGCTTTGTTTTGAAAACACCATTATCAGTATAATCATTAGCGGCAATATCTACCTGATAGAGCTCTGCCCAGCCCTGAAATTTCTTGTCAGTCTTACCATACTGGCCAAATACATAGTATCTTCCATCCTGTGAAAAGCCTTTATCAACAAAGGTTGCAACATCACCTGCAGACAAAACTGAAAGTCCAAGAATTAAAAACAGACTGCAAACAAAAGATTTCTTCATTTTAAAATCCTCCCAAGATTTCTCTATTAAATTTTCGGAAAAAAAAATAAACTCTTTACTATTATTTATCTTCACTGTATCTTTAAAATATGACAATCAGATTCAGAAACAGAATGACACTTATCTTCTTTATTCTTGCAGTTGCCTGCCTAATGCTGGGAATCTTTTTCACTCTCTACAAGTTTTTTTCTGATGGAATTATTAATCCGGAGGTTTACACAAAAGACCTTTCCCAGAAGTTTTTGCTCCGCTATCATCCGGCTTGTGTTTATTCAGGTATTTTCATTCTGCTGACTTACATAAGCGTAACCACTCTCATAATCTATCACAGCTTTGAAAAGACCCAGGCGCCCGACATGGTTTTCTTTCTGATTTTTCTCTTTGCCTGTCTTTGCGACACAACACGTCTCATGGTACCAGTTTTTAACCTTTCCGGAAGTTTTTCTCATTTCCTATTAAAAATCGGTAACTTTCATCTCTTTGCAAGACTGCTGGCTCCACTTGCCCTTATGGGAACTACTGTAATGAGCACCGAGGATTTCAAGCAGAACACAGACCGTAACTCTTTAATTCTGATTATCATTTCTATGTTCTTTGCAGAATTGATTCCTCTGAACACTTCAGTAATTCTTCCAAACTTCTGCATATCTTATGGTTATGTAAAAGCAATCCGGGCCTTCGGTGCCTTGATCTGTGCAGTTAGTGCTGTTTCACTTTTCTGCACTAACAGAAGAAACGAATACAAACAGATTATGACTATAGGTTTTGTTTTACTGTGTCTTGGTTATTCTCTTACTTTTTACTGCTATAATATTCTGACCTTAGCTGCAGGAACTCTTTTTCTTGGCAGCGGAACTTACCTCTACCTCAACGAAGTTCACAAGCATTACCTCTGGATTGATTAGGTTCATCAAAAGAATGCCTCAGAAGCAAGCTGTGCCTGCCGACTTACACAGATTTTTAAATCATCAATGAGAAAATAAAACCTATCGCAGGCGGAATAATCAGATTATCAAAATCAGAGAGAGGAAGAATCTCTATAAACATTGAACACAAAGCGATTATAAGTGAGAGTAAACAATTTCCGCAGCAGCAAAAGGTAGAAATAAAAACTGCCAAAAAACAGGTAAGACTGCCGGCCGCAGTTTTTCCATGAGCACCCGGAATAGTAATTTTTCCTATGAGTTTTCCCATAAGACTTGCAAGACCATCTCCAAAGGCCAGGGCAAAAATACCTACCCGGGCACAATCTAATGGCAGGAGAAGTGAGGCCAGAAGGATTCCACAGACAAGGGTAACAGGTCCCAGCACAAAACGATTTTCATCCCGCTTACGGGCAGCAATTTCTGTTACCTTTGAAATAAGTGGAAGTTCAATTCCTTTTGAGCGGAGAAGCTCACTTACGGTATAAAAGAGCAGAGCCAGCACAAGAAGGATAATTACCGGCCAGTAGGCAAGCTTAAGAAAAAGCGGAACAAAGCTTGAACAGATATGAATAGATTTTCTGAAGAGCTCCTTAAAAATTGCATTGAGGCGCTGTCTTTCTACAATTCCATAAATGGGATTTTTCTGGCTGCTCATACTCTCTGCCTTAAAACTTTACAGACGCTCATTATCAAGAAGTGTCTTAGAAATATCTGTATAAATAGAAGGTTCAAATTCCGGAATTGGATGTGTTATGTACTTGATATTCTGCTCAGCAAGATTACTTCCTTCAAGGCGAACCATTGTATCCTGATTACGGGTAAGGGCATCCCAGGCACGCACAGACTGGCTTAACTGAACCATAGCCTGTGCATTAAGGGCAGAATTTCCGGTTCGCTTTGCAAGCTTGTAGAGAGTTACTCCATAATTATTTGATGCATAGAGATAAGTATTTACAAGGTCATAATCCTTTACGTTTGCCTGAGGAAGTACAAGTCCGTTTTCCGCGATTTTATCATCCAGCTGATCCAGCAGCTGTTCATAATATCCCTGTGCCGCATATTCATCCCCACGGAGATAAAGGGTATTTCCCATGGCAAGCATAAGATTTCTTTCCTTTACATTTCCATCTCCAGACTTCATAAAGGCACCAAGAGCTTCCATGTAATTCTTTTTCTTATACTGAATATAGCCGATTCGATATCTGATTGACGGGCTGTCGTTTTCAAGTTCTACAGAATACTTATAATTGAAAAGAGCATCATCATAATCACCTGAAATGGTATACTTGATGTCACCCATATCCTCGTACAGTTTACCGATTGCTGGAGTTCCTTCAAAGCCCGCATTATCACGTTCAGTTGTAAAGAGAGAAATACCTTCTGCAAACTGCTCCTGAGCCTGCAGATAATCAGTTGTTTCTATATAGTGCTCACCCAAAAGACGGTAAGAATCAATATATTTGTAAAGGTCTCGTTTCTTCATTGAAGGAACTGTATTGAACTTTTCAATAGCCCGCTGAAGGGTTGCTTCAATAGAAGCTGTTTCATTTGTCTTGAGGAAGTACTTTGCAAGATTATACTGAGCAATAGGATTATCCGGATTTGTTTTAACAGCACGAAGCAGGAGTCCCCGGAGGCCTTCGATTTCATAACGAAGATATTCTTCGGACGGAGCAAGGGCACCATAGTACTTATCAAGAAGATAACCGGAAAGCTCAGCCCAGTCATCAGAGCCGAGAGACTTTTCACGCTTTTCAAATGTTTTTTGCATCTGAATTACTTCGCGCAGGTTATCTGTGCGGATAAAGTAGCGCATCATACGTGACATATAAAGATCTGTCGGTTTATAAAGCTGTATAAGGGTCGCATACTGTTCGCGGGCAAGCTCCAGCTTTGACGGGTCCTTTTCTGTACCCCACTCCAGGAATACATCACCCAGCATTAAAATACCGTCTGCATCGTTTATGTGATAATCAAGTACTTCACGGCGTACAATTTCTTCTGCCCTTTCATAATTTGCAAGATCATTCAATTCCATATCAGCATATTCAAGGCCTGCCATCTTATCGTGCTTAAAGTAGCGCAGAATATTCTGGTACATTTTTCCAGCCCGCTGATATTGTTTATGCTCACGGTAACCGCGGGCATATCTGAAGAACCATTTTTTATTTATGCGCTTTTTAACTGCTTCTTCAAATCGCATTTCTGCCTGAGGATATTCATCTGCCTGAAGTAAAGCGTAGCCCTGTTTATAGAGAGAATTAGCCTTAAGTGGTCTGTAGATGCAGTAGTCTGTAAACTTAACAAGTCCCCAGCCAACAATTGTAAGCAGAAGTCCAAGCAGAACTCCCGGAATAATTTTATTTCTAAGCTGATATGAAAGTGATTTTTTATAAGCCTCATATTCAGCCGCAGTTCTGTGTTCAAAGTCGCGCGGAATAGGAATTGATGTATCGAGCATCTTTTCAAGCATACCGGCAACCTGACGGGCAGGAGCCTTATTGAGAATTTTTTCTATTATTTCAAATTCTGCGTCATCTGTAAATTCATCCTGAACAATAAAGTCTTCAAAGGCAAGACGAACGTTCAGAGGATATTCTGCAAGATTAGCAAGGAAGGTTTTATACTGCTCATCTGAAAGTGTATTTGGAGGAAGCTCTTCTGATTCTGCTGCGCCGCTAAA